>OBEQ011401536.1_pt1 | contig 27918 bp, 21 predicted proteins | sample 1670901 | NCBI WGS metagenome assembly OBEQ01 (sample SAMEA104232315, study PRJEB22302) | groundwater metagenome | biome: forest; feature: aquifer; material: groundwater | place: USA | collected 2011-08-07 | depth 5.4 m
ACCGACCCGGCTGATGGATTCGAGTCTGTCTTGGTGGTCGAAAAGGCCCGGTAACTTCATGGTCATACCCTCCGGACTCAAATATAGTAACACGCGTGTTACCCTACAAGGAAATCATGCAATTTCTAGAGGTTCCCATATTGGTTTTCCACCCAGCTACTGTCACCATCATGTATTGGCAATCAATGCTTAATCCGGACTTGGATTCCGAAAGAGCTAATTTATGGTTTTTCCTTGGCCCTGAAGCTCTTTTTTTGCTGGAGCTTCGAATGCCAAAAGTCCCGGGACCACAGCTTCGTTGCCTTGCGTGTTGGTTTCTTCTCCCCTGCCTTTTGTGCCTTTTATCCAATCGAAAAGAGGCGAAGTCATGAAGGTCGTCGTCAGGGCCATAATGACCATGATGGTAAAGAGTAGCGGCGTGATGATGTGCTTTTCCAACCCGATATTCAGCATGATGAGTTCCATCAGCCCGCGGGCGTTCATCAAAGCCCCCACCGCCAGCGAATCTTTGTTGCTTTCCCCATTCATCCTGGATGCGGCCCAACAAGCCACGCCTTTTCCGACGCATGCGGAGAGAAGGATAAGGCCGGTGATTGCCCAATCGTCCAAGGAGTGGACAAGGCTCAAACGCGTATTGAGTCCGGAATACACAAAATAAAGGGGTAGGAAAAAATTCACGGTCAGCGGCTCCAAGACCCTTTCCATTCCGTCCCTCAAGGTTCCGCGGGGAATCGCCACTCCCAGAAGGAAGGCGCCGAACACCGCGTAGATTCCGATTGTATCCGTAAACCAGGCAGCTAGCATGAGGGTGAGGAGAATGGTGAATAACATGGCGGGTTCTACCCGTCCGGCCCGTTCGGCGATTGCCCCCAATTTCCTCAGCAAGGGTTTGGCGAGCACCAGCACTCCCCAGGCATAGAGCGCGCCACCGCCGATCGCCGCCATGGCCATGCCTAAATCCTGTTTCAAGCAGGCCAAGGTGACAGCGAGGATGCACCATGCCGCGACATCGTCGATGGATCCCGCCGCCAAGGTCAATGTCCCCAGCCGGGTCCCGCCCAGATTTTTCGCGGAGATGATCCTCGCGAGCACCGGAAAGGCGGTCACCGACATAGCCGCGCCCAGGAATAAGCAACCTTGCCAGCCTTTGATATGGGTTTCCAGGAAACCGGTTTTCTGGATCAGCAATGGCACAAGGGCCGCGCCGAGGATGAAAGGCGCTATGATGCCGGCCATCGATATGGAAATCGCGCTCCGGATCCGCTTGCTCAGGATTTCCGGATTGAAGTCCAGCCCCACCAGGAACATGTAGAAGACCAATCCCACCTGGGCCGCGGTGTAGAGTATCGACATCGATGATTTCGGAAAAAGCGATTCCTGGAGTCCTGAAAAAAAGTATCCGAAGACGGAGGGTCCGAGTAGAATGCCGGCGACCATTTCGCCGATTACCTGGGGTTGACCGATTCGCCGGGCCAACATACCCATCAGTTTGCACAATGCGAGTATCGTCGCCATTTGCAGAAAGAACAATACCGAGTGTTCGAAATTTGTCATTGTCGATTCTCCCCTGATCTGATTTTCGTTTCTATGTCCGCGAAAAGAAGCCGGTTTACGCCGGTAGTATTGTACGGATGCGCGCGTCCCTGTCCCCGTTCACCTTTTCGCCAAGGTGGAGGTGTTTCGTCTCCATGAATTCAAGCATGCCGTCTTCGCCGAATTCGCGCCCAAGGCCGCTCTGTCCATAGCCGCCGAAAGCAGCGCCGGAATGGATCACGTGATAGTCGTTAACCCAAACCGTTCCGGCGCGCAAACGGTCCGCGACTTTTCCCGCCCGTTCCGCATCCCCCGTCCAGATTCCGGCGGCAAGGCCGTACTCGCTGTCGTTGGCCATGCCTACCAAAGCCTCGTCGCTTTCGTAAGCAAAAACCGAAAGCACCGGCCCGAAGATCTCCTCCCGCGCCAGCTGCGACTTCGGATCCACGTTCGTGAAAACGGTTGGATCGACGAACCAGCCGCGATCCTGGGAAGGCGTTTCGCCGGCCTTTCCACCCAAGATCGCGACCGCGCCCGCGGCCTTTCCCCCGTCGATGAAACCCCGCACCTTTTCCCGTTGGCGTGCGGATATCAACGGGCCCATATCCGTCTTTAGGCTGAAGGGGTTTCCCAACCGGATTTTCCCGATGCGTTCCAATAACGCGGGCAACATTTCCCCCACCCGGCGCTTAGGCAGGAAAAGCCTTGAACCGGCCTCGCAACATTGGCCCGCATGGTAGTACATCGCGTAAACGGCGCCATCGAGGGCGAAGTTCCAATCCTCTTCATCCAGGATGATGTTGGCGGATTTCCCCCCGCACTCCAAGGTCAACCGCTTAAGGTCCGCGGCGCAAAGCGCCATAACTCTTTTTCCGGTTTGCGTGGATCCCGTAAAGGAGACCTTCCCCACCTTGGGATGTTTAATCAATTCCTCCCCAGCATCATGACCGTATCCCGTGATGATGTTGACAGCTCCCTTGGGCAAGTCGGCCGTTTTTAGGATGCGGCCCAGCATAAGGGCGGTGGCCGGGGTTTCCTCCGAGGGTTTCAGAACCAGGGTGTTCCCCGTCGCCAAAGCCGGGGCGATTTTCCACACCGCCATTTTCAAGGGGAAGTTCCAGGGGATGATGGCGGCGCAAACGCCTATCGGCTCCCGGATGAGGAAATTCCGGCTCATTCCCAAGGGCGACAAAGGGCCGAATTCCTTGCGCGTGCGGAAGTCCCTTGCCCATTGCGCGCAATATTTCACGCACTGAATGGAGAGGTATACATCCTCCCGGGCCTTCCGGATGGTGGATCCGGAATCGGCCACCTCCAAACGGACCAAGTCGGAAAAATTATCCTGGATGCCCGCGGCCATCTTGTCCAGGCAGGCGCCCCTGTCCTCTCCAGAAGCCTTGCGCCAAGATCCACGATGGAACGCTAGGTAGGCCGCCTCGACGGCAAGATCGACATCAGCCTTGCGGGCCCTGGAGGCTCGCACAACCAGGGTCTGATCATAGGGATTCAGTGAGTCGAAAGTTTCGCCTGCGGCGGCGTGGACCAATTCCCCGCCGATATACATAGGGGTTGGATCCATCCTGTCAATCCGGAACTGCGGGCATTTTACCGCCGGTGCGGGAGGGACTGAAGTGGGCGTGTATCCCCATGGGTTCCATGGTTTTCAGGGGGATGCGGGCCAAAGGGCCTTTAGCCAAATCGAATGCGTTGAAGACCAGATACTCGCTTTGGTTGAAGGAGGGAGCGCTTGCCTGGCAAATGATGGCGCCTTCATGGGCGTTGTCCGCATTGCCCACGAATATCGGCTCCCCACCCAGGAAGAATCCCTCGGGCATGCGGTAAACATCCATCGGGCTGCCGCATTCCCAATCGAAACGGAACACCTGGTCGAAAAATTTCGGCGCCTTGCCTTCGGAAGGCGATATGCCCAAGGCCCAAAAGTCGCCGCTATGCACCCCCCTTTTCTCGGGATCCATGGACGGCAGATCGAAATGCATATGCAACGGATAAGCCACCGAAGTCACAACTTTGCCGGCCGCGATGTCGATGGCGACTCTCCGCACCGAGCAGGGCTCTGGCGAAGCGAAGAGGGCTGGAACGGGCTGATACGTCGTGAAAAACGGCTCGGCGGCTTCGATGAAATCGACGAACAGCAAGCCGGTCCGCGTGAACGAATTGATCAGGTGGAGACAGTAACCGGTCCTTCCCAGATCGATGTCGGCCTTGAGCCCTCCTCCGGCCCGGGATACCGCAAGCAGACGGCCTCCCAGCTCCGGGCGCCAGACCAGGCTGTCCAGGAAGGCGTGGGAACGGCCAATGAAGGATTCCAAATCCAGGAGATACGGTCCCGCATGGAAAACCGCATAGTCCCGGGAAAGCGAAAAGTCGTGGATATAGTAGGGCCTGCCCAAGGGGACCTTTGTCTTGCGCCTCAAGCTCAACATCCCGTCGAAATCGTATACGACGAGATCAGCGCCCTCCCGATTATATTTGACCCCGAAATTGCAGGAGGAATCGGAGACCGGATCGAATTTGGGATGCGCGGAAAGCGGAGTGATGTCATTGAACTTTCCCCCGAAGTCGAACTCCCCCAAAGTCTCCAAGGTGGCCGGATCGAGTTCCCAAGGCAAACTCTGCTCACCAAAGGCCAGGACCTTCCCAGCGTGGCGGTAGATGCTCACGTTGACGGGCGACTCCAGGGCGATGCCCCTCCGGAGCCTATCGCCGGCGAAGGCGGTGCCGAAGGTACGGTAAATGGGGCTCCCGGCGGACTTTTCCTGGGCGCGTTTTTGCGTGGCGATGGGACGGCTGCGGAAAACCACTTCTCCGTCGCGGAAGCTCATGCAGCGCGCCAGCCCGTCGCCATCGAGCCAGTTGCGGTAATCCCGGCCATCGGTGCGGAAATCGAATGGACCGTTCAGGTAATATTCCCCCTGGATGAAGGCGGGGATGCGTCCCTGGACTTGAGGCCGTTCTTCCCGGAATCCTGGAGCGGGAGGGAAAAACAATCCCGCCAGCGGCTCTCCGTCCGATACAGAGATGCCGGTCGCTTTCGTTTTCATGCCGTCTCCGCTCCCTGGGGAACCCCTTGGGAATGGAAGTGCTTCCTGAACGCCGAAACATCCCATGTCCATGGATAAGGATCCCGCTCCGGAAACATGTCGGCGGAACCGGAGCTGACCGGGTTCCTGTTGAAGGACAGTTTCTTCAAGTCGATTTTCGCGATATGTTCCCGGCTGTACAGGAGGGCGGGATTGCCCGCGACTACGGAATCGATATGCGCCACCAACGCCAGGGCGAGCTCTTTCAGATTGATCAAGTGCTTGTCCAGCTCGGCAATGACCTCCTCCGGGGTGAGGCCGACTTTGTAAAAGGCGTCTTCCGCGCGCATCAAGGGCTCCGCCAGGGTGAACTCGAAGAAAGAAAGATCGGGAGGATCCATTCCCACCTCCCGCTTCCAATCGAAGAAGTCGGTGATGTATTCCTGCACGTTCCTATTGATGGGCCCCAGGGTCGCGAACCGCGAGAAGAAGGACAGTAGAAAGGCCCGTTCCGTGAACATGTCATTCACGAAGGGAAATACATAGAAGGAGAAATAAACGGACAACTCCCAGATGTACTTCATGGAAAACGCTTCCTGATCGCCCAGGCAACGGTAACTCCGGCAGTAGGATGGGACGAAGGATTGGTAAAAGGATTTCAACATCGGCTCATACAGGCTTACCTTCGACTTCAGATCCGATTCGTTCGCGGCCTTGATGGCGTCGACAATGAGGGTATTGTGGATGGCGATGGAATCTCCGCCGGGACTGTAAAGGGGATCCGTGAACCGGCCGGCCTCTCCGGTCATCGCCCAGCGGTCTTCGGAAATGGTGTATTCGCAATCGTGCGCGAAATCCGGCAGCCGCGTGAAATCCACGATAGGCTTCCCTTCCAACCCGGATTTGAAAAGCGGGAAATTCTCGTATACCCAGGCAAGCAGGCCTTCCTGGGTGGAAACCAAGGCCGGGTCCACCAGGGAACTATCGTACACCAAGCCGAAGCTGGTGCGTCCCTGCAGGGGAATCACCCAGAACCAGTAGCCCTTCCCCATGAAATGATTGGTGGCGAGCCAGGTCGGCAGATGCCCGAGTTTTGATCGCGTTTTCCTGAGCCTTATTCCCTGGGGAGAGGCGGGAGTGAGTTTTTCGATGTTTATGATTCCGTCCACCCAGAAAAAGGAGGTGTTATGGCGGATCTCTCCGGTGCGATCCAGACCCTGCTTCCTTGCCAGGAACCGCCCCCTTCCGGTGGCATCGACAATCCAGGCCGCGGTGACCTTCCTTTCCGCTTCCCCCACCTTGAAGCCCACCTCATGGGCGCGGCCTTTGTTCAGATTCACCTTCAATTCCTGGATCCCCGTCACCAGTTCCCAACGGGAATCCGTCCCGTTCATTGCGATCAACTCCGCTTCGAATTTGTTCCGATCAATCTGGTAGCAGGGAATATTGGACAGCTGGCGGATATAGCTTTGGCTGTACTCGCCGTAGTCTTCGTCGTTGGAACGGGGGGTTTTCCAGAGGAACCTCAAGTTGTACTTCATGAGATGCTCATGGAGGAGATGCTCCTCCATATCCAGGACCTTACCGTAGTAGTAAGCGGACAGTTGCACCGTCGCCTCTCCGACTTTCTGGCGGGTGGCCGGGATTTTCGTCCGCCGCTCCAAATGCAGAATACGCTTCCCGGTTTCCCTGAGGAGCTGGCGGGCCAAGGTAAGGCCGGCAAGGCCTCCTCCCAGGATAATGACATCGTATTCGGTTGCTTCAAAATCTTCCATGGATGGTTACTCCTATAATTGGATTCGGTGACAGTTGATTGCTCTTGCTAAGGCCATGCGCTTTGGGCGCGGCCCATCCGTATCGTAAAGGCCCTATGGAGTCGGGCGTATTAGCGCGGCAAGAAGGCGCGCTGGCGCGGATGGACGGTTTCTTCAGGTGAGGATAAGGCTCCGCCCTATTGGATGCGGTGTCGGAAGTATTCGCTATTCATAAAATGCGCGGAACCAGAGATCTGGAAGTTAAAAAAAACAAAAACCGGTGGAGACGTGGAGCCAAAATATTTCCGGATTTTTTTTCCTAGCCATGAACGTTGCATGCCCCGTGAAAAGTTATCCCCTGTTGGTTAACCGTCACACCTTGTTTCAATTTACGCACACACTGTAATTATATTGCGAATCAATCGTTACAACCTATTCATTAACCCGGACGATTTTATTTAATATGTTATCACTTGCATTCAAAATGAAAGGGGTGATTTACATGCTTCGAATACTTGTGATGGCCTCCTTGGCGGTCATGTCCCTTTCCAAGCCATCTTTTTCCCAGACGGATTCCGAACGGGTTGAATTCCGCAGGCCCCGCATATGGGCCGTGAGCGGGGAGATTGGAATGAACAGCCTCTCCAGCCTGGTAGGTCCCACGTTCACCTATTTGGCGTTGCCCCGGATAGCCTTGGACGCGGGAATGGGCATAAGCTCATCGGGACTACGACCCGGCGTGCGCGCCCGTTATTTGTTCTCCATGGAGAAAACTTCCTTTTTCGGAGGTATCGGATTCAAGTACGGTTTCGGAAGCTTTGGAAAAGAGGCCAAAGTCGAGGACCCGGACACCAAGAAGGATCTCCATCTCAAAACAGGACAATCGGCATTCGCGGATGGTATGCTGGGCGTCGATTTTACCGCGAATAATGGCTTCATGGTTGTGGGCAGCGCAGGCTGGTCGCAATTGTTGTCCAATGATCCGTATACCTTCACTTCCGGAACCCCGAGCGACAAGGCGAAAAAAGCCTACGACACTATTTTCGGAAGCGGCATCCTGCTTTCCGTCTCCTTGGGCAAGGCGTTTTAGCCACAGGGACCAAATATAATGGTGCTTTTTTTTCAGACATTATTTTTTATTTTCATCCAACTGTTTTTGCTTCATCCCGTATATGCCTCCAGTTGATCTCAGGAGTCTAAACATCATGGAAATCGAATCAGCAGATTGGAATGTGCTCCGGACCAGAAGCCGGCAGGAAAACGTCGTCGAAAGAGCGCTTTTGCAAAAGCAGATCCCGGTATTCATACCGAGGATTTCCAAAGCAAGGCCGGAAGTGGACCACTCCAAACAAACGCTGGGGCCGTTATTCCCCGGATACGCGTTCGTCAAACCGGCGCCGGAGCAGTTCTACTCCCTGAGATTCATTCCCGGGTCATGCGGATTGCTGATGGGGCGCAATGGGCCGGGAGTCATCCTCCAAAAGGAACTCGATTCCATCCGCATCCTAGTGAAGACGAACCCTCCCATCGACAAGCACAGCGAGTTGATCCCGGGCACCCGGGTCAGAGTGATGATGGGGCCCTTAAGCGGATTGGAAGGCGAATTGGTGCGGCTGAGGAATCAGCAGCGACTGGTCCTCAACACAAAGATCCTCGGCCAAGCGATAAGTGTTGAAATCAACATCAATGAGGTCTGCAAAGTGGAACCATCCCGTCCGGAATGATTTCATCGACCGGGCTTGCCCGCATTGCTTGAATAGGAAAATCCCTCGCCGGGTCCGTACTGCGCCATTTCAAAGCCCGGCTCCGAACCATTGTTCCTCACGGACGTGAACACCAGTGCGTGGCGGGAGCCACGCACTTCGACCCGGTTTTGGGATACGTATAGGACGCATTCCTTTTGCAAAAAGATTCCGGAATAAATATGCAAAGATGGGTTATCCCTGAAGTGGGCGAGCGATTGGTGGAAATCCCATTCCAGCCCGTTGTAGATTACGTAACCAGAAAGCAAATCCAATCCTGGGATTCCGGAAACGGGATCGACTGAGCCTGCAAATTGCAGCTTGGAATAGAAGAGCATTCCATTGTTCTTGAGGGACTTATTTTTCCCCGTCTCATTGTCGCTTAGCCGGACAAGCTGATAGTCTTTCAGGTCGACCACCAAACCTGCGACTTCTTCCCTGCTCCCCGCACAGCAGAAGAGCATCATCTGCGAACTGTTTTCATCTGTAGCATTACGATTCTATATCCAACTCCTTATTTTCAATATTATTATTATCGAATGCAAGATTGTAGTGTCGGAAAAATTGCCTACAACCGTTATCACTACTTTTTTTGGCGGAATCGACACGCGGAGAGGCCAGAAGCATATTTCCGGGGGGATTTCAGTCTAATTTCGCAAATACCCGAGAATGTCTTCCGGGCCGGAAATTGGAATGTCCACCAAGTTCCCAATCTTCTTGCAGGCCTTCACCAAGACCCCCTCGAAGTCCTTTTCCACCTTTTGAAGCAACGTCTCGATGTCTTTACGCCCCCGTAAGCGGCCGTGAAATTCGTTCACCGGATGTTGGACCCCCGCGTTGTTCTGGAACCACATATACAGGACTTTCAGAGCGTCGCGGCGATCGAGTTCGGGGTTCTCCGACCGCTCCAGGATCCTCTTGGCATAAGAGTAGAAGCTGCTGGCATGGCGCGCCTCGTCATGGGAAATGTTGAGCGCAATGCCGGATAGGACGGGCTCAGCGATATATTGATGCAGATTCAGGTAATTGGCGGATGCGACCATTTCCGAAATCACGTTGGTTACCATGGTTCCCATGCGGGATTTCATGAACGGGGAAATGTCGCGGCCCTGGAGCAGGAACTTGGAGTCCACCTTCACGTCGAAGGTTTTCAACCACTTCAGCAATACTTGCGAGTGCCGCGTTTCCTCGTAGAACCAGATGGAAACCCATTGCGTGAAGTCCGCATCGTCCCCGAACTCCTTGAGGAATTGCTGGCTGGCGCTGTAGGTGGTCAATTCCGAAAAGGCAATTTCGCGCACCAGGTCCAGGGTCTCCGTGTCGACCTTGGACCTATCGATGTCCCGCCAGGGAATCTCATGCATCTGCCAGCGGATCCGTTCGGCCTTTTCGGAAAGCGGATAAAAGAGCGCGTCCTCCAGAAAATCTTCAGCGCCTTCCACCTCCCCGGGTATTTCCCGGGTCTTTTCCATTTCATTCGATTGGGAATCCATATCCTTTTCCTTTACTGATGAATTTCATTTAAGATCCTGAGCCTTTGATCCATCTCCACCGATGCATCTCTGCCGACGATCCGGGCGGGAATGCCGGCAACCGTTGCGCGACTGGGCACGTCCTGAAGGACCACGCTGCACGCCGCCACCTTGGCCCCGTCGCCCACGGAGATGTTGCCCAGGATGGCGCAACCCGCACTTAGCAATACGCCGTCCCCGATCTTAGGATGGCGATTGCCCGTTTCCTTCCCCGACCCTCCCAGGGTCACGCCGTGGAGGATGGAGACATTGTCTCCGATGACGGTGGTTTCCCCGATGACGATCCCGGTCGCATGATCAATGAATATCCCCGCGCCGATCTTCGCAGCCGGATGGATGTCCACCGCGAATACCTCCGAGCAGCGGCTTTGCATCCATCTCGCCATGTGGTTGCGATCCGTGTTCCAGAGCCAATGCGCGAAACGGTGGGACTGCAGGGCCTGGAACCCCTTGAAGTAGAGTAACGGTTGGTTCAATTGCGTGCAGGCGGGATCCCGTGCCCGCGCGGCCGCCAAATCCTGGGCGACCACGGCCAGTATTCCTTTTTCCCCGAGGAAAAATCCTTCCATCAGCGCGGCCAGGCTCCCGGGAACCAGGGTTTCCGGCTCCCCTATTTTCAGGGCCAGGACGTGGATGAGCGCGGCTCCCAGGGTTTCATGCCTCAATACTTGGGCGTCGAAGAATTTCCGCATGGCCGGTTCGCGGACCGCTTCACCGGCGATCTCCCGCCTTACCTTCGTCCATACTTCCTCAGCGATATCCATCATTCCGCCTTTCCGTCCGCGCCGGGCGGAACAGAGGTGCCTTTAAAATCGCAAGGTGATATCCGCCAGGATATCCACGTACCTGTTCTGGAACGTCATTTCCCGATCCGGCGATCCGCCCAGATAGATCACCGGCTTGATCACGAGGGAGAAATTATCCACATGGCTGAAGGTGAAGGACGGATAGACCAAGGCCGATGCGTCCGAGAAATTGACCACCGCGTTCAGCCCCAGGCTGATCGTTTTCTCCCATAACTCCCCGTACTGCAAGTAGAAGGCCGCATACCAACGATCGAGATCGAATGCCTGATAAGGAATGGTTCCGCTCTTGATGCCGTCCCGGAACCGTGCATTCTCCAGGGCGGAGGCTTCCATTCCCATGCCATTGAAGTACGCTTCCCCCCCGGCGAAGAGCTTGTCGCGCAGGAAATGTTTGTGCGTACCCAGTAAAATCTTGATTCCTTTTTCCGGGGCGGGCTTCAACCCGTTCACCAGAAGGCTATCGTCCGGCACCGCGTTTTCCGGCGGTTCGAATCGATAAATACCCTCCCCATACCAGCCCCAGGAACCTATCGGCATGGAGAAATCGAATCCCGGAATCGGGTACCTGCCCCGCTGGCTCCACAGGTATCCGGCCAATTCCAACGGGCCGAGCAGCACTTCCACCCGGTTCACCATGCTGTACTTGGCGGGAAGGGAAACCCGGTTGGCATCGATGAAAAGCTGGTAGTTGAACAGGGTCTTGTAAGGAATGGTCAGACGCAGTCCGTACACACCTTGCCGCTCCCTATCCATCTCCACGAAGTCTTTCCTGTCCACGTTCGCCAGATCCACCGGATTCCAGAAAAACCCCTGCCCCCATTTCAAGACCTGCTGTCCCGCCCGCACATAGGCGCGTTGCGCGACGGATACGTCCAGGAAGAATTCGTCCATCTGGACCAGGGTCTGCGCACTCGGCGCGCCCTGGGAAGCCGCCGCAACCGTCCCCGAATAGGGTACCTGCGCGGCGTCGGAGACGTGCAGGACGGAAAGGGAAACATGCCCTTTGATTCCCTTATCAAGGCGGGAGTCCAGGAAAAAATCCCCGCGCATATACGAGAACGTCTGATTCTCGCCGAGGCCGGCGTTTCCGAAGGCCACGTCCCGGTGGATCCCATATCCATTCAGGTTCGCGAGCGTCCCCCCGAAGGACGTGGAAGGGGAATCCACATTCGAACCGGAGCGGTAGAGCGACGCGACCGGAATCACGGCGGCAGTATCTCCGCGGAAAAGGGAGTCCAGAGGATCCTGGCCATGGATCGGATCGAACACTGCCAGCAGGCACAGGCAGGCCGTCGTGGGGATGGAAATGACGGACATGCTATCGACTCAGACTCTCTAGATAGGATTTGGTGAACACGGCGTCCGAGATTTTCCGGACGGAAATGTTCTTGATCTCGAATATTGATTTGTTCCCTTTTTCGAATTCATCCACCACGTAACCCACCAGCGGCAGAAAGCGCCCTCCGCCCAAATCCGTGTACTCGGGGAACGCCTGCGTCTGCATTAATGCGCCGGAATTGGAGAAGGATTGTATTTTCAGGATGAAAAAATTGTCCTTGCGCACCCATAGCCTCTGCTTGGGATAACTCACGTCATTGGTTCGCGCAGCCACGTCGAATCGATATACGCCCGATTTCCCCAGTAAAGTATCCACGATGGATTCCTTACCGTCCGGCCCCGCGGCCGGCCGGTAGAGTTGGGTGAATTTACGGGTCTCCAAATCGCTTCCCTTAACGTCGGTTCCCATGATGTTTTCCGCGCGGCTGATGCGCTGGAAGGTACGTGTGTTCTTGCGATACATCCAGAAGTCGTTCCCGATCTTGAGGTAACCGTTCCCTTTTTCCACTTCAGGGGATTCCAGCACTGCTAGAAAGGCGTCGTCCCGATCGCGGCGGAAGTAGGTAAGTTCGAATTTGCTCTCGCCCTGCACCGGCCGGGTCTCCACGATGGTGACGGTGGCGGTGATGTCCGAATTCAAATGACCCTGGGTGTCGATCCTGGCCAGGATGTCCCCGATGCTGGGCTGCGCGCACGCGAACTGGACTGTAACCGCCAGGATACCCTGGAAAAAATGTTTGTAAGACATGGAGTTTCCGCCTTTTACCTATAAGTCCGCATGGCTTCGGCCGGTCCTAGCCGCGCTGCCCGCTGGGCCGGGAAAAAAGCGCCCGCCGCCGCCGCGCCAATAATCAGCGCCGCCAGTCCCAGAATGCTTCCCGGCGCCATCAGGAAATGGATATGCCCATCCACCAGGAAGATGGACCATGCCCCTTGGGAACCAAGCCTGGGCAAGGACAATGCGAACATGGCCGCCGCCGCCGCCAACCATCCAGCCAGGCAGGCAATGGCCGCCAGCAGGGACGCTTCCCAGAGGAAAAGGGCCCGCACCGAGGAAGCTTGCATTCCCATCGCCCGCATGGTTCCGATTTGCCTGGTCCGCTCGCGCACGGTGATCAGCATGGAATTGAGAATGCCGATCATGATGAAAAACAGCATGACGGCCGCGGATACCAGGACGACTAAGTGGATGGCCCCTTCCAATTTCAGCGCCTGGGAACCGGTCTCGTACATGCTCCTTACGTCCCATGCCTCTCCGCTCCATCCGGCCTGGTTGAACTTGGCGTAGTTGGAAACGATTTCCTCCGCCGACCTGGCTCGCGGCAGCAGATACCGGTCCGGGACGAAAAAGGAATCCGCTCCTGGGGGCCGCACGGCTTCCCGGCTGCCCTGGAAGCTCGGGGGCCGCTCCCCCCCGTTTTGGATGAGAGTTCGCAGGGATTCCGGATAGATGAATCCGGCGGACGCATCGGATCCGAAGGCGTATACCGCGTCGACGCGGCTTTTTACGGTCTTGGTACCGCCCGTGGCGGTTGGATAGGTGAGCTCGATATCCTTTCCGAACGTGTTACCCAGCTTGTCCGCCACCGCCTTGGATACGGCGATGCCGCCCTGGAGGCCCTTTCCCTTCAGCAAGACCAGACCGGGAATCCCAAGAGGCCGGCCGGACCGCAACGCATAACCGGTGACGGGGACGGATCGGGATCCCATCCGCAGTTCCGCCGCGAGCGAGGCGACGGCCGGTTTCAGCAGGGCATGGATGGCATTCGCCTTGGCCACGGCCTCATGCGGGTGGGTCAGGCGGATCATCAGCTGGGTGGCATCATTGGGGCCCAATCCCATCGCCTTCTTCAACCGATCCCGGTTCACGAACAGGATGCCCTCGAGGAAGGGGTTCTCCTTGGCCAGGATGGCGGAGATTCGGTAGGTTTCCGTTTGGTATTGCCCGCCGACCATTTTGAATTTGGCGTGCAGGAGATCGCCTACCTTCACGTTAAGCTGAGCCGCCTTGTCCTGGTAGATGAGCGCGCCGTCCTGCCTGTCCAGGAAATCCTTGAGGCTGCCCTCCTTGACGGCCATGGTGATCCCGGAGGCCCTGACGATCGAGGTGTCATAACCGGCGATCAGCTGATCCCCCGCGGCCCCGCTCCCGAAGCTCCTGCCCTGCACATAGACGACGTCGTTGACCGCTTTCAGATCCGGGACGTTGTCGAGCAGGTATTTCCGCAAACCCTCCCTATCCCGGATGATGTTCCCGTTGATGTCGGACTTCTCATGGACGATGACCTCTACGTGGCCATTGGTGAGGGCTATGATCTTATTGAGCAAGATGTCGGAAAGACCCACCGTGAATGCGGTGGCCAGGGAGGTCACCGCCATGAGGCTGGCCATGGCGCAGCCCAGTAATTGGCTGCGGCGCCGATGGCCGGAGATGTTCCGGAAAGCCATTTTGGCCAGCGTTAGCATGATCATTCCTTCCCCATGGCCGCCAAGGGGCCGATTTTTCCCGCGAGCCGGTATGGATAGAGGGATGAAAGCGCCGCGACAAGTCCCAGCATCACCAGGCAGGTCACGACGGTGCCCCCACTCACGTGTGGCTGATAACTGTTTCCGCCGAACATCAGTTGCAGAAAACCTTCCGACGAGGATAGCCGCAGGCTTTGAAGCAGGCGGGAGCAAAGTGCCGCCGCCAGGATCCCGGCGCCGCCGGCGACCAAGGCCAAAGTAAGGGCTTCACCCAGCAGCATCCTGCGGATGAATCCCTTTCCGGCACCCATCGCCCTCATGGTGCCGATCTCGGCGGACCGTTCCAATAAGGCCAGGCCGCTGACGCTGGCGATGACGAGGGCCGCCACGAAAAAGATGGCCGCGACCACCATGGAAAGGAATATCCGGACGTAGGAAACGAAGCTGGCGATCTGGCCGGAAACGGCCTTCCAGGAAACCGCTTTGGCCTGGACGCCTTTGTCCCGGAAGAAAGCGTTCAGGGAGGCAATGGATTGATCCAATGCCTGCCCGTCCTTCAAGCGGACCGAGATAAGCTGGAAAGGCGCATCCGCGATGGCTACCGGTCTCGCGGAGGCTGTGTCTACCGAGGAAGCGGAGGCTGAGGGGATCGGGGCGATAGCTTTCGTTCCGGCTGTTTCCGGGCCATGCTCCAGAGCGGCTTCTCCGTCCTGGAAAAGCGCGTCCACTTCCCCCTCGCCCAGGGCCATCATCGCTTTTTCCGAAACCGAAAGAACGGGCGGGCCGGATGCGGATCGGTAGTTCATGATGGCGGAGAAAGAGGCCGCATCCAATAGGTTCATCCCTTTCCAGAAACTGTCCAAAGCCTTGTATCTGATGACGCCGCGAACGGGCACCTTCACGTCCTTGCTGTACATGGTTTCAGCGGCACCCATCAGGACTATATCCCGTTTGCCTTCCCCGGCGGCGCCTTGGGCGGTGGCTCCGGGCCGATAGTAATCCTGGCTCAACTCACGGAGGGAATTGCGCGTGAACTCGGTCATCAGCATTCCTTCGCCTCCTCCGTCCGGAACCGCGCCTTCCGTCACTTCGAAATTGTCGAATTGGCGGCGGTACTTCGCGAGATCGGTCCCGATCACGAAGCAGCCGGAAGGAGCGCCCAGAATACTTTCATTCTCGGAAAGGATGGTCAGATAACCTACGGAGTAAGGAAGCCAGGAGTCGACGTTTGGAAAGGACGAGAGCTCCGGCAGCCATTTCCGCGTGCCTTCCAGCACCGGCAGCGGCTTGCCGCCCGGTTGGAACACGGCGGAAGGGTCCGCTTGCTTCACCGACATCACCGTGATGTCCGAGAGAAAGCGGTTCACCAGGGATTCCCTGATCCCCGACTCCATCCCCGTGATGCTTGCGTCGCCCAAGGTCAGCAAAAAGGAACCGATGAAAATGATGAGGCCGGCCAGGATGGATTTTCCCTTATGCTTCATGAGATTCCGCAGCGAGAGTTTGATGAGGAGCATCGGTTAACCGGATCCTTCGACGATCATGCCGTCTACCATTTCGACCTTGCGTTGGGCATGCCGCAATACCCTGGGATCATGGGTGGAAAAAATGAAAGTCGTTTTGCGGGCGGCGTTGATCTCGCGCATCAGTCCCAGGATCGACTCCCCGTTGGCCGAATCCAGATTGGCGGTGGGTTCATCGGCAAGCACCACTTTAGGTTGTCCGGCCAGGGCCCTGGCTATGGCCACCCGCTGTTGCTGTCCTCCCGACAATTCAAAAGGGCGGCGGTTCAAATAATCCTTCAGCCCGACCAGCTCCAGCAGGTCGGTCGCCGTCGCTTTGGAATCCCGCTTGCGCCCATTGCCGATCGACAAGGGGAACTCCACGTTTTCCAGGGCGGTAAGCACGGGAATCAAGTTGAAGGATTGGAAGATGAACCCGATTTTCTCCAGGCGCATGCGGGTCCTCTGTTTGTCATTCAGGCCCGACATCTCTTGGCCGTCGAATAGGATCCGGCCCCGGCTGGGGAAGTCCATCAGGCCGATGAGGTTGAGCAAGGTGGTCTTGCCGCTGCCGGAAGGACCGGTCAAGGCCAGGAACTCCCCTTCGGCGACAATCAAGTTGACGGATTTCACCGCTTCCACCCGGAGCTTCCCCAATGAATACTCCTTGGTGACGCCGCTCAGGGTGATCATCTCTTTTGCTTGCATGGATTTTTCCGTCCTCGACGGTGAGCCGTCGATATCTTTCGGCGCGATGGATTCAGCCGGTAACATGGTTCAGTTTCCGCATGAGCAGGGACGATGCATTCCCTTGCAGGGCGGAGTTATGGATGAAGATGAGGCTTCCTTCGGGAATGGAGCGGTCGCACAATGCCGCCACGGCGCACATCGAACCCGAAACCGAATTCATGTATCCCACGCGTCCGTACAGAGTATGCATCCTGGCTTTTCCGGGGAAACCATGCCGTCCGGACTCCATTCCACGCGAACGGCCGAGGAAGACGTCGGTGATGGACCGTAAGACCTCTTCGCCGCATTGCGCGCGGATGGCTCCCATGTTCCGAGCCAGGGCTTCGTCCGCATTCTCGCAGTAAGCGGCCGTGAATGCCAGCAAGCGGGCCAATGGCCTGGTGCGGCCGGAAGCCAACGCCCGCGCGCCCTCCAGAGCAAGCATCGCCGCCCCTTCCGCGATCCTCGGCTCCTTCCGGCCATAAAGCCGCGCTATGAGCTTTATCCCGTGCACATAGGTAGGGGACAGTTCCTCCACTCCGCCGCAGGCCGCGAAAGCGGCTTGGCCGTCGGCTATCCTCTCCATGCCCATGCCGATGGCATCCAAAGAAGACGTGTCGCCGTTGGCCAGGGTTAGGCAGCCTCCTTTGAGACGGCTCCGGATGGCCGCGAAACTGGCTGCGGTTGAGAACACGGCGTTGGGAAACCTTCCGGGCATGAGGAATCCCGGTTCCTGGATAGCCTCCAATTCAACATTGAACAAACTCTCCAAGGGTCCCGACGTCCCGACGATCAACTCGGCGCATTCCGGATCCCCCGGGTAGACCGCATCGCGGCGCAAAGCGGTACCCGGGGGTCCGTTGAGCAGATCTTCCATGGCCGTTAGCAGCAGGAGCGCGAGCCGATCGAAAACGCGCAGACCTTTCTGTCCCAGCCATTGCCGGGGATCGAAATCCGGCACGGACACGCTTCCGCGGGCCGCATCCGAGAGGCCCGTGTCGAGCGGGACTCCGGCGGAGTCCCGCTTCAGGCGTACGGGGGATGCTCCGCTGTTATAGCCCTTGCTGAAAACCTCCACCCCCATGCCATAGGGGGATACGGCACCCACGCCGGTCACGAAAACCTCTTCAAGCATGCGCATTCCTTTGCGCCTCGGGGACCCGGAATACCAGCGCGGCATTGTTTCCCCCGAAAGCGGAGGCGGTTTTCATGAAATACTCGCCCGCGATTTTCCGACCTATGTTGGGCACGCAATCGACATCGCAGCGTTCATCCTTTCCCAGGAAATTGGCGGTGGGAAAGAGATACTGATGCCTCAGGGCCAATAGGGTGGCCACGCATTCTATGCTGCTGCCCGCTCCCATAGCGTGCCCCAGCATGGACTTCACCGAAGAGACGGGAGGCAGAAAACCGGCGGGACCGAATATCTCGCGCACGGCTTGGCTCTCCACCGAATCGTTGGCTTCCGTACCCGTTCCATGCACGGAAATGAAGGCGATTTTATCAGGACCGATATCCGCGTCCGACAAAGCGGAACGAATGGCCCTGCTGATGCCTTCCATGCTGGGATGGGTGATATCCATGGCATCGCAGGAATGCCCGTACCCGACCACCTCCGCGATGGGTTCGGCCCCGCGCCGGGAAGCGCTTTCCATCGATTCCAGGAAAAGCAGTCCCGCGCCTTCGCCGAGAATGGTTCCCTCCCGGTCCCGGCTGAAAGGACGCGGCACATCCGGGGAGATCAGCCCTAAGCGGGAGAATCCCGCCTGGGCGCCGCGGGAAAAGACATCCACGCCACCGGCCAGCATGGCGGTGGATCGCCCCGAAGCGATTTGCCGGTAAGCATGTCCGATGGCGTAACTGCCGGCCGCGCAAGCATTGGAGAAGAGCCAACTAGGCCCGCCCAACCGGAAAAAACCGCTGATGCATTGGGGTATGGATGCCGGGGGGAAATCCCCGGCCAATTCGGGAGACACGCCCTCCCAATTTTTCCCCAACACCTCCTGGCCGATGCGCTGCAAGGTACCGGCTTCACCGTTGGTGGTGCCGATCGCGACGCCAATCCCGCCCTCCCAGGCCGAAGACGAGAATGCGGCGGCCCGGAGGCATTCTTCCGCGCAAACCAATGCGAACTGTTTCCCTTTCCCCAGCTTCTCCAAATCCATACGGCCGGGAAAGTAGCGTTTCACGTTGAATGCCCGGATTTCGCTCCCGATTTTCCGTTCGAATTTTCCGGTATCGAATCCGAGGATGGGACCGAAGGAGGAGTTACCGGCCTTCACGTTATTCCAGAAATGAGGGACGCCGATGCCGATCGAGGAGACGATCCCCATTCCGGTCACGACGACACGATTGGCTTTTTGTTTTCGCATGATCCTAGATGGAATAAGGAATACGGGAAGGGAAAAACCGAGTGTGGAAAGGAAGTGAGCTGACTCGCCAAAGCTCCGCCCTCTGGATTACGTAGAGGGCGGGCGGCCCTCCCAAAAAGAGGAAGGGGGGGCCGAATGACGAGTTAACGTAACAAATAATCGGTGGAAAAGAATTCAAAATAATTTCCCGCCGCAATTTTTCCGGTGGGAGTAATCCATTTGGGAATAAAAAAAATAAAGATACAGTATGAAATTATTTCGCGTCTAAGCATTATGTCATGGAAAATTTCGCGCCGAGAATCCATCAGGACGCAAAGAGACATTGAGAGAATGTGATGGTCAAGAACGAATCCGAGAGGGAGAGCAAACCGAATCTCCAATTAGGTAAAGTCGTGACCGTTGTTGCCGGTCCCCTGTGCGGAACCCAAGGTGTGGTCCGGAGGATAGCTGTACAACAGCGTATAATCGTGGAAATAAGCCTGCTCGGAAAAACCGTGCGGCTGGAGATCCACTCTCAGGACATACGCCCGCAATGCAATTCCCTGTGACCCTCACGTTACCCTGTATGCGCAAACCCCAGGCGGATCGCCTGATGCCCATGGGCCCGATTCAGGCCGGCATTTTTTCCAACCGTCCCGTACCCGAGAGCGTTTCCAGATCGATTTCCGCGTAGCAGCGGACTTGCTGGTAGTTCAAGGTCAGATCCCCCGCCAACCGAACGCTGCCTTTTCCGGATTGGAAATCCGCCGAGTCGGTTTTCGTCGCCCGTTCATCGAGCCTCACTCCCAGTTCCGTGCCCCCGCGCGTGCCGGTGAACCTGATGTGCACGAAACCCCGATCGAAAGCGGCCTTGAAAAGGCCCAGGCTTTTGGCCGGCCGCAAACCCACTTCCACGGGATGGATTCCCGCGCTAAGGAAACCCACCAGATCGTCGCGCGGATCCGCCGGTTCGGCAGACGCGATCCCGGCCGCGCGGCCAGCATCGGAAGGCCGATTGAGCGCGTCCTTCTCCATCTTCTTCCGCAAGCTGAGCGGACGCATGTCTTTCCACACCTCGTTGACAAAGCCTAAGCATTCGGGTTTCAATCCGGCTTTTCCCGCCTTCTTCCAACCCAAAGGAGGCTCGCCTTTGTATTCCGGCCAGATGGAATATTGTTCTTCGTGGTTAACCACCACTTCGTACACGGTCGTGTCTTCTGCTTCATCGATTTGCATATCAAGCTCCGGGGCTGGATTGGGTTTAGGAAAAACGGGTCGGAAAAAGGGCGAGGAAAAGGAGGATTGTGCGGAAAGGACGCACGGCTCCGCCGCTTCACTCCCTTGTAAAGCCGGGAGTTACTGGAGGCGATCCTAAAGGAACGCGGGAAAAATCACTCTATCCGCGGGAAAATGTAGCAACCCTCAATGGATATTCACGATTTTTCCGGGCCGGAAAAATGCTTTATTCCATCTTGCAGTTCCGCGCGGGGGAGGTTGCCTTGCAGCAACTCCGCATCGCTAAGGGATGATAATCGCCGGTAGAACATCCGACCTTCACTGACTACTTCAGGGTAACCGGAATCCATGAGCTTGAACAATGCGTCCTCGGCCTTGCCGTATCGTCCCTTGTATTCGTGGTATCGGTAAAGCTTGTACGCCAAAGTGGCGGGCAACTCCCAATCGGCGATTTTTACGGCCAGGGAATCCAGATCCGTTCTGGCCTGGGCGTTAAGACTTTGGCCGTCCCGAAGCGCAATCTCCATCAGCAGGCTGAAGGAAAGCAGGTATTTGACCCTTGCGATGGGCATTCGATCCTCATGCCCGGCATCGGGCCTGGAAGTGAGGTCCGCATCCAGCAGGAGCACCCTGGCCAGGTTCAATACCTGCGGCGCGCCCAACTCCCCATTCTTCAGCAATAGGGCGATCAAAGCACTATCCGAAAAAGTATGGATGAGTCCGGCATCCAACGCCAGGTTTTCACGGTAGAAAGCTTCGATTTGCTTCATGGCCTCCGAGAATTCCCGGTTCAGGATCCGGGCCGTCAGCTTCGCCAGGAATACGCCGAATTCCTCTATCATGCGCAGGATGTAATCCTGGCCCTGGCCTCCCGCCAGGTCCGGTGAGAAAGTCCCCCTATCCATGTCGTCCTCCCGCGCTCATATCAGGTCTTCCACGGTTAGTCCGCGCAATACCCGCATAAACATGATACCGCCCGCCGCCAAGAGCGCCGCGCCCAGGACGAAAATACGCGTCGGCCCCAGGGACAAGGTGCCGGCGATCTGGCTCAAGAGCAGGAAGAAGACGGGCAATACCAACAAGGTGCTGAGTTGCATGGCCGATTGGATCGAGGTGGCCCGGGCGGATATGTATACGATGACGCTCAGGGCCAGCAGGATGAGGATGGGGCAAAGCCAGAAAATGAGCGTCAGCCATTTCGGTAAGGCCAGGAAGGAAAAGCCATATTGGGAAATGGTCCCTAACGATGCCGTCGCAGCAAAGCACAGGAAGCACGCCAGGGTGACCAGGAAGGCGACCCCGAATGTCCCGGTCAGCTTGGCCAGGTAAAGCTGGCGGATGTCGATGGGAGTGTAGAGCAGGGATTCCAACGTGTTCTTCTGCTTCTCCCCCACCACGGACACCGAACCGATGTTGCATGTGGTCAGGATGGGGATGATGAGGAAGATCATCGGTACAATCTTGTTCAATCCAATGAAAAGGAGTTTCTGCGAATCGCTTATCAAGCGCGGATCGTTCGGAGCGTTTTTGAGGATCATGTCCATGGTCGCAAGGCCGGTGAAATTATGGCGGGCGGTTGAGAGCATGATCAAGGGCAGTAAAGCGCTGCTGACCACCGGCAACACGAACATGGGCAACCAAGTGGATTTGCTCGCGAAGATCTCCCGCAAGTCTTTTACGATGATGGTTTTAAAGGCCGGCAGCATTTTTCGCTTCCTTTCGATATTCGAAGTACAGGCGTTCCAGGGTCCAATTCGATTGCCGGGCATCGTAAATATCCGCGCCCGCTTCGATCATTTTCCGGATTCTCCCGGCGGCGGCGGCGTCATCGGCGACAGTCAGCACGCAATTGCCGTCCTCCCACTCCGCTCCGGATTCCCGCGGCAGGTTCCTGCCTCTGACCAGCAATCGGCTTTCCGCGCCTTTTCGGGACGCGAGCTCGGCGAAGGTGCCGTGCCCCAGCATCCTGCCTTTGGAGATGAATCCGTAACGAGTACAGATCTCTTCCGCGTATTTCAACTGATGGGTACAGAGGAAAACCGTGATGCTCTCCTCCGCGACAAGGGCCCGGATCAGGCGGATGACATTGTCCGCAGCCTCGGGATCCAGACCGTTGGTGGGTTCATCCAGGAAAAGCAACCGGGGCTTATGGAGCAATGCCCTGGCGATGGAAAGCGATTTTTTCATTCCCGTGCTGAAGGCTCCCACCTTCTTGCCCGTGGCGTTGACGCCGGAAAGCTCGAACAAGGAGAGCAGTTTCGCGATGCGTTTGCCAAGCTCCGGATCGCGCATTCCGAACAATCCCCCGAAGATCCTGAGGTTCTCCGTGGCGGTAAGGCTCTCATAGAGGCCGGCCAGTTCGGTGACCACTCCGGACATCCTATGGATGGCATTCTCGTTGCCCGCCACAGCCTGCCCGAATATGCGCACCTCGCCGCTCGTCGGTTTCAGAATTCCGTTCAGGATCCTCACCGTGGTGGTTTTCCCGGAACCGTTAGGTCCCAGGAATCCGAAAATCTCGCCGCCGGGCACGCTGAATTCCACATTCTCCAGGCTATACCCGTGGTCGCCGAAGCGCTTGGATAAGGATTCTATTTCAATGGCTAGCATTAGGTTCTCCAATTATCATGCGTCTTTCCACTCCGGTTCCGGCGCCCAACGCTCCTTGCAGGGAGCCGGAACACTTTTCGAAAATCCCTGCAAGCGTCCCCTTTTCTTCCCGGAAGGGGAGATAAAGCGTAATGTTGAGCTTGGACCCCGTCTGGTTCGCCACTAAATGGATCCGTTTCAGGCCGAATACGTCCTTGCGTACCGCATCCTGATCCTGGCCCGCCTGGCTCGGCGTCCTCAAGGCAGCGCCTTCGACATCGCCTTGGAAATTGAAGGTCACTGCCGCGTCCCGGAACTGTTCCGCGAGTGAAGCGAGCATCCCCTGAGGATCCGACGCACGCCCTCCAGCCATCAAGGTCAGAAAATTGAAGCGTTTGGCGACGGCCTGTTTCATCAAGTATTGCAAGGACTCCATATGGGCGGGACCTTCCCAGGCATCCGGTTCCAGAAGAACGGGGATAATGTCGAAAAAATCACCGATGGTATTATGAAAGGAATCCACCCCGTATTTTCTCCCGTTAGCGAAAACCCAAACCGGCAGGCAATCCATGTCGAGATAAAGCTTACAAAACGAGATCATCAAGGTAAAGGCGACGCCCCACGCTCCTCCGCTTTCGGAATGTTCCACCGCATCCAAGTCGAATGCGTACTCGAATACCGTGGAGCCGCCGTCGAGTCTGCGATCCAATTCCGCCCTGGCCAATCGCCCATGTCGGCAAAAATCGCGGATTCGGAATATCTTCTCAAGCAAGGCCGGATCCGCCTTGCTTGAGTCCGCCGCGAGCATTTCCGCATAGGCCCAGTAAGGTGCCGCCTGATCATCCGGAAAAGGCTTCCCCTCTTCCAGGCTTCGGTAATATTGGAAAAACCTCCGCTTGAACACCGTCCCGCTCATGGCATCGAAGATGGCGTGATGGACCGACATCAGGAGCGTGGAACGCCTTTCATTTTTCTTGATCAGGAGAATCCGGAAAAGCGGTTCCCGGAAATCCTTCTCGAAGTAAGTGGCGTTGAGAAGCCACGCCGACAGATTCCGTTCCACCGCATCGGCGATGTCCGGATCCCAGGCCGACAAATCACACATGGGGAGTTCATAGGGCCGCGCCGAATCTTTTACCTGCCCCATCAGCATTTCATCCTGCCCGGTCAGCAAGGATTGGAAAACCATTTGGGTCCGGAACAACTCGCGCAGGGCCGCTTCCACCCAATCCGGCCGCATGGGCCCCTCCAGGTGAAGGGAGGTGGCCAGGACTTCGCCGTTGGCGACGTTGAGCTTTTGCACGGCGGTAAGCGGATGCTCCCGCAATGTAGCGCCCTGGAGCAAAGCGGAAACATTGAGGGCATGAACCCTGAGCGCGTCGCCGATCATGGCCTGGGCGATGGATTCCGGATCGCCGGAGAGAAGGCCGGAGACCTGTTCGGCGTCCTCCCCGGCATCCGAACCCGCGGAATGAGGAAGCTGACGGATGTATTCCGGCCAATCTTCCCGGGCCAGCACCTCCCTCAGCAGTGAATCGATTTCCAAGGGAGCAGCCGGCTCAAGGCCGCGAAGCAACAACATGCGCGCCGTCCCGCGCCCGGCGGGAACCCGCAGGAAACTCGCTTGCAAGTCCAGCCTTTCCGCAAAACGCTTCGCCGCTTCGGCCTCGCCGCCAGGCCTGTCAGAAGCCGTTTCCCTGGAGCCGATCAGCAGAGCGAGATCCGCGAGAACGGGATTCTGGAAGATGTCGTGGATCTTCACCGGCACGCCTTGCTTCTCCAGCTCGGCAGCGACCAGGATCGCTTTGAGGGAATCCCCGCCCATTTCGAAAAAGTCGTCCTCCCTGCCCACCCGTTCCTGATCGAGGATCTGGCACCACACCCGGGCCAGAATCGTTTCCGGCCCCGCGTGCGGGGGGGCGGAATTCCTACCGCGGCGGACCTCCGGGATCGGCAAGGATTCCTTGGCCACTTTGCCGTGGGAGTTGACGGGGATCGAATCCATCCGGATCAGGCTCCAGGGCTGCATGTAGGATGGCAACCATAGGCGCGCCCGCCGGCGCAGAGTCTCCACGGTAGCGACGTCGTTTCCGGAGAAGTAGGCGCAGATGCGGCTCTCCCCGGCCACGTCCTTCAGCACCGTCACCACCGCGGTGACGCCTTCGGCATCCGAAAGAACGCGTTCAATCTCCCCCAGCTCCACGCGCACCCCGCGCACCTTCACCTGGGCGTCCATGCGTCCCGCATAGGATATTTCCGAAGCGGATTCCCAACGGCCCCGATCGCCGCTCCGATACAGGCGGCCGCCCGCGGCCCAGGTAGCGCGCAGGAACTTGTCCTCCGTGGCCGAGGGATGGCCCAGGTAGCCCCGAGCCAAGCCCGCACCCGCAAAGCAGAGTTCGCCCACTAGGCCATCCGGCGCCAAGGCTCCGCGCCCGTCCCGGATGTAAACCTCCATGTTACGTCCGGGATGCCCCAGGCCCACCCGCCCCGCCGGCGCCGCGCGATCCAACCTGCAGTGCAGGGAATCGTCCGAACATTCGCTTTGGCCGTAGGCGTTCACCAGGCCGGTTCCCAGGACTTCCCAATGCCGCCCAGCAAGGGAAGCGGGCATTTCCTCGCCGGTCACTACCACGGTACGCAGCCGCAATCCCATGTGCGGCGCCGCAGCAGCATGCTCCAGGAGCTTCCCGTAAAATGACGGAATCCCTTCCCAGATTTCAATCCTATCCTCGCGCAGCGCATCCCATTGCGCTTCCGGAAAGGCGGATACGTTCATGTCGTACAGAACGCATTTGCCTCCCAGGGCCAATGGCATCCATTGTTGCCAGAGGGACGCCACGAAGGTGAACGGAAGGTTCTGGCTCAGCACCGGTTCGGCTGCGCAAGCCAGCTCCGTGGACTTCATGTACGAATGGTTTAGGATGCCGCCATGCTCCAACAGAACGCCTTTCGGCTTGCCCGTGGATCCGGAGGTATGGATGATGTATGCCGGATCGCTCGGACGCACGCGTCTTCGGGAGGGCGCTTCGGGGACTCCGGATGCGGCGGCCAGCATCCGGGGCTGCGCGGTCGGGCGCCCCCAATCGATACTGTCTTCCTCACAGACCACCAGGAAGGACGCGCCCTCTGCGGCCAGGGATCGCAAACGGGCCGGAGGGTGTTTAGAGTCCAGGGGCATGCATACGCCGCCGGCCTTCCAAATCCCCAGCACTACCCCCATGCGCTCCAGCGATACCGGAAGGCAAACGGCTACGCAATCCTCCAATGCCAATCCGCGAACGATAAGCCCCGCTGCGATGCGGTCGGCATACGCGTCCAAGGCCCGGTAGGTGAGGCTCCGGTCCAGATGGCGGATTGCCACCCGGTCGGGATGGGCGCCCGCTTGCGCCGCGACGGCATCCATTAGGGTGGCCCATCCATGAGGCGTTTCCGGCTCCGAGGGACCTTTGGCCCTTTGTTCCAGCTCCCGGCGCTCCCCAGCGGATACCATTTCCCAACTGCCCACTTCAGCTTCGGGCCGGTCCACCATGCATTCCAGAATCCGCAGGAAATGGGAAGCCATGGCCTGCATGTGTTCGGCGCGGAACAACTCCGCGCGGTATTCCCACTCCAGGACCAAGCGACCCTCGCCTTCGCTGACGGCCAAGGACAAATCGAATTTGGGCTGCGGATGCACCCCGCCCAAGGGATGGAAGCGCAGCGCCTCCGTTCCCGTAACGGCCGGAGCAGATTCCCGCAGCAGCGAGAACATAGCGTCGAAAAGCGGATGCCGCCCCGGCTCCCTTTTCACCTGCAATTTTTCCACTAGCTCTTCAAATGGAAAGGACTGGTGTTCCAAGGCATCGAGCACCAGCTCTTTCACGGCCGCCAGGAAGCTTGCGCCGCTTTGAAGCGGATGGCTGCGCGTACGCAGGACTACGGTGTTGACGAACATCCCCACCACGCCTTCCAGATCCGAGTGCGGACGTCCCGCCGCCGGTGATCCTATCAGGACTTCATCCTGCTGGGCATGACCCGCGAGCAGAATGTGGAAGGCGCCGAGGAGGACCATGTACAAAGTGGCACCGTTGCGGCCCGCCAATTCCCGGAGGCGGGCGGTCAACTCCGCCCCGACTTCGGTGAGCGCCCGGCCCGGTTGGCGCGCGGCCGAGGCATTGCGGGGAAAGTCAACGGGCAAGTCCAGCATCGGTAGGCCGCCGGAAAGCGCGCCCAGCCAGTACCGCTCGGAGGCGCTGAACGACTCGCTTCCCTTCATGCCCTGAAGCCAAGCCGCATAGTCTACGTACCTGAGCCGCACGCCCGGCAGGCTTTCCCCGCGGTAAAGCCCCAGCAACTCGCGGCTCAGGACTTCCAGGGAAACCGCGTCGGCGACGATGTGATGCAAATCCAGGAAGAGAACATGCCGATTCGTTCCCATCCGGAGCAATTCGGCCCTCAACAAGGGCGCGCTTCGCAGATCGAAGGGCCGCACCAAGCGCTGCTGGAGCTCCCCGAGTTCCTCTTCCCCGCAGACGCCGCGCCGCAGGCGGAATACCGCGTCCGGAACGGGGTATTGCATCGGTGAACCGTCCCGTAGCTGGAAAGCCGAGTGCAGGGAGTCATGCCTGCGGACCAGTTCCTGGAAGCAATGTTCAAGCCTGTCCGCGTCCAGCGGCCCTTCGGCCAGCAACAGGAGCGGCATGTTATAACCCGTCGATCCTGGCTCCATGTTTTGCAGCAAGAACATGCGCATTTGCGCGGGCGAAAGCGGATAGGCATCCGCCGGCGCAGCCGGGGAGATGGAAACGTGGACGCTCATCCTTCCCGCATCGATATACTCCGCAAGCAGGGCCGGAGTAGGGCGGGTGAACAGCGCTTTGAGGGGAACATCCGCTTCCAACGCCTTGTGGATGCGGGCGATCAATACCATCGCCTTGAGAGAGTGCCCCCCCCATTCGAAGAAATTTCCGTGTATCCCCAGTCCTTTCACCTCCAGGACTTCCTGCCAGAGGGACATGAGCGCCGCTTCTGTCCTGGTACGTGGCCCCGCATATGCGGAAGCGGCCGGGCCGGCATCGTCCGGATGGGGGAGCGCGCTCCGGTCCACCTTCCCGTTCACGTTCAGCGGCAACGCATCCAGTGCCGTCAGCGAGGGCGGGACCATGTACTCCGGCAGATGCGCCCGCAGGTACTCCTTAAGGCTCGAGGCCGACAACGCCCCTTCGCTCACGTAGTATCCGCACAGGCGCTTCAGCCCCGCGCCTTCCTCACGCGCCACCACCACCGCCGCTTTCACCTGCGGATGGCTTCCCAACTG
>OBEQ012682167.1_pt1 | contig 27904 bp, 26 predicted proteins | sample 1670901 | NCBI WGS metagenome assembly OBEQ01 (sample SAMEA104232315, study PRJEB22302) | groundwater metagenome | biome: forest; feature: aquifer; material: groundwater | place: USA | collected 2011-08-07 | depth 5.4 m
GCGATCTGCTCACCTTGGGCAATAGGCTGACCAACGGCCAGGTGTTTGAGCGAGGATCGTGAAAGATGACCGTAGAGCGTGAAGAACTGCACCCCATCAATGACGTGCTCAAGAATAATCGTTGGGCCGTAGTCAAGAAAGTGATCGTTGTCTTGCATGCCGTACACGCGAGCGGGAAGCGGGGCAAACACGGGAGTACCGGCGGGCACCCAACAATCAATCCCGAGATGAACAGAGCGCGGCTCACCCTCGCCCGTAAAGAGCGCGCTCGAACGATACACACTCCGATCTTCAGCGTATTTTCCAATGCCAAAAACCGCATGCGCTTCAGCGAGCTCCTGCTGAAGAACGGCGGTTGCGGCTTCCGTGTTGTGAAGCTCAAGGTCGGCAAGCGCAGTGCTGCCAAGAGAAAAATCGAAGATGAGCGGCGGATGTTTGATGATCGCGTGCGGGATCACCGATGCATACACCCGTGTGGGGTCCGCAAGCACCACGCGAACGTTTGCGGCGTGTGTGTGAAGGTGGGCGGTGGTCATAGTGGTTTCGTGATAACGCTTCTAAGCACGATGTGTAAAGGGAGGAGAGCGGAGAGAAGGATAGTGGTTGCCCATCATCTCCCCGCTCTCATAACATAGTGGAGCAGAACATGCCGCGTCATCTCACTGATCGGGGGGCGCGCGCCTCGTGAAGTCGAGCGACGTCGATCCTTCCCAGGTAGGGGTAGATCGACGTCAGGTAGTGCATGAGCCCCGCGATAAACAGTGGCAACTTCGCGTGCTGATAGTTTCTCCAGCGCAGCCACTGCGGCTCATCATCGCGGTAGACGGGCGTCGCACCAATATATGCCAGCGGCGGCCCATCGTCGATGGTCGGGTTGACGACATGCAGCGTCGCCCCGGTCTTCACATTGACGCCTGTTTGCGCTCGCAGAATGGCATCCTTCGTGGGCGTGGGTCCACGAAAGCAGAACGGGTGATCCTTCAGTGTCACGGCCGGATGAATATTGAGCACCTTCCCGAACAGGCCCAGCGTTGGACCAATGAGAAACTCGATCCGCGCCATGTAGTGATCAGAGACCAGGATATCGGCGCCGCGGGATCGCATCTGCTCATAGACCGCCTGCTCAAACGCGAGCTTGCTGGTCTGCCGCTCATCAACCGCGCCGATCGGGAGACCCCGAAAATCCGACGGAATATGAACGGTACGATCAATGAGGCGCTCCCCATCCGGTGTCATGAGGTCATGCGGGAAGATCCAGGGCCGACCTTCGTGTGGGCGCACCGGGTAATCACTCTCGCGCATATCGTGCTCACGGTCATCGGTGATGACCCCAACAACCCGGGCATGATGTTCCAGAATCTGCCCCGAGAAGGTCTTCCGAACGGTCCGCTCGATCACACCCTCCATGTAGCGGGGGCCGCCGCGGGTGTTGACGAGAAGGCCGTTGCGATCGCAGGTTCCGGTATCTCGCACGGATGTCAGGAAAAGGATGTTGACTGGCCGCTGACGATCGAGCAATCGGGCAAGACCTCGATCATGCTGAAGACCATTGGCGAAAAACACCATCTGCCGGGATGTGTGCACGGCAACTGCTCCTTTCGAAAGAACGACTGAACCCACCGGTTTGGGGGCTCATCGCTTCCGTCAACCAACGCCAGCGATGAAACCCAAAACAAAACCGCCTCCTCGACGTTCGAGAAGGCGGGCAAGGCTTGCACTCTGATCGTAGTTATCGCATGCAAAGACAGCGCCTTCTCATGAAGCGCTTCTTACCGTTTGCTGTTGTGTGTCGATAATACATACTACGGATGTCCGTGAGGATAACGCAGGTGGTCGTGATTGTCAAATATTTCGATCCCGGAGAAGAACCTTGTCATCAATGGGCACGAGTGCTAGTCTACCGCCATGTCAAAATTGCGTATTGGTGTTCTATTTGGCGGTCGGTCGACGGAAAAGGAGGTGTCACTCAATTCGGGGCGGCACGTTTTCAACATGCTTGATCGCAGTCGCTTTGAACCCGTCGCGATCTTTATGGACGGCGACGGTCGGCTCTGGAACATTCCACTGACGCTGATGCTACAAAACACGACCGCTGATGTCGAGGCGCGACTCTCGGAAGCCGATCGCGTGCCCTACGAATCGCTCAAGGAACGGATTGACGTGGCCTTCCTCAGCACCTTTGGAAAATATGGCGAGGATGGATGCCTCCAAGGCCTCCTCGAGTTACTTGGCATCCCCTACACCGGCTCATCGGTTCTCGGCGCGGCGCTTGGCAGCGACAAAGCAATGCAACGGGTGTTGATGGTAGAGAATCCAAAGATTACCATCCCCCCGTACTTGGTGATGAATCTAGAATCAGGAATCAAGAATTATGGATCGGCGATTACGGAGTTACTACCGATTGTGGTGAAACCGACCCGCGAAGGATCCACCATGGGGGTGACGGTGGTGAAACGCTTTGAAGACCTTGAGGCCGCAGTAAAAAAAGCCTTTGAATACGATACCAAAGCCCTCGTTGAGCCATATCTCGTCGGGCTTGAATTCTCCTGTGTCGTGCTCGATGGCGATCCACCCATGGCGCTGCCCCCCACCGAGACCCTGCACACCGACGAAATTTTTAGCTATCATGATAAGTATATGCCGGGGGCTTCGAAGAAAATAACCCCTGCCCGTGTCTCGGCAGAGACACTCGCCGAGATTCAGGCCATGTGCGTTGAAACATTTGTAACCCTTGGATTCTCGGGATACGCCCGCATTGATGGATTTGTGTTAACCGAAGAACTACGGATCCCTGAAAATGCAACGTTCATCGCGAACAAACCATCCTACCCCATTGGTACCATTTTTATCACCGACCCCAACGTCTTTTCCGGCATGGCGCCATCAAGCTGGACATTCCATCAAGCAGCCGCAGTCGGTATCACGCCCGTCCAACTCCTCTCGCGCATTATCGATGCCAGCCTACCGAGCACCTGATATGCATCTTGCGATTTGTTCGAGTTTAGATTTTACGAGCGATATTAAAAAACTCGCCGACGAGTTGACACAACGCGGCCACACGGTCACCATACCACGGTCGGCGGTGATGATCCTGAACGGCGAATGTACGCTCGATGAGATTGCGAAAGAAAAACAGAGCGGAACGTTTGCCGAACGAACCATTCGTATGGACGCGATTCGCTATTATTTTGAAAAAATAAAAGCGGCAGATGCAATTATTGTCCTGAACCTTTCAAAAAATAGGGTCGACAACTACATTGGAGGAAATACGTTTCTTGAAATGGGCTTCGCTCATGTATTGCGTAAAAAAATCTTTCTCTACAACCCCATTCCCGATGCGAGCTATCGAGACGAGATTGTCGGCATGCAACCAATCATCCTTCATCACAATCTCAACAATATTCAATGAATATGACACTGCGCGTTGGTGTGATTTTTGGTGGGTCCTCATCCGAAGGAGAGGTATCACTTGAATCGGGACGACATCTGTACCAGAACCTCGATGCCGAGCACTATACCGGCACGCCGATTTTTCTTTCGAAGAAACATGAACTCTGGGAATTGCCATTGAAGCTTGTGCTCATGAACACGGTCGAAGATATTGAACGCGCCCTCGCGAGCGAAGGGATACGAATCCCCTACGAAACGCTCAAAGAAAAGGTTGATTTTGTACTCCTCGCCCTCCACGGAAAGTACGGCGAAGACGGCTGCCTGCAAGGCCTGCTGGAACTGCTTGGTATCCCGTACAGCGGCTCGGGAGTGCTGGCATCAGCCATTGGCATGGACAAGCCGACGACCCGTCGATTCCTCGCGGCCGCCGGTATTACCACTCCGCGATATATCCTCGTGCGTCGAAACGAATTACCAGTTACCGCCCCGTTTCCCCTCCCCTGGATTGTAAAACCCACCCGTGAGGGCTGTTCAACCGGGTTGTCAAAAGTCACCGACGCATCTCAACTCTCTGGAGCCCTGGAGAAAGCATTCCAGTGGGACACGACCATCATGATTGATGAATTCATTGACGGCATGGAAGTCACGACCACCGTGTTTGGCAATGGCCATACGACAGCCCTGCTTCCCTCCGAGACACCTGCATCGGGGCAGGCTGCATATCTGACATTGGAAGATAAATTTCTTCCCGGGCAAGCGGCGATGATCACCCCCGCGCGCCTATCCCCCGAGCTGCTCGCCGCGGTGCAGGCGACTTCGGTACAAAGCTATATCGCCCTCGGGCTCAAAGGCTACGCCCGCATTGATGGGTTTGTGCGCACCGATGATGTCATTATGAACGAAGTCAACACGCTCCCGGGCGCCACGCCGTCAACATGTCTCTTTCAACAGGCCGCGGCGGCGGGCATGACGCCTACTGATTTTGTCACGAAGATCATTGAGCTCGGCTTGGACGCGCACGCAAAAAAGAAGGGGCCACTCTGATCGACACAACATCAATACAAAACGACCCCCGCCAAGGCGGGGGTCGTTTTGTATGCACCGATGTGCGAGCGTTGTCGCTCACGGAAGACGATCGCGGAGATCTTGAATCTGCTGGAGAAAACGGGTGCGGTTGGCTGCGGTGACCGTCCGTGCGCGCGTAAAGAAGGAACGAACCTCTGGCGGAAATGCTTGCACGGTCTGCCGAGCCGCTTGGTAATCACTCCCGTTGATCGAATCCACTGCATCGCTCAAAAATCCGAGCAGTGCGTCCCGCACCTCGGCATCCGATACGAGAGCGAGTGGTCGTCCATACCGTTGGGTGAGATCGCGCAGCAGGACCCGGAGCCCATCATATTGGGCGGCTGGCGGCAGGGAGTCGCCACTGCGAAGGTCCGAGAGCAGTTGCTCGGCATTTTGCATCGTGTCGTCGTCTCCGGTCGGAAGCGCTTTGAGCAGCTGCTCCCCAGCAGAAAGCACACTGTCATCTTCTGCGACCGCCTTCACCAGCGCGTCCGTATTGATCCCAAGACCCCCCAAGAGCTTCGCCGCATCATCCGGTTTTTTGGCATTGAGCGCGGTCGAAAGGTTCGTGAGCGCTGTCCGGCGACCCTTCAACTCTTTGCCGAGATCTTTGGCAAGTTGTTTGCTTCGTACTGCAGAATCAATTTTTTGACGAAGCGTATTCATGAGATCAGAGATTCCCGCGTCGAAGTACTCTTGCATCGTGGCACGCGTCACGGCTTTATCGGCAATGCGCGTCGCAAAATCCTGCAATTTTTTTGCAAGCGCATCAAGGTCGGAAGAAACTGCTGGTGCATCTCGCTTGGCGCGGGTTAAAAGCTGACTTACCTCACTACCTTGACTCTTGATCTGGCGAAGTGCCGCATCAACTTCGGCGCGTGTCACTGGCGGTTCTTGCGGCTGTTCATCTGCAACACAGTAGGAATACGGGCAGGCCCCGGTCACGGTCTTCAACACTTTACCAGTCGGGCACGACGTCTCGCTCGCGACCGCAGGGCATGGAACTGGTTTTATATCAACCACCGGCTTCGGCTTGCAGTACGCATAGGTCCCGCACCCTTTATACTCCTGACTCGCCAACTCTTCATTGGGGCCGCAACTCGTAACGGTCGGCATGACTGGACAGGTGGTGACGGGGACTTTGATCACGTCCACGGGAATGGGCGGTTTTTCTTCGCTCTTAGCACAATACGGTGTCGGCGGACACGTCGCACCGGGAACTACTGATGGATGCATCAGTGTTTGGCCCACGGGGCATGAGGTCGGCCCGGTACTCGTGGAACAGGTTGGAGTTGCCTTTCTCCGACATGTGGAAGCCGGAGAGCAATAGGCACCAAATGGTACTGGCGGAGAGTACACCTCTTCATCCAGAGCACACGTCGGAGCATACATAGGCGGGCAGAAGTTCGTGGTGTTGGGGTTCGTCTGCGTATCCGCAACGCAGGTAGCGGGGCTCGGGCAACGCTGCCCAGCCGACATCGAAGGATATGACACATGCATGCCAGTGGTACAGGTCGGCGCGGGGTAATAGGGGCATGGGTTATTCTGATTTTTAAGCATCTCTTCCGTCATCGGTTTGCAGGACGGAGTTGACGGACATTTCGCACCCGGCGCCGGAAGTTCCGAGTACATATACTCTTTCGGTCCGCAGGTTGGCATCGTCACGCTTGGACAGAATGCGCCCCCTGAACCACCCGATGTTCCCGACCCTGATCCCGATGTATAGCCTCCGCCTTGTGTCCCGTCGGCAACACAGGTCGGCGCTGTGGGACAGGAGCCGTTATACACGGCAGCATAGTAGGAATGCATTCCAGCGCTACAGGTCGGCGGTGGGTAGTACGGACATGGTGTGGAGCCGGTAGGTGAGGATGAGGATGGACTCCCAGCGGTGACATCGGACTGACAATAGGGTTGGGGCGGGCAGATGTTCGGACCGCCCGTGGAGTTTGGATATGCCTTATGTGTTCCAGGAGCACACGTAATATCGCTGGGTGTGGGGCATTGCATTCCAGTGCCACTGCCGTTTGGTGTGGAGGATGTTGACGCGACCGTATCCGCGACACAGTAGGGCGTCGAAGGGCACGAGGATCCGGCAGTTGCGGGAGGGTAAAAAAGATGCATTCCCGTGGTGCAGCTCGGCGGAGGAGCAGTCGGACACTGCGGTGGCTCCGTGCTCTGGGCAATACTATACACCACTACGGGCACCGAAATGGCAATGGCGGCCAACGCGCCAAAAATTTTCAATGGATTCATAAAAGAAAAAAATGTAAATTATGCACAGTTCTGATACTATTATGCCATAGATTGACCATTTGCTCAAAATGCGATAGACTCACCGATCCCTATGGCTACTGTTTCAACGCTTCGGCGAAATCTTCAACGCGCACTCTCCTCGCTCCTGGCCGATCCTGCGCTTGCGTGGATTACGATACTCACCACCCGCTTTCCAAAAAGCGAGATCTATCTCGTTGGCGGAGCGGTTCGCGATGCGGCCATCGGGCGCAAAGACAAGAAAGACTACGACTTTGTGGTACGCAAAGTACCCCCTGCCGAGCTGGAAGCGTTTCTGGCAGAACACGGTAGTGTCGATTTTGTGGGCCGAACCTTTGGCGTCTTCAAATTCTATCCCAAAGACAGCCCATCCTCTGAAGCGCTCGATATTGCCCTGCCGCGCACCGATCATGCCTTTGGAACCGGCGGCTACAAGGCGGTTGCCGTGGACGCGCGCGCGACATTGGCCATGAAAACGGACCTTGCGCGTCGCGATTTTACCGTGAACGCGATGGCCGTCAATCTGCGTACCGGAGCGCTCGAAGATCCTTTTGATGGATTACAGGATCTTGCATCCAAAACACTGCGGGGCGTCGGGCTTCCCCGACGACGCTTTGCCGAAGACTATTCTCGGATGCTGCGCGCTATCCGGTTTGCCTGCCAGCTCGGCCTCCGCATTGAACGCGGCACCTGGAAGGCTCTTGCCGAATGCATGCCGCATATTAATGATACCCTCGAGAACCAACGCATTGTCCCCCACGAAGTCATCGCGAAAGAAATGGTGCGATCATTTGTCGCCAATCCGGTCGCCGCACTCGACCTCTATAATGACAGCGGCGCCTTGGCAGCCCTCCTCCCCGAGGCGCTCAAAATGAAAACCTGCCCACACCCTGCCGAGTATCACAGCGAAGGGGATGTCTTTGCCCACACGCGGTTGGCGCTTCAACAACTCGATAACCCAAGACTCAAACGGCTCTTTCCCGAGGCCCGCCAGTCGGCGCTCGTCGTCTTTGGTACGTTACTGCACGACATCGGCAAACCGGTGACCGTCCGCCCCACGAACGAGCCTGGTGGAAAATCGCTCTTGTATTATGGGCACGATAAGGTCGGCGGCGAGATGGCGGCGGCAATCTGTCAGCGTCTGCGCCTAAGCACCTTACCAAAAGAAAGTGTCCTCCATATTGACGCTGATGCGCTCCAGTGGATTATTGCGAAGCACTTGCTCGTCCTCAATGCTCGCGTTGAAGAACTACGCGCTTCAACCATTGAGCGGTATTTTTTTAACGATCACGTTCCCGGGCGCGCACTGCTCGCCGTCATTCTTGCCGATTCCTTGGCAACCGTTCCGCTCACGGGCGCCTCGGATCTCACCCACTTCCGCGCACTGCTGCGACGCATGAAACATATTGAGAAGACCGCAGGTCCTCGACACGGTCGCTATCGACAGTTGCCGGCTCCCCTGCTACGGGGCACCGATGTCATGACAACCTTTGGCTTAGAGCCCGGACAAAAAATCGGCAAACTCCTTCGCCAGGCGCGCGAACAGCAACTGCAGCGCAAACTCACAACCAAAGAGGAAGCATTGGCGTACCTTAAAAAACGACTCGCCCGAAAGAAAACCTGGATATGAATCCTCCACGCATCCTGTTTGAAGATTCCGAACTCCTGGTCGTTGATAAACCCTCCGGGATCATGGTGCATCCCCTGCCGGGACGCGCTGCCGATAGCACGCTCGTCGGATGGCTTCGCAGCCACGTGCCGGGAATAAAAAATATCGGCGATGACCCTGATCGTCCCGGCATCGTTCACCGCCTTGATCGCGACGCATCCGGTCTCATGGTCATTGCAAAAACGAATACTGCATTCGAGCAGCTCAAAAAACAGTTCACTGATCACACCATCAAAAAAGAATACGCAGTGCTCGTCCATGGAGCGATGCCGCGAGATGAGGGAACCATCACCCTGACGATCGGACGATCATCGAATAAACGCAGCCGCGGGAAATTCGTTGCAAAGCCCACGAAAAGTGACGGCCGCAGAGCCGTCACCCACTTTGTTGCAGATCGCCACACGGCTCGCTATACTCTGCTCACGGTGAATACCGAGACCGGCCGCACCCACCAAATTCGGGCGCATTTTGCCGCGTATGGTCATCCCGTGGTCGGCGACACCGAGTATGGCAGTAAAAAATGGAAGGACGACGCACCGCGACTCTTTCTCCATGCCCGACGTCTCTCATGCACGCATCCGAGGACCGGCGAACCGATGACATGGGAGAGCCCGCTGCCGCCTGAACTCAACGATTATCTTGCCGCAAAACACCTCGTATGAAACACGGAAAAATAATCATTTTCTCTGGACCATCCCGCGCCGGCAAAGATGCGGTACTCTCGCAGTTATCCGAGAAAGCGCGCCACCTCTTCACGAAGGTCGTCACCTGTACCACCCGTCCGCGCCGACCCAGTGAGCAGGATGGGGTGGATTACCACTTCCTTTCGAAACGCGAATTCCAACGCATGATCAAGAGCGGCGAATTGCTGGAATGGGCAACCTTCAGTGCTCACTGCTATGGAACCCCGAAAGCGGCGGTGCTCTCGGCGCTTCGGAAGGGAAAAAATGTCTTACTCAAAATAGAAGTGGAGGGCGGGGTTCAAGTGAAACACCAGTATCCCAAAAAGACGGTGTCGATCTTTCTCGAGCCCGGGAACCTCGACGACCTCAAACGCCGCTGGAAGCAGGGGCATTTTTCCGCAGCCCAACAGCGCCTGCGCCTTGCGCGGGCCCAGGAAGAGCTTCGACATAAGGAACACTATGACCACAGCATCAAAAACGTCGAAGGCGCACTTGACGCTACGGTGAGCGCCATGGAAAAACTGCTCCGGCAGATTCTTACCCAGAGTCGCTAACGCCCTGTTGACGCCATCACCCTTTTCCGGTATCCTATCTTTCACATTCCTATGGAAGAAACGACCCCACCGAACACCGCCGCCTGGCCCGCGATCAAAGCGGGCATGCTCGTGCGTATCCACGAGAAGCTCAAAGAAGTCACCCCGAAGGGCGAAGAGAAGGAGCGCGTGCAGATTTTTGAAGGCATGGTGCTTGCACGCCGCGGCGGTACAAGTGCGTCCGCAAACATCGTCGTTCGCAAAAGTTCCTATGGCATTGGTGTTGAGAAAATCTTCCCCCTCCACCTCCCGGCCATCACGAATATCGAAATCAAGAAGCGCTTCAAAACCCGCCGCGCCAAACTCTACTTCCTTCGACACAATCCAAAGAAATTGAAAGAGATCAAATAAGTCGCGCCGGCAGCGCATGCCGTGGACGGCGAACCGCTCCCAGCGCTATCATAGAGCAAGTGAATGCGCGGGTGGTGTAATGGTAGCCACGCAGCCTTGAGGTGGCTGTGCCGAAAGGCGTGGAGGTTCGACTCCTCTCCCGCGCACCATCGGAAACAAAACGTCAAACGCCCCGAGCGATCGGGGCGTTTTGTTGTTGGTGAGTTCAGTTATTTACTTCCTCCCGCGCTTCGGTGCTGTTTTCTCTTTCCATTTTTTTAAGAAAAACGAGAGAAACGGTAAACTCGAAAGCTGTTTCATGATTTCGGTGATATTCTCTCGCACCTCCTGCGATGTTTGCGTCAGATCATTCGAAAGCTTATTCAAATTCTTTGCGATGTTGATTAAATAGTAACTGACCGATGCGCCCGAAATCAAAAACACAATAATCAGTAGAGAAAATGTCAGGTAAAAAACCGTTTGGGCAAAAACTAATGTATCCATAATGGGACTATAGCATGACGCCGCCCTCTTGTCTTCTGCGATCCTTCAAGAGTACGATACCTGCACTATGGGTACCGAAAAATTTGAACCGGAACAGAAAAAAGCAGATAACGGGATGCTCGATACGCTCCGGCTACGTTCGCAAGGCCTCGTCAATGAATCCCGCTTGCCATCAGTCGATTACATAAGCACCGTTGGTATCTATGGGGGAAAACTTATGGTTGATGCGGACGGTCGGCTGGCCTACAACACCCGAGGGCTTGTCTCACAACTCGACCACATCGGAGACGCCATGGTGCGCACCTTTGATGAGCATACGGTGCGCGATCTTGGAGCGATGCTGCGCCGTCGCCCAAAAGCCTTTGTTCGATTTCTCTGGCCCGGGACAAAACGATACCGCGGAAATAACGCCGAAATTCTCGAGAACGCCGAACGTCTTGGATTGGGCGAGTATTACGGAGCGCACCCCGACGGCATTGAAATCAAGAAGCCCGAACTCTACACAAAAGGACGCGCACTCCAAGATATTTACCGCGCCGATGTCATTGGCGATGAAAAACTCAAAACAATCGACCGTTTTCAGGCGCTCGAAGCCGCCAGTCAGTATGTCCGCGACATCCACGATGCACACGGTGGCATTGGAGAGCTCTTAGTCGGCGACATCATCTTCCAAGAACAGGACGGCGACGCCGTAAAACGCCCAGTCCTCAATCTCCCCGATATTGTCTACAACGCGGAAAAAGTGATCGGGATAAAAGAAAAGAAGGCCACCGATCTCTTGGACTTTTTAGCAAGCGTCGCCACCGAAGAACTTCGACGCAGCACCGGCGACCCCGCGAGTGTAGCGCGGGCACTCGATTCGATCCTTGGAGGGTACGACGACCGTGCGGTGATCACACTGGTGAAATCATATGTCGGTCGCGGACGATTAACACTGCAGGGCGATCGAGAAATGCTTGACTTGGCCCCGAACCTTATGACAACATTACGACCGCTCGCTTCCCAACACAATATTGCCCGACTTGCGGTCCCGAAAGATGTTGAGGCAATCGTGAAACGAGCCCTTGTTGATGCGTGCGCTCGGTATTCAGCAGAGCAATAAAAAAAGATCGAAGCATATGTCGAACCCAGATCGATTGCCCGCAGAACAGATGGACGAAGGCGATATCGTGACCGTCGAAAGCTTCGAGCAGGCGGTGGATTTTGCCGCAAAAACATTTCGGCTTCGACTCAAAAAACGATTCACCGCAGGAGAAGCTGACGCTGACGTCATGGATTATCATGCACCCGAACACTCGGAAGGGGTGGCAGAGGAAGCGCAGGAATTCCTTCGTATTATTCAACGCTTCGATCCCACCCTGGTCAGCGATCGAGATATTGTTATCGCGGGCCTTCAAGGCCTTGCGCATGACCTGGTGCAAAAAGCAACGATCACGCCCGAGGGAATGCGCATACGACACCGGGGATTTTATCCGGAGGATATCACCGAGGATGACCGCCTCCGAACACTCGGATATGAAAAGGGAAACGAGGAATTGAGCGCGGATGAATTCGTGGCAGAACTCGCGCGCTACCGATATGCCGATGGAACATCGGTCTTTGGCATGGATGATCCGGCAACGCGAGAAGAATATCGCGAGGATATCGGCACTACCTTCCCGAAGTTTACACCCGACGCAACACTGCCCGATGGATCACAAGGATTCAAAGTCTACCAACCGCACCTCACGCCCCGCAGCACATTGCGCGGCCTTGCGCTGGCAACCGCTGATCTCCGCGGTGAAGTCGGAGGAAGGAGAACCTTTAAAAGCTTTAGAAAAATCAAAAACAAAGAGTACAAAGAATCCAACGTCTGGGTGGGAAACGAGCTTGAAAACGGAATTGAGAATGTGGGCCCAGAGATGCGAACAAAAATCACCGGCTCCATGGTTGACTGGATTACAAAATCCCAAGTCACCTTTCCCCAGTGGCAAAAGGAACTCCTCCGTCAGAGTCTCGATGAGAACCTCATCCTGAAGGGAAGAACAGATATCCAAAATGCGATCATCGAGCGCTACAATTTTGAGGAAATCATTGAAGGATCGCAGACCTTCGCCAAGGGGATCGAGACGCAAGCGGATGCCGTCATCCGGGCCGTTGATAAGCGCGTGGGCGAAGAATTTTTTCGCAATCTCGTCGAAGAATTTGAATATGCGACCTGACACCACTATGCTCCTCAAGAAACTTCGAAAAACGTGGTCGAGTTTTACGGAAAACGCCGTGCTCCGGTAAGCACCGAGTAGGTTCGCGTTGTTGATGGTTAAAACACGCTGCCCACTCGGGCGGTTTTTTATTATTATTTTCACAATCACTTCGTATGTACAGAACAATACAAGAAAAAACGGCCTTCGTTTTCCTGTTCGCCCTACTCGGATTCGCAGCGCTGCAAGTCCCCGTTGCTCACGTTGTTGGCTCGCGCGCAACCTTTACGCTCTTTGACGCAGTTGCGCCAACCGCAGGGGCATTCCTTGGAACACTGCCGGGCATTATCGCCGTTGCCCTCATGGGCCTCTGCAACATCGCCCTCCACCACACCTCACTCCACGACCCGGCAACACTCATCCGACTCATCACCCCCCTTGCCGCAACGCTCTCGTTTGCCCACCCTCGAAAATCGACCCTCCTTATTCCATTCCTCGCCATGATCGCCTTTACACTTCACCCCGTTGGCCGGTCGGTGTGGTACTTCTCCCTCTACTGGACCATCCCAATCCTTTGCTTCTTCTTTCACGAGCGCTCGCTGCTCGCCCGCAGCTTTGGGGCAACATTCACCGCCCACGCCCTTGGCGGAGCGCTCTGGATCTACACATTCAACCTCCCGGCGCCAGTATGGATCGGGCTCATCCCGGTCGTTGCCATTGAACGGACGTTCTTTGCGCTGGGCATGACGCTCACGTTTGTGGTGCTCACGAATGTACTCTACGTCTTAGAAAAGAAGCGATTCCCTTATCTTCACGTGCTCCACATCAATCGACAGTACATTTGGAAACGACTGGAAGCATTGACGGCGTCACAGACAACCGTATGAGGTTCATTCCGATCAAAACGCGAGCGATGCTCCCCCCGAAAGATAATATCTACGACGTGCTTGACCGACACCTGCCAAAGCTCTTGGACGGCGATGTCCTCATCATCACCTCAAAAGTATTGGCCATTCACCAAGGTCGCTGTATCGCAATGCCAGACGTAGATAAAGACACACTCATCGCCCGTGAAGCCGACGCCTTTATCCCTCGACCAAAGACGCCAAAAAATGCCGTCATGCTTACGATCAAACACCACACACTCATCGCATCTGCCGGTATTGATGAAAGCAATGGCAACGGCTATTACGTCCTCTGGCCGAAAAACATCAATGCGCTCTTGAAAGACATTCACCGGCATCTGTGTCGCAAACATAGCATCAAACGTCTTGCCATCATCACGACTGACAGCCACCTCACACCGATGCGCTACGGCGTCATTGGCATCTCTATTGGCTTCTACGGACTTGAGCCACTTCTCGACTACCGCGGCAAAAACGATATCTTTAAGCGAAAACTCGTCATGACACGAGCAAACGTCGTCGACGCCTTAGCTGCAATGAGCGTGCTCCTGATGGGAGAAAGCGGTGAACAAAAACCCCTACTCATTGTCCGCGGAGCCAGCTTCATCCGCTTTACGAAGTACAACACCTGGCGGTCGCTCATCATCCCAAAACACATGGATCTCTATGCTCCACTCTTTGCCCCATTCTTCAAGAAACAGAATGCCGCCGCGATACATCGCCATCGCCGCGATCACCCTCGATGGCAAGATTGCGTTGAACGCAAAACACACGAGCACCTGGACCAGCCCGGAAGATAAAATATTCTTGCACGCCATGCTCGATAGTTGCGACGTCATCGTGGTCGGTCGCCATACGTACGAAACGGCAAAAAAGCCAATACAAAAAAGAAATTGTATCGTGCTCACACGATCAGTAACGGGCGTCGTACAAAAACGAGAGAACCTCGTGTTCATAAACCCGCACCGCGGACGCCTTACTGAACATATCGCAACCCATCACTATAAAACAATCGCCGTGCTTGGCGGTTCGCAGATCTACACCTACTGCCTGGAACACAACCTCATCGACGAACTCTACCTCACCATCGAACCGGTCATCTTCGGCACTGGCATCCCGCTCTTTGCTGGCAAGACCAACATCCAAAAGCCTCGCGTCATCTCGATCAAACGGCTCAATAAATCTGGCACGGTACTCATACACATCGATGTTCGATGTAGTATAAAAACTTGACATGAGCAGCGGATGTGCTATACTCATATTGGTATCAACGAGCGGAACCGTGTTCCGTGTGAATCGTCTCAAAAAGAATCCCGACCAACGGGATTCTTTTGTTTTCTTTGTCTTGACGGTATACTTCGACATGCCCGGAGAGGTCGGAGAGCATCGCGACACGGCTGTCGCCACTCGTTGATACCGAGATGATTCACTTTTCGTGAATACGGTTCGACTCCGTTGCTCTCCGGGCAAACGTATGACTGTCTTTACAAAAAAAGAACTCGCGACATTGCGACCGCTCACCACGCCGCGAAAAATTCAAGATTTTCTGGAGCGACTGCGCATCAACTTCGAAGAACGCGGTGAAACCTGCATGTCGCCACGACGCGTGTTGCAAGAAGGCCGCGCCCACTGTCTTGAAGGGGCCATGCTCGCTGCTGCGGCGCTCTCGCTCCACGGACAACGCCCGCTCCTCTTGGATCTCACCGCAATACCAAGCGACGACGATCACGTTGTGGCCCTCTTTCAACAGCACGGCTGCTGGGGCGCCATCTCCAAAACCAATCATGCCGTGCTCCGCTATCGCGAACCGATCTATAAAACCATCCGCGAGCTGGCCCTCTCGTACTTTCATGAATACTTCATCAACAACGGGAAGAAAACGCTGCGCTCGTATTCAACACCACTTGATCTCCGACGCTTTGACAGCCGCAACTGGATGACCGACGAAGACGATCTCTGGTATATCGTTGACGCCCTTAACGCCGCGCGTCACTTCTCCATCCTTACTCCGGCACAAACGCAAACCCTCCGTCGCGCCGATGCCATTGAAATCAAAGCCGGGAAGCTCATGGAATGGCACACGCGCACTTGATCATCCCCGCCAACAATGGTAGGGTGAACACCGAAACCTTCGGACGGTTAGCTCAGTGGTAGAGCACTTCGTTTACACCGAAGGGGCCGTAGGTTCGAACCCTACACCGTCCATGAGTCGCTATGATCACACTGCCACAAGAAACAAAAGACCAGCTACGCACACTCGGCGTTCTTGCGCTCTACCTCTTTGGCTCTCGCGCCCAGGGGGTTGCAGGGCCAGGGTCAGATTATGATTTTGGCGTGCTCATGCAACACGGAGGAAGCCGACGCGGAGATGCGCTCTACGACGCGCTCTACGATCTGCTCGGGCCGCTCTGCCCGCGGACACTCGAAAACGACGTCATTGACATCGTCTTCTTAAACGATGCTCCGCTTGAGCTGCGCATGCATGTCGTTCGTTATGGAATCATTCTCTGTGAGTCCGATTCACTCCAGCGCGGCCGTTTTGAACAGGAAACCATGCTTGCGTATGCCGATTTTAAACCCATTCTTGATATGATGGACAGCGCCATCCTTGCCAAACTATGACCCTCCCCCTTGAACGCGAAGCGCTCATGCCCCGTATTGACGGCATGCGCCATAATTTGGAGCGACTCCGATCGCTTGGCAGACTCCCCCTCGCCGACTTTCGCAGTGGAGATAATTTCGACCTAGCGCAACACCACCTCCGCCTCACGCTTGAAGGCGTATTCCATATTGGCGCTCACGTGCTTTCACGTCTCCCCAGTGGCCGACCTGTTGAGTATCGAGACATTGCAGTCAAACTTGGCGATCTCGCTGTCGTGCCAACCTTGTTCGCCGAAACAAAACTCGTTCCCATGGCACGACTCCGGAACCTCCTGGTCCACCACTACGCCGACATTGATCCCGAACGTCTCTATGTCGTCGTGCGTGAGCACCTCACCGATGTTGAGACGTTCCTCGGGTACGTCAAGGCACTCATCGAACACCCCGAGCGTCTCGAACTGACAATCACGTAATCGCGTACCGTATGCGCATTATCATCGGATTCCTCATCATTGCCTTCGGCGTGCTCATCATCCGGTATGTGGATCGCGTCACGGATCTGGTGGGCTTTAGCGCATTCGGACAAAAATACTTTGGCGGCAGCGACTCGTTTTACAAGTTCGTAGGTTTTGTGGTAATTATCATCGGCATGCTCATCACGACCGGGCTGATTGAATCGATTCTTTTATCCGTTCTGGGGCCATTGTTTCGTGGGTTTTTAAAGCAGTAGCGGGCCTATAGTTTAGTGGTAGAACGCCGCATTTGCAATGCGGAGATGGCAGTTCGATTCTGCCTAGGTCCATTTGAATCTATGGAAAGATTTCGCCCCAAAACCGCAGAAGAACTGAGCGAGCAGGTCAACGCTACCGAATCCGTTCTCGGAAAAGAACTTCCTCAATCCTCTTCGCGAGAGGAAATTTTGAGCATGTCGGCAGATCAGCTGAAAGAGCAATTTCCACGCCGTTACGAAATCTATTTACATACCATACGCTCCCAGCGCTCAGGAGATTCGAATTCAGCCGAAGAGCTCGCCCATCAACGCGAGTGGCTTCGCATGCTCAATAACCTCGATCGCTATATTGAAACACATAAGGCTGATGAGTCGCAGCAAACGCTGCGAGAAAAACAACTATCCGTTTTCGAGGCAATGCGTGATTTTCTTGAAAAGGGTGGCGATGAGGGATATTTAAAGTTACCGACTGGGGTGGGCAAGACGGTTCTTTTTACAGAATTCCTTGAGGCGATCGATACGAAGACCCTGATTGCCGTACCAACGCTCACGCTTGTTCAGCAAACCGTTGAGAAGCTCAAAAAATTTGCTCCGCGCACGAAGGTCGGCCGCGTGTCTGGCTATTCGAAAGAATTTGAGAAAAAAGTCACCGTATCGACATACGCCTCCTTAGTCTCTGAAGTTGAGAAGGGGAACATAAAGCCCGAAGAATTCGGGCTGTTGATTCTTGATGAAGCGCACCGCAGCCTTAGCGATCTCCGATCTGGTACGGTGGAAAAATTCAAGAATGCAGTCAAGCTTGGCTTTACTGCCACCCCCACGTTTTCAGAGAACAAAGATGTTGCTGATCTGCTCAACACCGAGATCTACTCGATGTCGATACCCGAAGCAGTGAAAGAAGGCCTCATGTGCTCCTTTTCGGTTATACTCGCTCGGACCAACATTGATCTCACAAATATAACGATAACGGGCAACGACTACTCGGAAAAAGAGCTAGATAAGATCATTAATGTCCAAAGTCGAAACATCGCCGCAGTCAAACTCTATAAAGAAGCGTTTCATGATCGGCTTGGTGTAGCATTCTGTGTTGGCGTTGCGCATGCCGAACAAGTGTCGAGGTTATTTAATGAACATGGAATCCCGGCAGCAGTTTTAGTCGGCGGAACCAAAGATGAGGAGAGGATACTTCAAGCGTATAAGGAGGGGGGGTAAAAGTACTCTGCACTGCCGAAAAGCTCACGGAAGGGTTTGATGAGCAGCGGGCGAGTGTTTGTTTAAACTTACGCCCCACCCTGTCTCGAGTCATCGCAGAACAGCGTGCGGGGCGCGTACTCCGTCTTGATGAGAACGACCCGAAAAAGTTCGCTCATATCATTGAATTTTTAGACCAGAAGAAAGATGAAGACGCGCCAGACCCAATCACCTTTGCCGAGATCGTCGGCTCTCCGGAAGTCATTTGGAGGCCGGTACAGCAAGGACCTCGGGAAGGAAAGGACGACGGAGTAATCCGTGACCCAAAAAATGGTAAAAATACAAACATCTCCGAACTTCACATTGAGGGACTAGAGGTCACTACGGATCCCAGGGAGGTCATGAGAGTCATCAACCAAATATCACAAAGACGCGAATATAGAGCCGAACTTGCTCCAGAGGGATGGATGAGTACGGGCAATTTAGAAAATGAACTGACTACGACCGACTATAGAGTTTCTAGCATCGCCGAAAAGTATCGAAACAAAAAACCCGAATGGTTCAAAGAATATCTTCATCCGACCACTAAAAGAAGATCGGAATACTTCGCCCCAGAGCTTGTAGCGATCATTAAGCATGAAGTAAGGAACCTTGAATACGCACCAGCGGGCTGGATGACAAGAAACGCAATTGCACTCGAAGAATCCTTTAACAGAAAGTTTGTAGGAGAAATCATTGACAGTGAAAGGGAGAAACATCCGGAGTGGTTTAAAAAATACGCAATCCCCGTGGTCGGCAGTGTAGTTGAATTTCTACACCCAGAGCTTGTTGATTTAACGAAGCGAGAAATTAGGGCCATAAAATCAGCAGAGCCCGATCTCGCCCCAGAGGGTTGGTTGCATTTAGGGGCTTTGCTTACGCAGTTCCAAACTAGCAGACAGACTATAGAGAGAATCGCCCATCCGTTCCGCAAAGAGCACCCTGAATGGTTTGGGGTGTATAAAGGTGATTCGGGTAAAAAAGGTAAATATTTTGCCCCCGAACTTGTTGAAATCATAAAAAACGAACTCTCTTCCCTGGACACAGCACCTCCTGGATGGCTCACGATTTATAAACTAGCGGAGGTGGGGCCGAGCTACTACACTATTAAAAAAACCTCAGAGCAGTATCGACATGATCATCCGGAGTATTTCCGATTTTACAGAGATAAGGGGAAAAAAATTGAACACCTAGCCCCTGAGCTAGTAGCAATCTTAAACAAAAAGAACTTAGAGTATAGTTCCCCATCTCAGGAATGGAAAAATATGGAAGCCATGAGAAAGGAGATTGATTCGGCTGATCGTAGAACTATAAGAAGAATGGTGGAGCATTACAGAGTTCAGCACCCAGAGTGGTTCAAAAAGTTTAGAGACCCTGCTGCAAACAATCAAATCTTGGAATGCTTTGCCCCGGAACTTGTTGAAATAATCAAAGAAGAATTGACCAGAAGAAACAGGGGCAAGTCCGAGTAAATAGGCAAGAAGTTCTACGGATATAGAAAATTTTAAAAACCATCAAATCCTGATTGCTGTTGCACTCAAAGTGGCCATGGAAGGAACGATAAACATGAGCGAACTTGAAGTAAGAACATATACACCCGCCGATTCGGGGGCAGTGATCCATCTCCACCATGTCGCGCTTGAAGCGGCAGGTGCCTATGCCGGAAGTGGCCCGTGGGATAGCGATTTAGTGAACATCGAGAGCGTCTATCTTAAAAACAACGGTGCGTTTCTCGTCGGACTCCTCGACGATCAGATTATTGCGATGGGCGCGTTGCGTAAGATCTCCGACGAAAAAGGTGAAATCAAACGGATGCGCGTCCTGCCGCAGTTCCAGCGACAAGGATTCGGTCGCGCCATCCTCGACGCGCTCGAAAAAGAAGCGGTCAAACGAGGCTACAACATTCTTTGTCTCGATACGACTATCCTCCAGGTAGCCGCTCAAAAAATGTATTTGAAAAATGGCTACGCTGAAGTCAGACGAACGAAACAGGGCCTTGCTTTTGAGACAATCTTCTACGAGAAGCGGCTATGAGGCAATGATTTGGCCACCAACAGCGAAGCATCACGCGCACGAAATGCCTCGCCAACGGCGGTTCCAATGACGGCTCCGAAGATCGCCCCGGCGACGCAGTCGGAGAGCCAGTGGATGGTGGTTGAGGCACCCAAACCAATATAGAACGCAAAGATGAGCGCTGCGGTGCTCGTCTTTGTCTTTGGAAAGAGCATCATGATCGTTGTTGCCATTGCAAAGGCCACGGTGGTGTGCGATGACGGCCAGCCCCACAGAATCCCGCCCCGAAAAAATCCAAAATGAAACTCTCGCGTGCGGTCAACGAGCGTGGCGCTGCCCGCAAAAAGTTCAGGATGTGCTCTGCCGGTCAACGCTTTGTAGCTTGAAGAAATGATCCAGGCGACCGCACCGGATTGTGCCAGCGCGTATCCGGTATTAAGCACGGTGATATTGCCTCGAGAGCGGCCAAGGAGAAAGAGGATGAGCGGCAGAGCAATGGGCACAACAAACCCGAGGAGCGCGGCAGGAAGAGAGAGCGCAAAAATAAGAGGCGATCGCGTTGACTCGACGTAGCGCCAGTCAACGCCCATTGTCACCAAGACGTATGTCAATGCAATAGCCAAACCGTGCCAAAGCAAACGATGACCGCGAACGCTAGCGGCGATAGTGCTTGGCAAGCGGTAGAAAAACGGCTTAAGGCTCTCCATAGCCTTTAAAATTAGTACCTTATACATGTAGTGTCAATCGACGTTGACTGGCCCGAGCGGATATGTTGAGATCCCTCTACTCCTACTTCTGTTGGAGCCAGTTGGACATTCACAACGCCGCATCGCGGCATGATATATGAAAGGATGAGACTCATGCACGACACGAGCACGTTCCAGCACCCGCTCCAGACCCGCTACACGAGCGATGAGATGAAGCGCCACTGGTCTGATGACCTCAAGTTCAGGACCTGGCGCAAGGTCTGGATTGTGATCGCACAGATCCAGCGCGAACTGGGCCTGACGATCATTACCGAGGGGCAAATCGCCGAGATGGTAAAAAATCGCGATTCTCTCGATTACGACTTGCTTGAAAAAATCGAGGCGAAGCTCAAGCACGACGTCCTCACGCATATCCAGGCGTTCGGGATACAGTGTCCCAATGCCAAGCCCATCATCCACCTGGGCTGCACCTCCTGCGATATCACCGACAACGCCGAATTGGTGATCATGCGCGAGGCGATCGGCATGATCTGTGTCGGGCTCGCCAAGGTCATCGATCGGTTGCGGAAATTCGCCTACCAGTACCGTGACCTCCCGACGCTCGGCTACACCCACTTCCAGGCCGCCCAACTAGTGACGGTTGGCAAGCGAGCGTCACTGTGGCTGCAAGATCTGATGCATGACCTGGGCGACCTAGAACGCCTGCGCAACGGGCTCGAGTTCCGTGGACTCAAAGGCGTTACGGGAACGCAGGCGAGTTTCCTCGCCCTGTTCAACGGCGACCATGAGAGAGTGAAGGAGCTCGATCGTCGCTTCGGCGCAGCCTTCCAGTTCACACGGATCTTCCCTATCACCGGCCAGACGTACAGCCGAAGACAAGATACAACGATACTCTCGGCGCTTGCGTCGTTCGGAGCGAGTGCCTACAAGATGTGTGACGACCTGCGCAGGCTCGCACACCTCAAGGAAATCGAAGAGCCGATGGACGAAGAACAAAAAGGCTCGAGCGCCATGCCATACAAACGCAATCCTATGCGCTGTGAACGCGCCTGTGGATTGGCTCGTTACCTGATGAATCTTGTCTCCGGTTTCTTCGACACGCATGCCACCCAATGGCTGGAACGGAGCCTCGACGACAGCTCTTTCCGGCGCATGGCCATCGCAGAGGCATTCCTGACCGCCGATGCCATCCTGCGCATCCTCCAGAACGTGAGTGAGGGCTTGATCGTCTACCCCAAAATGATCACCGCTCATCTTTATGCAGAGCTCCCGTTCATGGCGACGGAGAACATCATCGCAGCCATGGTCAAAGCGGGGGGTGACCGCCAGGAGGCGCACCATCGGATCAGTGTCCATAGCCGAGCAGCTGCGCATCGAGTGAAGAATGAAGGGCTCAACAACAACCTCGTCATACTCATCCGAGACGACCCGTTCTTCGCGCCGATCCATGCTGAACTCGACAACTTACTCGATCCGAGCACCTTCATCGGCCGGGCACCCGAGCAGGTCGAGGAATTCATGGAGGAAATCGATCATGTCCTCAAGCCGTACAAGGACCAGCTCGGCGGCACGGTGGAGCTCAAGGTATGACCTGAAGACCGTGCGGCAATCATCGCTCAAAAAATAACACTGCCTATGAGGGAACTCTGTAGCGCTGTACCACAGAGATCCCTCTGTTTTTTTGAAAAAAAGAGACGTTGCCGAGGGCGGCAACGCCAGGTCGTGAGATCTGTCTCTAGGTCGAGACTAGATCATCACGAAGTTTGAGAGACGCTCCTCTTGCCTGATGCGAAGCTCCGCATAGATCTGCGGATTTCGCATAGCGAGCATCTGCAGCGCGGCAAGAACCGCGTTCTTGGGCTCGAGGACGGTCATCGTCGGCGTCTCGCTGGGAGTGCGGAGCGACGACCAGACATCTTCCGGACACTCCTTCCAGCTCGCCGGGACCGAGATGACCGGCACACTCACCTGTGTCGAGAGCGTCGGGCCCGCACCGTTGCTTCGACCGATGTAGGCGATGATGACGGAGTCGGGGACTTCCTGAATGAGTCGCGCAATCTCATCAACCCCCATCACCGGCTGCTTGTGCATGGAGCGCGTGACGACCGTGAGGTCGCAGATGTTCGTGGCACCATACTCATGAAGCGCCTTCTCGAACTCCCGCACATCGTCCTTGTCCGACCCACGCCACAGGATCATCCGCTGGCGCGGTACGGCGAAGCGGCTGGCCAGTTCGGCGATGAGGCGATAATTCCGCGTCACCTTCTCCAGGTTTCCACCGTCTCTGTAGACCTGCTTGTCCATGTACTCGCGAGCTTCGTCAAGCAACCGCCATGAATCATTGTCAATCACGTCGGCGACCACCAGATTGCCATCGACATCCCACCCGAACTCGAGCTTGAAGTCCACCAGCGTATACCCGAGGAGCTGCCAAGCCTTCTCCAATACGAGGAAGACTTGCCTGGTCAGACGTTTGATTTCCAACAGGTGCTCCCTGGGACAATTCGCGTGAGCCAGGAACTCGTCCTTGGGCACAGAGAGGAACGGCCGCTGACCGACGAGGTAGCCCTGATGTCCGGTCTTCTTCGATTCCTCTTTCTGGTCCTTGGTCCATCCCGGCATGAAGAACAGCGCATCGTCTCCCGAGAGATCGACGAGCGGATCATCGATCGGAATCTGACGATCGTTCCAGAGCTTGTCGCGCGTCTTGGCGAAGAATTCCACCATGAGTCGGGGGAGATAGTGGCCCAGCGGCAGGTGTGGATTCCGCTCTCGATACGAACCATGGACTTCACGCCGTGCCACCACCTCGAGGAGAATCATCGTGGCGCGCTTGGCGCGGAGTTGCGTCTCGTCGAGTTGCTCGATGAAAGCGACGGGATAACCGCAACGCTGCAGCAAGCGGAAAACCGCCGACGTCGTCCGATTCGAAAACCCCCCCTTGCCGACGATGACATCATGCTTGGCGCCATCGCCAGCAGTAATGTCATTCTTGGATTCAAGGATGACGTCCTTCGGGTCTCCTTGGAATTCCCACACTCGCTTTGTCTTACCTTCTGCAATGGGCTCAATTCCGCTCATTCTTTCCTCTTCTTTCATTTTTCAAAGGGCATTGAGCCCATGAAAGCGTCCATGAACCGAGCATACCGTATCAACCTTCGGTTGATTTTGCAATCTCCGTTTCGACAAAAATAAAAAAACCACCCTCGACTGGCGCTGTCGTCAGTCGAGGGGTTTGTTCATATGAACGCGTGCGAAGCTAGTGCGTGCGGCACCAGTCGTAGGCGTTCATGAACATCTGGAGCCACGGCGAGGCCTTGAGCGTTTTGCGCCAGGCCTCCGGCATCCAGGGCCACTGCCAGGGCAGGAAGCACCGTTCCGTGTGCGGCATCATCGCGAGATTACGCCCATCAGGAGAACAGAGCGCCGCACATCCCTCTGGTGAGCCATTGGGATTGTAGGGGTAAACCTCGGTGGGCTTCCCTTCCACATCCACGAAGACGAGCGGACAGAGCTGCTGCTCACGAATGTTGGCAACGAGCGCCGAATCCCGGAACAGCCAACGTCCTTCGCCGTGGTCAACGTGAATGCCCATGACCGACCCGGCCATACCGCGGAGCATGATCGCCGGGCTCTCGTTCACTCGCACTGCTGACCAGCGCGACTCGAACCGTCCCGAGATGTTGTGGATGAGGCGCGGCTGCGCATCGTCAGCAATGCCCCTCCACGGCACCACCCCGATGTTGGCCATCAACTGACAGCCATTGCACACCCCAAGCGAGAACGTGTCCGGCCGGTCGTAGAACCGATCGAACATCGATTTGAGCACCGGATTGAACAGGATCGGGCCTGCCCACCCTTTGGCGCTGCCGAACACGTCGGCGTATGAGAACCCGCCCGGGAAGATGAGACCCCGAAACCCATCGAAGCTCGTCACCCGTCCCTGCAGGAGATCACTCATCGTGATATCCCATGGCTCAAAGCCCACCATGTGGAAGGCCGCAGCCATTTCTCGATCCCCGTTCGTTCCCTCTTCACGAAGCACCGCAACCTTCGGACGCTCGACCTCCTTCGAGAAATTCGGGAGTTGCGGCGTAAACGACAGTTTGTACTTCACCGTCCTCGACTCGGCATGACTCGCGCGCTCTTGAGCCACCGTTTCCGGATTGCTCTGGAGCAACTCGAGCTGCGTACTCGTTTCTTCCCACCGTTGCCGAAGGTGAACAATGGGACGAGAAAACACACACGCGTTGCCGGATCGCACGGTGAGATGCCTCCACTCTTGTGATGCAACAATACTCACCGGATGCTGGGGGACCCCGTGCTTCCGAAGCACGTCGCTTACCCGCCAGGCATCTCCTGCCGGATAGGCAAACACGAGGCCGGCCTCTTGGGTAAAGAGCTCGGCGAGGATGTCAGCGCCCTCTGGCAGATGCATGCGCGCACCGCAGTTGCCTGCAATGCACATCTCGGCGATGGTGGTGATGAGCCCCCCATCGCTTCGATCGTGATAGGCGTCGATGATCCCCTGCCTCACGAGCTCGAGCACCGCCTCGATCGCTCGGCGCAACAGATCGGGGTCATCAATGTCCGGGCAGTCGTTGCCGAGTTGCCCCAAGGCCTGTGCCAGGCTCGAACCGCCGAGGCGGTTCTTACCCCGACCAAGATCAATGAGGCTAATGATACTCACGCCCCCCTTCTCACACTTCAGGTCTGGTGTGACGACGTTCGTGATATCCAAAACCGGAGCGTAGCCCATGATGACGAGCTCTCCGGGTGACACCACGAGTTCGCCGTTCACCATCGTTGCCATGGAGAGACTGTCTTTGCCTCCGTCAATGGCAATACCGAGCGCAATCATGATCTCTTCGAGTGCCAGGGCGGCGTCGTAGAGCAAGGCCCCCTGTCCAGGAAGCTTTGCTGCCCACATCCAGTTCGCCCGACACCTGACGAGAGAAAGTTGGGTAATGCCAGCACCCGCAAGGTTCGTGAGCATTTCTGCCACGGCCATACGCGCGCCAGCTGCAGGCGAGATCAGCATGACATTCGGCTGTTCTCCCAGCGCTGCGGCAGCTCCGGTCAACCCGAAGTACCCATCCGCGGTCACTGCGGCATCAGCAACGGGCACCTGATGTGGCCCGCAACACTGCTGCCGAGCAACCAAGCCGCCTACCGAGCGATCCACCTTGTTCGTGAGGAACGCTTTGGAGCCCACACCAGGCAAACGGAACACCATACCCAGTGCCTTATCCACCGTGAGCCCGTCAGGGATCACGAGCGGGCGGAGCTCTATCGGGAGATGATCCGATACGAATCGCTTCGGCGGCATCTCGGAAAGGATGTCGGCAAGCGGCAGATCAACCGGCGTCGTGCCGTTGGCAGAATCTTCCACCACGATCGTGCCGTCGCCGGTCACAGGGCCGAGGTCTTCGCAATTGACCCCTTCGCGCAGACAAATCGCTTGGAACACCGCGAGGTTCTCCGGCCTGACAAGCACGCCATAGCCCTCTTGGTACTCCGCGACCCATATTTCCAAAACCGACATCGTCTGATCACCGAGTGTGATCTTCCGAATGTCAACTCGACCGCCGAGCGGCGCCATCAGCTCCGTCAGGACATTGCTGGGGCCTCCTGCCCCCTGATCGTGAATACTCTCAATGGGATTATCATCGCCCATTTCGGCGCACGCCTGGATCACCCGATTGGTACAATTTTCCACCTCGGCGTCACCGCGTTGCACCGACTTTAGGTCGAGCGCCCCGTCTTGTCCGCCGTGGACCATACTCGAAGCACTGGCCCCAGCGACACCGACCCGATAGGCCGAGCCGCCGATGCGCACAATGCGCATCCCAACGTCCGGTTGCCGTTTTGCGACGTGTACCTCATTCACTCGTCCCAGTCCAGCGCTGTACAGCACCGGCTTTCGGAACCCACGACGCCTGCCATCAACGACGAGTTCGAGGAAACGCGCGAAACCGCCAATCAGTGGTTCCCCAACTTTGTTGCCATAGTCCGAGATGCCGTTGCTCCCCTCAATGAGAATCTCAAGCGGGGTTGCGGCGCCACGGCTCGTATCGCCTCCGACATCTTCGCCGGGAATGGCGAATCCGGGCATACGAAGATTAGCGACACAGTAGCCGGCAAGTCCCGCGTGAACCAGGCCACCGCGACCAACCGCTCGGTTGTCCCGGATCCGTCCACCAGCGCCGGTGGTCGCGCCCTGGAACGGAGCGATGAGTGTTGGATGATTGTGCGTCTCTGCGGTCGCCGTAATGTGTTGGAGTATTTCGACGACTTGAAACGATGAGGAATGTGCCGGACGCGTGAGAACCAGTGCGAGCACGGTGGAGCCATGAATAACCCCAGCGTTATCGTGGAAGGCGGTGATGCTATTGCCTGGGCGAGCCTTCCACGGCCCTTTCACGATCTCCATGAGCGACCGGGGCATGACAACGCCATTGATCACCTGGATACCACGAAAAAACCAATGCCGGCTGTGCTCGGAATTTCCGTTGGCGATCTGGAATAGTTCGACATCGGTGGGATTGCGGCCGAGATGGTGAAATAACTCGGTGTAGTAGGCAATATCCCAATCGTCCATCCCGAGCCCGAGCTTGGTGTTGACCTCGCGAAGCGCCGCCTCGCCGCGTTCGAGGATGGGAACAACCTGAACGGGTTCAGGTGTACGTCCCGAATCGAAGCTCGTGAGCGGAGCGCGGTACACCATCTCGGTCATCTCGTCGAGCGTGGCCGCAACGCTCTCTGCATCGCTCCCGACAACCACGCGCCGCGACATCTCGATGCGCCTGACCGCAAGCCCCATTGCTTTACAGATCGCAACGGCGTTTGATGAGAAGGCGGTCTCGATCGACAATCGCGGACCGATCTCGCGGACCTCCAAACCCGCAATGCTCGTCTCGTCGTTCACCATAGTGAGTGGTTGCGCGATGAGCCACCGCAGGATCCTCATCTGCTCTGGTGTTGGAACCTGATCAAGATCGATATAGTAGCAGAGTTCGCGGGCAGGCTGCCC
>OBEQ010142103.1_pt1 | contig 27903 bp, 27 predicted proteins | sample 1670901 | NCBI WGS metagenome assembly OBEQ01 (sample SAMEA104232315, study PRJEB22302) | groundwater metagenome | biome: forest; feature: aquifer; material: groundwater | place: USA | collected 2011-08-07 | depth 5.4 m
AAGATCAGCGGGTTTGTGTGTGAGCCTATCACCTAAGCCGAGTTGCTCAAGGAGTTCAGTAGCGAGCTTGCGACGATCTTTTGCAAGTGTGTCATTAAAGAATAAAGCCATCTCAACATTTTGCAGGGCGGAGTAGTGCGAGATTAAATTAAATGACTGAAACACCATGCCTACTTTATGAGCCCGATATGCAGAGCGTTGACGTCGGGACATGGTAGCAAGAGGAGTTCCTGTAAACTCAACACTTCCCGATGTAGGCGTATCAAGTCCGGCAAGAAGATTAAGAAGAGTTGTTTTGCCTGAACCGGAGGAACCGACGAGACTTAAAAACTCTCCGCGCTGTACTTCGATGGAGGCATCGTGTAATGCGCGTACTTCGCTCGTGCCGCGTTTGTAATAGCGGCATAAACTCTGTGTACGGAGATATGAATCGGGAGACATTAATAATAATGTACAATAATCAGGGGGTATGCCAAAAAAAGGGTACTAGATGACAGGGCAACCGTAAAGGTTGCCCCTACAATAATTTTGTTTTTGGTACAACTTAATAGACGATTATAAGAGGAGAAAGTTGCGTAAATGTTAGGAATTACTTTCTACAAATTCAAGTAATTGCAGTATTTGCAATTGAAATATCTGTTCGGGAACCAATAAACTAACAAGAAGATAGGCTTTGTTTTCAAAATCAAAAAAGTAGCCCGGTTGCACTAAAATGCCCGTTTTTTCAAGAATTTGAAGTGCCCATTCTTCGTCGGTTTTGGTTGCGGGGACACGAATGATTGCATACCAGCCCCCTTCCGAGGATAATTTTGAAAGTTTAGAATGTTGAGTGATTGCTGATTCTAAAAATGAATTGTTTGCAGAAATTCGTTTTTGAATTTGTTGTCTGACTCCTTCTCCAAGATTGAAGAATGAGGGGAGAGCAAGTTGAACCGGTGTGTTGACTGATAAAAATGTATCGCATAAAATATCTATTCGTTCTACTGCTTCATTGACTAACGTTGAATTCCCGCTTACAACCATCCAGCCTAGTTTCATCTGAGGCAAGCCAAGCATTTTTGAAACACCGTTAAGTGTACATGTTAACACTTCCGATGTGGTTGCGGTGGAAATAATTTCGGTAGAAGGATGAAATGCGTATTCATTAAATACTTCATCCACAATCAGAGCAAGATAATTTTGCAGAGCAATTTCTTTTATTGCTTCAAACTCATGTTGCTTGACGAACATTCCTGTCGGGTTATGAGGATGAATAAGAATAATTGCTTTTGTTGTTGAAGTGATGGATTGTTTAATGGATTCAATATCAATATGCCAGCCATCATCGTACAATACATAATAATGTTGTAACTGTACATCATTTATTTGTGCGAGGTACTCAAATAACGGATAGGAGGGTTGCGGAACAAGTACACTATCACCCGCATTACATAGTAGTTTAAATATATATGAGTATGCCTCGCTTGTGCTTGCTGTGAGAAAAATATGTTCCGGGTTTACGGTAATATTTTTACTGTTGTAATATTCTGCAACTGCCTGCCTTGCAGAACGTAATCCTTTTGAATTGGGGTGGTATTGTAACGATTCAGGATTGGCAAGGGCTTTGAGTATTTTTTTTTCGGGATAGACGAAACCACATTCCGTAGGGTTGGTGACTGTAAGATCGTGGACGGGTAATCCCACGGTGTTTCGAGCTTCGAGTAGTTCGGTTAATCTATTTTGTTGCCGATGCCAGGATGTACGATTGGAAAAAGTCAATTCAAAAGTAAAAATGAAAAAGTAAAAATGAAAAAGTAAAAAATGTCATTAATGGATATAAATATCTGCATATTTAGGTTTAGAGGCAAACTATTTTGGTTTTGTTTCATACGAGGGATTTTGGTAACATATTATTCGATGATTCAACAGTATAACTTATGAATACCACTGACATACCTCTCCCGGAACAAAAATACAAAGGATGGATTTTGTATGATGGTTCTTGCGGTTTTTGTAGGAGGTGGGTTCCATTCTGGGAAGAGACGTTAAAAAAACGAGGGTTCGGGATTGCACCGCTTCAAGCGGATTGGGTGATTTCACGTTTGAATGTACGTGAGGCGGTGTTGTTGGATGATTTACGTTTGCTGTTAGCTTCCGGTGAAATTATTGTTGGAGCGGACGCATATCGTTTTGCGATGAAGCGAATTTGGTGGGCTTATCCGTTGTATATTTTTGCTATCACTCCTGTGTTACGAAATGTTTTTGATTGGGGATATAGAACGTTTGCGGCTAATCGGTACCATGTTTCGCGGGCGTGTGGGTTGGAGGGGAAGTAAATAATCGTGACTGGTCATTTGTTCTAAGCAATCGCTTATCACAAAGAATAATTACTGTAGATATAAGGAATACTTTTTCATGGTTGGGGATTGTGTCGCATTCTACGCCATCGTTGACTTCACCATCACGCCATGATCTATGAAGGCGTGACTCCTACTAATGAACCACAATAGTTCAACGCACCGCAAAGTGTGATAGATCTTCGTGGTTGGGGATTGCCACGCCATCCCGCCTGATACATGATGCGGGAATGGCTCGCAATGACAGCTATTTTTTTTGGAATTTTTATTCATAAACGATTACAGTTCATTGCAATGACAAACTCCGGGTACCGGTGTTTCCGTCTCGCAATGACTGCCCCCTAAAACAAAAAACGCTGATAGCTACAATGTGTCTATCAGCGTTTTTATTGTAATCAGTTCAATGGAGGGTTATACTTCGATTGCTGTCGCCTTTTTCTTGGACATTCTTGACCGTTCGTTGTGATCAAGATATTTTTTACGGAGACGAAGCGATTTTGGAGTGACTTCAATGTATTCATCGTTGGCAATCCATTCCATCGCTTGTTCAAGCGAATGGATAAGAGGCGGTTCAAGACGGATTGCTTCATCCGCGCCGCTTGAACGCATATTCGTTAATTGCTTCGTTTTGCAAACATTGACGATAATATCCTCATCACGGGCGTTTTCTCCGACAACCATTCCCCCGTACACATGAACGCCCGGTGGAATAAAGAACGTGATTCGCTCTTGCAACTTAAACATTGCATATCCGGTTGAAGCGCCATCTTCGAGTTGAATAACCGCGCCTTTATGTCGTGTTGAAAGTTCGCCCTTAAACGGTTCGTATCCGTTGAAGTTATGATGGAGAATACCTGTTCCCTTTGTATCGGTCATAAATTCGGAACGGAAACCGAGTAATCCGCGTGCCGGAACAAGAAATTCAAGTCGCGTGTTGCCTTGCGCCTGAATCATGTTTTTCATGATCCCTTTTCGTGATCCGAGGTTCTGAATAATAATACCGGCATGTTCATCCGGAACATCAATAATGACATGCTCAATAGGTTCGCAAACGACATCATCAATGCGTTTGTAAATTACTTCGGGAGCTGATACTTGAAACTCAAATCCTTCCCGTCGCATTGTTTCGATAAGAATACCTAAGTGCAACTCGCCGCGTCCGCTTACCTTAAATGCATCGGGGGTATCTGTCAACTCAACACGCAAACTGACATTAGAGCGAAGTTCTTTTGTTAAGCGGTCACCCAAATGTCGGGTAGTAACGTATTTTCCTTCCAGCCCTGCGAACGGAGAATTGTTGACGATAAAATTCATTGAAAGCGTTGGCTCTTCAATTGTAACAAAGGGGAGTGGTGTTGGGTCTGCGGCATCGGCAATTGTTTCACCAATATCAACATCTTCCATTCCTGAAATGGCAATAATATCGCCTGCAAAAGCGTACTGAACTTCAGCACGTTTGAGTCCTTCAAACGTGTAAATTTTTGTTACGCGCGCATCTTCAACCGAATGATCGCGATGAATAATTTTCATCGGTGAGCCATAACGGATTGTGCCGCGTTCGATTCTTCCGATACCGAGTCTGCCTAAATAATCATTATAGTCAATGGAACTGACTAACATTTGGAATGGTAAATCTTCTTCACCCGGTGGTGGCGGGATCTTGGTAGCAATAGCGTGGAACAAGGGTTCAAGGTTGACGCCTTCTTCTTCAAGTTCGTTCTTAGCGATACCTTGTTTTGCAATACAATAGATAATTGGGAAATCTAATTGATGATCGTGCGCGCCAAGCGATAAGAAAAGCTCAAATACTTCATCAAGCACTTCATGGGCGCGGGCATCTTTTCTATCAATTTTATTGATAACGACAATTGGCTGGAGATTGAGTTCAAGCGACTTTTTAAGAACGAATTTTGTTCCCGGTAAGGGACCTTCGGCGGCATCAACTAAAAGAAGCACGCCATTCACCATCTTCAGGGTACGTTCAACTTCGCCTGCAAAATCGGAGTGACCCGGTGTGTCAACGATGTTAATTTTAATGACATCTTTGGTATCGGGTTTTTTGTAAAAAATGGAGGTGTTTTTGGCAAGGATGGTAATGCCACGTTCTTTTTCTAAATCGTTTGAATCCATCACGCGTTTGACCATTTCCTGATTTTCGCGGAATGTGCCAGTTTGGCGGAGCATGTGATCCACCAAAGTGGTCTTTCCGTGGTCAACGTGGGCTATAATGGCAATATTTCTAATGTCGTTTCTGTTATGCATAAATTGGGTAAAATTGTATAAGAATGATCTCGTTTTCCATCAGAAAACAGAGAAATGTAGGCAAAAATCAACAAAAAACGTCCCCCTCAGAGTAAAAAGAGCCGGGACGTAGCATGCCTGTAAAATGTATTTTTCGGTAACTCCACACTAAAGGAGTATCTCAATGTACGGATTTTTCCCGTGAAAGAAAAATGCCGTTTTTCCATTAAACTTCGCGCCATTTTCTCATGTCTAACTATATGAATTCGATGAACTATACATTATTAAGGATATACGATGAAAAAGCTATTTGTTTTGTTGCTGTTAGCCACGACTGCATTGATTGCACAACCGCGAAGATTACATGGAATGGGTGGAGATTCACCCATGGGGAGGGAACGATTCATTGAACGACTGAATTTAACGGATGATCAGGAAGACCAGTTCAAACAAATTCGTTCTGATTTTCAGAAAAAGAATGTTGAATTAATGGCAAAGATGAAAACCCAGAGATTAACACTCAGAGATTTGTTTGATGACAATAACCTCGATCAAGATAAAATTGAATCACAATTGACCGGCATTAGTAAAACACAAAATGAACTAAAGCTGAATATGACTTCGTTTTGGTTTAATGTGAATAAGATTCTCAAACCGGATCAACAAAAGTTATGGAAACATCATGCTGAAATGATGATAAAACAAAAAATGGAAGGCGGAATGAGGCAGGGCTGTATGGAAAGACGCGGAATGCCGGGTGGGCGACAAGGTATGCGTCAACATCGCCAGAACTGGGGAAGTAATGAAGAAGGTTTTCAAGATGATAATGATCTCTCGAGTGACGATTTAGATAGCCAAGATGATGGATGGTAAGCTAAGTATGTTGTAAGCGAATCGTCACGGTGTAATAATGAAAACGCCCCGCGTGCTAAAGCATGCGGGGCGTAGGTTTTTTAAAACCTTATAACAGCGTTAGTTCTGAGAGATACAATACTTTTCAAAGGTATCAGTCAAATATTTTACAAGTTCAGGCACATCACTGATTTCGATTTCCGAGCGGTGAATCATGTGAACGAGTTTGCCATCTTTTAATAAAGCAAAGGATGGTGAGGACGGAGGCATACCCGTAAAATATTCGCGCGCTTTCATTGTTGCTTCACGGTCACCGCTGGCAAAAACCGTGGCGAACACATCCGGCTTAACGGCATGTTTCATTGATTGTAACAAAGCAGGGCGGGCAATGCCACCGGCACAACCGCAAACAGAGTTTACAAATAATAGTACTGTACCTTTTTGATTTTTGAGAAGGGTATCTACGTCTTGTGGGGTTCGTAATTCCTGCACACCATGTTGTGTGACTTCCTGTTTGATTTGACTCATAAGTATATCGTGCATATCATTTCCTTAAAGTATAAGAGAGAACATATTATTTTGATAGTGTAATATAATCAAATTAAGCTCACCTTAGAAATTACATATTGCTTTCCAACACCTTTAATCTAAGACTTTCCCGGTATTTGTTCATTTTTTGCGTGATTTCAGGGTATTTAAGACCTAATATTCGCAGTGCAAGAAGTGCGGCATTTGCTGAACCATCTATGGCAACGGTGGCAACGGGTACGCCACTTGGCATTTGTACCATTGATAGAAGTGAATCGAGCCCATTTAATGATTTAGATTTAATAGGGACTCCGATAACCGGAAGTACAGTTTTCGCTGCAATCACTCCCGCTAAGTGTGCGGCGCCACCTGCCGCGGCGATGATAACTTCTATACCTCGTTCATGAGCGGTTTCGGCGTATGCTAATGTTTCATCAGGTGTGCGATGAGCGGAAAGAATTTTCCAATCGCATTTCACTTGAAATTGTTCTAACATTTCTTTTGCCGGCATCATCGTTTCGGAGTCAGATTTACTTCCCATAATGATGGCAACGATAGGTGAATGAGTTGATTTTACTTTTGATTGTTTTTTCATATTTATTTCCACTATGACAGTTGTGATTTCTTTTCTTTAGCTTCTGCCGCTCTCCGGAGACGATCCATAACAGCAACACCAAGCCCTTGTTCTAATACGCTTTCAATCAGAATAATTTCGGCTCCTTCTTGATCGAGTCGTCGTAGTTCGGCGAATATGTTGTGAGAGTATCCTTCAGTGGTACCGGGCAACAAATCAAACACTTGATGGTTGTTACAGTTAATTAATTCCTCAGAATAAATCAATGCACGAACTTGCCTGCCTTGTTGACTGAAATGATCCCAGGTAATGAGAAATTGTTTAATATTATATGGCTCGATTAATATTACCTCAGCCTTTGGAGCATAATGGCGGTGCCGTGTCCCCGGTGAACGCCGTAATTCATCAATCTCTTTTGATGTTCTAACCTGTCCAATGACTGATTCAAGTTGTTCACGGGTAATACCTCCGGGGCGAAGAATAATCGGAATATCGGAGGTTGTATCCAAAACCGTAGATTCGATGCCGATTCGCGTTTCCCCCGCGTCAAGTATCATTTCAATTTTTCCATCCATGTCATCCAGAACATGGTTGGCGGTAGTCGGGCTTGGTTTGCCGGAACGGTTTGCACTGGGACCTACAATTCCATGACCCAATGCTTTTACTAAAGAAAGAGGAACGGTGTGGTTTGGCATACGAAGAGCAACGGTGTCAAGTCCGGCAGTAACTATTCTCGGTACTATCTCACTATGCCGCACGACAAGGGTTATTGGTCCCGGCATGAATGATTCAGCCAGTTTAATGGCGATAGGTGTAATATCTCTCCCGTATTGAAAAAGTTGGTCAATTGAGGTAATATGGACTATTAAAGGGTTATCGGCAGGTCTTCCTTTGGCTTTGAATACCTTTTGTATAGCATCCGGGTTGAGGGCGTCTGCACCCAACCCATACACGGTTTCTGTTGGAAATGCGACAACACCCCCACTTCGTAAAATAGAAGCCGCTTTTTGAATAATTGAGAATTCCGGGTTTATACTCGATATTTGCTGAACTTTTGTGTGCATGAGATTATCTTCTAATATCCGAGAAAGCGTGAACATTCCCAAAAACATTCAAACGTTGGAACTATCATGCAAAAGACCGGAATAATTTTGTAAAATGGGAACAGTTTTTCTATTATTATAAACAACCATGAACTTTGCCTATACACAAAACCGAAAATTTAATGAGAAGAACTTTATTCGATTACTCTCGTTTATAGTTGTCATGGTTTTAATGTTGTTTGTCAAAGGAGAGTCGCAAACATCTCAAGAAGATTCCTTGTCCAATCTACAATCTCAGGGAGGTAATTCAGCATCGGTGGGTTTTGATAAGTTATTCAACAGGTACAATTGGAATACGCATTTGTTGTATCTAAAAACATTTGGAAGTTTTTCGCTATCTGTTAATCAGCGTTTTCTCTCATCACTTATTATGACGGAGCGAAAATATATCCGCGATGAAAATAATGTTGACGTAGAATTGAAACATCGAATATCACCATCTTTTCAGGGAATATTTCGCGCCGGAACATATACTCTTTCCGATGATCAAAATGTTGCGTTTGGAAAAGCGGGCACTCAATCACTGCAAGGAGGAGTAGAAGTTACACCTGTATCACACATTGCTCTTTCCCCAACAGTTGGAGTGAGGTATGACAATCAAGCCGGCATTCATGATAATGGGATAGTGTATGGTATCGGAGTTAATTCGTCGGGGTTTGAGGTTGGAGGATATAATGTTTTACTCAATGGGCTGAATGAACGCGCTCAGCTTTCCCCACGCCTGCTTGAAACATATCGCGATACAGTCGGGCTTCAAAAAGTTTTTTATGAACAAACTGAGGCGCAGTTTTCCTTTTCATTTTTCAGAAACCGCCGCGATTTTTATCAAGGAATTCCTTTGAATACCAATCTCTTTGGTTCAAATATCCCCGATATTGAAACAAGAACAGAGAATGCTTTTCAATTTACTAGTGATATAAATTATTCAGCGAACAAATCATTGAATATGTTATTTCATGGAACGCTTACTTCAAGAAATGTTGGAAGAGGAATACAATCATTCTCCGGTGTTCAATCAACTGCTACTATCCTCAGTCCAAATATTAATGAATTTCGACTTCAGGGAGATGTGATGGTTAGATATAATCCTTCATCATCATTTTTTCTCTCCACAGGGATCAGTCTTCTTGAGAGGGAAGAGCAAAATACTATTGATATAAATGGTATTATTGCCCAATCAAGTGTAGATTCTGCCACACGGTTTCAGGAAATGAAAAACAATCAGGCGTTGAGATCATCGCTTTACCTAGATGTAATGGATGCTTTTACAGGTTCTGATACCTTTAAGCTATCACTCTCAAACAGCCTTTTGCGGTACGATACCCCAAGTTTGCAAAATGACGATGACAGAGATGAATTACGACATAATATCCGGCTTGAAACCAGACACGGAATTAATCAATATCTTTTTGCAAATGTTATTGCAGAAGTGAGTCTAACGCATCTTGTGTATCTCAGAAGTCTAAGAAGTTCGGAAAACACATGGAATCGTATCTTTCGCCTCGCCCCAAGGCTTGTCTATATCCCTTCAAAGACTTTTGTGACCGCAAACACATTTGAAGTACTTGCCAATTATACCGTGTATGATTTTGAATATCTTTCTTCTTCGATTCGTAGTTTTACCTTTAGACAGTTTGCCTGGGTTGATTCATCGGTATTTTCACTCACAAACCGCCTTTCTCTTATGTGGTTTAACAATGTTCGATTATATGAGCGTGGCGAATTACAATGGTCGGAATTTTCGGAGCGCCCTTTAACATATATTGATGAGCGTACCTATACCGGCGCAGTACAATATAAAGTGAGCGAACTCTTGGTTTTTTCAGTTGGGATTCGTTATTTTAGTCAGTCACGATTTACGTATAAGGATTCCGAAAAACAAGAAGATTTTTCCTTACGAACCATGGGACCAATGACTGCCATTGATTGGTCAACAGGGAATCGAACTCATGTGTTGGTAAAAGGATGGTATGAAAGCCTTTTGCAAACAGGCCAAATAAAAAGCACGAACGCTAACGTTTCTTTGCAATGTACAGTACAATTATAATATGCCCAGAACAGCCCAACGACATTTTATTCTCAATCTAAAAAGCCAACCTCAACAGGTTGCCAAAGTTGAACCATTTCTACGACGCGTTAATCGTATTGCGAAGTTGAATAAAGAATTGTTTAACAAATTGCTTGTTGTTACAACTGAAGCAGTGAACAATGGTATTTTGCATGGGAATAAACAAGACCCTGCAAAGGAAGTCATTCTCTCCTGTGATGTTCATGCAACGACAATGGTTATCCGAATCCATGACGAAGGTCCCGGTTTCGACCCCGAGAAACTTCCGGATCCGCTGGCTGAGGAAAACTTGTTCAGAGAACATGGGCGCGGCGTGTTTTTAATGCGTTCGATGATGGAAAGTGTCATGTTCGAACGGACGGATAAAGGTTCAGACGTTGTGATGACGATGCTGTTGGGGTAAAACCTGATATAAACACGGTGTATGAGGGTAACCGTTCTGATGAAAATAGCTTTCCGAAAAAGAAAATCGTACATTTAAATCCTTTTCAGTTACGATATATTATGAAGACTATACAAACGCATGATTGGCTTGAGTCACTCAAGCCATTATTCAAGAAATATGGAACACGGAAGCATCCTTTAGAGCATAAAAACCATTACCAGCTTTTGGTGATGGTTGTATTATCTGCGCGTGATTCCGATAAACATATCAATTCTATAGCGCCCGCATTATTCGAGCGTTATCCCTCCATGAAAGAACTTGCAAAAGCCACACCCGAAGATTTGTACCCGTATATCGGTAAGGTAACGAATTTCAGTAGCAAAGCGATTTGGCTGACTGAAACGGCGAAGGTTGTTGGCAAGGATGAGAATATTCCCCACACGATAGAAGAGTTGACAGCGTTAAAGGGAATTGGCAGGAAATCCGCCAATGTTATTATGAGCGAATCGGGGGATGAAATGGAAGGGGGGATTGTTGATTTACATACACTGCGAGTTAGTCCACGTATTGGAATTGCAATAGGGACGAATCCCGTCAAGATCGAAAAACAGTTGACGGAAAAAATACCGCAAAAGTATTGGAAGCAACTTGGCATGAGTTTAACTTTTTTGGGGAGAGAAATCTGCCGACCAACGAATCCGAAATGTCCGGAGTGCCCGCTTAATGGTGTGTGTGAATATTATCGGGAAAAAGGGTAATTGGTTTTAAAACCTTGTTTAAAAAATACAACCAATACTTGTCGAGTATTTGAGGTTTCAAATTGAAACCTCAAATAAAAAGAAACGGCTCCCGAATTTCTTCGAAAGCCGTCGGCCCGGCGCTATTCACACCGGGGCTGTTAATACGCTAGTAATATACTATATGAAAAATTAAAAAACAATGCTGGAAAGAGTCATAGCATATATCGATGGATTCAACCTCTATTTTGGGCTTAAATCTCACCGTTGGCAACGTTATTATTGGTTGAACATTCAACTTCTTGCTCAACATTTGCTAAAATCCGGACAGGAATTGATATTTTGTAAATATTTTACAAGCAGGATAGCAACTCCGAACGAGAAAGCTGAGCGTCAATCAACATATATTCAAGCATTAGAGACACTTAATAATGTCCAAATTATCTATGGGAAGTATCAAGCAAATCCGCGAAAATGCAAAAACTGTGGAGTCAAAGAAATTATACAAAATGAAAAGATGACGGATGTCAACATCGCGATTGAAATGCTTTCGGATGCTTTTGAAGATAAGTACGATACAGCATTGTTGATTTCTGCGGACAGCGATTTGACTCCATCTATTATCTCAATCAAGAAGCTTTTTCCTGCTAAACGTGTTATCGCTGTATTTCCCCCGGGTCGGTATTCACAAGAAATGTCTAAATATTCCCATGCATATTTTACTATTGGTAGGGCAAATTTAGCAAAAAGCCTTTTCTCTGATATTGTTACAAAGGCAGATGGCTTTAACTTGCAGCGCCCCGAAACATGGAAGTAACATTAATTTAATTTTATGGCAGAACTCATTCCCATCCCTTTTCCCAAACTTTTGAAGCGTATCTATTACGAATATCAAAAGAATGGTTCTATTTTTGATTTACCCTCGAAAAAATTCTATCACCCCAATCCCGAAATAGATTTATCAGTTTCATTTAGTGGTAACAAAGCCGCCAATCCCGTAGGTCCAGCAGCGGGACCGCATACCCAATTAGCGCAAAATATCGTCCTATCGTGGCTTGCCGGTTCTCGAATGTTAGAATTGAAAACCGTGCAAATTAAAGATGATTTACAGCTTTCCCGCCCATGTATTGATATGGCAACGGTAGGGTATAACACAGAATGGTCACAAGAATTAAAACTTGATGAATCGTTGCGCGAGTATGTAAAAGCGTGGATGATTATTGAAATCTTGAAACACTCAATGCACGATTCTGGATTTAACATGCAAAAGCCCTTTGCATCTCCAACTGTGAATCTTGATACCGTTTTTGATGTTAGTGTTGGGTATGACCTTGCAGGGATACAAAGCTCGCCTATACGAAATTGGCTTGCCACCATGCGTAACTCTTCTGCTCGTATTGAAGAATATAGAAGTCAAATTCCTGAGGAGTTTTCTGCATTTCGCGATATAGAGTTCGATACGGAAATATCTAATAGCATTACACTTTCCACCTTTCACGGCTGTCCCGCGAATGAAATAGAAAAGATATGTGAATTTCTCTTGACAGAGATGGAGTATCATGTCATCGTCAAGATGAATCCACCTATGCTGGGCAAACATCGCCTTGAACATTTGTTGTATGAGAAACTTGGCTATACCGATATTGAAGTCAATCCAAAAGCCTATGAAACCGCTATTACTTTTAATGATGCGGTTGACATGATTCGACGCTTGCAAGGTGTCGCCTCGCGATGTAATAAAACTGTTGGTGTAAAATTTGGTAATACACTCGAGGTTATTAACAAAGGAACGTTTCTAAAAGATAAGGTTCAATACCTATCGGGACAACCTTTGCATATTCTCCATCTTGCACTCGTTGATGAGTGGAGGAAAATATTCGGAGCGGAATTTCCAATATCATTCTCCGCCGGTGTAGATGCCAACAATTTTGCCGATATGGTAACGATTGGATTGATACCGATTACAACATGTACTGATTTACTTCGTCCCGGAGGATATGGCAGACTTCCGCAATATCTGTATAATCTTGAACGAAGAATGAAGGAAATGGAGGCAACGACGATTAATGAGTTTATTGTAAAGTCTTACAATGCTGATAATCAATCAGCAAACAGCATTAAGGATTCAGAAATCCTCAATAAGGCAATTCCGGCAAATACCTCTGAATTATTGAAGAAAACAACCGAAAATCCTCGATTTCACTATCAACAGAACAAAAAAGCGCCAAGAAAGATTGGTAGTCATTTACACCTTTGGGATTGCATAAATTGTGATAAGTGTATTCCCGTTTGCCCTAACGATGCAAATTTCTACTTTGAAGTAGCGCCGTTTGAAATTCACTATAAAAATATCGAAATTGATAAGGGCAAATGGCATGAAGTTGATGGTGGTGTCTTTGCTGTGAAAGAACAACATCAGATAGGTACCTTCGCCGATGCTTGTAATGAATGTGGAAATTGCGATATTTTCTGCCCTGAAGATGGTGGACCATATATTGAAAAGCCAAGATTCTTCGGATCATTGGAATCGTGGAAACTTTGGAACACGTTAAGCGGTTTTTATTATCACAACGATGGTACTAGAGCGAAAATATATGGTAGATTTCACGACAAAGAATTTGAACTTTTCTCCGAAAAAGAAAAACATGTTCAATTTCGACATGGAAAAAATTTAATAACAATAGAACATCAGACAAATACCATTGTTGATGTTCTTCCCGATGATACCGATTCGCATGTTCTTGATATGCGTTATTACTATTCGATGAAAACCTTATTAGAAGGAATGCAGAATAGTAATCGGGTCAATTTTGTAAATGTTATGTAATAGATGATTGTATGGACTTCAATAAAACAATAGAAGATACTATAATTCCCTCTGGCATAAATTTTATGTTGAATGGAGAACCATTCAATGCAAGTTTTAGCAACGGCGAATCCTTGATGGATGTTCTTCGCGAACAAGCCGGACTGATTTCACCTAAAAACGGTTGTGCGCCTCAAGGTTCATGCGGAGCTTGCACGGTTCTTGTTGAGGGTAAAGCGGTATCATCATGCGCAGTTCCGGCAAAAAGTGTCGCCGGAAAAAACATCGTTACTCTTGAAGGATTGGATGAACGTGAACGCGACATTTTTGCGCGGGCATTCTCTTACTCAGCCGCAATGCAATGTGGTTTTTGTATTCCGGGAATTGTGGTACGAGCCAAATCTCTTTTAACAAAAAACCCAACTCCTACACGGGATGAAATTGCTCTTTCGCTCAATAATCACATTTGTCGTTGCACAGGCTATGTAAAAATTATTGACGGTATTGAACTTGCCGGAAAAGCATTGCTTGGCGAGCCATTACCGGAACCCGATTATTCCGGGAAAATCGGTACCAGTCTTCCCAAAATGGATGGCGAAAAATTCGCGATGGGAGAACGCCCATATATAGATGATATGAAACTCCCCGGTATGGTGTATGGCGCGTTTCTCTTTTCTCCCCATCCAAGAATAAAAATTAAGAGCATAGATACTTCTGCCGCTAAACAACTTCCCGGCGTAGAACGTGTGATTACGGCAAAAGATGTCCCCGGACAGCGTTATCAAGGGCTTATCTATAAGGATTGGCCACTTTTTATTGCCGAGGGAGAAATTACACGCTGTATAAGTGATATTATTTCCGGAGTAGTAGCCGTTGATGTTCGTACTGCACGAAAAGCGTGTGAATTAATCAACGTTGAATACGATATTCTTCCCGGTGTATTCGATCCCGAAGAAGCCTTAAAGCCGGACGCACCGCAAGTTCACCACAATCACGTCAATCTTCTTTCGAAATCCATTATCAAACGCGGCGATGTAGATAAAGCCTTATCCGAATCAGCGTTTGTTGAAACAAAAACGTTTGAAACACAAATTATTGAACATGCTTTCTTAGAGCAGGAAAGTTGGATTTCCGTTTTCTTTGATGGAATAGGGTAAGTATTTACGCAAGGGCAGGGAGTATTTGATGATAGAAAACAAATTGCATCTTTCTTAGGTCTCTCCGAAGAACAGGTGAAAGTTACTCTTGTCTCTAATGGCGGCGCCTTTGGCGGTAAGGAAGATATGAGCATTCAAGGACAGGTTGCCTTGATGGCGTTACTTACCGGTAAGCCTGTGAAAGCAACTCTTACCCGCGAAGAAAGTATTCGCTTGCATCCGAAACGTCATCCGATAAAAATGACATACACGGTAGGATGTGACAAAAACGGAAAATTGACTGCTGTTCGAGCGCGTATGATCGGTGATAAGGGGGCGTATGCCTCTGTCGGGACAAAGGTGGTAGAGCGCGCTGCGGGACATGCTTGCGGTCCATATAATATTCTTCACTCTGATGTTGAAGCACTGGCTGTTTATACTAACAATTTGCCAAATGGCGCGATGCGTGGCTTTGGCGCAAATCAAGCCGCGTTTGCCATCGAAGGGATGATGGATATTCTTGCCGAGAAAGTTGGGATTGACGGATGGGAAATTCGATGGCGCAATGCTGTGGAGATTGGAGATACATTCTGCACCGGGCAAGTATTTGAGCGTGCCGTAGGTATTAAGAAAACTCTTCTCGCTGTAAAAGATATTTATTATTCGTCCAAGTATGCCGGGATTGCTTGCGGGATTAAAAACGTAGGTATTGGTAATGGTATGCCGGAGTATGGTCAGGCAATTGTGCGTATTCATCAGGATGGAACGATCACCATTAATACCGGGTTTACAGAAATGGGGCAAGGGTTCTGTACCGTGATGATACAATTTTTCAGCGATGTTACGGGCGTTGACCCGCGCATTGTTCGCGTTGATATTGATACTACCCAGCCTACACCGTGCGGAATGACAACAGCCTCACGCGCAACGGTGCTGGGCGGTCGTGCTGTAATTGAAGCGGCAAAGAAAATGAAAGCCGATTTAGATGCAGGCAGTACGATTCAGGATTTAGCAGGTAAAGAGTATTTCGGTGAAGTGGTGATTGATTACACCACCGCGCTTGATGCAAAAACAAACAAGCCGATAACGCACATGACATTCGGGTTTGCAACGCAAGTTTGTATTCTCGATGATCAAGGAAAACTCAAAAAATTCGTAGCGGCACATGATGTCGGCAGAATCATTAATAAAAAACTTCTCGAAGGTCAATTAGAAGGCTCGGTTCACATGGGACTTGGTTACGCCCTCACAGAAGAATTGAAGTTAACAGATGGTGTCCCTGATTCCTTCAAATTTCGTTCACTTGGTGTACTCCGCGCAAAGGATATGCCCGAAACAGAAATCATCCTCATCGAAGAACATGAGTCCGAAGGACCGTTTGGTGCAAAAGGCGTCGGTGAAATCGGCTTGGTTCCCACAGCAGGCGCGGTAGCCGGAGCGTTATATAAGTTTGATGGTATTCGCCGTTTCAAGTTACCGATGAAGGATTCTCCTGCGGCAAAGGCTATGGCTGGTGGGTGGAAGTAATCATGCGGTCGCAAAGTGCGACCGCATTAAAAAAAGCAATGTTAATTAAACTATAAAATAAAATGCCAATACCAGATTTGTTTTCTATAACCCTTCCTTTACTTGAATATATTCAGGATGGAAAAGAATATTCAAGTCAAGATGTTATATCAATTTTAGAAAAACAATTTCAGCTCAATGAAGAAGAAAAAGGGCGAATGCTGCCTAGTGGAATTCAACGCGTATTTGTAAATCGGATAGCATGGGCAAAGGCAGAATTAAAGATGGGCGGGCTTATTGAAGCATCTCGTCGAGGATTTTTCAAGATTACACAACGTGGACTTGAAACTCTAAAAAACAAGCCTAAGCGCATTGATAGAAAATTCATGATACAATTTCCTGAATATAAACAAAAAGTATCCGGCACAAAGAAAGATGTTCAGGTCATTGAAGAAGAATCAAATGAATTTATAAATCAACAAACTCCCGGAGAACTTCTTGAAATTGGATATCAACAAATCCGAAATGAATTAGTAAGTGAGTTGTTAGAAAGAATAAAGGCAAACAAACCTGAATTTTTTGAACACCTTGTTGTTGACCTTCTTCTTAAAATGGGGTATGGTGGATCTAAAACTGAATACGCTGAGGTTGTAGGTAAAGTTGGCGATGGTGGGATTGATGGTATTATTAAAGAAGATCGCCTTGGTTTAGATGTAATCTATGTACAAGCAAAGCGGTGGGAGGGACCTGTTGGAGCGCCTGAAATTCATAAATTCGCAGGCGCATTGCTGGGGAAACGAGCGACCAAAGGTATTTTCATTACGACATCGAAATTTACCAAAGATGCAATTGAGTTTACCTCTACCATTAACAACAAGATAGTCTTAATATCGGGTCAAGAATTAGCGGATCTGATGATTGACTACGGTGTAGGTGTGTCCATCAAACAAACCTATGAAATTAAAAAAATAGACTCTGATTATTTTGATGAAGAATAACCCCAAAACAAACAAAAAGAAAATTTTTTTATTGTGCAACAACCTGTTGCACAATTATCAATATTGACTGAAATTTAAACAAGACAATTCTGCCACAAGTTGCGGCAGAATTACAAAAATAAATCAATCAATTCGCCAGCAACTTGCTGATCAATTGATAAGATGTAAAAAGAAATTAAAGTAACAACCACATTACACGAAACAGGAAAAAAACAATGTCAGCAATCATTAAACAGCTTTACCCCGAAATTATTAAAAAATCAGCCGCTCGCTGTAAAAAGCACGGCATTACTATTCCCACGTTCGCACAGATGCGAAACCCGGCATTAGTCCCGGCAGAGATTTCAACGAAATTGAAATCTATCGGACTGTGGGATGTGAATCCTTTGAATCTCTTCCGTATCACATGGAAGAACAATGTGGAGACAGGACAGTACGGTAATGTGAATTATGTGGAAATCCCCAAATCAATCACAGGTATAAAAGCGCGTGTCATCGGGTTGGTAGGAAAGTATTTTCCAACGGGTGCGCATAAAGTAGGTGCGGCATTCGGTTGCCTTGTTCCTCGACTTGTTAGTGGTGAATTCGATCCCGAAAAACATAAAGCTGTTTGGCCTTCAACGGGAAATTTTTGTCGTGGCGGCGCGTTTGATTGCGCATTGCTCGATTGCACTCCCGTTGCCATTCTTCCTGAAGGAATGTCAAAAGAACGTTTTACATGGCTCAAAGAAATTGGCGCAGAAGTAATTGCAACACCCGGTACAGAATCGAATGTGAAAGAAATTTATGATAAATGCTGGGAGTTGAAACGCGACCCGCTCAATATCATCTTTAACCAGTTTGAAGAATTCGGTAATCCTATCTGGCATTACAATGTAACAGGTCCCGCGATCGAAGAAGTATATCAATCGCTTGGGAAACAATTTAGGGCATCGGCATACATCTCTGCCACAGGTTCAGCAGGTACGATTGCCGCAGGTGATTACCTCAAAACACAACATCCCGGTTTGAAGATTGTAGCAACGGAAGCGTTACAATGCCCGACAATTTTAATGAATGGGTTTGGCGCGCATCGCATTGAAGGTATTGGTGATAAGCATATCCCCTGGGTGCACAATGTACGCAACACCGATGCAGTCGCTTCGATTGATGATGAAGATTGTATGAGAATACTACGTCTCTTCAATGAAAACGATGGGCAAAAGTATTTAGCAAGTATGGGTGTCCCCGAAGCGGATGCAAAGAAACTACCTATTCTTGGTATCTCATCCATTTGTAATATGCTTGCCGCTATCAAAACGGCAAAATATTATGAGATGAATGAAAACGATGTCATCTTTACAATCTTTACCGATTCCTCCGATTTATACCAATCACGGCTTGAAGAGTTAAAGGAAGAACATGGTTATTATTCCATGATAGAAGCTGCAAAAGACCATGCCGCCCCCATTCTTCACCAAAGCATTGATTATTTCAAGGAATTGAACTATTACGACCGAAAAGCTGTCCATAACCTGAAATACTTCACATGGGTAGAGCAACAGGGGCGCACTTCTGAAGAGTTAAATGCCCAATGGGATCCGGAGTATTGGAGAAGGTTATTTGAGGAGGAAGTTGTATATTTCGATAAGCTAATTGACGAGTTTAACTCGTAAAATCACCTCAAAAACCAAAGAAACGAACATTGAGTACAATACAAGATAAGATACGAGCGGCAGGTGTTGTCGGTGCGGGTGGTGCGGGATTTCCCGCCCACGTGAAAGCGGGATCGCGGGTTGATACCGTCATCGCTAATGGCGCTGAATGTGAGCCGCTCATCCACAAAGATTTTGAGCTGATGCTGAATTTTTCTGAACGCGTTGTTCATGGTGTCGCTTTGCTCATGGAATCAACGGGCGCGAAACAGGGACTCATCGGAGTCAAAGAAAAAAACAAAAATGCCATAGAGGCATTAACGGGAGTCCTCCCGACCGATGGTTCTATCAAGTTGCATTTACTTGGAGATTTTTACCCCTCCGGCGATGAATACATTCTTGTCTATGAAGCGACAAAGCGATTAATTCCGCCGCAAGGTATTCCGCTTGATATTGGTGTCGTAGTCAGTAATGTTGAAACACTGTATAATATTTCCCGTGCTTCGGAAAATATTTCTGTCATAGAAAAATTTATTACAGTTGCCGGCGAAGTGAAACATCCTACTTCCTTTATCGCTCCGATTGGAATGAGTTACCGCGAAGCTATTGATCTTGCAGGTGGTGTAAATATTAAAGATTTTGCTGTGTACGTCGGCGGGATTATGATGGGCAAACTTGAATTCAATCTTGACCTCCCCATTACGAAAACTACGGCAGGTTTTATTGTTCTTCCGCATGACCATACGTTGATAACAAGGAAGAACCAACCTGAAACATCAATGCATCGTATCGGTAAATCGGCGTGTGACCAATGTAGTTATTGTACGGAACTTTGCCCACGCTATATCCTTGGATATGATATTCAACCGCATAAAGTAATGCGTAGTTTAGCATTCTCAACAACCGGAGAAAATATTTGGAACCAATATGCTCAGTTATGTTGCGGTTGCGGTTTGTGCACGTTATATGCCTGTCCTGAAAGTCTTTTCCCGAAAGAAGCGTGTGACAAAGGAAAACGTGATTTGAAAGAACAAGGCATCAAATGGTCCGGCGATATGGAAGTAACTCCCCATCCGATGTATGAGGGAAGAAGAACACCACTAAAACAACTCATGAGACGTCTTGGTGTTACGGACTATGACCACGCCTCTACGTTTGAAAAATTTGAAGCCAACCCCAAAAAAGTAGAAATCTCCTTAACACAACATGTTGGAGCGCCTGCTCAGGCATTGGTTCATGTCGGAGATAAAGTACAAAAAGGACAAGCAATCGCTGATGTACCGGAAGGAAAACTTGGAGCAAGAATTCACTCAAGTATTGATGGCATAGTAACGGGTATCGGGCAAACAATAGTAATTGAAAGAAATTAGTATGGCAAGAAATTCAATTGGATTAATAGAACTCACAAGTATTGCCGCAGGCTTTCAAGTCGCTGATGCGATGTTGAAAGCGGCTGATGTGGAGATCATCCTTTCCCGAACAATTTGTTCCAGCAAGTATATGGTGCTCATTGGCGGTGATGTCTCTGCTGTTACAGCAAGTGTTGAAGCGGGCGGTAAAGCAGGGCGTGGCTCTATTATTGATGTGTTTATTATACCAAATGTGCATCCTGCAGTTTTTCCCGCTATTGCCGGCTCAAGTAACGTAACCATGCTTGAAGCGCTTGGAATAGTGGAATCGTTCTCCGTTGCTTCATTAATTGAGGCTTCTGATGCCGCAGTAAAAGCGGCGAACGTGCAATTGATTGAAATCCGTCTTGCGATGGCACTTGGCGGTAAAGCGTTTATGACTCTCACAGGCGATGTTGCCGCAGTACAAGCCGCTGTTGATGCGGGAGCGGCGGTTGTTTCAGAAAAAGGATTGCTTGTTAATAAAGTAGTTATTCCTCATCCGAGAAAAGAATTACTTTCAGAGGTTGTTTGATTTTAACGTGTGTATAATTACCTTATATTGATGAAACAAATAATTAACAATCTATGAATAATCGAATCGCTTCAGATCCACAAATTTGTGGTGGTGAGCCCTGTATTGTAGGGACTCGAATTTCAGTCTCTGTTATTCTGAGCCATTTAGCGACAGGGGAATCATACGACGAAATATTACAAAACTTCCCGCGTCTTAAATATGAAGATATTTTGGCGGTGTTGGATTATGCTGCTTTTCTATCACAGGAGAAAGCCGTTCCTGCTTAGTAACAGATGACGTTTCTTCTTGATGAAAATGTAAGCCTTATTTTAGAGCAGATTTTACGAGAACATGGACACATTGTACTTGCGGTCTGTGAATTTGCTGACAGGGGAATTCCTGATACAGAAGTTTGGAGTCGGATCAAGGATTCGGAGACTGTTTTAATCACACGTGATTATCATTTTACAAACCCATACCGGTTTCCCTCGACGGAAGTTGGAGGTATCATTTTTATTCGATCTGCAAATCTTAAGGCAATAGAAGAAGCTACGCTAGTTGAAAATTTTATTACCCATTATCCATTTGATTCTTATAAACGAAAGCTTGTTACTCTTTCGCGTAACTCAGTAAAAATTCGATAACAAATAATTGAAAAATAAAGAACATGAAACCCAATTTTGAACAAATCTATAAAACAGCAAAGAAAAATGAACGCGAAGTCGCTCAGTTTTTACGCGACATAATCGCCGTTAAATCACTAAGCTCACAGGAGCAAAACGTCGTCCAGCGTATCAAACAGGAGATGGAAAAATGTAAGTTTGATGAAATCACCATTGACCCGATGGGAAATATCCTCGGTAGAATCGGACATGGAAAGCACATTATTGCAATGGATGCCCATGTTGATACGGTTGATGTCGGTAATCCCGCAAACTGGACAATTGACCCGTTCAAAGGGGATGAAAAAGATGGTGTTATCTATGGGCGTGGCGCGTGTGATATGAAAGGAGCGCTTGCTTCAATTGTGTATGGCGGGAAAATCATTAAAGAACTCGGGCTTGAAGATGATTATACGCTTTATGTTGTTGGTAGCGTGCAGGAAGAGGATTGCGACGGTCTTTGCTGGCAGTATATTATTAATGAAGACAAACTTCGCCCCGAAGTAGTTGTTATTACCGAACCGACGAATTTGGCTGTTTATCGAGGGCATCGCGGAAGGATGGAAATAGAGGTCAGAACACGCGGCATCTCATGTCACGGCTCTGCACCGGAACGTGGAGTAAACGCTGTGTATAAAATGGCTCCAATCATTCAAGATATAGAGAAATTAAATGAACGTCTCGGTGGTGAACCATTCCTTGGGAAAGGAACAGTTACCATTGCTGAAGTACGTTCAACTTCACCATCGTTATGTGCTGTTGCTGATTCTTCAACAATTCATTTGGATAGAAGACTTGCCGCAACTGATACGCTTGAATCCGCCGTTCGCGAAATTCAAGAATTGCCGAGTGTAAAAGCCGCAGGTGCAGAAGTCGTTGTGCTTGATTATGCCGTACCAAGCTGGAAAGGATTAACCTATCCGACAAAGAAATATTTCCCGACATGGCTGTTACCCGAAGACCATCAGGTGTTTAATGCGGGCGTAAAAGCCTTTGAAGGATTATTCGGAGAAAAACCGCCAATTAGTCGCTGGGTATTCAGCACGAACGGCGTAGCAGTAATGGGGATGCACGGTATTCCGTGTATCGGTTTTGGTCCCGGAAACGAAATTTACGCACACATGGCAACAGAACATATTCCGATTGAGCATCTTGTGAAAGCAAGCGCATGGTACGCCGCGTTTCCGTTGGTGTATATAGGAAAGTAAGTAATTGAATAAGGTTATACTTACAAAACGATGAATCCATTCATGCAAGAAGCCATCTCTGAAGCCCAAAAGGGCTTATCGGAAGGTGGCATACCGATTGGTTCTGTGTTGGTACGCAACGGAATCATTATTGGGCGAGGGTATAATCGTCGTATTCAGGAACTCAATCCCATGAAACATGCGGAGATTGATTGCCTGATCAATGCAGGAAGGATAGGTTGGTACACCGATACGGTATTATATTCTACGTTAATGCCATGCTACCTTTGTGCCGGTGCAGTTGTTCAGTTCAAAATCCCCAAAGTGGTAGTGGGTGAAGCAAGAACATTTGCCGGAGCGGAAAGTTTTATGAAACAACACGGTGTCGAAGTTATCAATCTTGACCTTGATGAATGCGCTGAAATGATGAAGAAGTTTATTAAAGAAAACCCTTTATTGTGGAATGAAGATATAGGGGAATAAAATTATTCTAAAGACCGTATCAACAATATTTTTTAAATTTAGTTAAGACAGTCTAAAGTGGTATTTATGTCAGAAGCGATTAAAACGATCACTCCGTTAAAGAGTAAAAAAACATCATACAAAAAAAAATATTCACAGGAAGAAATAGATAGGGTTGCTGAATTGCTTCACTCTGCCCAATTTGATATTGGAAGGAAAACAGATTCTGTTAAAATAATCCGTAAAGAGCGCTTGTGATGGTACTTTTTGACAGTTCGGTTTGGGTAGCTTTTTTTCATAAGAAAGATATTCACAATGAAAAAGCTAAACAATTATTCTCGAATTCGTTCCAACACAACGAAACAATTATTGTCCCGGAATTTATCTATGCAGAAGTATTGAATACTGTTTGGAGAATTACACAAAGTGATGATGAAGTGTATCGCTGTAAAAGAGTTTTTCTTCAAGGGACACCAATCATTCAGTTGGAGCTTGGAGGTTCAATGTTTTGGTATCAAGGGATTGAATCGGTGATGCAAAAAGTTAACCTCAAGACTTCTGATCTAATTGTAGCTTCATCAGTAATGTATTATCAGGTAAAGCGGTTTGAAACCTTTGATAGAGTATTACGTCGGGAGGTAGATAAATTATTTCTATGACTCTCAATTGTTAACAACATATTTTTTATTTTTCACTTTTTCATTTAATTTATAAGATATATTATGCCTACAAAACTCCCAAAGCTCCCGAACACCGTTCGGGGCAAAGATTACATAGAAACAAAAGACTGGACAACTAAAGAAATTGAATTGGCGCTTAAAACCGCCGCTGATCTCAAGAAGATGTTCAAAAAAGGTCAGCCACACCGGTATTTACCTGATAAAACAAATTTCTTGTTCTTCTTTGATAAATCAACACGAACGAGAAATTCATTTGAAGCCGGTTGTACACAACTTGGCGCACATGCACATTTTGTTGCCGCTGAAACATCGCAAGTTGCACATGGCGAATCTCCCAGAGACATGGGGATTATTCTTTCAAGCTACGGACATGCCATTTCCATCCGTCATGATCTCGTCCCCGGGGAAGGAAATTCCTATATGCGTGAAGTTGCAAAAAATGCAGATGTTCCTGTGCTCAACATGCAGTGCGATATAGACCATCCCTTTCAGGCTTTAGCCGATTTAATGACTATCCGCGAAGAATTCGGTAAGAACTTACGCGGTCGTAAAATTGCTGTTTCCTGGGCGTATGCTCCAAGCTATGCAAAACCAATGTCTGTTCCTCAAGGATTGATAACCTTGATGCCACGTTTCGGTCTGGATGTTGTTCTTGCACACCCGCCGGAATGGACATTGATGAAGAGCGAACTTGAATATGCCAAGAAAGCCGCCAAAGAAAATGGGACGAAGTTCGAAATCGTTGACAGTATGGATGAAGCATTTGAAGATGCCGATATCGTCTATCCAAAATCATGGGGTATAGAATCACTCTTCCACAAACCACAGGAGGCTCTTGAGCTTTCTAAGAAATACAAACACTGGATTTGTGATGAAAAGAAAATGAAGTTGACAAAGAAGGAAGCTATTTACATGCACTGTCTTCCTGCTGATCGTGGATACGAAGTGACCGATGCCGTCATTGACGGGCCACAATCGCGCGTATTCCCTGAAGCAGAAAACAGACTTCACACCTGCAAATCGGTAATGGCTTTGACAATGTAAGTCTTCGGATATCAGGTTTCAAGGTTCATGGTGTTCTTATGAAACTTGAAACCTGTTTCTATTTTTGACAATATAGGGAAACGAATGGCAATATATTCTGAATTATTGACTGCTCTTGAAACAGAAGAGCATGTCATGCTGGCAACGGTTATTTCGACAAGCGGCTCAACACCTGCCTCTGCATTATCAAAAATGTTGATAAAGCGAGGCGGTCTTGTTTCTGTGGGTACTATTGGCGGTGGGTGCATGGAAGGTGATGTTATCATGCATGCACACCGTTTATTCGATGCCGGCATTGCAGAAATTCATACCTTTGAACTCAATGACGATGATGTTGAGAGCGGTTTAATCTGTGGTGGAAATTTAGAAGTCCTTATTGAACCAATATCGCGCAAACAAATCCCTTTAATTAAAGAATTACAAAATATCCGTGACATAGGTGAGGATTGTGTATTGTTGACACAAATTTCACCCGATGGTCATATCTTGACTAAAGATGCAATTCCACTATTACCCCAACAGACAACGGAGTGGAGCAGTAGAGTTGTTAAGAAAATGGAAAAATTAGTTCTCGCCTCTACAAACGCTCCTCCGGGAACATCTCTATCAGAAATTGTAAGAAGAACGTTCCATGATAGTTCTACTCATAGAATAAAGACTGAGCAAGGCGAAATACTCTTGGAACCGGTTCGAGGTACCCCAAGATTAATAATTTTTGGTGGTGGCCATGTTTCTAAATATGTATCACGAGCGGCATCGTTGGCGGGATTCTTAGTCACCATTGTGGATGACAGGGAAAAGTTTTCCAACAAAGAACGCTTTCCCGAGGCAGAACAAACAATTGCCATGGATTTTGGTGAAGCCCTTGAACATGTCAAAATTAAAGAATCTACTTACGTTCTTATAATAACACGCGGGCACCAATACGATGAAGAAATCCTGAAACGGGTCATAAAAACACCGGCAAGATATATAGGGATGATCGGCAGTAAAAGGAAAGTTCTCACAACATATGAACATCTCACCGAACGGGGAATTTCTATTCAGGCATTAAAACGAGTTCATGCTCCAGTCGGCATTGAAATCGGCGCCGTTACAGCGGAAGAAATCGCCATAAGTATCGTAGCGCAACTCATTAATGCAAGAAGGGGTAATTCGCAATTAAAAAATAAATCTGAGGAACTCGGTAATCTTATTTTAACGTTAGAAAAGAAAAAGAGAAATATTTAACCTATGAACAATAGCATTATCAAATCATTATTTCTTATTCTTCTTGCAACATCCTTACTTCATGCTCAAAAGAAGGCTCCTATTATTCTCAAAGGGGCTACGGTCATTGACTCGTGGAATAATGAACCACGTTATAATACCTACATCATTATGCAGGGGAGTATTATTGAAACATCAGGCAAGCCTTTTGAAATTACTCTTCCCGGAAATGCTAAAATAATTGATCTTACGGGTAAGTTTGTTATGCCCGGGTTAATTGATGTTCATGCGGCATATACGGACTCAAACGATTTAGCGACAATGTTTTCGATGGGGATAACGACTGTAAATATTCTAACAACGGATATTCATTCACAGATTATTCAATTATCACAGCTTGATTCTGTTCCGTTACCTCAAATCATCGCAACCGTTCCTATTCATTTAGAGGAATCTACATGGCAGAAACATTATTCTAACGCAATTGACTCAATTGTGAATAACATTCCTCATAATACCGATGAAGCACGTGCAGAAATTCAACAATTAGCGGCAGAAGGGGTAACGAGAATATGTATCATGTATGACCCGATGCAATGGTGTAATGATTCAATTCCAATGAACCATATTATAGATTCATCAATTGTTGATGCTTTAATCAAAGAAGCTAAAGTAAACAACATGTCTATTTCAGTGCAAGCTCCTGAATATTCCAAAGCTATACATGTTGCAAATATAGGTGTTACAAGCTTAGAGCATGGAGTAACAGATGAAAGAATCAGCAGTGATTTGGTTGATAGAATAGGATATTTTTCATCACATTATGTCCCAACCCTTGTTAGGGGTGAAGCATTTGCTAATCCGGAAGGCGTAATTGCACAAGTTGTTTCAGATACATTTTTTAATAAATTGTTACCACAGTCGGCTATAAATAAATATTCCAGCCCTGAATTTTTGACAGAGTTCTCCGGCTTCTGTAAAAATTCAACGTATAGCAAAACCCATCTTGCAATCATGTATGATAATTGCGGTGCAATCATTAAGAATTATATTCCTGTTTCAATGGGAACAGATTTACTCATGTTTCCGGGGGTAGCCGCTCATTTAGAACTTGAAAATCTTATTAAAGCGGGTGTTAATCCAATGCAGGCTATCGTTTCGGGGACTGGGATAGCTGCTCAGTGTCTTGGCATTAGAAAAGAGGTCGGGTTTGTTTATGCAAAATGTCGGGCAGATTTAATCGTACTAGACAAAAATCCTGTTGAAGACATTAAGAATACCCGATCAATTTCGATGGTAATCAAACACGGAGTTGTATTTGATTTTTCGGCATCCAAGAAACAGCAAAAAAGAAAATGATAGCTGGTATTATTCTTGCCGGAGGGGCATCTTTACGCATGGGAAAACCCAAGCCATTACTTACAATCGGTCAAGAAACATTTCTACAACACATTACTCAAACATTACACAAAGCAAGAATCAATGAAACCGTGATAGTGTTGGGGGCGTACGGAGAAGAAATTCAATCTACTTTAACATGGTATTCCGGTAAGGTCGTGATAAATTCAGAATGGCAGTTAGGGCAACTATCTTCTCTGAAAGCCGGCTTGACACTATACAATGCTAAGGATATTCATGGTGTTCTTGTCTATCCCGTTGATCATCCTTTGGTATCCCAAGAAGTACTTGTTGAGATGCTTCATTGTTTCTGGACATCTGATAAAAACATTATTATTCCAACGTTTAAAGGAAAACGAGGGCATCCTGTTATTTTTGGTCGTCCGATGATAGAAAAATTGATATCTGCCTCCAACGAAAAAGGAGCAAAAGAAGTCGTTCGTTTATTTCCC
>OBEQ011336603.1_pt1 | contig 27903 bp, 27 predicted proteins | sample 1670901 | NCBI WGS metagenome assembly OBEQ01 (sample SAMEA104232315, study PRJEB22302) | groundwater metagenome | biome: forest; feature: aquifer; material: groundwater | place: USA | collected 2011-08-07 | depth 5.4 m
GCCACCCCCTCGGTGCAGCGGACGGTGCCGACCTCCCGGTCGATCACGCCCGAGGCGCCGATCCGGATGCCACGGATTTTCTGGCGGTCAACAGCCGAGGTATGAATCACCTGCTCGATGAGCTCGGTCAGCACCTTGACCACGTGGTCGGCGGTGTCGCGGGGGCGCGGCGCTTTGGCCCGGGCCACGACATTCCCCTCGAGGTCGCCTAGCACGGTGATGATCGTCGAGAACCCCAAGTCCACGCCGATCACGAACGAGGCCTTCGGGTTCAGGACGACGATGGTCGGGCGGCGGCCGCCGGAGGAGATGTCGAGGCCCTTCTCAATGACGAGTCCCTGCTCGATGAAGTTGTTGACGTAATTGGAGACGGTGACGATGTTCAGCTTGATGAGTTTGGAGATGTCCGTGCGGGAGATGGGGCCGTAGCGCTTGATCGCGTCAAGAATCGCGAGGTTCTTTCGCTCGCGATCGGATAGGTGGTGTTCCTCGAGCTCTGCGCCGCGTGTCATCACAGGATCTGCCCTCCGGGGGGTTAGGACAAGACTTTTATTATACGGGGGGCAAAGTGCGGCCGTCAATCAGAATTGGCGGACTCACATCCCCATGATGTGGTAGCCGCAATCCACGTAGAGAGTCTCGCCGGTGATGCCGGAGGCGAGCGGGGAGAGGAGGAAGACGGCGGCATTCGCCACCTCCTCCAAGGCCACGTTGCGGCGGAGCGGCGCGCGCGACTCGACGATCTTCATCATGTCGGTGAAGCCGGAGATGCCGCGGGCGGCCAAGGTCTGTACCGGGCCGGAGGAGAGGGCGTTGACGCGGATCTTCTTGGGTCCCAGGTCGAACGCCAGGTACCGCACCGAGGCCTCGAGCGCGGCCTTCGCCACCCCCATGATGTTGTACCGGGGGATCACCTTCTCCGCGCCGTAGTAGGTGAGGGCCACGATGGCACCGCCGTCCGGCATGAGAGGGGCGGCACGTCGGGCCAGCGCGGTCACACTGTAGCTGGAGACGTCCTGCGCCAGCGCGTAGCCGTCGCGCGAGGTCGTGACGAACTCCGCTTCCAGCTCCTCGCGCTTGGCGAAGGCGACCGCGTGAACAAGGAAGTCGAGTCGGCCCCACCCCTGCTGAATTTGCTGGAAGACGGCATCTAACTGCGCATCCTTGGTCACATCGCAGTCGTAGAGGGGGGCTTTCGGATCGAGCGAGTGGGCGAGCTCGGCGACATTTTCCTGCAGCCGCTCCCCCTGATAGGTATAGGCGAGCGTGGCCCCCTCGCGATGGGCCGCCTGGGCGATGCCCCAGGCAATCGAGCGCTTGTTGGCGACGCCAACGATCAGACCCCGCTGGCCCTGGAGGAGCCCCATTATTACCCCTCGTACTGTTTCATGATGATCGTGACGTTGTGGCCGCCGAATCCGAGGGAGTTGGAGAGGGTCGTCGTCACCTTCGCCGGCCGCGCCTTGTTCGGCACGTAGTCGAGGTCGCACTCAGGGTCGGGGGTCTCGTAATTGATCGTGGGGTGGATCACCTGGTCACGCAACGTCATCACGCAGGCGATGCACTCGACCGCCCCGCCGGCCCCGAGCATGTGGCCGGTCATGGATTTCGTGGAGCTGATCGGAATCTTGTAGGCCTGCTGACCGAACACCGTTTTGATCGCGAGGGTTTCAATCTTGTCATTGAGCGGCGTGGAGGTGCCGTGGGCATTAATGTAGGAGATGTCGTGCGTGGTCAACCCCGCATCCTTCAGTGCCTGGGTCATGCACTCGGCCGCCCCCCGCCCCTCCGGGTCCGGCGCCGTCATGTGGTAGGCATCGCCCGTCATGGCGTAGCCGATGAATTCGGCCAGGATCGTCGCGCCACGGCGCTGGGCATGCTCGAGCGCCTCGAGTACCACGATCCCAGCCCCCTCGCCCATCACGAACCCATCCCGGTTCTTATCGAACGGGCGGCTGGCCTTCGTCGGGGCGTCGTTGCGCGTCGAGAGGGCTTTGAGCGCGCAGAATCCCGCCAGCCCCAGTGGGGTGATCGCGCACTCACTGCCGCCGGCGATCATGACGTCCGCCTCGCCGCGCTGGATAATGCGATAGGCGTCGCCGAGGGCGTGGCCGGCGGTGGCGCAGGCGGAAACCGGGCAGGAGTTCGGTCCCTTGACGCCCAAGGCAATCGAGATCTGGCCGGGGGCCATGTTGCAAATAATCATCGGGATGAAGAACGGGGAGATGCGGGAGGGGCCCCGCTCCTGAAGCTGGCGGTAGCCCTCCTCAATGGTGGAGAGCCCCCCCATGCCGGAACCCACCCAGACGCCGATACGGGTTGGGTCCTCCCGGGTCACATCCAGCCGCGCGTGAGCGAACGCCTGCTTGCCCGCCGCCACTGCCATCTGCACAAAGCGGTCAGAGTGGCGGATTTCCTTCGATCCGAGATATTTCGTGGGATCGAAGTCGCGGACTTCGGCGGCAATTTGGGTGGAGTACTGGGAGGCGTCGAACAAGGTGATCGGTCCGACGCCGCTGGTGCCCTGGCGCAGGGACGCCCAGAAGGTCTCGGGATCGCTCCCGATGGGCGTGATGCATCCGAGGCCCGTCACCACCACACGACGACGGGTCTCCACAGGGTTAGGCCTTGGTGCCGGCTTTCTCCTGGATATACTTCAGGGCATCCCCGACCGTGGTCATTTTCTCGGCATCCTCATCGGGGATCTCGACACCGAACTCCTCCTCCAGCGCCATGACCAGCTCGACGGTATCGAGCGAATCGGCGCCCAGGTCGTCAATGAAGGACGCCTGGGGGGTCACTTCCTCGGGCTTGACGCCCAACTGCTCGGCGATGATCGCCTTGACCTTCTCTTCAACATTGGCAGTGGCCATGGGTCTTCTCGTACCCTCCTGGTTACATGCTAAGCCCACCGTCCACCGTGAGCACGTGGCCGGTGATGTAGCGGGCACCCTCTGAGGCCAAGAAGACCGCGGCACTGGCCACGTCCTCCGGCTGTCCGAACGTCTGGAGCGGGATCAGTCCACGCCAGTCGGTCTTGACGTCGTCTGACAACCCCTGGGTCATCTCTGTCTCGATGAACCCTGGGGCGATGGCGTTGACCGTGACGCCTCGGCCGCCCAATTCCTTGGCGACCGACTTGGTCAGACCGAGGATCCCGGCTTTTGAGGCGGCGTAATTGGTCTGGCCGGCATTCCCCGTCAGCCCCACGATGGAGGCAAGATTGATGATGCGGCCGCTTCGTTGGCGCATCATCACCCGGGCCACGGCCCGCGTACAGAGGAAGGTACCTTTGAGATTCACGGCGAGCACCTCGTCCCAATCCGCGTCCTTCATGCGGATGAGCAGGGCGTCGCGCGTGACGCCAGCATTGTTGACGAGTATATCGAGCCGGCCGAATTTGTCAAGGACGCTCTGCACCATCCCCTCGACCGCCGCGGCCTGGGTCACGTCCACGGTCAGCGGCAGGGCCTGCCGGCCGGCGGCGCGCACCTGGGCGGCCACCTCCGCCAGCGTGGCGGGCGTGCGGCCGCAGAGGGCGACATCGGCCCCCTCCTGCGCGAACCGCTCGGCAATGGCCCGCCCGATCCCCCGCCCGGCCCCGGTCACCAACGCAATCTTCCCGGTGAGTGACATCAGGAGGTGGCCCCGGCCTGTTCGCGGAGGGCCTTGATCTCCTTGGCGGTCTGGAGGGTGAGCACCTCGGCGGCGGGCTCGATCTTCCGCAGGAGCCCCTTGAGCACGGTCCCGGCCCCCAGCTCCACAAAGGTTCGCAGTCCCAGCTGCAAGAGATACCGCATGCTCTCCTCCCATCGGACGGGGCTGGTCACCTGCTGGGCCAGCAAGGTGCGGATGGCGGCGGGATCGCTGTGGGGCTTCGCGGTGACGTTGCTGATGACGAGGACGTTGGGCGCCCTCACGGTCGTGGACTCCAGCACCTGCTGGAGTTTGGCGGCGGCGGGTCGCATGAGCCGCGAGTGAAACGCGCCGCTCACCGTCAGCTCGATCGCCCGCTTGGCGCCGCGGGCCTTGGCCAGAGCCGACGCCTGGGTCACCGCCTCCTTAGTGCCGGAGATCACGATTTGTTCCGGCGCATTGAGATTCGCCACCTCCGCCCCCGCCTCCTGGCACACCTCCTGCACCACCGGCAGGGCCAGGCCCAGGATGCTGGCCATCGTGCCGGGCTGCTGGCGCGCGGCCTCCTCCATGAACTGCCCGCGGGCCCAGACCAGCTTCAGGCCATCTTCAAAGGAGAGGGCGCCGGCCGCCACGAGGGCGGTGTATTCGCCGAGACTCAGGCCCGCGACGGCCTTCAGGACGTACCGCTCCTCGAGCACGGCCCGGGCCGCCTCGAGCGCGGCGATGGAGGTGGTCAGGAGCGCCGGCTGGGCCATCTCGGTGCGGGTGAGCTCCTCCTGGGGCCCCTCAAAGCAGATCTTCGAGAGATTGAAACCCAAGAGGGCGTTGGCACGCGCGTAGATGTCGCGGGCGGCGGGAAACTCATCGTACAGATCCCGGCCCATCCCGATCACCTGCGCCCCTTGTCCTGGAAAGAGGAAGGCGACGTGCGTCATGTGGCGGCTAGTCTACCAACGCGGCCCGGAGGCGTCAACCGTCAATCCGGCCGTGCGGCAGCCGGACGCACCGGGCCGTCGCCGTGGCGACTACGGTCCCGGCCGCGTCGGTCGCGGAGGCCCGCATCCGGATGAGGCGTCCGGCCGCCTCTTGCACATGCGCCTCGCACGTGAGCGGATGGCCTACCCGGGCGGGTCGGTGAAAGCGCACCGCCAACTCCCCGGTCACCGCCGGCCACGCCAATTTCCAGAGGAGATTGACCATCAGCTCGTCGAGCACGAGGGCCGTCATCCCGCCATGCACGATGTCGGCGTAGCCCTGGAGATCTTTCGTCGGGGTCCAGCGGGTGGTCATGCGACGGCGGGAGGCGTCGAGCTCGAACGTCAACTGAAGGCCGCGCGCGTTGCGGGAACCGCAACCAAAACACATTTGGTCATCGGCGAGCCGCGGTGCCCGGGAATCGCTCACGGCCGGAGGGGACTACCGCTTGACCGAGACGCCCAGATAGAAATTGTGCATGTTGAGTCCGTGGTTCGGATTGTCGAGCCCGGCGTTGGAGACGTGGACGTGTCGGTATTCAACGAGGAGGGAGGTCTCCTTAGAAATTGGGTAGCGCAGCCCCGCGCCGACTTGGAGATTGAAATTGGCCTTCGAGCCGGCTTCAATCCGGTTCACATTGGCGTAGAGCACCCCCGCCCCCGCCAAAAGATACGGCTGGACTCTGTGGATCGGATCAAAGGAGAGTTGGAACTGCAAGGGGGTGATCCCAAGAATCGGCCGGACGTACGGATATTGGAATGTGGCCAAGAGGAGTTCTGGATTCCACTCAAACTGTCCGTGCGTGCAGAGGAGCTTGATCCGATCGCTCACTGGAACGACGAACGAGGGCAAGAGGGAGATGACTTGAAAATCATTGGGACGGAACCGATTTGTGTATTGCCAGCCATAGCCGGCCTTCAGCTCCCATCGCGATGGCCGCAGCCATGCGGGCCAGGCCACCGCCGGTCCTGCACTCAGCGCGACCACCGTACACCCGAGGACGATGGCCAGCGCCACCGCCCGCCCCCACCGACGCCCTGCTCCCTGCATCGTGCGGCCTCCGCTCAGTTGGTCACGACCATTCGATGACGAGCGATCCCCACGCCAATCCCGCGCCGAACGCCACGAGGAGGGCGAGATCCCCTTTCTTGACGCGGCCATCCCGAACTGCCTCGCAGAGCGCCACGATCGTGGAGGCGGCCGACATGTTCCCGTAGCGATCCACGTTCAAGTAGACTTTCTCCAGCGGCAGCCCCAGCCGCTCCATCACCGCTGAGATGATCCGGAGATTGGCTTGATGCGGGATGACACAGGCAACATCGGCCGCGGTCCGCCCGCACTTGGCTAACGCTTTCTCCGCCGCGTCGGCCATATTCCGGGTGGCCAGCTTGAACACCTCGCCCCCGTTCATCTTCAGGTAGTGGAGCCGCTGATCAATACTCTCATGCGTCGTCGGGATCAGCGAGCCGCCGGCCGGCACCTTCAGCAGATCGGCCTTCGTGCCGTCCGCGCCGAGCACCGTCGAGAGGATCCCCCCGGTGGTGACCGGTCCCACCACGGCCGCCCCCGCCCCGTCGCCGAACAAGACACAGGTGGAACGGTCCTGCCAGTCCACGACCCGGGAGAGGACCTCCGCCCCGATGACGAGGACCCGTTGGTAGGTGCCGCTCGCAATGAACGCGTTCGCGCAGATCAGGCCGTAGACGAAGCCAGCACAGGCCGCCGAGACATCGAGGGCGGCCGCCTGCGGGGCGCCGAGTTTTGCTTGGACGAGGCAGGCGGTCGCCGGACACGGCATATCCGGGGTCATCGTGGCGACCAAGATTAAATCAATGTCGGCGGGGGTCAGCTTCGCATCGGCCAGCGCCCGGCGGGCCGCCTCGACGGCTAGATCACTTGTCGTCTGTCCCTCGATGACCACATGCCGCTCCCGAATCCCGGTCCGGCTGCGGATCCACTCGTCGGAGGTGTCCATCACCTTCTCCAAATCCGCGTTGGTCAGCACCTTCTCGGGCAGGTAGAAGCCCAGCCCCAGGATGCCGACGCGCGGGGCGGTTACGCGTGATGACATGCGGACTCCTTCGTCGCGGCCACAATCGCCTGGTTCACGTGTTCCGCCACCGAGGAGGCGGCGACGCGGATCGCGTTGCGGATCGCCCGGGCGGACGACGCGCCGTGGCTGATGATGCAAGTGCCGTCCACCCCGAGGAGCGGGGCGCCGCCGTACTCGGCGTAATCCATCTTTTTTCGAAGGGATTTGAACGCGGAGAGGGAGAGGAAAGCGCCCATTTTCGTCAGGACATTGCGGCGGAGCTCGCGCTTCAGGAGCTGGGCGATCACCTTCGCCATGCTCTCGGAGACCTTCAGGGTGATATTCCCGACGAACCCGTCGCACACGATCACATCGCACTTGCCGGTGTAGATGTCGCGTCCTTCAACGTTGCCGATAAAATTCAGCGGCGCGTGCTCGAGGAGACGAAACGCCTCTTTGATCGCATCGGTCCCCTTGGTCTCCTCTTCCCCTACATTGAGGAGGCCGACGGTCGGCCGCGACTTGCCGAGGACCGCCCTGGAGTAGACCGAGCCCATCAGGCCAAATTGGAGGAGATGCTCCGGCTTGGGATCAATCGTGGCCCCCACATCAATGAGGAGGGAGTTGCTCGTGAGGGTGGGGAGGACGATGGCAATGCCGGGCCGCTCGATCCCCTCGAGGAGGCGCAGGCCCAGCGTCGCGGCGCACACCATCGCCCCGGTGTTGCCCGCGCCGACGATGGCGTCCACGCGGCCGGCCTTCGCCAGCTCCACCATCACCACGATGGAGGAATCGCGCTTTTTCCTGACGGAGAGGGCCGGCGGCTCATCCATGCCGATCGCCTCGGAGGCATGATGGATGGTGAGGGTACTGGGCACCCCGTGGTGCCGGGCGAGCTCGCGCGTGAGGATGGCCTGGTCACCGACGAGCACCACCTCCACCGGGAGGTCGCGCGCCGCCATCACGGCGCCATCGACGACGACCCCGGGGGCGCGGTCGCCCCCCATGCCATCAACAGCGATCTTCACGCGGCCACCCGCACGGGTCGCGTCTACTCCTTCTGATCTTTCGCGGCGGGGATGACCAGGACCTGGCGGCCCCGGTAGAACCCGCACGCAGGACAAGCATGGTGCGCGACCACTGATGCCCCGCATTGGCTGCACTTGCCCAGCGCGGGGACGGCGGTGTGCTGTTGGCTGCGGCGCTTATCCCGCCGCGCCCGAGAGAATCGGCGTTTCGGAAGAGCCATGGACTACTCCTCTCCTCGAGGGCACGAACAGGGGCCCTCGTTCAAGTTCTGCCCGCAGGAGGGGCACAGCCCCCGGCACCCCTCACGACAGAGGAGATGGATCGGGTAGCTGAGCATAATCTCCTGCCGGATGTCATCCGTGACATCCACGACTTGGCGCCCGGCAATCTCCACGTCCAGCTGGAACGCCCCGTGGTACGGCTGCGGGTAGGGCTGCGCGCACCGACTGCAGACGATCTGCAACGCGCTGTCGGCCTCGACCTCCACGATCAGATCGTCATCGGCCCGATGGACGACCGCCGTCACGTCCACCGGCGCCGTCACCTGCACGTCCGGCGTGTCGAGCGCCAGCGCCGTCGGATCGCACCGCTCCGTCAGCCGCAGCCCCTCCGCGGGGAGGTCGGCGATCGTCACCTTCATCGCCGGCCAAGCGCGCGGGCGAGGCGCCGCGCCACGAACGGCGGGACAAACGCCCGCACATCCGCGCCAAGCGAGGCGGCTTCCTTAATCAATTTCGACGAGACGTAGGCGTAGGACTCCGACGGCATCAGGAACACCGTCTCCACGCCGGTATCGAGCTTCCGGTTCGTCAGGGCCATCTGGAATTCGTATTCGAAGTCCGAGAGCATCCGCAAGCCGCGCAAGACGACGCGGGCCTGATGCTGCCGCGCGTAGGCCACGACGAGGCCGTCGAAGGCCTCTACGGTCACGCCGCGTCGCCCCCGCAGGGCCTGCTTGAGCAGCGCCACTCGCTCCTGCACCGGGAAGAGGGGCAGCTTCGCCGGGTTGGCGGCCACCCCGACGCGGACGCGGGCGAACATCGTCAGGGCCCGGGTGATCAGATCCAGGTGCCCGTAGGTGACCGGATCAAACGTCCCGGGATAGATCGCAATGCTCGAGGCCATCGGTGTCCCACTGGTAGCACGCCACGCCGGTGTCGCCGTAGTACACACTCCGGCGCTGCACCAGATGCGGGCGCCCCACGGCCCCTTCCCTGCAGACCCGGGGGGCGGGGGGCGTCCGCTGCGCGTGTTCGAAAATCAGCACGCCCAAAGGGGCGAGTATAGCATGGTCACTCACCGCCTGCAAGGCCTTCCTCCCCGCCGGCCCCTCATACGGAGGGTCAGCGAAGATCAGGTCGAAGTGCCGGCCCGCCGCCGCGAGCCGTCGGATGGCCACAACCACCTCCTGCGCCAGGATCTCCACGGTGACGGGGGGGAGCGGGGCCAGTGCGGTCACGGTGCGGCGCATCGCCTCCACACAAGCAGGGTCGCGGTCCACCAGGATGGCCGAGGCGGCCCCGCCGCTGACCGCCTCGAGCCCGAGCGCCCCGGTGCCGGCGAAGAGATCGAGGACTGCCGTCCCCTGGACGCGGGGGCCCAGCCAATCAAAGATGGCCTTGCGGACTTTCTGGGAGGTGGGGCGGATCGAGGAACCCTTGGGGGCCGTCAGCACCCGGCCCCGCCAGAGGCCGCCCACGAATTGGACGCGCATGAAGGCAGTGTATCACAGGGTAGAGCAACCACGCAGAGTTGAGGTTTATGCGAGAAAATCGAGGGCGGCGTCGAGCCGATGGAGCTGCTCGGGAGTGATCGGCGCGTACTTCATGGGACAGAGGTTCTTGTCAATGAGTCCAAGCAGCGAGAGAAAATCGTGACCAACCTCGATATTGCTGGTACTTACCGGCAAGTGAGTGATTTCAGCCCCGAGTCTAAACAGGTGGAGGGACTCATCATTCGGCGTGCCATACGGCTGGATCATCCATTGCTTGGCTCCCTGACGCTCATTGTACGAGAGCTCTTTCAGCAATCGCTCCCGCCCTTCTCCATCCACCGGCACTTCAAACAAACTATTGAGCCGGAGCGTGGCTTGCTGGCCGACCGTGAGCAACATCCGCAGTTTCTCGCGGTCTCGAGGGGACAACCGGTCAAAGACCGATGGGCCGAGCACCGCCACCGTCCCTCGAGCCCCCTCGCCTTCATACCACCAAACCCACTTGTCCGTGATTTGATGCACGAGGTCGGTCATCTCGCGCTGGCTCAGTGGTGAGGCCTTCAGGGCAATCAACGTCTTCTTCTCATACTGATAGAAGGTCACGCGCTCTAGCGACGCCAGTTCCTGGAGCACGGCGCGGAACCGCTGGTATGCCGCCTCGGCGGTGCGCGTCGCCTTGGCATTGAGGTCCGACGCCGCATAGCCACTCGCCATCGAGAGCGCATCGGCAGCACCCGTGAACTCCAGCACCAAGGTGTCTCGTAACACTTGAGGAATGTCTCCGCGATCTGCCAGCGACGCTGCGGCAGCTTGCAGGATGGTCGCGTTCTCGGCGATCTGGGGCACGGCCGCCTGCGGGGCGATTTGCCGGTCGGATAGTTGTTGCAAGATTCCTCCAATCGTGTCCAGCGGACCCGAGAACTCCGGAGACACGCCCGCTACGGTCGCCCGCACCGCGTCCGGGGACAATCCGTGTAACGCGGTCTCAACGGCCGCCCGGATATCGTCGGGCAAGGCCTGCAGGGTATCTGATGTCCAGATCCCCTGCTCAACCCATTGCGCCAATGCCTTGTACGCCTCCATGGCCTCGGCCCACGCGGCGGCCCGCTGCTCAGGAGTCGGTCGGCGCTCGGCATACGCGAACTGGAATCCACCACCATTGATGGCAATCTGGATTGCCGCGAGATCGTCGGGCGTCTGAGGAGTGTCACCCATCTTGGTTTGCGGCAAGATGCTCACGTACACGGGGCCGGCCAAAGTGTCCACCTGCTGCAGCAGCGGCTGGATCTTTCCCATCCCAGCGGCCTGGGGCCGTTCCGCCGCCGTCACCTCCTCCAAGCCCGCCCCAGACCAACCCATGAGGTCGAGGAAGCGGCTGACAAATCCTCGAACTGCCTGTTCAGAGGGAGGGGGGACGCCGAGAATCGCTCGCTTGTGCTCAACAGCAATGGGGTAATAAGGCATCACGTCATCAACGGTGACTGTGAGCCGAGGGACACGACGCACATCGGCACCCGCGTTGGAGCTAAGGGCAATCTGGATCCAATGGAGGATCTCGGAGCTCCACTCCAACAACGCCCGCTGCTCCTCAGAGAGTTCGCTCTCCGGCTCCATCCCCAGCAACCGCCGGAGATCCTCTTCGCGAATGGTCGCCGACACCCCGGAATATCCATTCCACTCTGGAAATGTCGCCTGGAATGCTTTGCTGAATGATTGCCCGTGGTGATTGACGCTATGGGCGAGTTGGTACATCACGCTCCAGAAGAGCCAGAGGTACCGGGCGTTAGGCACTTGCTCAAGATCGTGTGGAAAATAGGTGAGGGTCAAGCGCAGCCCACCCGCCGGGGGGCGTTCCAATGCCACCCAACTCCCCGGCGAGAGACGATCCCAACGAATAAGATCTTTAACCGCCACGGCTGTGGTCGAAGAACCGGCTGGACCGACGGTCGCTTCCGAGGTCTCGACCAAGGTACCCTGAGGGAATTCCGAGAAGGTCACGCGCACGGGACCCGACTGCCCGTTGAGCAGTTGCTGCAACGGCTCAAGGATTTCATCCTGGTTGTACCCCGGCTCGCTCGGAGAAACCCCTAAGATCAGCCGCAGCCGCTCGGGGACAAAGTGGGCGGTGGACACCCGATCCGATGGCTCAAAGAGCTGATCTGGATTGCCCTTCGGCACGAGCTGAAGACCGGAGGTGTAGACCTCTAAGGTCTGTTGCCGCGACTGCCCCTCAAACTGCGCGAGGCGGATGGGACGGGCTTCGTCCTCGTAATCGAACAACCGTCCCTCCAGATGAAACGCCTTGCTCACCGGACGCTGGATATCTACCTGAATGTCTCCTGGAATAGACCATCCGAGGACATGGCGCAAGAAATAGACGTAGCCGCGGGCCTGGCGCCCTGTCGTGATTGTGTCCGAAGTGGGACTCAGGAAGGCATTCTCCCAATCGGGAATTCGACCCGTCAAAGCGCTCACGTAGGCGCTGAGGGCGATGATGATTTGACGGACCTTATCGTTGGGAGGGATGGGGTGCTCACCGAGCTCCGGGAACTCCGAGCTCTGGGCTTTCGCGGCTTCGGCTGTGCTGATAAAATCCCGTAGTTCCTCCCATTCATCGAGGAGCGCGCAAACCTCCAGCACTTGCGGGATGGTGATGGCGGCCGATGCTTCAAACCCTTGCTGAAGCATCCCGCGAGTGCGCTGGGCCTCCAGCTTGCCAAATAACGATGCCTTCGACTCCGACAGTTGAGCCTCAAACGCCGTCACTAACTTCTTCAGCAGCTGCTCCTGTCGCCCTTGTCGAGACGTCTCCTCCATGCCGGCGGTCTTCTGGACAGCAACGGGTGGCGCAGGACGTGGCCGCAACGAGTCAGCGACCTCCTCGAGGCCTCCCTCTGCGCGCTGCATCCCGCGCATGGTATCGGCTGACGCCGGGATCGGTGGGCAAACCAGGGCTGTTGCCACGCCGGCGGCGAGCAGCCGCCGGGTTGCAGACTTCATCAATCGCTTCATCTTCTGGCTAAACGACCTCCCCCGCGATCTCATGGATACCCTAAGTATGGCACAGAACTAGCTGGAAAAACAAGGGGATGGGAGGATAATTTATCTAGCTATATTTTCATTAACTCGATGTGGGGGCGGCGGCGAGGCGTTGCGCCAGTTGCTGGAGACGCTGGCGCAGCGTCAGGTGCTCCGGGCGGGAGAGCAACGGATCCTGGGCGAGCAGGGCAAACGCATCCTGCCGGGCCCGCTCAAGCCACTGCGGCGCCATGAGGAGCGCCCCGAGACGGATCTCCGGCACGCCGGATTGGCGCTTGCCGAGCACTTCCCCGGGTCCGCGGAGCTTCAGATCCGCCTCCGCGATCTGGAACCCATCCTGTGTGGCCAGCAACGCCTCCACGCGGGCCTGCCCCTCCGGGGTCGCCGGGTCGGCGACGAGCCAGCAGTGCGACTCGTGCGCGCCGCGCCCGACGCGCCCGCGGAGCTGGTGGAGCTGGGCCAGCCCGAACCGGTCCGCCTGCTCGATCAGCATCACGGTGGCATTCGGCACATCAATCCCGACCTCGATCACCTGCGTGGAGACGAGGAGCTGCAGGTGGCCGGCCTTGAATTCCCGCATGATCCGATCCTTCTCTTCCTCCGGAAGGCGGCCATGCAGGAGACCGACGCGGTAGCCGGGGAACACCCGGTCGCGGAAATGTTCAAACACCTTGGTCGCGGCCTTCACATCCTCGGCGGCCGGCTCAAAGAAATCGAACTGCCCGGCGGCCCGTGGGGCGGCGGGGCCGATGCGCGGGCAGACCGCGTAGGCCTGCCGGCCGGCCGCCATGGCCTGCGCGAGGAACGCGTAGGCCTCCTGCCGGCGCGCGGTCGGCACGTGCACGGTGGTGATCGGCCGACGGCCCGGCGGGAGTTCCCGAATCGCCGAGACGTCGAGATCCCCGTAGAGGGTGAGCGCCAACGTGCGGGGGATCGGGGTGGCCGTCATCACGAGGACATCGGGACTGGCCCCCTTCGCCCGTAACGTCGCGCGCTGCTCCACGCCGAACTTATGCTGTTCATCAATCACGATCAGGCCCAGCCGACGGAACGTCACGGACTGTTGCAGCAGCGCATGCGTGCCGATCGCCAATTGCACGGTCCCCTGCTGAATCCCCGCCAGCAGGCGCGGCCGCTCCTCCTCCGGCACGCTGCCGGTGAGCAGGCCGACGGTGATCCCGATCGGCTCGAGCAGGGCCCGCAGGGTGGCGGCGTGCTGCTCGGCTAATATCTCCGTCGGGGCCATGATCGCCGCCTGGTAGCCGCCTTGGACGCAACAGGTGATCGCATGCGCGGCCACCACCGTTTTGCCGGAGCCGACGTCGCCGTGGAGGAGCCGGTGCATCGGCCGCGGGCTCGCCATGTCGGTCAGGATCTCGTCAATGGCCCGGCGTTGGTCACCGGTCAAGGTGAAGGGGAGCTGGGCCGCGAGCGCCGGCACCAACGCGCCGTCCCGGTGATGGGGGATCCCCGGAGTGGTCTTGAAACGCTGGCGCCGATGGGCCATCGCCAGCTGAAACAGGAACAGGTCATCGAAGCCCAGGCGGACCTCCGCCTGCTCGCGTGCCGCCTCCGTCTCCGGGAAATGGATCCCGCGCAGCGCCGAGGCCATCGGCACGAAGTCGTACCGCTCGCGCACCGTCGCCGGGAGCGGGTCGGGCATCCGCTCCGCATATTGATCCACGGCATGTTTCAGGAGGGAGCGGATCGCTCGTTGGTGGAGTCCCGACGTCGCGGGATAGATCGGGACGATGCGGCCGGTGTGGATCGTGTCGGAGTCCTCAGGCGTGATCACCTCAAATTCCGGGACGTACATCTGGAGTTTCCGCCCGGCCCGCTCCACCCGGCCGTAGAGGATGATCCCCTCCCCCACCTTGAACCAGGTGCGCATGTACGGCTGGTTGAACCAGAGCCCGTAGAGCACCCCCGTCGCGTCCTTGACCGCCAATTGGAAGAGGAGCGTGCCGCGCTTGGAGCGAAAGACGCCGCTCCCCATCACCACCCCCTGCACCGTCTGGAGCTGGCCCGCCTGCAGCTGCGCGATGGGGGTGAGCCGGCTCCGATCCTCGTACCGCCGGGGGAAGTGGTAGAGCAGGTCGGCCACCGTGGCAATCCCGAGCCGCTTCAACACCTCGGATTTCTTCGGGCCGACCCCTTTCATAAACTGGGCCGGCATCTCCGAGGGGGAAACCGGCAGGGGTCGCTTGACTTCCGTCGAGGGTTGCCGTATCATGGGCTCACGATGGCAAAACGGTGTACGATCTGTGATAAGGGACCGACGTCCGGATGGACGATTACCCGCCGCGGTGTCGCGAAGAAGGCGGGCGGCGTCGGCATCCGCATTGTGCGCCGGAATCACCGGCGCTTCCTGCCCAATCTCCAAAAGATTCGCATTCGGGTCGGCGGCGCGGTCCGTCCGGTCCTCGTCTGCACCCGCTGCCTCAAAGCCGGCAAAGTCCAAAAAGCCGCCTAGCCGCCCCGCACATCTTTGATCTGCAACTGCACAATCGTCTCGCCGCCTACCTGCCGGAGCACCGGCGTGTAGGCCAGTGAGAAGGGAGTCGTCGCAGCGCAGAGCGTCTCCCGCCAATGCCCGGCCCGGTCGAACCCCGCGGCCTCGTAGACCGGCCCCCGACCCTGCTGGACCCAGCATCGCACCCCCCCGCGGCCGGTGATCTGCGGTGCCGCGCGCAACGTCAAGTCATGGCTGGCGAAGATGGGGCGCGGATACCCGGCCCCAAATGGCCCCAGGCGTTCCAACGCCTCGATGAAGGCCGGCGTCATCATCGCCAGCTCCGTCTCCGCATCAATGGTCAATCGCGGCACCAATGTCTCCGGCGTCAGCCGCCGGTGCGCCACCGCGTTGATCGCCTCCTTGAACGCCGGGAGTTGGTCCTCCGCGATCGTCAGGCCGGCTGCCGCCTCGTGGCCGCCGAATCCGAGCATCCATTCCTGGCACTCGGTCAGCGCCTCCACGAGCGGGAAGCGGGCAATCGACCGCGCGGACCCCTTCCCCACCCCATCGGCCACTGCCACGACGATCGAGGGCCGGTAGTAACGATCCACGAGCCGCGAGGCAATAATCCCAATCACGCCCGGGTGCCAGCCGTTGCCGTGGACCACAATCACTCGGTGCTGGTTGAAATTGACTTCCTGCTCTACCTTGGCCACGGCCTCCCGCAGCACGGTCTCTTCCACGCGCTGGCGAAGCCGATTCTCCTCGTGCAGGTGCTCCGCGAGGGTGCGCGCCTCCGCCGGGTCATCCGTCAGGAGCAACTGGAGGGCGCTGTCCGGCGCGCTCATCCGGCCGGCCGCATTAATCCGGGGACCGAAGACGAATCCGACATGCTCGGTCGTCAGGGTGCGGGCGCGGAGGTCCGCGACCTTCATCAGCGCCTTCAAGCCCGGTTTCGGCGTCCGACTCAAGCGCTGCAGACCGTGCCGCACGAAGAGGCGATTCTCGCCGGTGAGTGGTGAGACATCTGCCACCGTCCCCAGGCACACGAGATCCAGATGTTCCCAGAGGGCGTAGGGGCTCCCCAGCCGTGAAACGAGCGCCTGCGCCAACTTGAATGCGAGCCCCACGGAGGCCAACTCCTTGTCCGGGTAGGCGCAGTCGGACTGGAGGGGATTGATGAGAGCGTAGGCCGGGGGGCGCGCCAGGTGCCCGAGCTCGTGGTGATCCACGACGATGACGTCGAGTCCTTCTTCACGGGCGTAGGCGAGCGGCTCGTGGGCGGTGGTCCCGGAGTCCACCGTGATCGCGACCGTCGCCCCCTGCTGCTTGGCCGAGATGATGGCCTTCCGACTGAACCCGTAGCCATCCTTGACCCGGTGCGGCACGTAGGTAACCGGCTGGCCGCCGAGCTGGCGCAGGACGCGCACCAGCAGGGCCGTGCTGGTGAGGCCATCCACATCGTAGTCGCTGACGACGCAGATCCGCTCGCGGGCCTGCAGCGCCTGCTGGAGCCGGGCCACGGCCCGCTCCATATCTTTCAAGCGGAAGGGATCGTGCAGATCGGCGAGGTCGCAGGCGAGGAACCGCCGGGCCTCAGGAACCGTCGCCACCCCGCGTCGGCAGAGGAGCTGCCCGATGAGAAGTGGGAGCTCAAGGGCCTGAGCCAGTTCAGGGGCCGCTGGGTGGGGGGCCGAGGGGAGATGCCACGTGCGCCGCATGAGGTCTACCCTAGCACGCGGCGCGAGCAGGGTCAATCGCGCGCGGGATTACCGACGGGGCTTGCGCTCCCAAGCGATCAACATGGGACTGGCGATGTAGACCGTCGAGTAGACGCCGGAGACGAAACCGACCAAGAGGGCGAAGGTGAAATCGCTCAGCACGTCCCCGCCGAACATAAAGAGGGCGATGACGGTCAGCAGCGTCACCCCCGTCGTCAGCAGGGTCCGCCCCAGCATCTGATTGACGGCAAGGTTGATCACCATCCCCATCGAGGGCTTGCGCGTCGTCCGCAGCAGTTCACGGATCCGATCGTAGATCACAATCGTATCGTTAATCGAGTAGCCCGCGATCGTCAGCAGCGCCGCCACCAATTCCAGACTCATCGGCCGGTGGGCGAGCGCGAGGGCCCCTACGGTAATCAACACATCATGGAAGAGGGCCACGACACCGGCCACGCCGTAACTCCATTGGCGGAACCGGAAGCCCACGTAGACGGAAATCCCGATGATGGACCAGATGATCGATGCCCAGGCGCGCTGGCGCAAATCGTGCCCGACGGAAGGGCCCACCTGCTCGACGCGCTGGAGCGTGGCCGGGTTGTCCGGGAATGCGGTCTTGAATTGGGCTTGGGTTTTGTTAAGGACGTCGGCCGCGGTGCGGATAATCACTTCCCGCGGATCCCCGAATTGTTGGATGGAGGCCTCCGCGACGCCGGCCGACTTCAGCGCGCCGCGCACCGCCTCCGCCTCCACCGGACGTTGGAACGCGTAGTGCTGCAGCTGCCCCCCCGTGAAATCAATGCCGTAGGCCTCGCGACCCTGCGCCAGAAAGTAGCCCAGCCCCGCGATGCTCACCACGACCGACAGGGTCAGGCAGACTTTCCGCCACCGCACGAAATCAATCGAGGTCTCTCGAATCAGGTGGAGCATGGGCAACGATTTGAGCCAGCCGGCGCGCAGCAGGAGTTCGAAGATCACCCGCGTGACCACAATCGCCGTGAACATGCTGGCGATGAGCCCGATCGTCAGCGTCACGGCAAATCCCCGGATCGGCCCGGGGCCGAATTGGAACAGAAGGAACGCCGCGATCAACGTCGTGACGTTGGAGTCGAAGATCGCGCTAAAGGCCTTCTGGTAACCGTTGGCAATGGCCTGCCGCAGGGGCCGCCCCAGCTTCAACTCATCCCGGATGCGTTCATTGATGAGGACGTTCGCATCCACCGCCATCCCGAGGGTGAGGATGATCCCGGCGATGCCGGGCAGCGTCAACGTCGCGTTAAAGAGGCCGAGGCCGCCTAGGATGATCAGGAGGTTGAGGACCAACGCCACGTTCGCCACCAGGCCGGCCAGCAGGTAGTAGGCCGCCATGAAGAAAAAGACGAGGGCGCCGCCGATGAGACTCGCGTGGATCCCTTTCCGGATGGAGTCCTGCCCCAAGAGTGGGCCGATCGTTCGTTCCTCTTCAATCACCACGGGCACGGGGAGCGCGCCGACGCGCAGGATGAGCGCCAGATCGGTCGCCTGCTCCGGCGTAAACTGTCCCGAGATGACCGCCTCCCCCGAGGGAATCGCCTCGTTGATGCGCGGGGCCGACTGGACCTTGCCATCGAGGACAATCGCGAGCCGCCGCCCGACATTCTTCGCGGTCAAGTCTGCGAATTTCTTCGCCCCCTGCGCGTTGAAGGTCAGGCCGACGATCGGTTGGTTGAAGTGGGATTGGTCGAACCGGACCGCCGCCGTCGTCAGCGCATCCCCGGTGAGCGCGCCGTCGCGCTCGACGAGGAGCTGTTCGCCGTTGGCCGTCAGGAGCTCATAGCCGGATGGCACGTCGCCCGAGGCGGCGCGCCGCACGAGCTCCGGATCGTCGGCGACCAGGCGGAACTCCAGGTGGGCGGTCCGGCCGATGATGTCGAGGGCGCGCTGCCGGTCGGTGATGCCCGGCAGCTGCACCACGATCTCATCCTGGCCCTGCCGGCTGGTGACCGGCTCCTTGACGCCAAACTCGTCAATGCGGTTGCGGATCACCTCGAGCGCCCGCTCCGCCGCGTCCTCCCGCGCCTCCTTCGGCAGCTTGGAGGTGTCCGCCTTGAGAACCAGGTGCATCCCGCCCTGGAGGTCGAGCCCGAGATTGATCCGCTCCTGCAGGGGGAAGGCGTACCAGGCCGCCAGGCCGACGACGGCCACGATCGTGAGGATCCACCAGTGGAGCGTGCGGTACATGAGTTAGTCGCTGACCCGCCGTGTGACGCGGGCCACGGCGGTCTTGTCCACATCCATCTTCACGTTGTCATCCACGCGGAGGGTGACGACGTCATCTTTCACGTTCACGATGGTGCCGTGGACGCCGCCGATCGTCACCACCTCATCGTGCTTCCGCAGCGCGGTAATCATTTTCGTGTGCTCCTGCTGGCGGCGCTGCTGCGGCCGGATGAGGAGCAAATACATGATGAGAAAGAGGACCAGGGCCGGGATCAGATTTACGAGCGGATTCACTGCCGGTGTTGCCGTCATGAGGAAACCTCCGTCATTGTCGCATCACTATACGCCGCGGCCAGCGACTCGCGCAAGCCCAAAAGCGCCCCCTGCGGAATCGCCGCGCGCACGCGCCGCATCAGCTCCACGTAGAACCAGATGTTGTGCAGCGAGAGCAGCCGCAGCCCCAGCAGCTCGCGCGCCTTGAACAGGTGATGGACGTAGCTGCGGGTGTAGTGCCGACATCCCTCACACCCGCACATGGCATCCACGGGCCGCTGATCCAAGCGATGGCAGGCGTTCTGAAGATTGAGCCGCCCCTGCCAGGTGTAGGCGACCCCGTTGCGGCCGTGGCGCGTCGGCACCACGCAGTCAAACATGTCGACGCCGGCCGCCACCGCCTCCACCAGATCGAGTGGCTCGCCCACCCCCATCAGATAATGCGGGGCCTCGGCCGGCAGCACCTCCGTGGTGGCTTGGAGCACCTCCAGCATGAGCCCCCGCGGCTCGCCGACGCTCAGGCCCCCGATCGCGTAGCCGTCCACCGGCAACGTGCGCAACTGTTCGACGGCCCGCCGTCGGAGCTCCGGGTAGGTCGCCCCTTGCACAATGCCAAAGAATCGTTGGGCGGTGGTCGCCGTGGAGGACGGATCTGCGCTCAAGGCCGCCACGGACCGCTCGGCCCAGCGCTGGGTCCGCGCGAGCGCGGCCTCCGCCTCGGCCCGCTCACAGGGGTACTGGACGCACTCGTCGAGCGGCACGATGACGTCGCTCCCCAACAACCGCTGAAACGCCACGACTGATTCAGGCGTCAGATGGTGGCGCGCCCCATCAATCGGCGACTGAAAGGTGACGCCGTCGTCGGTCACCTTACGAAGTTGGCTGAGACTGAACACCTGGAATCCCCCGCTGTCCGTCAAGAGCGCCCCGTCCCATCCCATGAACCGGTGCAGCCCTCCGGCGGCCCGCAGCACGTCGGCCCCGGGCCGCAACATCAGGTGGTAGACGTTCGCCAGCAACATCCGCGCGCCGCCGGCCTGCAACTCCTGGGGAGTGAGGGTTTTGACCGTCGCCTGCGTGCCAACCGGCATAAAGATGGGGGTCTCGATCGCCCCGTGAGCCGTCTGGAGGAGCCCTGTCCGGGCCTTCGTCCTCGGGTCCGACGCGGTGACGCGAAATGCGGGAGTGTTCATAGGATCAGCATCGCATCGCCGTAGGAATAGAAGCGATAACGCTCGGCGATCGCCGCCTCGTAGGCCCGCAGAGTCAGCTCGCGGCCAGCAAAGGCCGCGACGAGGAGCAGGAGGCTGGTGCCCGGGAGGTGAAAATTTGTCATGAGCGCGTCTACCATTTGAAACGCGCGCCCCGGTTGAATGAATAACTCGGTCCAACCCGACTGCGGGGTCACCTCGTCACGGCCCCCGTCGGTCTCGCGCGCGCAGGTTTCCAAGACGCGGCAGGTGGTGGTGCCGACGGCGATCACGCGGCCGCCGCGGGCCTTCGCAACATTGACTGCCTCGGCGGTCGCCTGCGGCAGCTCAAACCATTCCGCATGCAGCCGCCCCGCCGCCAGCTCGGCCGCCGTCAGCGACTTGAACGTTCCCGGTCCCACATGGAGCGTGACGTACGCGATCGTCGTCCCACGCTGCCGGCAGGCCCCCAAGAGCGCCTCGGTGAAATGCAGACCCGCGGTTGGCGCTGCCACCGCCCCGGGCCGCCGCGCGAACACCGTTTGATACCGCTCCCGATCGTCTGCGCGAGGGGCCCGTCGGATGTAGGGCGGCAGGGGCACCTGCCCCACCGCCTCGAACCGCTCCGCGAGATCGCCTATCGCATCGAAGCGAACGAGTCGCTCCCCCTCCTCGCCGCACGCCGCGATCTCCCCGACCAGGGAACCGTGGTCAAACATGACCCGCACCCCCGGCCGCAGCGCGCGGGCCGGCCGGCTAAGACACCAGTAGGTCTCCTTGGACGGTCCCTGGCGCAGCAGGAGGAGCTCGGTGCGGCCCCCCGTCGGCCGCCTGCCAATCAGTCTCGCGGGAATCACACGGGTATCGTTCAGCACGAGGCAGTCGCCTGGGCGCACGAATTCTGGAAGCTGCGCCACCACTCGATGCTGCCAAGCGCCAGCCGTGCGATCGAGGACGAGGAGCCGGGCCGCCGTACGATCAGTCGCCGGCTCCTGCGCGATCAACTCCGACGGCAGCGTGTAGGCGATTACGGTCGCGGCCACTCGACGAGCTCCGCCCCCGGATAGTAGTAGGCCAGAATCTGCGCGGCGGTTTGTCGCTGCTGGCCCAGACGCGCAGCCCCCCATTGACACAGGCCGACGCCGTGGCCCCACCCGGATCCCTGAAACACCCATCGGGAGTCGGGATGCGCGATGACGAAGTTGGTACTCCGGAGGCGATTGGGGCCGAGCACCGCCCGGAGTTGGACGCTCGAGACGCAACTGGTGCCCTGCGTGGACTCGACCGCCACCGTCGTGACGCGCCCCGAGGCATCCCGTGCCACCACCGTCAGCCCCATCACGGGACGGCCTCCGAGGCCCAACCGCTGCAAGCGCTGCCCGACCTCTTCCTCCGACATCTCGAACCGCCAATGACCATGTGGAGCGCGTTGACAATAGTGGCACGGCACCCCACGAAGCGGCGCCTGCTGGATCGCGGGCCAGACGCGGCTGGCATCCTCCGTATGGCCACCGCACACCGTATGGTAGTAGGCGGGCAACAGGTGGCCCTCGAACATGAGCACCCTCCCCCGCGTGGCCTCCACGGCCTCCGCGGCCCGCGACCGCTCGGCAGGAAGCCCGCCATAGAGCTGCGGCCAGACCTTCGTGACGTCGAAGTCATGTCCTGCTCGGTCCGCCACCTGACGCCGCGTGAAGGTGCGCGCCACGATCGCCTGGGCCTTCAGGGTCTCCAGGGGCCAGCGGTGATCAATTTCCGTCGGGACCACCCCCTTGAGATACTCCTCCAGCGGCATCTCGCTGATCAGTTGGAGATAGCTGTCATCAAGACGGATGATATTCAGCGCCCCGCGATACCGCACACCATTCACCGCGATGAGCCAATCACCGGCCGGCGCGATTTGGACCCGACGACTCCTGATCACCGAGCGGCCAACCTGGATCCCTTCAGCCCGGGGGCGAATTTCCTGCCACCGAAGCTGCGGTAGCGTGCTCACGACGGTCCGGCCGGCCAAATCAATGATCCGGCACGGGCCCAACACTGTGATCCGCGCCGAGGGGGCATCGGGGATGATTTGCACGCGCACCACGGCCTCGGCCGCCCTGGCCGAGGCGGGCCCGGCCAGCAAGCCGACGAGCAGCAGGATTACCAACGGAAAAAGAGGCGCGCGAGCAACGACAGGAGCAAGCTGAGGAGGAGGCATGTCGTCAGAGGGAGAAAGATCGTTACACGATCACGCCGGATCAGGAAATCGCCAGGCAGGTGACCCAGCCACGGCAGCCGCGGCCCCCAGTGGAGCACCGCTCCGAGCAACACCAGGGCCACGCCCAGCAAGATGAGTCCCTTGCCCATACCGTCGAGGTCCATCGGCATCGCTCACGCCGGCTCGGCAAACAACTCGCCGGAAGTGGCCCGCGGCGCCAGCTTCAGGTGACGGTAGACCGCAGGGGTGACTTCCCGCCCGCGCGGGGTGCGCCGGAGCAAACCGGCCTTGAGGAGGTAGGGTTCGATCACGTCCGTCACCGTGTCCACTTCTTCGTTAATCGTGGCCGCCAGCGCCTCAATCCCGACGGGGCCGCCGTGGTACACCTCGACGATCGCCCGCAACACCCTGCGATCCACATCATCCAAGCCCAGCGGATCAATCCCTTGGGCCACCAGGGCCCGCTCGGCCACAGTCGCCGTCACGCGCCCGTCGGCCTTCACCTCGGCGTAGTCGCGCACACGGCGCAGCAGACGATTGGCAATCCGTGGCGTCCCGCGCGACCGCCGCGCAATCTCCAACGCCGCCGCCGGCTCCATCTCCACGTTGAGGATCTTGGCCGACCGCGTGAGGATCGTCACGAGCTCCTCCGGTCCGTAGAAGCTCAGGTGGAACAACATCCCGAACCGCCCGCGGAGCGGCGAGGAGAGCAGGCCGCTGCGCGTCGTGGCCCCAATCAACGTGAAGCGTTTGAGCGTGAATTTGATCGTCTTCGCGTAGGGTCCCTTATCGATGACGAAATCGATCTGGAAATTTTCCATGGCCGGGTACAAAAACTCCTCGACCACTTTGGAGAGGCGGTGGATTTCATCAATAAAGAGGAGGTCGCCGGCCTCGAGATTCGTGAGAATCCCGATCAGGTCTCCCGCCCGCTCGATCGCCGGGCCAGAGGTCGCCGTGATTTTCGCCCCAGTCTCATGGGCGATGATGTGGGCCAGCGTCGTCTTCCCGAGCCCAGGCGGCCCGGAGAACAAAAGATGTTCGAGCGGTTCGCCGCGGGCCTTGGCCGCCTGCACCGCGACGCGCAAGTTCTCCACCAACTCCGGCTGCCCGACAAATTCCTCCAGCGCCGCGGGCCGGAGACTGAGGTTGAGGACGCGGTCCTCCTCCGTCTCAAGCTGTGGGGGGATGAGCGGATCAGTAGGGAGCACTTTTTCGGATCTCTCCGGTATCGAGGTTCATCTCGATGTACCGCGTGTTGTCCACGCTCGTCGTGTAGGTCCCGTAGGGGGGCTGTCCGCTGCGCCGCGCGGCCTGCACGCGCTCCCCGCCGAGGCCGCTTAATCCACCGTCGCCTGTCCGAAGCACGTCATACGCAAAATAGGCCCGCGAACTCCCATTGGGATTCTCCACCCCCAAGAGTTGCCAATCCCCATCGGTGGAGGCGCCGATGCCTGGATTCCAGTTGCCCGGAATGCCCCGATCCTTCAACGCCAGATAGCCGGCCCGCACGAACCCGAAGGTCCCGTACACCTCGGCCCCACGCGATTTCTCAATGGAATTGAAGTACACCGGCAGCGCGGCCGCCGCCAGGAGACCGAGCACGACCACGACGATCAGCAGCTCCATGAGGGTAAATCCTCGCCGGACCGCCGACCGCTGCCGGTACACTTCATTCAACAGCTCCTCCGCCGTCGCCACACCAGGCATCCGTTCCACGGCTTTTTGGATCATCGCCTTGGCCTCCGCCGGTTTATATTGCAGCTGCAGCAGCACCGCCACTGCTTCTTCCGCCACATCGTGATGAGCCCTCGGCGCGGCTGAAGCGGTCTCTGATTGGATCAGCCCGAACTTCCCCACCTTGCCCTGGAGTTTGGCCACGATCTCCCGTGCCCGCTGGGGCCCGATGCCCGGGAGCCGCCGCAGAAATTCCAGATCCCCTTCATCAATCGCCCGCGCAATGAGCGGGATCGGCTGCGAGATGGCGCGCAGCGCCGCGCGGGGCCCGACGCCGGAGACCGTGATGAAGCGTTCAAAGAATTCCCGCTCCACCTCATTGGTGAATCCGATCAGCATGGGGGTGGCACGGGACGGTTCGACGTGATGGTAGTGGAAGGTGACCAGGCGCACCGTGCCGTCGGCACGGGCCTGGCCGTTCATCGCCTGCAGGATCGCGGCCGGCACGAGCACCTCGTAGCAGAGCCCGTGCACATCAATCAGGAGCCCTTGCTCGGTGCGCTGCACAATCGTGCCGGAGATCTGGGAGATCATCGGACCGCCTCGACCAGGCGGGGCGCCCGCAGCGTATGCGCGTGAGTCATCGCGATGGCGAGTGCATCGGTGGCATCATCCGGCTCCGGCGGCGTTGGGAGATTCAGCAACATCTGCACCATTCGCTGAATTTGCAATTTGGTGGCATGGCCCCGGCCGGTCACGGCCTTCTTGATATGCGTGGGCGGGTAATGGGCCACCGATAGGCCGGCCTCGGCGGCCGCCAGAAGAATGACGCCGCGCACATGGCCCATCAAGATCGCCGTCGCCGGGTGCGCATAGTGCGAGTAGAGGTCCTCCAACACGACACAGTCCGGCTGGGTCCGCTCCAACACCGCTTGCATCCCCCGAGAGATGGTCCGGAGCCGCTCGGCCAACGGCATCTTTGGAGAGGCCCGCAGCACCCCGACGGTCACGAGCGTCTGGCGCCCGCCAGCCGCCTCCACGACGCCGTAGCCGGTCACCTCCAGCCCCGGATCGATCCCGCAGATGCGCATGGCCGCTCCGGTCACGCGATCTGCGCGAGAATCTCGTCGGGGATGTCGAAATTGGCGTAGACGTGCTGGACGTCATCGTGCTCTTCCAGCGCCTCCACCAAGGCCAACACCTGTTTGGCGTCCGATCCGTCCACCCGCACCGTCGAGGTCGGCAGCATCGTCAATTCCGCGGAGCTCGTCGGAATTTTGGCGGCGGCCAGCGCCTGCTTGACCGCCTCAAACGCTTTCTGATCGGTGATGATCTCGTACGACGACCCGTCGCTCTTGAAATCCTCCGCGCCGGCCTCCAGCACGAGGGTCATCAGGCGCTCCTCCTCGGCCGTCGCCTTCTCCACAAGGAGATACCCCTTCTTCTGAAAGAGCCAGGCGGTCGCCCCCGCCCCGGCCATATTCCCGCTGCGCTTGGTCAGGATGTTGCGGACCTCGGCCGTCGTGCGGTTCTTGTTGTCGGTGAGCGCCTCGATGTAGAGGGCCACGCCCCCGGGACCGTAGGCCTCGTAGGCCACTTCCTCGTAGGTGATCCCCTCGAGCTCCCCGGTCCCGCGTTTGACCGCCTTCTCGACATTGTCCTTCGGCATGTTGGCTTCGCGGGCCTTCTCGATGGCCAACCGCAGGCGGGGATTGCTGTCGGGGTCGCCGCCGCCATTGCGCGCGGCGACGGTAATTTCGCGGATGAGCTTGGTGAACACCTGGCCGCGCTTCGCGTCGGCGGCCCCTTTCTTGTGCTTAATCGTGGCCCACTTCGAATGGCCTGACATGATGCTCGTATCCTACGCTCGTCGAGGAACGGTGTCAAGGCGCCCGGGCCGGGCGAAGGGATCAGGCCGCCAGATGGCGGGCGCGCTCGGTCACATCGCGCGCGATGCAGACGACGCCGATTGGATGCCCCCAGCGATCCGGTAGGGCGGAGACTGAACAGTCGAGCACCACGTCGCCGCGCGACCGCGTCGGGTAGGTGCACGCATACTGCGCCCGGCGGCCAGTCTGCATGACGGCGCTCAACGGCGTGGTCCCGAAGAACCGCTCATCCACGACCGCGATGGGATAGCCAACCAGCTCCTGCGCGGAGCGGCCGAACAACTGGCAAGCCGCCCCGTTCGCCACGCGGATGATCCCCTCGGCATCCACCACCAGCACCGCCTCCCCCATCGTCGAGACGATCTGCTGCGCCGCAAACGCCGGGGTGATATCCACGAGCTGGTAGCGCCAGATCGCCCGCGCCGCGACGATGATGAAGAGGAAAACCGGCAGGTAGCCGAAGGGATAGAGCGGCACCCCGTAGGCCGCCAGGTAATCGACGGAGCCCAGCAGGGCGATGGCCAGCGCCCAGAAGAACGCCTTCACCCGCGCCTGCTGCGTGCGGGAGTGGGACCGCGACACCTCGGTCCCCAGAAGATAGAGGCTGGCCCCGATCACCGTCGAGAAGAAGACGAGGAAGAGGCCACCCAAAGCCCCATACTGCGCGTGGGCGCCCCACGGGTACCGGTAGATCCCGGCCACAAACCACGGGGTCCAGAAGATGGTCCACGCGAAGAAAAGGGACGCGGCCAGACTCCCCCAGAGGGCATAGCGGAATTGCCGCACGCGCTGGACGATCGCCAACGTGAAGAAGTACACCGCGGTCGGAATGAACACGACGGGAAGTTTTTCACACCTGGCCCATGCCAGGGCCACCGCGTCGTGGCGGGCCAGGAGGAGCCCCACCGACCCGGCCAACCAGAGCCCGCCGGTCATGGCCATGAGCCAGAAGGCAACGCTGACCCTGGAACCCCGCTCCCGCAGAAACACCGCGGGCCCCAGCGCCATCATGCACACCCCCACCACCAAGGGCGGGAGCGCATACCAGGTCATCACATAGCTGGCCGTCTCAGGCAGTGCCATGGCGACGCCCTCTACGGATCGGCTTCCACCCAAGTATGGCTGACCTGTTGTGCAAATGTCAAGAATAGCCAACAAAAAAACGCCCGCTGGCCATTCACCAGCGGGCGCGGAAGACCCGAGCGCCGTGCTACTCTCCCACCTCGTTGCCAAGGCAGTACCATCGCCCCTGCAGGGCTTAACGACCGAATTCGGAATGGGATCGGGTGTGGCCCCTGCGGTATAAGCGCTCGGAAGCTCGAGACAAAGAACTGCATAGCCGTGGGATCACAGCGCAGACGCCTCACAACAGGTAAGTGTTCAAGCCGCACGACCGATTAGGACCGGTCAGCTCCACCCCTTGCGGGGCTTCCACCTCCGGCCTATCAACCTGGTGGTCTACCAGGGGTCTTAAGGGGCCTTACGGCCCGGGAAGGCTTATCTGAGGGGGGACTTGGCGCTTAGATGCATTCAGCGCTTATTCTTTCCGGACATGGCTACCCGGCCTTTGCCCCTGGCGGGACAACCGGGACACTAGCGGTCCGTCACTCCGGGTCCTCTCGTACTACGGAGTGCTCCCTGCAACCTTCCTGACGCCCGCGAGAGATAGAGACCGAACTGTCTCACGACGTTCTGAACCCAGCTCGCGTACCGCTTTAACCGGCGAACAGCCGGACCCTTGGGACCTGCTCCAGCCCCAGGATGCGATGAGCCGACATCGAGGTGCCAAACCGGGTCGTCGATGTGAACTCTTGGACCCGATCAGCCTGTTATCCCCAGAGTACCTATTATTCGTTGAGCGATGGCGA
>OBEQ012184529.1_pt1 | contig 27899 bp, 24 predicted proteins | sample 1670901 | NCBI WGS metagenome assembly OBEQ01 (sample SAMEA104232315, study PRJEB22302) | groundwater metagenome | biome: forest; feature: aquifer; material: groundwater | place: USA | collected 2011-08-07 | depth 5.4 m
AAGCCTTCAATATCCATCGCACGACGTGAGGCAAAATGTTTAATCGCTTCTTTGCGTTGCGCTGAACAAATTAATTTACCGGTACAACGCGCAATCGCTTCACCAGGAATATGCTCCACCAACGAATCACAAATCGGACAATGTTTGGGTAAAATAATTTTTTTTGCAGTCGATGGGCGTTTTTCTTTAACAACACTTAATACTTCGGGAATAACATCGCCAGCGCGACGAATAATCACCGTATCACCAATACGTATATCTTTGCGCGTTACTTCATCCATATTATGCAAAGTGGCATTACTGACAGTCACGCCACCCACATGCACGGGCGTCAGACGTGCAACTGGAGTTAATGCGCCAGTACGGCCGACTTGAAATTCCACCGCTTCAATCACGGTATATGCTTCTACCGCAGGAAATTTATGCGCAATCGCCCAACGCGGCGCTCGTGTCACAAAACCTAATTGTTCACGCTGTGTTAATGAATTGACTTTATAGACAACACCATCAATTTCATAAGGTAATGCTTCACGTTTTTTTCCTATCTCATTGTAATATTGCAAACAAGCTTCAATTCCTTTCACTACTTTAAGCAATGGACTAATACGCAAACCCCATTTGCTTAAATTTTTCAAGATAGCGCTGTGCGTCTCAGGTAATTTGTTGCCACTGTATTCGCCAACGCCATAACAAACAATTTCTAATGGACGCGTCGCCGTCATGCGCGGATCTAATTGCCGCAAACTACCGGCTGCGGCATTACGAGGATTGGCAAATATTTTTTCGTCTTTTTCTAAGGCAGTCGCATTTAAAAATTCAAACCCTTTTTTAGGCATATACACTTCACAGCGCACATCTAAGATGGCGGGATAATCATCACCCAATAAACGTAATGGCACCATTTTAATGGTTTTGATATTGGCCGTGACATCTTCTCCAGTCATGCCATCACCGCGCGTCGCTGCTTGAGTTAATACGCCGTTTTTATAACGAATATTAATCGCAAGGCCATCCATTTTAGGTTCGCATGTATATTCAATCGGTGTTGTTATTTTTAAACGATCATGCACACGTTGATCGAAGGCAATAATATCTTTATCCGTAAATGCATTATCGAGCGATAACATCGGTACACTATGTTTCACTTCAGCAAATAATTTTAACGGCGCAACACCCACGCGCTGGGTCGGTGAATCAACCGTGATTAATTCAGGATGAGTGGTTTCTAGCGTACGTAATTGCTGAAACAATTGATCGTATTCAGCATCTGAAACAATCGGTGCATCGAGAATGTAATAACGATAATTATGTTCGTTAATTTGTTCACGCAGTTTTTCAATTTGAGAAGAAATTTTGTTGCTACCACTCATGATTTATACCATTCTCATCGTTATAACTAAGGTGTCATGGCCTGCACTTTCACGCAAAATGCTTAATCTACACCCCAGCTAAATCCATGGCTTTTTCAATATCCACGCTGACCAAGCGCGATACGCCCGGTTCATTCATCGTCACACCAATCAAATGTTCTGCCATTTCAATCGTAATTTTATTATGACTAATATAAATAAATTGCGTATTTTCCGTCATCGCTTTTACTAAACGCGTGAAACGCACCACATTGGCGTCATCCAATGCAGCGTCAACTTCGTCTAACATGCAAAATGGCGCTGGATTTAAATGGAAAATTGAAAAAATCAATGCAATCGCTGTTAAGGATTTTTCACCACCTGATAATAAATAAACAGATGTATTACGTTTACCTGGCGGGCACGCCATCATCGTAATACCCGCTTCTAATAAATTATCGCTGGTTAATTCTAAATATGCTTTACCGCCACCAAACACAGTCGGAAATAATTCTTGGAAACGCGCGTTTACTTTATCAAATGTTTCTTTGAAACGTGCGCGTGTTTCCCTATCAATTTTTGCAATCGCTGCTTCTAATGTTTCTAAACCAGCTTGTAAATCTGCTAATTGTCTATCTAAATATTCTTTACGTTCTAAACACGTTGCATATTCTTCAATTGCCACTAAATTAATTGGCCCTAAACGTTGAATACGTTGTACCACTTGCTCAAGTTTGCCCTGCCATTCATCTGCTGATATTTCTGCAGGCAAATCTTTTAAAATAGTTTCTAAAGTAAATTCTGTTCCCTTGAGTTGTTCGATTAACGTATCGGCTTTAACTTTCCAACCCTGCCATTCTACCCGTAAGGATTCTAATATCGTCCGCACTTTATTAATATCACGTTCAATGTTTTGGCGTCTTTCTTCTAAGTTACGTGATTCTTGTTCCAATGACTCCATAGCCACACGCGTGGTATTTAATTCCACTTCGACACTGACATGTTTGTCTAATGCGCGTGATAATGATTTTTTTAAGGTATCTAAGGGTGGCATCGAACTTAATTCGCTTTGCAAATTATTTTTACGTTCATTCGCTGCAGTTAATTGTTGTTGCAACCGTGTAATCGCTTGTTGCAATGCAGTTTTTTGCGATTTTGTTGTTTGTAAACGCATTTGCAATTCATGCATGCTTTCTTTTTTCTGATCTGCTAATTCGCGGATGTGATGTAAATGGTTGCGCACATCTTCTCGTTCTTTGGTTAAGGCATCGCGCGTTGTTGCTTGCGTTTCTAAATCAGTCAATGCTTGCTGCCATATTTCACGTGCTTGCGTATATTCAGCACGCGCTTGATTTAATTGTAATGTGCCTTCTTCTTGTTCTTTAACAAAACGTTCAACTTGCAATTTCATTTCAACCAATTGTTCTTGTTTCATCTTTTGTTGCACATTGAATTGCGCTGCTTGTGCTTGATATTGATTATAGGTTTGTTGCAATTGATCGCGTTGTTGTTCTAATTTATCTATTTGTTGCGTACGTTGTTCTATGCTTTTTTCTAATTCTTTTTGAGTTGCTTGAATTTGTTCAATACGTGTTGCGAGTTGTTTTAATTCTTGTTCGCGTTCAAACACACCTGCTGCCACATCAGTTTCACGAAATATTTTTAACCAAGCACGGCTCAGCCAAATACCATCGCGCGTCATAACTGATTCGGTCTGATCTAATTGTTCGCATAACGCCAAGGCTTCTTTTAAAGAATCGGCAACATATACATTCGCAAGCAACGATTCCAATGAACAAGGCGAGGTGATTTTTTCTAATAATAATGTGCCTTTTTTATTTTTCTTTGGCTGTGTCTGTCCATTCCAGGGTGTAAAAATGCAAATATTGCCGGCCTTGAAATCGTCTAATTGTGATACCACTTCTGATAATTGATCAACACACACCGCTTGCAAAGCAAAGCCTAATGCTTTTTCTGCAGCTAATTCCCAGCCTTTTTCCACATCAATATGTTGTGCGAGACGTGGTTTTGTTGCCAACCCATGTTTATTAATCCAAGGTGTTGCCGCATTATCGCGCTGTCCCAATGCAGTTTGTTGCAATGCTTCTAATGAAGCCTGTTGACCATGCAATCGCTGCAAATCATTTCGTATTACATCTAAACGTGTATAAGAATCTTGTTGTGTTGCTTGCAGCGTACTGATTTCTTTGCGCACTTCCGTCAAGCGTTTATTTTGAAATTCTAATTTGTCTGCCACTTCGTAGGATTTTTTAGAAAACTCTTCGGCTTCATGACTCAAATTAGAAAAATTTGCGCGGGCTTGATCTTGTTGTAATTGATCTTGACGTTTCTGTAATAATGAAATTTTTTGTTCGATATGTTGAATACGGGTTTTTTCAACTTGCGCGGTCTGTGCTGTTTTTGCTGTTAATTGATTGAATTCATCCCAGCGTTGTTGCCAGGTTTGCATATTTTCTTCTGCTTCCTCTAATTGATCAGTCAAAGCAGAAGCTTCTTTAGAAACGGTCGCAAATTGTGGTGTCGTTTGTTGAATATCATGTTCTATTGCATGTAAATCATCTTCTGATTCTTGCATTTGATTTTGTATCGATTGCCAATCATTTTCTGCTTGCTGCAAATCTTGTTCCCATTGGCGTTGACGTTCTTGTTGATGCAAAATATCTTGTTCAATACGAGTAATTTCATTTCCGACAGCATAATAACGGCGTTGCACTTCTTGAAATGCATCATGCGAAACACGTTGTTCATGTCGCAATTGTTCCATTTCACGATCGGCCGTACTTAATTCACTTTGACGTGCTTCGAGTGCCGTTTGTTCGCGTTGAATACGTAAGGTGTAATCCACCATATGACCATCTAATTGTCGCCATTGAATCGCATATAATTCCGCTTGTAATACACGTTCTTGTTGTTTCAATGTTTTAAATTTTTCAGCCACATTCGCTTGGTGTTTGAGATGACTTAATTGTTTTTCCAGCTCAGTACGCACGTCGTTTATACGCGCTAAATTTTCTTTAGTATGTTGAATACGCAGCTCGGTTTCATGGCGACGTTCTTTATATTTAGAAATACCCGCTGCTTCTTCAATATAAGTACGTAAATCTTCTGGTTTTGCTTCAATGATGCGACCAATCATGTTTTGGCCGATGATGGAATAACTACGCGGTCCTAGGCCTGTGCCTAGGAAAATATCCATGACATCGCGTTTGCGGCAACGCACACCATTTAAATAATAGGCGGAATTGGCTTCTCTATCGATGACACGCTTAACAGATATTTCTGTGAATTTAGTAAATTCATTACCCATCGTACTATCTGCATTATCAAAAATTAATTCGACGGATGCTTGGCCAACGGGTTTACGCGCGGTAGAACCATTAAAGACGACATCTGTAGAGGATTCGCCACGTAAGTATTTTGGAGAGTTTTCGCCTAATACCCAGGTCACGGCATCAATCACATTTGATTTTCCACACCCATTAGGCCCTACAATCGCAATCAATTGACTGGGTAATGGAATAGTTGTTGGATCCACAAATGATTTAAAGCCTGATAATTTAATTTTTGAGAGCTGCATAACTGTCGTCCCTAAATTCCAAATGCCTTATTATGCCACTGTTTTGGGCAAAAAGTATGAATTTTAACGAGGTGCTTTTGCTTTTTAAATCGATTAAGCTAATGAACATGACGCCTCCACAAAAACCATGGTTACCCTACCTCGTTGCAATTTTTGGCATGATGTTGTCGGTTTTTCTTTGGCATATGGTTTGGCATAACGTAGAAGCTTATTTACAATCCCTCGATCACTACAAAACCTATTTATCTTGGTTGATATTATTACTGGGAATAAGCCTTTCAATTCTAGTCGGCACGTTTATTCGCATTGCCCAGTTAAACCAACAACGTGTCATTATACTGAAACAAATGCATGTGGATTTACAACAAGCTATCAGTAAACGCGTTCAAGCAGAAGAAACCAAACAAAAATTAGAAATTGCGATGTTACAAGGGCAAAAACTACAAGCGATCGGCACACTTGCCGGTGGCATTGCGCATGACTTTAATAATATCTTGTATGCCATCGTTGGTTATGTGCAAATGGCGCGCGAAGATGTCGATGAAAATATGCAAATTTATAAAAATTTAGGCAAAGTATTGGAAGCAACACATCGCGGACAAGAACTAGTAGCGCGTATCCTGGCATTTAGTCGCCGTCAACACCATCAATTTGAAATTATCAATATTAAAAATACAATTGAAGCCGCACTTTCTTTGTTAAAACCTACTATTCCAGCCAGTGTCATGGTGCACTTTGAAACCGTTGGAGACATGTTCATCTCTGGGAACCAAACCCAAATCCATCAAGTGTTAGTCAATTTAATTAATAATGCTGTCGATGCCATGGAGGGTGAAGGTAGCGTGAATATTGCCATTACGCGCGTCACCGCTGATGATGTATTCCTAAAACAATTTCCCGAAATTCGCGCACAAAATTATTGTAAAATTGAAATGGTAGACACGGGACATGGGATGGACAAGCCCACTATCGAACGCATTTTTGAGCCCTTTTTTACCACAAAAGAAGTGGGTAAAGGTTCCGGGTTAGGACTTTCTATTGTACACTCCATCATTAAAGAACATCAGGGCGTCATTACGGTGACCAGCCAATTAGGGCGCGGCACGACATTTACCATCTTGTTACCTGAGTGTGCAACACCAACTTGAAATGGTCATCAACGACGCTCGCTCAATGACAAAAAGCAAAGGAATGAAATCATGGCAAAAATTTTATTAGTAGAAGACGATGATTTAGTACGAGACATGTTAACGCAAGTATTGCAACGCGCATCGCATACAGTCATTTGCGCCACCAATGGCGAAGAAGCAACTGCTTATTTGCAAAAAGAAGAACCAGACTTGATGGTCACCGATATCATCATGCCGAAAAAAAGTGGTATCACTTTAATTTCCGAAGTAAAAAACCGTCATCCGCATTTAGAAATTATTGCTATTTCTGGTGGTGGCCGTTTAGATCCTATCGGTTATTTAGATTTATCAGAATCATTGGGCGCGTCGGTTTCCTTTGAAAAACCCATTGATAATACTGGTTTGTTGATGGCAATTGATTTATTACTGCATGGTAAAAAAGCGCCGGCGAGTTGATGGTTTCAAATAAATTATTAAAATAGTCTTACCTTATTTTTATTTGTTAATCTTTTTTTAATTATATTCTTGTTCTCAAAAATCATAATAAATGCTATTTTAGCAAGTTCGTATAGAGCTCAGGTAAAAATTATCTTTATTTAATAAAAAAAAATGATTGAAAGATAAATCTTATTTACAAATAATTATTACTTAAAATAACACATAAAAATCGAGGAAATTGTCATGCACAGAAACACGTTATCCTTATTTTCAACAAGGGATGATTATTCTCATCTCAATCAAGCATCATTAACGAATGAGGAAAAAGAAGAAGAAACAATTAAAAGAAATATAGAAAAACTCATTCGCACGTCAAACTCCCATACGGTAGCCTTAAACGTTCAATATGTTTTGCTAAAAAACAAAAAGAACTCGATCAAAACTAATCCGAAAAACGCCAATAGAGAAATTAAAAACCTGAAAGAAATAGAAGAAATCATTTCACTGCTCAATGAGCTTAAAAATGACTTACGTTTATTATCAATTTTCACTTCTCTTTCCAATTTTACTTGTTCCTTGAAAGAAAAAAAACAACAGAATGCAAACTATCCTGCTTTAACAAAAAAAGAAATGTCCGATAAAATAAATGAATCATTTATTTTAATTGGTAAATTTTTGGAGAGTTTCATTCCCTTGATAAAGAAACTAACTACTTTAGCTCCTTCACCTATAAAAAAAGATAAAGAAATCAACTTTTTTATTCAAGAAAGAGAGCAAAACATCCTTGCCAGCATACAAGATTTAATTGGTCTTCAGCAAAAAATATGTAATCACTTTGGCATCCAGATGGGAATTTTCTTGCCTCAAGAAAATACACCGCATAAAGAGCGGCCGCAAAATAAAAAAAATAAAGAATCTCATATAAAACAAGAAACAGCTTCTCCTAAAAAAAGAAAAATGTAAATTTCACGCATCCATCCAATAACGTTGGTATGTCAGCCGATATTGATGAATGAGCGGCAAATAAAAATCATCGGCTGACATTTTTATTTCAATTGCCCCACTCTCTGCGGTATTCAATTGCATGGCGTCAATCGCACGATATGCTGCGACCACACTTTTATGCGGGAAATGATAACGATTGCGATAGCCAATGGCATATAACACCACTTGCGGATGTACCGCTTCCACAAATGCTGGAAGCGCTGATGTTTTACTGCCATGATGCGGCGCTACTAACATAGTTGCATTTAATAATGTCGACACATGTGGCTGTGATAACAAATTTTTTTCTGCTATTTTTTCAATGTCACCAGTCAATAAAATACTTTGCTGTTGATTCTCGATGCGCAACACGCACGAACTATTATTCCCCCATTTTAATTGCTCACGTGCTGGATAAAGAAAACTAAATCGTACCCCATCCCATTCCCACTGCTCACCCGCCACACAAGGTGTCGCATTCAACAATTTTTCGGGCTCACTGGTTTTAATAGAACGCACCGAAAAAGCTGCAAGCAAACTATCGGCGCCACCGATATGGTCATTATCGCCATGACTAATCACTAACCTATCAATTTGATGCACGCCCAGCGTACGCAAATAAGGTAAAATCACTTGTTCACCCATATTGGCATTGTCATTATATTTTGCACCGGTATCGTAAATTAAAAGATGGGATTGCGTTTGCACAACGACAGACAAACCCTGTCCCACATCTAACAATGTCACCCAAAAATGATTTGCAGGTGGCGTCGGCGCTTGATAAAAAATCAATGGAAAAAACCACACTATTCCCAACCAACGACCTGCCACACCAGCCGGTAATAATAACAACATGCAACCTAATAATGTCATCCCAAAAATGGCATGATTTGGCATGGCTTGATGCCACGCAGAAAGAGGTAATTGCGCAAACCACGTAAGCACATACCATAACCCTGCAAGACTTTGATCTGCGAGCCATAACAGTGCAGCGCCCAATATTGGAAAAATAAATAAAAATACAGCGCTCAATAAACAAAATGGCAAAATAAAAAATGCGAGCCACGGAATGGCAATACTATTTGCGACAAATGAAATAAAAGAGCCTTCTTGAAAAAGCGTCAGTGTCAGCGGAATTAATCCTAAGCCTATCACCCATTGCACGCGCCCCCAATGCCACCACCAACCTTGTGGCGCTAAGCGACCACTCATGCCATAAATAATTAATGCAATCGTGCCGAATGATAACCAAAAACTTTCAGTCAATACGTTGAGCGGATTTAGGATTAATACAATTAATAATGCAAGTGCCCAAGCATGCCACGCATTAATTTTACGTCGCCACAATATCGCCAAAATAAAAATAGCCAACATCAAACATGCGCGTTGTGTAGGAATTAAAAAACCAGCAAGCGCGCTATATAAAATAGCAACGATTAACGCGGCGCATGCACCGGCTTGGATCGCTGGAAAACGTAGCGTTAAATAAGGCACACGCCGCCAACACCATGCAATCAACGTATGGGCAAAACCTGCCATTAAACCAATATGCAAGCCTGCAATTGCCATTAAATGATTGGTGCCAGTTTTGCGTAATATTTGCCAATCAGATTGCGCAATGTTATTACGCTCACCAATAATAAGCGCCATTAACCATGGCGCAGTCGTCGATGCTGGCGCATATAAATTAATTTTCTCTTGTAATGACTGGCGAATACGGTTGATGGGCTCCTCATACCCATATTGGGATAATAATTGGTTTTGTGAGTGCGAAATCACATAACCCGTTGCGCGTAAGCCTTTTTGCAAACTCCAGGCCTCATAATCAAATGCGCCAGGATTTTGTGTGCTATGTATGCGTTTTAAACGCGCGACAAATTGCCAACGATCACCAACAGTGAATTTTAACTGATGCCTATTTAATTTTGGATTACGAAAATTAAGACGAATAAGCGAATTAGGGTATTGAATAATTTTTTTTTGCGTAATGGGATTTTCATATTGTAGTTTTTCTAATTTAAATTGAAATTGTTGTTGCCATTGATCGACGCTAGGCAGCGATGCAATAATGCCAGTGATAAGTATATTTTTGCCTTCGACGCTTTTAGGTAACGACCATGACAATATTGCTTGTGCGTACCAAGCAGTCCAAGTAAAACCAAGTAAAGCCGCCATGAGAAAATGTAATAATGATAAAAAAAAACGATTACTGTTTCTAAAAAATATATAAAAAATAATGTAAGAGAAAAAAATAATGACGATCATAAAAAAAATAATTTTATGATCGGGAAGAAATGAACATGTTTGTAAATATAAATCGCCAAACAAAAAAGCGAGTGTAAATAATAACATTACAGCAATTCCTAAATAGTGATTGTATGAGTAAAAAATGACAATAAAAGAGAAAAAATATAAATATAAAAAATATAAATATATTGAAGTACGATGGAGATATAGCAGTGGTGGTAAAATTACATCACTTCTTGCAACTGCCCATGTTCAATCTTAAAAATACGCTTTGCGCGCTTTGCAATATTGGGATCATGCGTGACCATAACCACGCTGGTTTGATGGGCTTGTTGTAAATCAACAAACAATTGTAATACCCGTTCTGCATTTTGCGGATCAAGATTACCAGTGGGTTCATCTGCTAACACGCACAATGGTTCTGCCACCAATGCGCGCGCAATCGCCACCCGTTGACGTTCACCGCCCGATAATTGTCCCAAGCGATGCTGCAGTCTATCTTGTAATCCCACTTGTTCTAACAAATGCGCTGCTCGTTCCATACTTTTTTTCGGATCATCACCACGAATAAATAATGGCATGCTAACATTTTCCAGCGCAGAAAACTCTGGTAACAAATGATGAAATTGATAAACAAAGCCTAAAAAACGATTTCGTAATCGACATTTTTCTGTTTCTGATAATTGATGAATATCTTGACCATTTAAAATCACATTACCTTTGCTTGGTTTGTCTAATCCACCTAATAAATGCAACAATGTACTTTTACCAGAACCTGACGTCCCCACAATCGCAATCATCTCACCCGCTGTTACAGTTAAATCAATGGCATTTAATACTTGTATTTTGGAGGCGCCATCCACATACACTTTGCCTACATCATGACATGCCAAAATAATATTATTCATAACGTAACGACTCCACCGGATCCATCTTCGCTGCACGCCACGCCGGATAAATGGTTGCAATTAAACTTAAGATTAAAGACACTACACTCACTTGCAGAACATCTACCCATTCAATTTCTGATGGCAAATAATCCACGAAATAGACATTCGACGATAAAAATTGCACGCGAAAAACTTGCTCAATCAAATTAACTATCTCTGTCACATTCCATGCCAATAACACACCGCCCATAATTCCTAATACGGTGCCGAATATTCCAATCAATCCGCCTTGAATAATAAATATTTCCATAATCGTACCTGGCGTTGCACCCATGGTACGCAAAATAGCTATATCAGCTTTTTTTTCATTGACTACCATGACTAACGTCGACACTAAATTAAATGCGGCCACCGCCACAATTAAAATTAAAATAAAAAACATCATGGTTTTTTCTAATTTCACAGCATGAAAAAAATCACCAAATTGATCCGACCATGTCGTCACACTGGCTGTTGGATCTAAATCATCCATTAATTGTCGCGCGATTTGTTGTGCAGCAAACACTTCAGTAATATTCAAATGCAAGCCTGTCACATTGCTACCTAAACCTAATAATTTTTGCGCATCTTTTAATTGCACAAATCCAAGACCAGCATCAAAACCAAATCCGCTGCCGGCCCGAAAAATACCAATCACCGTAAACCGTTTAAATCGTGGAATCACACCCGCGGGTGATAATGAAACTTGCGGCGTCACCACGGTAATTTTGTCACCTACTTTTGCCATCAGTCGATAAGCTAAATTTTCACCTAATACCACACCAAATTCACCGGCTTTTAAATCAGATAATTTTCCTTCCACCATTTTGTTTGCTAATTCAGAAACACGTTGTTCTTCTTCCGGTAAAATACCGTTAATCATTGCTGGTTGCACTGCTCCGCCATAACTTAATAACACTTCACCGGTTACAAAGGGTGCGGCCGCTGTCACACCAGGAAAAGCTAATACAATCTTTTGCAAATCTTCCCATCCTGATACATAACCAGTCACACTGCTGACGGTAATGGGTGGCACCATACTAAACACACGTTTTTTTATTTCGCGATCAAAACCATTCATTACTGACAATACGGTAATCAACACCGTCATTCCCAATGCAATACCAATCACTGACACTAATGAAATAAAAGAAATAAAATGATTACGACGTTTGGCGCGCGTATAACGTAATCCAACAAAAAAAGCTGCTGATTTAAACATGCGCTTGGTTCGCCTTTTTAAATAATGTAAAAAAATTTTTTGTTGTTTGTTCTGCTAATTGATTCACCTCAATATTGCGTAATGTTGCTATAAACTTGGCAGTGTGGCGCACGTAGGCAGGTTGATTAGGATGACCACGACGCGGTTCTGGAGCAAGATAAGGTGCGTCTGTTTCCAATAACATACAATTGAGCGGAACATATTTTGCAGAATCTTGAATCACGGCCGCATTTTTAAAAGTGACCACACCCGAAAAAGAAATATAAAAATTTAAATCTAAGGCTTGTTGTGCCATTTCCCAATCTTCAGTAAAACAATGCATGACACCGCCCACTTCATTTGCACCTTCTTCACGTAAAATGCGCATCGTATCTTCTTTTGCTTGACGCGTATGCACAATAATAGGAATACCTAACGCTTTGGCCGCACGAATATGCACTCGAAAACGATCTTGTTGCCACGTTAAATCACCTGTTGAACGAAAATAATCCAAGCCGGTTTCACCAACGGCCACGACTTTGGGGTGATTGCCTAATTTAATTAAAGTTTCAGTATCAACTTCTTCCGCTTGTTCATTAGGATGTAGACCAACAGAGGCGCTCACCTGCGGATGTTGCTCTGCCATGCGCAATACTGCCGGAAAATCGCTCATTTTGACGCATACATTCAAGAGATGTATTACGCCTTGTTCTTGCGCACGCGTCAACGTCGGCTGAATATTGCCGCCATCAGCAGTGATATCCAACATGTCTAAATGGCAATGTGAGTCGACTAAGTGCATAGGTTTCTTCGCGAATTTTGTTTGCAAAGTATTATGCAGTATAGTGTTTATAAATAGCTACTATTAGTGATCTATTAGCAATAGTGAATAACCCAGCCACTCAACCTTTTTACTATTATAATGAATATTCTTATTGCTTTAAATCAACTGAAAAAGAACCTGATTCATCTACATATACTCATTCATTCCTCTTGTTTATAAGTTTAAGCTTTTTCATATCCTCATGTCTCTCATCATCAAGCGCATGCACATATTGTCTGGTTGTTGCATCATTTTCATGTCTATGGTTTTCACGAATGTGTTTAAAGGCAATGCCCGCTCTATCTTGCATAGAGGCTGATAAATGACGCAACCAATGCGCTGAAAATTTTCTTAATTTCTTAATTTTATTTGGTTCGTTAGAAAATTTTTCTGTGGTTTTGAGCGCTAGTTTTTTTAAAATTTTATTTATTTGACGTGCTGTAATTGCTTCGCCGGTTGTAAATGAAGTAATTAATGGAGAAACCTCGTCCATATCAGGATAAGGCGATTTTTTTAAGTAGGCGCGATAATTAATAATGGCTCGTAATAATTCATCATTTACAGGTATCCGCCCTACTTTATCGCCTTTACCAATTACATAAAACCACCAATTTTCATCCACTTTACGAAATGAATTCCAAGAATGAGTAACTAATTCATTTATACGAAGTCCTAAAAAATAAAGGATATTAATCAGAAATTTTAATCGCTCTTTTTCATTTTTTTCTTTAATAGTAGATTCTGGAAGTTCGCCCAGAGTATCAACCATCGCATGCCATTCATCAAGAGCAAGTATTCGGCTTTCTATGTTTAGTAAATTTGATTGAAATTTTTTTAAATTACGCCTACGTATTAGACTTAAAGGGTTAAAAGATAAATATCTTGCAGCCACTAAATAATTAAACAATGAATCAATACTACTTAACGCGGTTCTCTTAGCGGATTCGCACAATGAATGGGTAAATGGCCGCCAATTAATATCGCCTCTTTTACAACCACGACCACCTAATTTAGCGCACCATTTATCACGTGGTTGCGGGTCATCTAAAAACTGTATGTACGCTTCTATATCATCACGATCAATACTTGATAATGGTTTTTGTTTTTGAAAAACACACCACAGTAAAAATCGTTCTGATTCTTTTTGATAGGTACGAAATGTAGTTAATTTATGACGATATTCATTTAACCAACAGAGTAATGCTTCATAATCATTGTTGGCATGAATTTGACAACGTTGTTGTATTTCGCGATTGCTGCCTTGCTTGCCGTTTAAATAATTTAATTTTTCTGGCAATAAAGATAATGAGGGTATCTCCATTATTAAATTATTCATCGATTACCGCTACTTTTAATTCGCGTAATTGCTTGATGGAATCATTCATTTCTTTAAATTTATCTGACATTATTTGATTCATATTTAAATCAAGTTTTTCTAGCGCATTTGTCATTATGGGTATGGTATTGATCTTATCAACCACTTTGCTATCAATTAACGATTTATCCATCATCCATTTTAATTGATTTTCTTGTTGAGTAAGTTGTGCCAGTACTGAATCACGTTCTAATATAATAAATTTATTTTCTGTGATGAGCGCTATGATTTTAATTTCTTTTTCTTTAAGCGTGTTTTCCAATGCTTTTAAACTATTTGTTCGTTGTTGATTGGTTACTTTCAAGGAATCGACTAATAGCACATGTTGCTGTCTTTCTGCTTCATATTGAGTTTTCATCTCACTAATAAATTTTTCATGATCATTTGATTGTTGTTTTGATTTTTCTTCTATTTGAGCTGTTTCGTGATTATGCGCAGCGATTAAATGATTGATATGTTGATTATTAACATGTTGCATCTCAGTATATTTTTCATCTAACGCTTGATAGCGCTCTTGTAATAACCGGTGTTCTTCCCGCAAGCTCTTTAAATCAAGTAATACTAATTCTTTTTCGGCGCTTACTTGGTTTAAATTTTCATTTAATTGGTTGAAATCCTCTCGTAATTTATTAAAATTATTTTCTGTTACCAGTAGGGTATTTTTTATGGTATTAATTTGTTCCTGCGCCTCTTTTTGTATTATTTCAATTTTATTAGCAGTCTCTTGATTTAATTGATCCCAAGCTCGTTTTAAAGCGAAATCTACGAGGTTTGATGAAAATACTGCTGGTTGTTGATTATCTTGATGCGCTGCATTTTGATGCTTCCATTCATTAAAATATTTTGCGATGGTTGAGTTGCTACCTGTCCCGCCTAGATTTGTTCTTATTTTTTCAATGGTTGGCTTTTCGCCTTCCTGTGTAATTTGTTCCGCCGCAAGTGCTACTTCTTCAAAAGTTATTCCCAATCGAGTCATTGCATTCTCCTTAATATTTATTTTTATCCGTGTTTGATTCCAACATGACGAGTCCAGGGTAATTGGCCAGGCACTGCCTGACCAATTTCAAAATCAGCGTCTTTATAGGCTTGTTCTTGATGAAGAGAAGTTTTAGCGACAGTTTTAATCTTTTTAGATGGCATAACTAAATCCTTTTATATAAATCTAATAATAAGCGATATTATATATGTTTAATATTTAATGTTAAACGTTTATTTACATCTAATAAATTCTTTTATAACCCATAACAACCATTATCAGAACTATATATTGCTTCATCTAAACCAAGGAATAGAATTCATGCCGAAAGTAAAATAGAAAGGAAACTTATTATCCAAGTTACTTAATAAAATAAATGCATGAGGAACATAAGTATCATTCCCATCAGGTCGTTCTTGTCCAATAGCGCTAATCGACTTCGTTTCATGAGGAAATGGTTCACACTCATATTAAAATGGCTTGGACCATTCCATTAGAGTTCATTTTTCTACTTTGCTCTAACAGATTAATATTTGAGGCTGCATTAGCATACTAAAAAGGAAATGACTGAAAAGGAGATGATAAGCACATCCTTTTTCTATAATATGCTGGCTTTTTTAATGAAAAAATTTATTTACTCGGAACTGGCTCTTCTTTTCTCCTCACAATCTGAGAATCCTCAGATTGTGATTGAGATTGATCAGCTTGTTCTTGTTTAGATGTCGCCTGGCTATCACTCATTTTGCTATCAGTTTTTCTATCCCTGGAGTGTGGCTCTGAATAATAGCAGCTACGCGCGTTCGAGATAACAGCTAAATGTTGTCCTGGATAAAACTCACCCGCGCCATTGCCACAACATATTTTCTAATAACAATTGCTTATTCAAACTCACGCTCAAAGAAAGCGTTTGTCGAATGCTGATTAAATGCTGCAAAAAATCCATATTTTTTTTGATGGTTTTTTGTGTTTGCAATAATTGTAATTGCTGTAAATAATCTTTATTGATAATACCTGATATATCAGCGTGCAATTGCAAGCGCAGCAAATCCATCACCCAACTCAAGGCAAAATCTATACAAGCTAACACTGCATAATCTTGTAATTTGGCAGCTAATTGCAATAAGTCTGTTGTCGATTGACGTAACTCATATAACGCCTGGAACACATCACGTCGCACTACAAATTTTTCTTGTTGCAAAAAATCCAACGCTGCCAGTGGCGCGCCTTTATTTAATTGCAACAATAATTCCAAATCGATGTCCGTTTTTATTTTTAATGCGGTTAGTTGCGATTGCAGCCATTCGTGAGCTTGCGCTATTGTAGGATTAGAAAACAAAATGCGCTGACAACGACTTAAAATAGTGGCTGGCAATGGCCGACTTTGATCATTGATTAAAATAATTGACGTATGCGATGTAGGTTCTTCTAATGTTTTTAACAATGCATTCGCCGCATTCACATTCATTTGATTGGCGGGATGAATAATGACAATTTTTTCGCGGCCTTGTAATGCAGATTGCTGCACAAATTCACTGACCGCACGTATTGCTTCCACTTTGATCGCTTGCCCTTCTTTTTCTGGAAAAACACGTAACACATTGGGATGATGTTGTGCAACAGCTAAACGACAATCATGACAAGCATCACAATAATGATCTAACTTTTGTTGACACACCAACACACGCGCTAATTGTTCAGCAAATGCTAACTTTCCCATACCTGACATACCAGTTAACAATAATGCGTGTGGCAAACGTTTGCTTTGCAATAAATGCTGTACCAGCTGCCATTGCTTTGTTTGCCACGGATAAATAGAAGGATAAATCATGGGTTACTCATAAATGTGTCTAATGCACGACGAATTTGGTTTTCTACTTCTAACACATCCGCACTTGCATCAATCACTTTAATACGTTGCGGATCTTGTTGCGCACGCGCCAAATATCCCTCACGCACACGCACAAAAAAATCAATTTTCTCTTGTTCGATACGATCTTTTTCGGTACCACGTTTTTCTGCACGCGCAAAACCCATCTCAGGCGAAATGTCTAATAATAAAGTAAGATCAGGATAATGATGATTCACAACCAATTGATCTAGCATTTTAATTTTTTGCAAATCCATTTTTCTACCGCCACCTTGATAGGCATAACTTGCATCCACAAAACGATCCGATACCACCCATTTCCCAGCAACAAGCGCAGGTAAAATACATTGTTGTAAATGCTGTGCACGCGCCGCAAACATCAGCAATAATTCTGTCTCTGCCGCCATAACTTCATCAGTGAGTGGTTTTAATAATATGTCGCGTATTTTTTCAGCGAGAGGCGTGCCGCCTGGTTCTCGTGTCCAAACGATATCATGCTGTATGTCTTGAAAATATTTTTTAATAAATTGTAATGAAGTGGTTTTTCCAGCGCCTTCTGTTCCTTCCACTGTAATGAATTTTCCTTTTTGCATAGTAGACTCACTTTTGTTTTGTTTGCGATCTCTCACTTTGTTCGGGATGACAATTATTGTGCGCTCAGCGTAACAACGGCATTCGAGATGACATATTTCTCCATATATTTACGAATCAATACGTCATTAAAATATGCTGGTCGACGATCTGGGCTAACTGCCACTGCTTGATTATGTTCCGTTAAGGTTTGCGAAAACTGATGACTTTTACCACCTTTGGTGACGAAATAATAATACTCATGTTGTTGCGGATGTAAAGCGGCTTCAATAGATGGGAAACTCGGCATTGCAATCGGTGTTGGCGGTAACCCTTTGCGAGCATAAGTGTTATAAGGATTATTGGATCGCAAATCTTCTTTATAAATTTTTCCTTGATAGCGATCGCCCATACCATAAATAACCGTTGGATCAATTTGTAACAACATATTTTTGCGCAAACGATTAATTAATACACCGGCAATCAATGGCCGCTCGCTATCCAGTGACGCTTCTTTTTCAATCAGCGATGCCGCAATCAATGCTTCATAAGGTTGTTGATAAGGTAAAAGTGGCGCACGCATTTCCCACGCTGCTTGCAATTTTTTTTGCATTAACATGAACGCGCGTTTTAAAAGAAACATATCGGTATTATTTCTTATGTAGTGATACGTATCTGGAAAAAATAAACCTTCAGGCGAATATTGCGGATAACCTAGCGCCGCCATGATTTGCTGATCACTCAAATCGGTAATCGTATGTTGTATTTCTTTGAGTTGCGCTAATTGCACGCGTATTTTTTTAAACGTCCAACCCGGAATAATAGTAAACGCATACTGCACTTGCCCAGTGCCGGTAGTGACTTGTCGCCAAATCGAAATAAGCGATGACCCTTTTGGAAAAAGATATTCGCCTGTTTTTAATGGAGTTTCATCCTGCAACGAAATATATAAAGAAAATAAAGCTGGAAAAGGCACAAGACTTTGTTGAGATAATTCATGAACAAATGTTTTTGATGATGTATTCGGTGCAAGATAATAAATCACCCCCTCATCATCAGAAACCACCGGAAAAAACAAAGAACACCCAATGACTATCATCACGCTAATGACAAATAAAAAATAAGCAAGCAATTGACGTGGCTTTTTCAACATTTTTTTAACATTAGATTTCTTTAAATATTAATGTTCCATTGGTGCCGCCAAAACCAAAAGAATTTGACATAGCAATCTTTATTGGCATCGGTTGCGCTTTATGCGGGACAAAATTTAAATCACAGCCTTCGCTGGGATGATCTAAATTAATTGTTGGTGGCGCCACTTGATCACGAATTGCAAGAATAGAAAAAATAGCTTCAATTGCACCAGCTGCACCTAATAAATGGCCAGTCATGGATTTAGTTGAACTCACTGCCAGCTTATAAGCATGCTCACCAAAACTACGTTTAATTCCTAACACTTCTAATTCATCACCCGCAGGTGTTGATGTGCCGTGTGCGTTAATATATTGCACTTCTTCCGGTTTGATATGCGCATCCGCCATCGCTGCATTCATTGCTGCACTACAACCTTTTCCTTCTGGATCAGGAGAAGTAATGTGGTTTGCATCTGCACTCATACCAAAACCCACTAATTCGCAATAAATGTGGGCACCGCGTGCTTTTGCATATTCATATTCTTCTAGCACCAACATACCGGCACCATCACCTAACACAAAACCATCATGGTCTTTATCCCAAGGACGACTTGCTTTTTGCGGTTCATCATTACGTTGGGATAACGCACGCATTGAAGCAAAACCAGCTAACGCTAATTTAGTAGTCGCCATTTCTGCTGCACCAGCCACCATGACATCAGCATCGCCATAAACAATAGAACGGGCGGCGATACCAATATTATGAGCACCGGTGGTACAAGCAGAAACTAAGGCTATATTCGGCCCTTTTAATCCATATTGGATAGAAAGATTACCGGCAATCATATTAATTAATGCGCCTGGAATAAAAAAAGGTGAAATACGACGTGGGCCCGATTCCAATAATGTTGAATAACATTTTTCAATCAGAGGAAGCCCGCCCATACCAGAACCTACCGCAAGCCCAATACGATACGCATTGGCTTCAGTGACTTCGAGTTTAGCATCTTGGATTGCTTCAGTAGCAGCCGCCATTCCGTATTGAATAAAATAGTCACGTTTGCGCGCATCTTTTTCTGACATATATTTGGTAGCATCAAAGTTTTTGACACGACTACAAATACGGCAATTTAAACCAGATGCATCAAAGTGATCAATGACGTCTACGCCACTTTTTCCTGCAAGAATAGCACGCCAAGTATCAACAACATTGTGGCCGAGAGATGTAATCATTCCCACGCCAGTCACTACGACACGCCGTTTGTTCAAGCATCAGCCCTCTTTGCTATTTAGTAATTAAGTCACTTTCACGTTTCATTCCTCACCCGCTGCATAATATGCGCGGGTGAGAGTACGTACATCATCTCTCATTAATTTACTAAGCCTGCGCTTCTTTCCCCATGCGTTCGGAAACATATGCCATTGCATCTTTAATCGTAATAATTTTTTCAGCATCTTCATCAGGAATTTCTATTTCAAATTCTTCTTCTAACGCCATGACTAATTCTACTGTATCAAGTGAATCAGCACCTAAATCATCGACAAACGAAGCTTCTTCAGTTACTTCTTCTTCTTTTACGCCTAATTGTTCGGTAACAATTTTTTTTACGCGTGCTTTAATTTCGTTCATTTGCAAATTCATGTTCATATCAGGTTCTTCCTCTTCATTAATCAGTAAATAAATGGTGGTAGTGTATTATAAAATCATTAAGTTGCAACAAAAAATGATGGGGCACATCGAATAGTGACAGCGCTTCTTCCTATTAATTCATATACATTCCGCCGTTGACGTGTAAGGTCTGACCAGTAATATAACCAGCGCCTGGTGACGCTAAAAACACCACCGCCGCGGCAACATCCTCAATCGTTCCCAAACGTTGCATAGGAATACGCTGAAAAATGGCTTCACGCTGCTCATCTTTTAATACTTTTGTCATATCTGTTGCAATAAATCCTGGTGAAACCATATTAACCGTAATATCACGCGATCCTAATTCTAAGGCGATAGATTTACTAAATCCAATAACAGCTGCTTTGGTAGCAGCATAATTAGCTTGGCCAGGATTTCCTGTTGATCCTACAACAGAACCAATATTAATAATCCGGCCCCAACGTGCTTTTACCATGTCGCGTATACAAGCTTTCGTGAGTCGATAAATGGAATTCAAATTAGTTTCCATGACTTGAAACCATTCTTCATCTTTCATACGTAAAAAAAGATTATCTTGCGCAATCGCAGCATTGTTCACCAAAATATGGATGCTGCCATATTGCTGCTTAATCGCATTAATCAAATGATTGATAGAGTCAGATGACGTCACATTTAATACCATGCCAGTACCTTGAATATTTTCATTTTCAAATACGTGCGTAATATGTTTTGCGCCTTCTTCTGAGGTGGCGGTACCAATCACCATTGCGCCTTCACGGCCTAATGCCAGTGCAATGCCATGACCAATCCCACGACTTGCGCCAGTGACTAATACTATTTTTCCTGCTAACGATTTTTCATGCGACATGTGAATTCTCCGCGCCCCATGCCAATACTGCACGCAATCCTGGCAAATCAGACGTTGTTAATAAGTGAAGATTTTTATCAATGCGTTTATTTAATCCGGTTAATATTTTTCCTGGACCACATTCAATGATGGTCGTCACGCCGGTTTTTATAAATGCTTGTATGCTTGCCACCCATTGCACCGGTTGCGTTAATTGTTGCGCTAAACCATCGCGAATCGCATCTGCTGTTGTATAAGCAACGGCATGAATATTATTAATGACAGGAATAGTAGGCGATTGAATGGGCGTAGCGGCTAATAATGCGGCTAAACGCGCAGCGGCTGGCGCCATTAAGAGACAATGTGATGGCACGCTCACCGGAATAAATACTGCCATTTTTGCGCCTTTTTCTTTTGCTAATTCCAATGCACACTCAACGGCAACACGATGACCCGCAATGACAACTTGGCCAATGCTATTAAAATTAGCGGGCGCTAAGATTTCATCTGCTGATTGAGATGACTGAATGGCTTCTTCGCAAATAGTTGTCACAGCAGCGTCATCTAAACCAATGATTGCGCCCATCGCTCCTATTCCTGATGGTACTGCTTCTTGCATATATTGACCGCGTGCGGCAACTAATTTGACCGCATCGGCAAAATCTAAGGCATTCGCACAAACTAATGCCGTATATTCACCTAAACTATGACCAGCTAAATAAGTGGGTTTGATCGCTGTATTCGCTTGTATAATGCGCCAAATCGCATAAGAAGCTGTGAGCAAAGCCGGTTGTGTGTGGATAGTTTTATCTAATTCTTCTGCCGGACCTTGTTGGGTTAATTGCCATAAATCATAGCCTAATACATTAGATGCAATGGCGAATGTGTCTTTAACTTCAGTAAATTCAGCGGCAATATCTGCTAACATTTTTAATGATTGTGATCCTTGCCCTGGAAAAATAAAGGCAAGATTTTTATTGAGTTTGTTACTGTTTGTCATTTTTATTATTACCTCTCAACTTTTTCCTTTGTTGTATTTTGCATCTGAACTAACCTGTCATCCTAAGCGCAGCGAAAGATGACAGCTAATCAATACCTCACCAACGCTGAGCCCCACGCCAAACCACCGCCAAATCCTTCCATCATCAGCAATTGACCATGTTGAATACGCCCATCGCGTATCGCCTGATCCAACGCTAACGGGATGGATGCACTCGACGTATTTCCCTGTTTATCCAAGGTGATAGTGACCCTATCTAAAGGTAAATCTAGCTTTTTTGCCATAGCTTGAATAATGCGAATATTGGCTTGATGCGGCACTAACCAATCAATATCAGATGTTTTTAAATTATTTGCGGCTAACGTTTCATCAAATAAATCGCCCAAAATATTGACAGCTAATTTGAATAATTGATTGCCCATCATTTTAATAGAATCAAGATTGGGAAATTGTGTATTCCCAAATGGCAAATACAACACATCTTTATGGCGGCCATCAGCATGCAAATGTGTCGATAAAATTCCTGGTTCTTTACTAGGGCCTAAAATAACCGCACCCGCACCATCACCAAACAAAACACAGGTACTGCGATCTTTCCAATCCACTACATTCGACATCACCTCACTACCAATCACCAGCGCATGCTTAATCGCACCCGTACGAATATATTGTTCGGCAATACTAAATCCATAAATAAAACCAGCACACGCCGTTGCATTCAAATCAAATGCCGGACAACCAGAAATGCCATAACGTTCTTGTAATAAACAAGCCGCACTGGGAAATACCATGGGTGGCGTAGTCGACGCGATAATAATCATACCAATATCGCTTGGTTTTAAACCGGCTGCTTCTAACGCAGCACGCCCCGCTTTATCTGCCATCGTCACGACATTTTCATCACCTTCAGCCATGTGACGTTGTTTGATACCCGTACGTTCTACTATCCATTCATTGGTAGTATCAACGATTTTTTCCATATCATGATTGGTTAAAATTTTTGGCGGAAGATAACCACCGGTCCCTAAAATTTTTGCATATGTCATTACTATTCACTCGGAGGTAAAGAAGATTTAAGTAATTGTTCGACTTCATGCCGAATCCGTTCTAGTACATTGGTTTCTGCTTCAATAATCGCTTCTTCAATGGCGCGCGCAAAACCTTGAGCACTGGCACCGCCATGGCTTTTAATCACGATGCCTTGCAACCCAATCAAAGTCGCGCCATTATAACGCGCGGGATCAATGCGTTTGATAAATGATTTTAAAATGGGTTTTGCCATTAACCCAACTAATTTTGTTAGCGCATTGCGCATAAACGCTTCTTTCATCATTTTCGAAATAAAAATGGCGACACCTTCAGTGGTTTTCAATGCAACGTTACCAACGAATCCATCGCACACGACGACATCGGCGTCACCGTGATAAATAGCATCACCTTCAATATAACCGCGGTAATTAATGGAATGAGAATGTGATAATAATTGCGCGGTACGTTTAACTTGTTCATTCCCTTTTATTTCTTCTTCACCAATATTTAATAAATACACGCTGGGATTGGGAATGTTATCAAGCGCTGCTGCCAATACTGATCCCATTACCGCAAATTGCACGAGATTTTCAGCACTGGAATCAACATTCGCACCCAAATCTAACATGCGCATATTTTTATTTTTATACGTAGGAAAAGTAGAAATAATTCCTGGTCTATCAATACCCGGTAAGGTTTTTAAAACGAAACGTGCCGTTGCCATTAAGGCGCCGGTATTTCCCGCACTCACACACGCTTGCGCCGTGCCGTCTTTAACCAAATTAATGGCAACCCGCATGGATGAATCTTTTTTGGTGCGTAATGCTTGGGAAGGTAATTCATTCATTTCAACACGCTGAGAAGCATGATGAATAGTGAGACGTTGCCTATCATAAGAAGCGGATTTTAAGTGGTGCTGCAACTGCACAGCATCGCCGACTAAAATAAGATGCAACGTTGGATATTTCGCCAATACATGTAATGCTGCCGGCGCAATGACAGAGGGGCCATGATCACCCCCCATTGCATCAATCGCAATCGTAATAATGGTCAAACGGATTACTCTTTGCCGTTATTATCTTCAGTGTCTTCAGCATCATCAACGATGGCAGCTTTATTAATCACCTGCCGCCCTTTGTAATAACCTTCTGGGCTAACATGATGACGACGATGCGTTTCACCGGTTGCAGCATCAATTGCTAATGTTGGTTTTGTTAATCCATCATGCGAACGACGCATGCCACGTCTGGAACGGGGAACACGACTTTTAGCGACAGCCATTTTATAAAATCCTCATATTAAATTTTAGTATCATTTACAATTCATTCGAACGTACCACACGGTCATCTTGCGTGAATCGTTGTCATCCTGAGCGTAGCGAAGGATCTCCATGATATGCAGGTTTTTCATAGAGATCCTTCGCTACGCTCAGGATGACAGTGCTTCGTTCAAGATAACATCAAGACTTTAACTACCCTTCTTCCCCTTCAATGACTCCAATACACGAAACGGGTTTTCTTTATCACTCTTTTTCCAATCGGCATCCTTCAACGGCAATTTTACTTTACAATCTTCTGGCTCGTGTCGCGGAATAAGAGGTAAATTTAAAATAATTTCATCTTCAATTAATTCACGTAACGCCAAATGCCCTTCTTGTGTTAATGCCGGTTCGTAATGTTCTGGTAACGATTTCGCTTCATCCAGGTTATTGACGACGCCCAACACAAAGTTCGACATTATTTCACAAACAAACGGTTCCATACAACGTTGACATTGCAATAACACCTTTGTTTTTACCTGCCCACGTATAAAAATAATTTTTTGCTCATCCACCCCAAATTCTAAATTCACTGTTACTAAATCATTCTTATTACTCGTATTAACAGCTGTACTTAAACGCTGCATCTCTGCAATTTTAACTACGCCATCTAAACGCAAATGTTGTTCAGCATAGCGATGGGGATCAATGTGTTCTGGGATGAATTTTTCCATGCGCGCAATTGTATGGATGCGATTTTGCTGTGTCAAATAAAGATTTTTATAAATTAAAAAAAAACCAGAATATTAGCGAAGTTTTTAACGGTTTTATAAAGATTTTAGGGGGATATATTTGTAGAAAAATACGGCGAAATTGTCAAGCGAAAAATATTTCATTTTTTTTAATTACACCAGCAAAATTTAAGGTTTCCTTAATAATCAACGCCTAAGATGGGTTTAATTATGAAATGACTGTTTAAATAGTGATCAGAAAACTGTTTTAAGGATAATAACTTTTAAATACAGAAGGGGAAACTGCATGAGAACGACTGTTAAAATAACGAAGATGCTAATGATGGGGCTAGCTGTACGGGAGGATGAGCATCAACCTTTATTTCCACCTTCGACTCCAACTCCACCTCAAAATGATCATGCTGAAAATTATGGAGCTACCAATAACTTATACCCTGCAAATGAAGTTAATCCTTCAAGTATTGCTCCTAATAACAATTCATCAAATGAAAATAGGCAAAATTGGTGGGATTGGATTAAGTCAAAAACCGCTTCCACTGTTGATTATGTCACCGGAGCTTCTCTTACTCCTCCTCCAACGAATGGTTCTGGTAGTACTTCACCACCAAGTAATCCTACGAATAATAGTGCAAATCGGACTGTGACGCATAAACGCGTACTTTTTAACGGGAACGAGCCTCCTACTTGGAATGACTTACAAAACCAAGAAAAAAAATCATTGCTAGAACACGATCAAAATTGGTGGGATTGGCTTGTAGAACAAGTAAAATCAGCAACCCATTCTGTTGTTTCTAATGTTACTGATCCTGATAATTGGAAATCTGCAGGCAAAGCAACTTGGAATGGGGTGAAAAAAACAGGTGGTTTTGCTTGGTATGTAGTAACAGATAATCTTTATGCAGCTGGCCGCGGTTTAAAAGCCCTGAAAGATTATATAAAAGCTCATCCTATCTATTTTGTAATTGCGCTTATTATTTCTCTTACCAATGCGGCTTTTGCTCTAACATCACCCAGTAAAAAATCACTCGAATCAATAACCAAAAATCTAGAAACATTAAAGGCTTGGTGGAAGAGTTTATATAATAAAGATGGTAGTAATCCTATTTCCAAAATTTTGAATTACATTTTATCTATTGGTTCTTCTCTTGATGCCCTCGGTGTGAACTCATTTTTAACTGCACGTTTTCTTCCTAAAGCCGAACAAACCTTTCGAGGGAAAAAACCCACAAGACACTCCAAGAAAGAAAAGCTTTCAAAAAAACTTGGGCATATGGTTTATAATTTACTAGTGTTTTTCTGGCCCGGCCTTTTTGCTATTGGCGCCGGCGCACTTGGATACGCTTCATTTGAATTAGTAATTGCTTTAGCTGTTTTCTTTTTCTTCACTAATGGTCTCAATGGCTGGCTTTCTCGACATTTTGGTATTGCTGGTATGTTGCAATGGTTACTGAATCTTGATAAACGTGAACTTGCTGAGCTTGCTGGGCGTGTTAGTGAAAATAATAAAGAAGAATTGCAACTGCTTTGGGAGAAAGTAAGAGACTTAGTTACTGATCTATTGCGCAACCCAGATGGTAAACCACTCGATCACATTCTCTCTCCAAAAGAGCTTGTTAAGGCTTTTAACGATAGACATACAACCAACTATGAGTTACCAGAAGAATATGAAGAAGAGAATATTGTTAAAAGTGATGCAAGCGTTCCTGTAGCTTCTGTTGATGATAATTCATTACTGATCATCTCTAATGTTAGAAACAATAATCCCGAACCAGCAGAAGTAAACGAAGAGGTTGTCGTTGATGAAGCAGCATTAATCGCTGCTCAAAATAATGGCCACACTGCTGTCACTATAACTGATAAATTCAGTAATTCTCTTACTGAATTAGAATTGGAAGCAGCAGCGATGTTAATGGCGTTAATCGCTCAACATCAAGAGATAAAATTCGAATCTAATACCCGGTATCAAATTTTTATTGATAGTGCAAAATTTATTGTAGACCGTGTTGTCGTCGGGTTAACCACAGCCTGCGCCGGATTTTATGCTTATGATCAAAGAGGACGTGACGGCTTACTTATCGCTGCTAGTATGGGGCAAGGATTAACAGGAGAATATGGTAATTTCCATAAAGAAGATCCAAACGAAAAGATACCTAAGTGGGGACAATGGTTAATGGGCGCTGGTTCTGGATCAGCTTCTTTTACTTATTATTTATATGCCATCCCTAATTTTCGGCAAATGTGCATCGATTTATATAACTATGCTAAAGAGAATGCTGCCCCACATGTTATTACTACAATAATAGGCATAGCAGGTGCCGCTGCTTGGTCTGGTAATACTAATGAAGGTATTATGCGCGGAGTAGCAACAAACAAATATCCCTTACTCCACATACCTGAGAACAGCGACTTGGCTAATTTTCTTATACAAGATATGCGTATCGCTGCGATAATGCTTAATTTTATTATTATGGGTGGTATCTTCTTAAATGCGAAAATAAATCAACCTCGTGCAGATGAGACACAACTGGCAGATTTTCAAAAACGGGTAATCAAAACCGAAGTATATGACGATGGTGATAAAGCCGAGGTACTTAAGTATAGTATTAGCTATTTAAGAAAACATTCACTGCTTAAAGACGATCCTTATGCTCGAGCTGAAGCAGGAAACAGTAATAGCAAAACGAATCCTGTGATAAGACGTAAAAATAGGGGCTGTGGTGATTGCTAAATAGTTACTCCCAT
>OBEQ012570680.1_pt1 | contig 27867 bp, 27 predicted proteins | sample 1670901 | NCBI WGS metagenome assembly OBEQ01 (sample SAMEA104232315, study PRJEB22302) | groundwater metagenome | biome: forest; feature: aquifer; material: groundwater | place: USA | collected 2011-08-07 | depth 5.4 m
CGGCCATCACACCCGGGGCCATCACACCCGGGGCCATCCCACCCGGGGACATCATCGCCGGGGCGACCAGACAGCGTTCGGCCCGCGGGCGGTCCGCCGGACGGATCCGGGGTGCTGGCTCAGCACGGCCCCGTTCGGGCCGGCCGGCCTCGGCGGGCTCGCGCTCGACCGACTCTTCCGATGGTTCCTCGGGTGTCTCCTGCCCGCGGCGCGGCCCCCGGCCGCGGGGGTCCGGGCTTCGTTCTGCCATCTCCTGAATCCTCTCCGCTTGGGTTTGACGCTTGTGGGGTTTGACGCTTGTGGGGTTTGACGCTTGTGGGGTTTGACGCTGGAGCGGGCTTCAGCCACCGAGGGCCGCGGGCCGCCGGTCAGGGGCGAAGCGTGCCGACCTGACCGGCGCGCCCGACGATGCCGCCGGTGCCGCCGGTGGTACGCCACCTCGACGCACCCCGGCCGCCCGGATGGCGTTACAGCGGTGGCAACGCGGGATAGGCCCACCGCGCCTGCCGGAGCACACCCATGACGGACTGGACCCGCTCTCGACAAGCCGGGTACTGCTGCGCTTCGTACAGCTGCACGGCAGTGACCAGCATCGGTACCACTGCCGACACCTGTGGCACGGCGGCGGCCGCGGCATCGAGCCAACGGTAGAGGTGCTGGAGCAGCGCCGCGGCCTGCTGGCGCATCGCCTCCTCGACCAGAGGTTGGCGGACCGCGGACGGCGTCGCCCGCTCCGCCCGGGACGGGGCGTCGAACGGCCGCGCGATCACAGCCGGCGCGCCGCCGGCGGCGTACGTGGTCACGTCATGCGCCGTAGGTGCCGTACTGCTGCCACAGCTGCGGAATCCCCTGCTGCGGGGCGAACTGGCCGAAGCCGAAGGTCTGCTGCTGAGGCTGCTGGCCGTACCCCCACTGCTGCAGCGCCGGGTGACGCGCGGCCACGATGGTCCGGATCGCCTGCAGAACCTCCTCCGGGTTGGACTGCTGCTGCTGCATCCCGTAGCCCAGCTGCGGCTGACCGACGCCCAGCTGCGGCTGGCCGTACCCGAGCTGGTGCAGCTGCGCCAGGAACGGGTGACGCGCGAGCACGATGGTCCGGATCGCCTGCAGAACCTCTTCCGGGTTGGACTGCTGCTGCATCCCGTAGCCCGCCTGCGGCTGGCCGTAGCCCATCTGCGGCTGGACGAAGCTCGCCTGTGGCTGGCCGTAGCCGAGCTGGTGCAGCTGCGCCAGGAACGGGTGGCGCGCGAGCACGATGGTCCGGATCGCCTGCAGAACCTCCTCGGGGTTGGCCTGGGTGGTCGGGGCGTACGCAGCGGTTGTCATGATCCGCCCTCCTCCGCATCCGATCTCATCGGACGGTCGTCCGACGTACTTGGACGCTACGCCGGAGTGCCTTGCCCGGCAACGCGTACGGCGACCTTGGCGCACCGTGCAAGAGGTAACGTTTGTGACCGGTACAGCGATCACGATCATTGAGGCAGCCGCATGAACGCTCTGCAGGAACTCATCCGTACCCGGATGACCGAGCGTCGCTGGTCGTACGCTGATGTCGCCCGCCGCGGCGGACTCCCGCGCTCCACCGTGCATCACCTGGCCAGCACCGACGAACTGCGCCGGCCACCGCATCCGACGACCCTGGAGGGTCTCGCCCAGGGTCTGGACCTGCCGCTCGACACGGTGCGGGCCGCCGCCGCCGCGGCGGCGGGTCTCACCGCATGGAAAGAACCGACAGCCGACCCCGAGACGCTGGCGCTCGTCGCTGCGTTGTCCCAGCTGAGTCTCCAGGATCGGCGGCACGTCCTGGCACTGGTCCGGTCACTGCTGAGGGTGGACGGGCCGGCCTGAGCCCCGGACGCCGGTCAGCCGAAGATCGGGCGTACCACGAACGACGCCAGCGCAGCGATCGCGGCGGCCGCCGGGAAGGTGAGCACCCAGGCCGTCATGATGGTGCCGGCCACCCCCCACCGCACCGCGGAGAGGCGCTTCGTCGCGCCCACCCCCATGATGGCCGAGGTTATCGTGTGCGTGGTGGAGATGGGCAGACCCTTGAAGGCGGCCACATACAACACCACGCTCGCGGTGGTCTCGGCCGCGAAGCCCTGTGGCGGCCCGAGGTGGATGACCCGGCGTCCAAGGGTACGGATGATCCGCCAACCTCCGGCGTACGTGCCCAGCGCCAGTACGGCGGCGCTCAGCAGGTACACCCACAGCGGGATCCTGTCGCCGTGCTGGAACCCACCGGTGACCAGAGCCAACACGACAATGCCCATGGTCTTGGCGGCGTCCTGCATCCCGTGCCCGACCGCCATCGCGGTCGCCGAGAAGGTCTGCGCGTAGCGGAAACCACGGTTGAGCCGGCCCGGGTGGCCCCGGCGGAAGAGCCAGAGCACCACGAGCATCACCAGGTACCCGAGGAGCACACCGACCACCGGCGAAACCACCATCGGCAGCAGCACCTTGGAGTAGATCCCGGTCCAGAAGATCTGGCCCTGCGGGACGAAGAGGGTGGCCCCGACCAGCCCGCCGATGAGTGCGTGTGATGACGACGACGGGATCCCGAAGCGCCAGGTGACCAGGTTCCAGATGATGGCACCGATCAGCGCGGCGAGCACCACGCCCAGACCCTTCATTCCGCCGGGTGGGTTGATGATGCCTTTGCCGACGGTACTCGCGACTTTGCCGCCGAAGAAGGAGCCCACCAGGTTGCCGACCGCGGCGACCGCCAGCGCGATCCGGGGTGGCAGTGCCCGGGTGGAGACCGAGGTGGCGATGGCGTTCGCGGCGTCGTGGAAGCCGTTGGTGTACGTGAAGCCCATCGCGAACACGATGACCACGATGACGCCGAGGAGCGCACTGTCCACAGTGGTCAGGACTCCTTGACCGCGATGGTCTCGATGGTGTTGGCGATGTGTTCGAACGCGTCACAGGCCGCCTCCAGCTCGTCGGCGACCTCCTTCAGCTTCAGCACCGTCAGCGCGTCGTACTCACCGGAGAAGAGCCGGACCAGCAGCATCCGGTACGCCCGGTCGCCCTCGTTCTCCAGCCGGTTGCACTCGATCCAGTACTCCCGGAGGTTCTTCATGCTGCGCAGCCGGGGTACCGCCTCCGCGGTCAGCTTCGCCTGCTGGTCGAGTACGCCGACGAGCTCGTGCATCTCGCGGGGCAGTGCCGGCAGCCTGGTCAGCCCGTACAGGTACAGCAGGCTGCCGACGGCCTCCATGTGGTCCATCACGTCGTCGAGGTTGGAGCCCAACCGGTAGATGTCCTCCCGGTCGAACGGCGTGATGAACGCTGCGTTGATCTTGTTGAACAGCTCGTGGGTGATCGCGTCGCTGTCATGCTCGACCTCGACCAGCCGCTCGCTCACCGACTGCACATCGGCGCCGGGCAGCCCCAGCTCGGTGAGCAGCTCGGCACCCCGGACCAGGTTCGCCGCGGCCCGGCTGAAGTAGTCGTAGAAGGAGTCGTCGGTGGGGCGGAGCTTGAATCGCACGGCTGAATCCTCGCCAAGGGGGTCGACGGTGGTGCACGTGTGGTCTGCGGAAGGTACCCCACCAGGTCACACCCGGGTGGGCCGCCTCGTCCCTCTGTGGGGGATACCGTCAGTGCCCGGGAGTCAGGAGCAGACATGGCCGACGCGAACGCCTTCTCAGCACACCGCGACCACCTGACCGGGGTGGCGTACCGGATGCTGGGCAGCCGGGCCGACGCCGAGGATGCCGTCCAGGATGCCTGGCTGCGGTACGCCAACGCCGACCCAACGGCCGGTCCGGCCGGGATCGCGGACCTGCGGGCGTGGCTGACCACCGTCACCGCCCGGATCTGCCTGGACCAGCTGCGCTCGGCCCGGGTGCGCCGCGAGTCCTACGTGGGTCCGTGGCTGCCCGAACCGATCGTGCGGCGGCTGCCCGACGACTCCGGCCCCGCCGCGGCATTCCCGGACCCCGCCGAGCAGGCCACCCGCAGCGACGAGGTGGGCCTGGCCCTGCTCGTCGTGCTGGAACGGCTCAGCCCGGAGCAGCGGGTCGCCTTCGTGCTCCACGACGTGTTCGCGGTGCCGTTCGACGAGATCGCCCCGATCCTCGCCACCACCCCTGCCGCGGCGCGCCAGCTCGCGTCGCGGGCCCGCCGCGCGGTCGCCACGGACAGCGTGCGGCGTACCCCCGACCGCACGCAGCAGCTCGCGGTGCTCTCCGCGTTCCTCGCCGCGGCGCACAGCGGCGACATCGACGCCCCACGGAGAGTCCGGTCCGCAGCGCCAGCATCGTGCCGAAGTCGACGCACCACGAGCAGCCGACCACCGTGGCGACGCGGTGCACCACGATGTCGCGCAGCGCCGGGTCCAGGCGGCGCGCCGCCTTCTGCACCAATTGCTCGTGGATCAGGTACGCCCACATCAGCCGCGGGTGACCGGCAACGGCGCGGACCGGCTCGGGTACCTGCCGGAAACGTCGCCGCGCGGCGCGGTACACGAAGGTCCGGGTGAACCAACCGACCTGGCGGTCGGTCAGCAGCGGAATGCGGGGCATGGTCTCCTCCAGAGGTGGTCAGCTCTGAAGAGGACGGGGCACAGCGGCGGAACGTGACGTGGTGTGCGTCACGCGTGCCCGGTCGGCTCCCCCGCGTCGGCAACCGTCGGCGCGTCGACCGGTGCGGCGTCCGCATCGGCGGCATCGGCGGCGAGTCTGAGCCAGTGCCGGTACTGGCTGTGGAACGGCTCGACCCCGTCGCGCAACGCTGACTCCAGCCACGCCGCGGCCGCCTCGGCCTGCGCCACCACGTCGGGCGGGTACCGGTAACGCAGCTGGTGCTCAGCGAACTCGTCGGTATCGAGGAGCTCGATCTCACCGGTGCGCCGGCGGCGCACATCAAGGTCGAGATCGATCATCGTCACCTCGTCTGCGGCCGACCAGACCGGGACCGTGGTGATGTCGCAGTAGATCGCGGTGCGGTGCGGCGGCGCGTTGAAGGCAGCTGTCCACCAGCCGTTGCGCGGAAACAGCAGGGCGTGTGCCGTCTCGGCGGGCGTACCCGGCTCGTGTCCGCGGCAGATCGGGATACCGGCGGGGGCGCCGAGCCAGACGCCGTGCTCGTCCTCGCCCAACCGCCACGCTGGCTGGTTCCAGTGCAGCGAGCCGTCGTACTTGCGCCAGACCACGCGTACCCGATCACTGCCCATGTCCGCAAAGCCTAGATGATCGATTCCCAGATGGTCAGTGGTCGTGGGCGATCAGAGGCCACCACTGCGTCCCGGTCAGCTCGGCCTCCACTGTGGACGCCGTGTCGGATCGGCCGGCCAGACTTCGCGTTCGTCAACGCACCAGGGCGGCCGGCACGATGCGGACCGGGTACGGCGCCGTCGCTGTGTAGGTCTGCTCGCCCACGATCTCGGCTACCTGCCGGTATGCCCCGTCGACCAGCTCCCAGGCGGTCAGCTGGGCCTGCTCGGGATCCTTGCCCGGGTCGACCACCCAGTACGACGGGGTACCGCCCCGGGCGTACCGGTCGTGCTTGAGATTCAGATCGATCATGCGGGTACCCGGGGAAAGCACTTCCACCGCGAGCACCGGCGGCGCCGGCAGCGACGACTCGGTGAGATCGGCGACCCTGGCGACCAGCACATCAGGCTGCAGGTACGTCGACGGTCCCAGCACGACCGCGAACGGAGCGACGAAGACCTCGTACTCCGGCGGGCAGTCCTCACTCAGCAGGCGGTAGAGCCGGCCCACCGCGCGCTGGTGGCGCATCGCCGGGGACCCGGTCACCACGAGTGCACCGTCGATGATCTCGTAACGATTTCCGTCGCCGGTTGGCAACTCGTCGAGGTCGTCGACGGTCCAATGGCGGTCACGAAGAATGAGCGGCTCGCTGGACATGGCAAGGACCATCTTTCCTCCTTCATCGGCATGGCGCCACCCTCGACGCCGAGCATGCACGTCCACAAGCCCGAATGTCCCGCCTGTGGACAACGCGCGCCGGCTGTGGACCACGCGGCCGTTGACCCAGCGAGCGGGTAGCCTCCCAGCAGTGACCGCCGCGACCGCCGACCCGACCGCTGAGACCACGGACGCTGAGACCACGGACGCTGAGACCACGGACGTTGAGACCACGGACGTTGAGACCACGGACGTTGAGACCACGGACGTTGAGACCACCGGCATTGCCCAGCGACGGTCCTGGCCCACGGTCGCCGAGCTGCTCGCGGCTGCCGTCGGCGCGGTCCCTGGCGGTGTGCCACGCCCGGGGCAGCAGGCGATGGCCGACGCGGTGACCCGTTCCGCGCAGACCGGTGAGCACCTGCTCGTGCAGGCCGGTACGGGTACCGGCAAATCCTTGGCGTACCTGGTGCCGGCGCTGCTGGTGAAGGGGCCGGTGGTCGTCTCCACCGCGACGTTGGCGCTGCAGTCCCAGCTGGTCGACCACGATCTGCCCCGACTCGCTGACGCGGTCGAGCCGCTGCTCGGCCGGCGCCCCACCTTCGCCGTACTCAAGGGACGCCACCACTACCTCTGCCTGGCCCGGCTCGAGTCCGGCTCCGCCGACGAACCCGCCGACGCCCTCTTCGAGACGACCGGGCACGGTGGGGGTACCCGCTGGCTCGGCGAGGCGGGGCGGATGGGCAAGCAGATCCAGCGGCTGCGCGACTGGGCGGGCCAGACTCCGACCGGCGACCGCGACGAGCTCGATCCAGGGGTGGACGACTCGGCGTGGCGCCAGGTGTCGATGCCGGCCCGCGAGTGCGTCGGGGCGGCCCGCTGCCCGTACGGCGCGCAGTGCTTCGCCGAAGCGTCGCGGGCCCGGGCCCGCGAGGCGGACATCGTGGTGACCAACCACAGCCTGCTCGCCGTCGACATGCTCGCCGACCGGCACATCGTGCCCCCGCACGACCTGCTCATTGTCGATGAGGCGCACGAGCTCGCCGACCGGGTCTCCTCGGCGGCCCAGGCGGAGCTGTCCCCGGACGCGGTCGACCGGGCCGCCCGGCAGGCACGCTCCTTTGTGGAGGGTGACGGCTACGAGGCGCTGATCGAAGCAGGCGACGCGCTCGCGGTGGGGCTGGCCGAGGTGCCCGCGGGGCGGCTGCATGCCGGACTGCCGACCGCCCTGGCGCAGGCGCTGACCCTGCTCAACGGCGCAGCCCGGCGGGGCATGACCTCGATCGGCGAGGTGAAATCCGACGACCCGGATCCGGTACGCAAGCAGCAGGCCCGGGGGGTGCTCACCGAAGTCTGCGACACCGCGCAACGGTTACTCGCCTCGGCCGACCACGACGTCGCCTGGGTGGAGTCCGACGACCGCGGGCGGCGCGCAGTGGTGGTCGCCCCGCTCTCCGTCGCCGGTACGCTCGCCACCCACCTGTACACCGACCGCAGCGTCGTCGCGACCTCGGCGACCCTGGCGCTGGGCGGCAGGTTCGAGGCCGCCGCGACGGCCCTGGGCATGACGGCCGCCGGCCCCAACGGCGCCAACGGTGCGGCCGGCCCCGACGGTGCCGGCGGGCACGCCTGGGGCACTCTGGACGTCGGTTCCCCGTTCGACTATCCCAAGCAGGGCATCCTCTACGTCGCCGCGCACCTGCCCCGGCCGGCCGCCTCGGGCCTGCCCGACGCCGCCGCTGAGGAGCTGGTCACCCTGGTCCAGACGCTGGGTGGGCGTACCCTCGGGCTCTTCTCCTCGCGTCGGGCAGCCGAACGGGCGGCTGAGGTGTTGCGCGCGAAGACCGACCTGACCGTGCTGCTACAAGGGGAGGAGGCACTGCCGCTGCTGGTCCGCCGGTTCCGCGAGGAACGCAACAGCTGCCTGTTCGGCGTGATGTCGCTGTGGCAGGGGGTCGACGTGCCCGGCGACGCCTGCCAGCTCGTGGTGATCGACCGACTGCCGTTCCCCCGCCCCGACGAGCCGTTGGCAGCGGCCCGGGCGGCCGCCGTGGACGCCCGGGGCGGCTCCGGCTTCGCCGCGGTCAGCGTGCCGATCGCCGCGGTGCGGCTGGCCCAGGGCGTGGGACGGCTGATCCGCTCGACCGGCGACCGCGGGGTCGTCGCGGTGCTCGACTCACGGCTGGAGACCGCCCGGGGGTACGGCGGCTATCTGCGCCGCTCGCTGCCGCCGTTCTGGTACACCACCAGTCCGGACGTGGTCCTCGGCGCGCTGCGGCGACTCGCGGCCACCTGAGCGCTCGCTGAGCGCTTCCGCGCCCGGAGCGGGAAGACGACCTGCGCCCGCCCGGCGTCGCTCTATGCACCCACGACGGGGCAGCGTCAGCCGGCGGCGGCCCCCTATGCTTGCGCCCACCGCACTCCCCCGGCGCAGGGGCAGGTTGCGGGTCAGCGGGGCGATCGTCATGCCGGGAGGAGGCCGAACGTGCTGCCTTCCAGTTCAGGGACCACGCAACCCACGGGCCATTCGCCAAAGATGGACCCGCAGACCAGTGCCGCGATCCCCAGCCAACGGACCCACCTCGACGAGATCGGCAACACCGCCTCCCGCACCTACCCACCGGGCGACCCACAACCCTTCCCGCCCAGCTACCCGCAACCCTTCGGGCCCAGCTACCCGCAACCCTTCGCACCCGGCTACCCGCAGCCCGGGGCGCCGACCGGCCGACGGTGGCCCGCGATCGTGGCCGTCGTGGCGGTATGGGCCCTGCTGTTGGGTGCCAGCATCACCTACGTCGCGACCCATGCTGAGGTGCACACCGTCGCGGATACCTCGCAGTCGGCTGCGCGGACGAGTACCCCAACCCGGTCGGCTTCACCCACGCGTACCGCACCGCAAACGGCGGTCGGCGCGGTCCTGGCGGAACAGCAGACCGCGTTGATCACCAACAACGAGGCGGCCTGGCTGGCGACGGTCGATCCGGACAACGCGCCGCTGACCGCGAGCTATCGGACCCTGTTTCGCAACCTGCAGGCGCTGGAAGTGACGCTGTGGGCATCGGTCGAGACCAACACCCGCAGTACCAGCGACGCCACCACCGTATCGGTGCGGACCCGGTACTGCCTGAGCAACCTCAACTGCCCCGACCTTGCTGTCGCCTCGACCGTCGGCGACCGGATGTTGCCTGAGTACCGACGCGACATGACGTTCGCCGCGCGCGGCGGACGCCTGGTGGTGACGAGCTCATCGAGTACCGCCGGCTCGTACCCGCTTCCCTGGGACAGCACCGCATTGACCGTGGTCAAGGGCCCCCGGGTGATGGTGGCCGCACCGCCCGCGCTGGCCGGTCGAGCGGCGTCGGTCTCCGTGCTCGCCGAGCGTGCTGCCGCGGTCTCCGACCGGTTCGCCCGATGGTTATGGCCCGAGCGCTACGTGGTGTACCTCGCCGACGCCGACCAGTTCGCCACCTGGTACGGCAGCGGCAAGCCGAGCGGCGCTGTCGGGGTCTCCTTCCAGACCAGCACGGTCAGCAACGACGTCATCGTCGACATGTCCGAGGCCCGGCAGGACCAGCTGACGCTGATCCTCACCCACGAGTTCGGCCACGTCGTCACCCGGATGGGCGCAAAGACGGTGCTGACGAGCGCGCGCCCGTTCCCGATGGACTCCTTCGTCGAAGGTATCGCCGACTACATCGCCCAGGATGGCGTGCCGCTTGCCAACTACTACCGGCTGGCGTCGACGCGCAGCTTCATCCGTACCCAGTGGAACGGCAGGCTCGACCTCAACCTCGCTGACGTGAAGGACGACGTCGGTGCCGTCTACGCCATCGGCTTCCTGACCCTGCGCTGCGTCACCGAACGCTACGGCGAACTTCCGATGCTGGCCTTCCTGGCCGCCGTCATCCGCGAGTACCACAGTCTCGAACAGGCGGCTCCGGCCACCCTGGGCGCGGACTGGCCGACCGTCAGCAGCGGCTGCGTCAGTTACGTCCGCCAAGCGGCCGGATAGGCGCAGAGTTCGGCGTCGGAGGTCGCCGGGCCAGCGGAGTCGGTGCGCCCGGTGCCGGCTAGGGATCCGCGAAGAACGCGGCCTCCGGCAAGGTTTCGCGGCGCTGCTCGATCAGGTGCCGGACTCCGGTGTTGAGCACCGCCACGATCGGTACGGCCACCAGCGCACCGATGATGCCGGCGAGTACCACACCGGTCGCGATGGCGAGGATGACTGCGAGCGGGTGGATCGCCACCGCCCGGCCCATGATGATCGGCTGCAGGATGTGCCCCTCCAGTTGCTGAACCGCGATCACCGCGAGGAAGACCACCAGTGCCGCAACCGGGCCCTGGTCCACCAACGCGACGAGTACGGCCACCGCGCCTGACACCGTCGCGCCCACGATCGGCACGAACGCGCACAGGAACACCAGCGCGGCCAGCGGGAACACGAAGTTCGCGTTCACCCGGAGCAGTACCAGGGCCAGCCCGATCCCGAGCGCGTCGATGAAGGCCACCAGGACCGTTGCCCGGACGTAGGAGGCGAGGGTGGACCAGGCTGCCTCACCGGCGTTGCCGAGCGGCTCCCGCGCGCCGCTGGGTACCACCAGGATCAGGAACCGCCAGATCCGCCGCCCGTCGCGGAGGAAGAAGAACATGGTGAACAGCACGAGGAAGGTCGACGCCAACACCTCAAGCAGGGTCGTCGCGGTGTCGAGCGCTCCGCTGGTCAGCGTCGACCGGTTCTCGCTGAGCCAGCGCCGCGCCCCCTCGGCGACGCCGGCGAGCTGGGCCTCGGAGACGTGCAGTGGGCCCTTCTGCAGCGACATCTGGATCTTGTCGATCCCCTCGCCGGCCTTCTTGGTCAGCTGGGGGAGGCCGTTGACGAACTGGGTGACCACCGCGGTGAGCGTGCCGACCACCGCCCCCAACCCACCGATCACCACCACCGCGACGGCGAGCGATGCCGGCAGCCGTACCGTGCGGCGCAGCCAGCCCACAGCCGGGGAGAGCAGCGCCGAGAGCAGCATGGCGATGGAGAGCGGGATGAGCACCTGCCGCAGCTGGCCGACGAGCCACACAGCCGCGGCAACCGCTGCGGCCAGCAGCAGCATCCGCCAGGACCACGCGGCCGCGATCCGCAGGGAGAGCGGCACCCCCTCGTCGGCGCGGCCCACCGTCGTCGGCGTCCCCGCCCGCTTGCCCCGGCCGGTCGTCGTCGCCGCCCCGGCCGCCGTCGGATTCCCGGCCGCCGTCGGATTCCCGGCCGCCGTCGGATTCCCGGCCGCCGTCGGATTCCCGGCCGCCGCCCCGGCATCGCGATCTCGTCCCGCCATAGAGGCAACGGTAGCGGGGACCGGCGGGACCGCAACGGGCGAACACGCGGTAGCGTCTGGTGCTGTGAACGCAGCCCCCTCGCCGATCGACCAGTCCAACCCCCGCGGCCCGACCATGCACCAGCTGCCGGGCGTCGACCTCGACACCGGCCTGCCGATCCGGCTGCTGCACGACCGGGTGCTGGTCCAGCTGGAGGGCGCCGAGGGGGAACGCCGATCTGCGGCCGGGATCGTCATTCCGGCGACGGCCTCGGTCGGCCACCGGCTCTCCTGGGCGACCACTGTCGGCGTCGGGCCACACGTGCGTTCCATCGTCTCCGGGGACCGGGTGCTCTTCGACCCCGACGACCGTTCTGAGGTCGAGCTGCACGGTCGGGCGTACATCATGCTGCGGGAGCGGGACGTGCACGCCGTCGCTGCACGCCGGGTCGAAGAGGACTCGACCGGGCTCTACCTGTAGGGGTAGCCGTACGCAGGCGCCCGCACGGGCGCGAGCACCACGGCGACCGGCACCACCGGCTGCTCCGGCGGGTCGAGGCTGCGCAACGAGCCGTCCGGGAGGATCAGCTGGTAGTGCGCGCCATCCCATCGTGCCGGGGCCGCGAACGGGTCACGACCGGTGAAGACCTGCCGGTACGCCACGATCGCGTCGAGCAGCCGGCGCTCCTCGGCCAGCGTCTCGTGGATCTCGTCCGGGGCGGTACCGAGCCCGCGGCGGATCCCGTCGCGCAGCAGCGCCAACTTGGTGGCCTCGAACTGGTACGCCCGCATCGCCGTCGCCCCGTGGTGCCCGGTTGTGCGGCGGGCCCACCGCCGGGCCGACAACCGCCGGCCGACGGTACCCATCGTGGCCACCTCCGGCGGCGAGAACCAGCCGGCCCGGGCGTACTCGCCCAGCACCCGCTCGGTCAGCCGGCCCTGCCCGCCGCGCAGCCACAGCGTGAAGCCCACCATGCCCAGGAAGATCGGCACCATCACCGCGATGTACCCACAGAGCAGGACCAGCGGCTGATCGGTGGTGTCGGCGACGGTGACCATCAGGTTCCAGGTGCCGTGCAGCATCATCGCGACGAGCAGCCCGGCCAGCGGGGCACACCAGCGGACCCACCGATCTGCCGTGCGCGCGCCGACACCCAGCCCGATCCCGGTCATCGCGGTGAAGAGCGGGTGGGCGAAGCCGGTCATCACGATCCGCACGAAGAAGAGCACCGCGACCGCCCCGAAACCGGCCAGCGCCCCGGCCTGGTGGGCGGCCCGGGCGTAGCCGAACCCGCCGAGGTAGAGGATGTTCTCCACCATTGCGAAGCCGGTCGCAGAGAGTCCACAGTAGACGATGCCGTCGAGAGCGCCGGAGAAGGCGCGGCGGGCGAAGACGAAGAGCAGCACCGGGCCGAGCGCCTTCATCGACTCCTCGATGAAGGGCGCCACCAGCACCCCGACCAGCTCGTCCGGCAGGCCCATCCGGGGGAACAGGTACGCCGCCCCGTTGTTCACCGCCAGCGACGCCGCTGTCGCGACCCCGGCACCCCAGCCGAAGCAGAAGGCAAGGTACTTCACCGGCTCCGGCTCGTACCGGTCCAGCCACAGGAAACAGAGGACCAGCAGCGGCACCGGCAGGATCGCCGCGCCGATCCCGACGGCGAGCGCCACCGGGCCGATCTTCGAGCCGACGTAGACCACCACACCGATCCCGCCGAGCGCCATCAGCGTGACCACGCCGGCCAGCACCAGCGCGCGCCGCAGGTCCATCCGCCCGGGTGCGCGCGGCGCCGCCGCCAGCACCGATCCTGGCGTCGGGTACACCGCCGGCGCCGGGGCCGGGGGGAGCTCGCTCATTCCGGTCAGCCTACTGGCGCCGGACCCGGCGAGGGGTCCCGCGGGGCCCCACCGGTGACGGCCTCCCCGCCCGGCTGGCCGAGTTCGGCGAGCGTGGCGGCGACGACCGGCGAGCCGGCATAGGCAGCTGCGACGCCGGTGAGCCAGGAGACCTCCTCCGCCGGGTTCTGAGCGCCCGCAGCGCCGGCTGTGTCGTCAGCCGTACCGCCGCCCGCGTCGTCGGCCGTGTCGCCGCCCGTAATGTCGGCTGCCGACCCCGGCTGCCGGGCGGCTCCTCCGACGGGGTGCGGTGGCACAGCCTGCCCGCTGCGTTGGCGGCCGACGGCGACCGCGATGACCGCAGCCTCCACAACGATCTCCAACTCGTCGCCGACCAGGCCGGCCCGCTCGCCGTACCGGCGGGCGATGGGTTCAGCCCGGGCATCGGTGTACGGGCGCAGGGCAAGGTACCCGTCGCGGATCTCCAGTACCCGCCGGACCAGTCGGAGCCGGGCCTGGCGCGCGAGCTGGATCGGCGCGCTCCAGCCGCGCGGCTGGGCCAGCAGAGCGATCGCCGGGTTGGCCTGGTGCAGGACAGTCCATAGTGGAGCGAGCTGGCGATGGGCGTACAGCGCGGTGACCCAGGTGACCAACCGGTCCAGGCCGATCAGCGGCCCCCAGGAGGGGATCGTCGAGCCGATCAGGATGAGCAGGATGGCGGTGGTGAAGCAGACCACGATGATGCTCTCGCTCAGCCCGGGTACCCCCCGGGCCAGCCGCCACAGCGCCATGTTGGCCAGCTTGACGGCGACATAGAGCATCGAGACCACCGAACCGGCGACGATGAGCCGCAGCCCGAGGCGCAGCAACGGACGGGTGGCGAGCCGGGCGTACCCCCCGGCGAGGCGGGTGATCTGCAGGCAGGACCAGGCGACGTAGCCGAGGTGGACAAAGACGTACGGCGTGATCAGCGGCGCCGGGGTGTGGTAGTACCGCCCGTCCAGCACGTACGGGTCATCCACCCGGTACCGGGGTGGCGTGATGGCGTACAGCACCACGATGGCGACGACACAGCCTGCTGTTATCGCGGTGATCCGGCGTACCCGACGCCGGGTCGGGGAATCCAGACTGGTCAGGTACAGCAGAAACGCCTGACCGCCCCCGGCAGCGACCACGGTCAGGCAGTTGGCGCTGACCCGCCCGAAGTCCAGCGCGCCGAAGAGCTGGTCGAGCCCGCTCGCCATGCGCTGCACGGTCAACGACCCGGTGATCGCGACCAGGGCGAGGCAGAGGGCACGCAGCGGCCGGCTGCCCGGATCGCGGATCAGGTGGCTCAACTTGTACAGGGCCATCCCCCAGCAGATGGCGGTGAGGACCCAGACGACAGCAGTGAGGGCGTTGACGCCGTCAGTCATCGCGGCCGGGTGGTCCGAGTGCGGCGACCAGCCGGGCCAGCACCCCCGGGTCGGCGGTCGCCGGCAGCGGTGCGTCGGACCAGCCCCGCAGGCGTTGCACGACCACCGAGGCGAAGACCTCGGCACGACGTTCCCGGTACTGCTCGTAGCTGCTGCGCGCCATCAGCCGGCTCACCAACTGCAGGTCCAGGTCGGGCATGAGGAGCGCGGCCAACTCCCGGGCCTGCGCGGAGGTCGCCGCATCGTCGAAGAGCATGTGCCCAAACTCGTGACCGACCAGGGCCAGCTGATGGACCGGCGAGGTTGCGGCGTCGTAGAAGACGTAGTCGGCGTGCCTGCCGGAGATCCACAAACCACATGGCCCGCGGCTCGGCATCTGCTGCGGCAACAGGTGCAGCGGCCGGCCGCGCCGCGACTGGACCGCCCGGTGCAGATCGCTCAGGGTGAACACCGGATCCAGGTCGAGGCTGGCGAGGATCTCGGCTGACTGGCGGCACAGCGCGCGCACGGACACGATGCGCTGCCGCGGCACCCCGGCCGCCGTCCTCCACCGCATGCCCAGTCACGCTCCCGATCAGACCGCCAAGGAACGAGCCTGGCCCGTGGGTAACGCCACGTCAATCGCGGCAGCCCGATTCGCCGGAATGATCCCTGATATTGGACCTGGTGCGCGAACGCTCCGCTACCGCCGCCCGGTCATTCGCCTCCGTGCGGGCGGGTGGCGCGGGTGCGCCGCTTGGCTGCAGCGGCCTGCTCCAGCCGCTGTACCTGCTCGATCATGGCCGCAACGGCGTCGAGGGCCTCGGGCGAGAGCTCGGCCTCGGCTGCGCGCATCGCCAACGCCTCGATTCCCGGCCGCGCCAGGACCCGGGACAGCCGGAGCTGGGCCTCGACCGCCGCGAGCTGGGCGTCGTCCAACTCGTCGTCCACCAGGTAGCTCGGCCGTACTCCGAAGTGCCGCGCCAACGCCTGGACCGCGTCGACCGTCGGGTTGTCCCGCGCGCCCTTGCGCAGGTATCCGATGTAGCTGCCGGAGACCCCGGTGGCCTGGGCCACCTCGGCGTTGGTGTACTCGCGCTCCTCGCCGGACGGGCGGATCGTGGCGAAGAGGTAGTTCAGCTTCTCCGCCAACGTCCGCCGTGGACGGACAGCCTGCTGGTCCGGCATGGTCGCCTCCGCGCCAGGTTCCTGTTCGTGAGCAACTGATGTGAAGGGCAGCATAGCCGGAACACACACGGGTTGACACAACCCGTGTACGGCGGTCTATGCTTCCTGGCAACGCCCGATCAACTGGTGTGCAACGGGGGTTCTGCGTCGACTCTTGAGTTGCCGCAGCGGCGCGCCACGGGACGGGATCTTGCTGATCGGCCTGTGGGGTCAACGGGACGGCACACGGGGGCCGAGCCCGTTCAGGCCGGCCAGCAGGTCACCGTGGCCGGCGATCCGGGCGAGCACCACCTCCGCAGTGAAGTCGGTCGGGACCACGGTGCCGGCCTGCACCTCGGTCCAGGTCAGCGGAGCGGAGACGGTGGGCGCCGGCTGGGCACGCAACGAGTACGCCGCGACCGTCGTCTTGGCCGCACTGTTCTGGCTCCAGTCGATGAACACCTTGCCCGGCCGCTGCTGCTTGGCCATCCGCGCCACGACCAGCCGGGGCTGCGCGTACTCCAGCTCCTCGGCGACCCGGTGGGCGTACCCGGTCACCTCGTCAGCGGACTGCTCGCCGGCGAGCGGGCACACCAGCTGCATGCCCTTACGCCCCGACGTCTTCGGGTACCCGACCAACGAGTCAGCGGCCAGCCGTTCGCGCAGCAGCTCCGCGACGGTGCAGCACTCGCGCAGCCCCGCAGGCGCACCCGGATCGAGGTCGAAGACCAGCAGGTCCGGCCCGGCCGCGCCAATCCTCCACTGTGGAGTATGCAGCTCCAGTGCTGCCAGGTTGGCCAGCCAGACGAGCGTGGGCAGGTCGTCGACCACGACGTAGTCGAGCGTCTGGCGGTGGGTGGTCGAGCCCGGCACGGGCAGCCGCTCCAGGCGCACCCAGTCCGGGGTACCGGCCGGGGCGTTCTTCTCGAAGAAGCCCGCGGCGGCCACCCCGTTGGGGTACCGGATCCGGGTCAACGCCCGGTCGCGCAGATGCGGCAACAGCACCGGGCCGACCCGCGTGTAGTAGTCGATCACTTCGCCCTTGGTGAACCCGACCTGCGGGTAGAGCACCTTGTCCAGATTGGACAGTTCCAGCTCGCGTCCGTCGACCCGGACCAGAATGCGGCCGGTCATTCCTGGCACTCCTGCGGGGTCTTGTCCGGGCGCAGCCGCAGCAGTCGGGGGAACCGCAGCCGGTCGTCGCGGGTACGCTCACCGAACCGCACCTCCACCACCACCTCCGGGCGTACCCAGATCGCCGTACGGGCATCCTCCCGCGGGATCGACGCAGCAAACGGCGAAGTCGGCGTGACCAGCGGGCGTAGCGCCGCCAGCAGGTCCCGCTCGGCTGCGGCCGAGATGCCGCTGCCGACCCGGCCGCGGTAGACCAACGCATCGCCACCGGGTACCCCGACCAGCAGCGCACCGATCGTGCGGGCCCCCGGCCGCCAGCCGCCCACCACATAGTCGGCGGTCTGCTCGTTCTTCACCTTCACCCAGTCCGGTGAACGGGTGCCGGGCCGGTACGGCGCCACCAGCCGCTTGGCCACCACGCCCTCCAGCCCGTGCTCGGCGCAGGCGACCAGGGTGGCGGGCCCGTCATCGAAGGACGGCGGCACCAGCCAACGCCCATGGGGCGGCGCCAGTGCGCCGGCCAGCTCGTGCAGCAGCGCGCGCCGCCGGGCGTACGCCGTACCGAGCTGGTCGACGCCGTTGAGCCGGAGTACATCGAAGATCAGGTAGGTCACCGGTACTGTCACCGCCAGCGCAGCCGCCTTGACGGCGTCGCGGACGTGCATCCGCTCGGCCAGCGCCGGAAACGACGGGCGGCCGTCGGCGTCGAGCACCACCACCTCGCCGTCGAGCACCGTGCCGCCGGGCTCGCCCGCCGCTGCACTGAGCCCGGCCGCGGCCAGCCCGGCGCCCAGGCCCGCGCCCAGGCCGGCCAGCTCGGGGTAGGCCATGGTGATCTCGCTACCGCCCCGGGCGTACAGCCGCGGGGCGCCGCCGTCGCAGACAGCCAGCGCCCGTACCCCGTCCCACTTCAGCTCGTACGCCCAGCCCGGCCCGACCGGTAACGCACCAGCGGTCGCGAGCATCGGCGCAAAAGGCGCGCCAGCCACCTGGCCATGCTATCCACGCCATCGGGCGCACGACACCTGCCGGGGAACGACTCCCGCTGGACGCCTCGTGGTGCGATCCTGACACCGGACGGCGGGTGTAGGCAGCCGTGACGGGCGAGGCACAGGGGGAGACGATGCGGTCGATCTGGAAGGGCGCGGTCTCCTTCGGGCTGGTATCGATCGCGGTGAAGCTGTACTCCGCCACCGAGGAGAAGGACATCCGGTTCCACCAGGTCCACCGCGCGGACGGCGGCCGGATCCGGTACCAGCGGATCTGTTCGCTGGACGGCCAGGAGGTCAGCTACGACGAAATCGCCAAGGGGTACGACCTGGGCGGCGGCGAGATGGTGGTACTCACCGACTCCGACCTCGCCGACGCGCCGCTGACCACGAGCCGGGCCATCGAGGTGCTGCAGTTCGTGCCGGCCGAGCAGGTCGACCCGATGCTGTACAACAAGGCGTACTACCTGGAGCCCGAAGGCGCAGCGACGAAGCCGTACGTGCTACTGCGCGACGCGCTCACCCGTGCCGACCGGGTGGCGATCGTGAAGGTCGCGCTGCGCCAACGCGAACAGCTCGCCACCTTGCGGGTACGCGACGGCGTGCTGGTCCTCAACACGATGCTCTGGCCGGATGAGGTGCGTAACCCCGAGTTCGGTTTCCTCGACGACGACGTGCAGGCCCGCCCGGCCGAGTTGGCCATGGCCGGCTCATTGATCGAGTCGATGGCCGCCGACTTCCACCCGGAGGAGTACACCGACAACTACCGGGCCGCCCTCCAGGAGATCATCGACGCGAAGGCGGCCGGTCGGGAGGTGCTGACCCCGCCCGCGGAGGAGCCGGCCCCGGGCGCTGCGGTGGACCTGATGGCCGCGCTGCGCGCCTCGGTCGAACGCGCCCGTGCGGTACGCGGCGAGCCGGGCGCACCGGCCGAGCCGGTCGCACCGTCGGGCGGGCGGACGACCGCCCCGAAGAAGGCCGCAGCGAAGGCCCCCGTCAAGGCCGCCGCAGCCAAGGCTGCCGGAGCCGGAGCCAAGGCCGCTGGAGCCGCCGCGAAGGCCCCAGCCAAGAAGGCCGCGGCCCGCGAGCGCCGCTCGGCGTAACCCGGCCCTGGTTCTGCCACTGACGTAACGCCACGGTCAGCCGCGGTCGGCCGCGGTCGGCCGCGGTCAGAGCCACGGTCGGCCACCGCCACGGTCGGCCACCGCCAGCCGCGGTCAGCCGCGGGCGGCGGCCTCGACGGGCACCTCGACGGCGTACTCCGTCGCTGCCTCGTCCGGTGCCGCCGCGCTCCGCGTCCCCGGGGCGGCACCCTGCAGTTCCCGGTCGGGCAGGGCCAGAGTGAGCAGGACCGCGATGACCGAGACGCTCGCGCAGACCAGGAACAACGGGTGCAGCGCGTGCACGAAGGCGGCCTGCACCACGGGGTCGACCGGACCGTGGTGTGATCGCGCAACGAGCTCGTTGATCGACAGGCCGGTGCCGGCGAGCCGGTTCGCCATCACCGCTCCGAGTGCCGCCACGCCCAGCGAGCCGCCGAGCGAACGGAAGAAGGTCGAGGCGGAGGTACCCGCGCCGAGGTCGCGCAGTTCGAGCCCGTTCTGCACGGCCAGGATCAACGGCTGCATGGCCAGGCCGAGGCCGACTCCGATCACCACCATGAAGCTGAAGGTCTGCCACAGCGGAGAGTCGGCGTCCAGCAGGGTGAACAGCACCAGCCCGACGGTCAGCACGCTGGTACCCGCGACGGTGAACCACTTGTACCGGCCGATCCTGCTGATCAGCCGCCCGGAGACGATCGAGGTGACGATGATGCCGGCCATCATCGGCAGCATCAGCATCCCGGACTCACTCGGCGACGCACTCTTGACGATCTGCAGGTACAGCGGCACATAGATGATCGAGCCGAACATCGCGAAGCCGAGAATGAAGGCTGCCGCGTTGGCGATGGAGAACGTCCGGCGACGGAACAGCCGCAGCGGCAGGACCGGCTCGGTGGCCCGCGCCTGCACGGCGACGAACGCCACCGCCAGGGCGGTCCCGGCGAGGAAGAGGCCGAGGATCTGCGGCGACGCCCAGGCGAACTGGTTGCCACCCCAGGAGAGCCCGAGCAGGATGCAACAGACGCCAGCCACCAGCAGTGCCGCGCCCCACCAGTCGATGGTGTGGTCCCGCCGCTGGTGCGGTACCAGCCGCAGCACCCGAAGGCAGACGAGCAGCGCGACCACGCCCACCGGGATGTTGATATAGAAGATCCAGTGCCAGTCGTGCTCGGCGAAGTACCCGCCGATCGGCGGGCCGGCGACCGACGCGAGCCCCCAGACGGCACCGAAGAGACCCTGGTACTTGGCCCGCTCGCGCGGCGTCCCCACATCCGAGACGATGGTGAAGGCGAGCGTCATCAACCCGCCGGCGCCCAGTCCCTGGATCCCCCGGGTGACGATCAGCCAGGTCATGTTCGGCGATGCACCGGCCAGCGCCGAGCCCACCAGGAAGGTGCCGATCGCGAAGAGCAGCACCGGGCGCCGGCCGTACAGGTCGCTCACCTTGCCGTACAGCGGGGTGGACGCGGTCGACGCCAGCAGGTACGCGGTCACCACCCACGCGTAGTGCTCGATGCTGTGGAACTCACGCACGATCGTGGGCATCGCCGTCCCCACGATGGTCTGGTCGAGCGCCGCCAGGAGAAGGGCGCACATGAGACCGCTCAGCAGCAGCAGGAGCTGCCGGTGGGTGAGCATAGGGCGCTGGTCGCTCATCTGTGCTGCTCCGTTCGCTCCGTCGCCCACGCCGCGATTGTGGCACCCGTTCTTGCGCGAAGCGCCAACAATCACAAGCCACTGCATCAACTACATATCCATTTAGCCAGCTCGTTCCGGCGTTTGCCGGCGTACCGCGGCTCTGCCCGCAGTACGGCGACCGGAAAACGAAGGCCCCGCTCGGCGGTCCCGCCGGCGGGGCTACTCCAGTGGAGCCACCTGTCGGAATCGAACCGACGACCTGTGCTTTACGAGAGCACCGCTCTGACCAACTGAGCTAAGGCGGCAACAGTGCGCCAGTCTACGCGACGCCGCCGCGCGCGAGCACGACGGGCTGAGCGCACAAGGCGGGCGGCGAAGTGTCGGATCCAGCGAGTACCCTCCCGGACGTGACGGCCCACGAGATCTCCTCCGGGGGTGGCGAGCAGCTTGCCCGCCCGGTCCCCCAGCAGCTGAAGCCGGCCGCGCCGGCGACGTCGGAGCACCCGGCGGCAGAGCCTCTGGCAGCGGCGGCAGAGCCGCTGGCCGCCGGTCGGGCCGCGGTGCCCGGGCCCACGTCGGTCGGCCCGGTGCCCGCTGGGGCCCCGGCCGATGCCGGCGAGCCCCGGCCGAGGTCGCTCGACCCGCAGGAGCTGGGTTTCACGCCGCGCGGCCCGGTGCCGTGGCTCGGCCCGAGGTTGCTCGCCGCGACCGCGGTCCGGGTCGTGCTGGCCCAGCTCTTCGGGGCATACCTGGACAAGCGAGAGCTGCAGGGCGCACTGCCGGAGCAGACCTACGACGAGCGCGGGCCCGAGGGGGACACCGGCGAAGTCTGGTTCGACTATGTGGCCGACACCGGCGACGGCTTCGACCCGACGTACTCCATCGCGTACCTGCTCGCCCAGCCGACGCTGACCCCCGACGGCACGCCGCTGCCGCGCGGCCGGATGGTGGTCCTGGGCGGCGACCAGGTGTATCCGACACCCAGCGGCCAGCAGTACGAAGACCGCTTCAAGGGCCCGTTCCGCGCGGCGTTCCCGGTGCCGCCGCGCGAGGGCGAACAGCCGTCGATCTACGCGCTGCCCGGCAACCACGACTGGTACGACGGGCTCACGGCGTTCCTGCGACTCTTCGCCCGGGCGCGCCACGGCCACATCGGCGGCTGGCGCACCCGGCAGTCCCGGTCATACTTCGCGATCCAGTTGCCGCAGCGGTGGTGGCTGTTCGCGATCGACTCCCAGTTCGGCGCATACATCGATGATCCGCAGCTGCGCTACTTCGCCGACGCGGCCAAGGCGCTGAGCCCCGGTGACCGGGTCATCCTCTGCACGCCGTCGCCGGACTGGGTCGAGGCCACCACCCACCACGACCCACAGACCTACGACTCCATCGACTACTTCGTGCGCACCGTCATCACGCCGACCGGTGCCGACGTGCGCGCGATGATCTCCGGCGACCTGCACCACTACGCGCGGTACAGCGGCCCGGCCCGCGAGCTGATCACGTGTGGCGGCGGCGGCGCCTACCTGTACGCCACCCACCGGCTGCCGGAGAAGATCGAGGTGCCACCGCAGGCGTCACTGGTGCGCAAGCCCAGCCCCAGCCAGGAGTACCAGCTCGCCGCCCGGTACCCGAGCAAGGCGCGCTCACGCAGCTTCGCCGCCGGGGTGTTCGATCGGCTGCCCTGGCGCAACCCCGGCTTCGTGGGGCTGCTCGGCGTGCTCCACCTGATGTTGATGCTCTCCCTGGCCAACGCCTCGAGCGCCATGGACAAGACCGCAGAGTTAGCCAACGGGATCGTCCAGCTGCGGCTGGTCACCATCCCGATCCTGATCATGGCGTCGGTCATCCTCATCACCACGATCGCGTTCGCGGCGCCCCGGACCGGGGGGCACGCCAAGTTCAAGCACTGGCTGCTCGGCACAGTGCACGGGTTCGCTCATATCGGGCTCGGCGTGCTCGGCGCCTGGCTGTGGATGATGGTGCCGCTCGGCGGGCTGCCGTACCCGGTGCCGCCACTGGTGGCGCTCCTGGTGTACGCGCCGCTGGCCGGAGTCGCCGCCAGCCTGCTCTTCAGCGGGTACCTGCTTTTCGCCAGCATGTTCGGCGTCAACCTCAACGAACTGTTCTCGGCCCAGGGGATCATCGACGCCAAGGGCTTTCTTCGGCTGCACGTCGGTCGGGACGGCACGCTCACCATCTACCCCATCGCGGTGGACGAGGTCGGTCGCCGCTGGACACCGACCCCCCGCGCCGCGCCGGAGAACCCCTGGTTCGAACCCGAACGCCCGATCACCGTGCGCCTGGTGGAGCCGCCGATCCAGCTCCGCTGACCACTCGCGGGGAAACGTGGTGGTCCAGCGGATACTCGTGTCGCCGCAGCGCCAGTAAGATACGTGATTTGTGCGCTTAATGCGGCTTTTGGGGCCTCCCATAGTTAATGAGCCCGTAACTCACGTCTGCCGGACTTCGTTGGGGCAACGTGACGGATCCGCAGGCCAGTCCGGAGCGCGCCCCTCGACCCGGGGCGCCAGGCCACTCTGCGCCTCAACCCGGGGCGCCAGGCCACTCTGCGCCTCGACCAGGCGGGCCAGGGCGCGCCGCGTGCGGTCCGAAGCTTGGCCGCCCGCATCGCCGGCGCCTCGTCACGATGATCATCTTTGGGCTGCTGGGTGCCGCGGCCAACCCGGCGATCGGTGCAGCGCCCGCCCTGGCCGCGGCCGACGGTGCCTGCGCGGCGCCCCGCTTCAGCGCCACGGCCTCGGCCGACCTGCTCCGCCTCGCCCAGCTCGACCTGACATCGTTCGGCCTACGCGGCGCACCCATGGCTGGACTCCGGATCGCCACGTCCCGATCCGACACGACCGGAGGACAATCACCAAAGTCTGTGGCCGACGCCCAGTACGTGTCGAGCGACCCGCCCATCGACTCCGCGATCGACCCGACGGGCGGCCCATCCGCAGGCTCCCCGGACGACCCGACAGTAGGGCCGTCCGGTCCTGCTGCCGATGACCCGTCGTCCGACCCGTCGTCCAGCCAGTCGTCCAGCCAGTCGTCCGGCCAGTCGTCCACTTCTTCGTCCGCTCCCTCGCCCACTCCGTCGCCCGCTCCCTCCGCAAGCGCGTCCGGAAGCCCGCGGGGCGGTCCGTCACCGAGTCCGTCGGACAGCCATTCGGGCGACCCGTCCGGTGAGCCGACGGGTGACGCGCCGTCGGATACAGCGCCGACCGCCCGGGCCCGGCAGGAGGCCCCACCGGCCGCCGAGGGCGGAGTCACTGTGGATACCGCCGCCGGTGGCCTGGGCGCCCTGCACCTGGGCACCGGTACCCTCACGGCGCACACGCCCTGGCCCGGTCCGCAGGGCTGCGCGCCGCAGCCGGGTACCACCGCCGAGGCGGCGGCCACGCTGCGGGAGGCCGGGCCCGGCGACAACGCCGCCGGTACCGGTCGGGAACGGCGCGCACTCGGAAGCAGCGCGGTCACCGGGCTGGTCTATCAGGACGGCACGCTCCGTCCACTGGCCACAGCGGAGGTGAACCTCAACGAGTTGACCCTGTTCGGCGGTACCGGCGCCCAGCTGCGCGTGGTCATGGTCCGCCAGCCCCGACTCCGGGTGGTCGCCGGCCACCTCCCCGACGACCCCGCTGCCGCCGACCCCGCAGCCACACCCGCTACGGACCCCACCGCCGGCGTTGCCGCCGAGCCGTCCGGTGACTCCGGCGCCAGGCCGACGATCGACTACTCCGCGCCGGCTCTGCAGGTGACGCTGTCGGACGGGGTCACCCGGACCCTCGACAGCCCCGCCCAACAGGTCGAGGCCGTGGTCATGATCGGCGGCGTACCGGCAGTCCTGCGGCTGTCACTGGGCACGATGCAGGCCGAGGTCGTCGCTGACCGGGTCCAGGCTCACGCGACAGCGCTGCGGGTACAGCTGCTCAGTCAGGGAGCCTCCATAGTGGACCTCGGCGTCGGGGTACTGGAGACAGCAGCGTCCGGCCTCGCCCGCGATGACGGTCTACCGGTCACCGGCGGGTACGCCGGTACGCTGGTCGGCTGGGGTGCCGCAATGCTCATGATCGGCGCGTTCCTGGTCTACGCGACACGTCCGCGCCAGGTACCCGCGAGCGCTCAGAGACTGACCGTGGTGGTCCCGCCCTGCGCCCGCACCACGCTGGAGGCCGCGGCCCGGTAGGGCAGCTCGTCCAGGCGCCCAGCCCAGCGGTCGTGTACGGCCTGGCCGCGATCGCACTCCCCCGCCGCGACCGCGAGCACGTGCGCGCCGATCGTCGCAGCGGCGACGCTTCGTTCAGCCGCGGCGGGGCTGCGCAGCGCGACCGCCTCCGCGGAGCAGAGCGCTGCCGCCAGGGCTTCGGCCAACGCCAGGCGCGCTGCCGTCATCCAGTCCGCGACGTCGTCCAGATACCCCGCGGTCGCGGCCAGCCGCCCGGCGAGGCTCTCCTCCCCCGGTTCGGCCGATCCGCCCAGAAAACCGCCCAGGTCACGCCACCGGTCGGCGTACGCCTCGGCGGCCGCTCCCGTCCAGTTCCCCGGCTCGCCTGCGGTGGCGCGCAGCCGGACATGCTCCCCGGCGAGCTGGCGCAGGTCGGCAGCGCAGCCACGCAGTGGGTCCGGTGCGAGCGCAACGATCGCGGCGACGGCGTCCCCCACGAGCGCACCGACCCGCCGCAGCAGCGGCCAGATCCGGTGGCCGGCCGGGGCGCCGCTGGCCGCGAGCGTGTCGTCGACCCTGGCGACGAGGTCGCGGGCGGGTGCCTCGACCCGATCCAGCGCGTCCATCACCGCTCGCCCCGGTCATGCCGTTCGCGTGCGGACTGCTCGGCGTCGGCGTAGCCGGCCGCGGCCAGGCGCAGGGTATCGGCGAGATCCACCAGGCGGGCTCCGTGCGCGGCCGACTCGCGCGACCGGGTGGCCAGAGCGCCGGCACAGGTATCGTGCAGCGCGCGCCCCAGCTCGCCGAGGCCGCCCGTCGCATCAGCGCCGAAGGCCTCGGCACCAGGGTCGAGCGCACCGAGCCGGGCACCGGCGTCGCCGAGCCCATCGCCAGCCGCGGCGAGGCGTCCAGCCAGGTCATGCAGGCCCATGCCGTTCTCCTTCTCTACGCCAGTGGCCGGTACTCGCCGAAAGTCTCGGAATGCAGTTTCTGTCGTGCCCACGTCGCGGCGTCGGCAGCCGCGACCACCGCCTCCCGGATCGAGCGGGACAGGTCGGCTGCGGTACGTCCGGTCAGCTGACCACGGACCTGCACATCGCGGATCGCGCCGTCCGCGGTCACCACCACCTCGACCAGCCCGTCCGGCGACCGCACGGTCACGTCGACACCCTTGACCGCCTGCTCGAACTCGGCGAGGCGGGCCTCGATGCGCTCATAGCGATCGATCGCCTCGCCGATCCACGCCTCATCGATCTCGCGCGCCATCGCGTCGTCCCTCCCGGGCTGGAACCTACGGCACCCGACAGTAGCCGAGGAAGCCCGAACTGATTCCTGTGGATAACACTCCGCTGGACCGAATCGATGTTTCTCTGGCTGCCGGAGACGCGCGGTCAGCCACGCCAGAGGATCAGCATCATCGCTTCGACAGCGATGCGCGGCTTGACGTTGGCATCGATCGCGGTGCGGCAGGCCAGTACCGCCTCCAGCCGGCGCAGGGTGCCCTCCGGGCTCCACCGTTGCGCGGCGCTGGCGGCCAGCTCGGCGGCGTCGACATGCACCGGCGCCACCGGCGCCCCGAGCGTGCGGGCCAGGACGTCACGGTAGAAGGCGGCGAGGTCGACCAACGCCCGGTCGAGCGCATCGCGTTGTGCACGGGTGGCGCGCGACTTCTGCCGACGCTCCAACTCCTTGAGCTGTCCGGTCGCGCCGCGCGCCGCACCGGCCGTACCGCGACCGGTACCCCCGAAGCCGAGTGCGGTCTCCAACGCCGCCTTCTCCTGACTGTCCACTTCGGAGACTGTGCCGGCGGCCTCCGCCTCAGCCGCTTCGATCAGGGCGTTGGCCAGCTCAAAAGCCGCGCCCACACCGGTGAGTCGACGCGGTACGGCGAGGACCGCATCGCGGCGCGCCCGGGCCTGCGGATCCCGGGCCAGCCGTCGGGCCCGGCCGACGTGCCCCTGCGCCGCGGCCGCCGCCCACGCCGCGGTCTGCGGGTCGGTACCGTCGCGCTGGGTCAGTACGGCCGCGACCGCCTCGGCGCGCGGCTGGCGCAGCGCCACCACCCGACACCGGGAGCGCAGCGTCACCGAAATATCGTCCGGGTGGGTGGACGGGGTACACAGCAGAAAGACCGTCCGCGGTGGCGGTTCCTCCACAGCCTTCAACAGCGCGTTACCGGCCGCTTCGGTGAGCCGGTCGGCATCCTCCACCAGCAGCACCTGCCACCGCCCCTGGCTGGGTGCACCAGCCGCCCGCAGTACCAGGGCGCGCATCTCGCCCACCCCGATGGTGAGCCCCTCCGGCACCACGAAGCGCACATCGGCGTGGGTGCCACCAAGCGTCGTGTGGCACTGGGCGCACTCGCCGCAACCCCCCTGCGGGCACTGCAGTGCGGCCGCGAACGCCCGGGCGGCCACCGATCGACCGGAGCCGGGCGGGCCGGTGAAGATCCAGGCGTGCGCCATACCGTCGCCGGCGACAGCGCCGGCCAGCGTGGCGACCGCCTCCTCCTGGCCCACCAGGGCAGCGAAGACGGGTGGCGCCATCAGCCCCGCTCCGCACTGTCCACAAGGGATTCCGTCGATCGCCCAGGCCCCGGCGCGGCCGGTGCGCCGACCTCACCGGCCAGGTCGGCAAGCTCCGCAGCCTCGGAATCCGCGGCGGCACGCTCGGCAGCCTCGGAATCCGCGTCGACGGGCGGGCCGATCGGGACCATGGCGAGGATCCGTTCGGCGACCGCCTCCGCGGTCTGCGCGCAGGCACGGCTGCCGTCCAGTACCAGGTACCGGCCGGGGTCGGCTGCGGCCAGGTCGAGGAAGGCGTACCGGACCCGTTCGTGGAACGCGAGGGACTCCTGCTCCAGCCGGTCCGGAGTACCACGGTCGCTGACCCGGCGCAGCCCGACGGTGGGCTCGACGTCGAGCAGGACCACCACGTCCGGCTTGAGCCCACCGGTGGCCCAGGACGACAGCCAGGAGACTTCCTCGACCGGGAGCGTACGCCCGGCGCCCTGGTACGCCAGGGACGAGTCGACGTACCGGTCGGAAATGACTACGGCGCCCCGCTCCAGGGCCGGGCGGATGACCGCGGCAACATGGTGTGCCCGGTCGGCGGCGTACAGCAGCGCCTCGGCGCGCGGGGTCATCGGACGGCCGGCGGAGCCACCCGGGCCGGCAGAGCCGGCGGAGCCACCCGGGCCGGCAGAGCCGGCGGAGCCACCCGGGCCGGCAGAGCCGGCGGAGCCACCCGGGCC
>OBEQ012714431.1_pt1 | contig 27862 bp, 22 predicted proteins | sample 1670901 | NCBI WGS metagenome assembly OBEQ01 (sample SAMEA104232315, study PRJEB22302) | groundwater metagenome | biome: forest; feature: aquifer; material: groundwater | place: USA | collected 2011-08-07 | depth 5.4 m
CATAGGCCATTGCCTCCCCTGGAATACAATGGCCCAAGTGTAGCTTGGATTTGAAATCGATTACGCTCATTTTTGATTGCAACATGTTATTTCTCAATCTGTTAGAAGAAAACTAAACTAAAATAACCGGACAGCAGTGATGTTAAATAATAAATCGATATTGATTACCGGCGGCACAGGCTCCTTTGGAAAAAAGATGGTTCAGATTGTACTGACGAACTATAAGCCGAAGAAATTAATTATTTTCAGCCGTGATGAATTAAAACAGTTTGAAATGGCCCAAAAGTATAATGTCAAAAAGTATCCGTGTATTCGCTATGTGTTGGGTGACATTCGCGACAAAGACAGGTTGTATCAAGCATTTAATGGAGTTGATTATGTGATTCATACGGCGGCGTTAAAACAAGTTCCAACCGCAGAGTATAATCCCGAAGAATTTATCAAGACAAACATTTTAGGCGGAATGAATGTCATCGATGCATGCCTCTATAATAATGTAAAGAATGTGATCGCATTATCCACCGATAAAGCATGCAATCCAATCAATCTTTATGGCGCAACGAAACTTTGCTCGGACAAACTATTTACCGCGGCCAATGTTTATGCGGGATCTGATAAAAAAACACGATTCGCTGTTGTTCGATATGGCAATGTGCTGGGATCCCGGGGGTCTGTCATTCCATTCTTTAAAGAGCGGGCACAAACAGGTGTCTTGCCCATTACAGATCCGAACATGACGCGCTTTTGGATTACGCTCGACCAAGCAGTTCATTTTGTTTTGGCTTCGATCACGAAAATGAAAGGAGGGGAAATATTTATTCCTCGAATTCCATCAATGAAGGTTGTTGACTTAGCCAAAGCAATTGCGCCGCAATGTGAAGTAGAAATTATCGGTGTACGGCCAGGAGAAAAAGTGCATGAAATGCTTTTAAGTGAACATGAAGCAAGAAACGCAATTGAGTTTAAAGAATGCTTTGTTGTGGAGTCTAACAATCATTCAGGTTGTGAATCGAGCAAAGATTTATTATTAAGAGATGCAAATGGGACCGGAAAAGTCTGTGCGGAAGGATTTACTTATGCCTCTAACACCAACATAGAATGGTTGGGTATTGAAGATCTTAGAGAGTTGGTTGAAAAAATATCAGACGATTACTCCATCGAACGCTCTCGCTGGTTAATGGACGACGTACCGGAAGCTAGTCATGTATAAAAAGAATGTTGTAGTAACGGGAGGAGCCGGTTTTATCGGAAGTCACTTGATTGACCAGCTTGTTGAAAGCGGGCATTCAGTCACGGTTATTGATAATTTTTCAACTGGTAGACCCGAAAATATTGCCCATCAACAAGGCCGCGTCCGAATAATCGAAGTAGATATCACAAACTTCGATGCTATTTTTCCTCATTTTAAAGACCAGGATATTGTATTCCATCTGGCCGCTTTAGCGGATATAGTGCCTTCAATTGTTGAGCCGAGAGCCTATTATTTATCGAATGTCCTGGGTACGATGAATGTCGTCGAAGCTGCCCGTTTGGCAAAAATTCAAAAACTCATTTATGCCGCATCTTCTTCCTGCTATGGTATTCCACCTAAGGAGTTTTATCCCACTTCTGAAATAGCACCCATTAATCCTCAACATCCTTATGCTTTGACAAAGTATCTCGGAGAACAAACCGCGCTGCGTTGGGGACAGATATACGATTTGTCAGTGACTTCTTTGCGTTTTTTTAATGTATACGGTCCACGGTCTAAGACATCTGGCACTTATGAAGTTGTCTTCGGCACTTTTTTGGCCCAAAAGCTTGTCCACAAGCCTTTCACAATTGTCGGCGATGGAAACCAAACGCGAGATTTTATTTACGTCACGGATGTAGCCAACGCAATGATAGCTGCCAGTTTTTCGCAAGTAAAAAATGAAATTTTCAATGTTGGAACGGGTACACCACAAAGTATCAATACGCTGGCCTCTCTTTTAGATGGAGAAAAAATTCATATTCCAAAACGGCCCGGTGAGCCGGATTGCACCTGGGCAGATATCCGTAAAATTAAAACTATTTTACATTGGAAGCCGGAAATATCTTTTTCTGAAGGTGTTCAAAAAATTCTACAGCATATCAATTATTGGAAAGAAGCCCCGGTTTGGACCCCTGACCGCATTGAGAAGGCAACTGAGGACTGGTTTAAGTATCTCGCACGGAACTAACTAAAATGGACCAAAAAATTTTAAAAAAAATACAGTCATCAGAATCGTTAGTCAAAATCGTTCAGAATTTGAAACAGAAAGGGAAGAAGATTGTTTTGTGCCACGGCGTTTTTGATATTGTGCATTTGGGACATATACGACACTTTAATGAGGCTAAGTCGCAAGGAGATATTTTGATCACGTCGCTCACTCAGGATAGATACGTTAAGCGTGGCCCTGGGCGTCCATATTTCAATGACCGACTACGTGCAGAAACACTGGCTTCACTCGCTGTGACGGACTATGTGTCGGTCGTGGAAGCACCCACAGCAACCAATTTTATCCGAAAGATACGGCCAGATATTTACGCCAAAGGGCCCGATTACAAATTAAAAGATAAAGACATTACGGGAAAAATTCTTGAAGAGGAAAAAGCCATCAAAGCAGTGGGTGGTCGCTTGTTTTTTACGGATGATATCACCTTCAGCTCTTCGAAGTTAGTCAATGACTATCTTGACGCATTTCCACCTCGTACGGGCAAGTATTTGAAAGCGATTAACAAACGTTACCCTATAGAATTTATCATCAAGGCTATTGAAGCTTTGAAGAAATTAAAAGTGCTTGTAATTGGGGATGCTATTATCGATGAATATCATTATTGTTTGCCGCTGGGTAAATCGTCCAAAGAGCATTTGGTTGCAAACCGTTACGATTCCAAGGAAATGTTTGCAGGTGGCAGTCTTGCAACGGCTAACAACGCCGCCAGTATCTGTGGGCAAGTTGATTTAGTAACAATCCTTGGAAATCAAAAACCTTATCAAAAATTCATTGAGAATCATTTGGTTTCCAACGTTCGTCCCCATTTTTTTTTCCGTCCGGATGCTGGTACAATTGTGAAAAGGCGTTATGTCAGCAAAGCTCAGAATCGCAAATTATTTGAGATATGTTTTATTGATGATGTAGATATTTCCCGTCATGAAGAGCAGAAGGTTCTGGAGCATATTAAGAAAGTAATTAAAAGTTATAATTTGGTGATTGTCTCTGATTATGGCCATGGATTTTTAACAAAAAGGATCCGTGATTTAATTTGCACAAAGGCGAAATATCTTGCGCTTAATGTACAAACCAACAGCGCCAATATCGGATTTAATCTCGTCACGAAATATAAAAAGGCAAATTGCGTGTGTGTCGACGAGTTAGAGCTTCGGTATGCTACTCATGCGCGGTTTAGCGATCTCCGCACCCACGCTAAAAAAATTTATCAGCAGCTTGGCTGTGAGCATATCATTGCCACCCGTGGGGCATCAGGATCATTATGTTATTCTGTAAAAGGTGGCTTCCATGAAACACCGGCTTTTTCTAGCGTTGTTGTCGATGCAGTTGGAGCGGGCGATGCTTTTTTTGCTTTCACTGCGCCTTGCTTTGCTGCTGGTATGCCGCAGGAAGTAGTATCCCTGATTGGTAACGCAGCTGGCTCGCTGGCTGTGCAAATTGTTTGCAACAGGGAACCGGTAAAAACTGTTGATCTTATCAAATTTATTACGCGACTGTTGAGGTGAAACCAATGCATAAATTGAAAACAATTCTTGTGACCGGCGGAGCAGGGTATGTCGGTGCAGTTTTAATACCAAAACTGCTGAATAAGGGATACAACGTTAGAGTTCTGGATTTGTATACATATGGAACCGATGTTTTTCATGGAATTAAAGACAAGTCCAATCTTGAAGAGATAAGAGGCGACATTTGCGATACTAATTTACTTAAGAAAGGTTTGCGCGATTGCGATGCAGTGATTCATCTCGCATGTATCTCTAACGATCCGACATTCGAACTCAATCCCGAATTGAGTCGTAAAGTTAATTATGACGCGTTTGAGCCTCTGGTACGCATTAGTAAAGAAAGTGGAGTACGTCGGTTTATTTATGCGTCCACCTGTAGTGTTTACGGCGTTAGCGATGCTGAAAATGTCACGGAAGACCACCCGCTTCTTCCCATCACGGATTACAACAAATACAAAGGATTGTGCGAGCCTATTTTATGGAAATATCAATCACCAGAATTTACAGCTGTCACAATTCGTCCGGCAACAGTTTGCGGCTATTCACCGCGGCAAAGATTTGATCTCACCGTAAATATTTTAACTAATCACGCGTATAATAATAATCATATTCTCGTTTTCGGCGGCAAACAAGAACGTCCGAATCTTCACATTGAAGACATGACAGACCTTTATTGCCTGCTGCTTGAACTGCCGAACGAAAAAATTGCAGGCAAAACTTACAATGTGGGTTATCAAAATCGTTCAATTGCCGACATCGCAGAAATCGTACGCAAAGTAATGGCCGAAGAATTTCCTGAGCGGCCAGAAGTGACGATAGAAACAAGGCCATCCGAAGATATTCGTTCCTACCGTATCTCGTCTGAAAAAATTAAGCGTGAGCTAAATTTCGTTCCTCAACACACAATTGAAGATGCTGTACGGAATCTCATTAAAGCATTCAAAGCCGGTCGATTTAACGATCCGATGAATAACCCCCGGTATTTTAATATCAAAATGCTGAAATCTTTGGAGCATTCATGCCCGGTTTAATGAATATTCCTTACGTTGATCTAGCTGAACAACACGCCCCTATTAAAGAAAGATTGCTTGAAGCCATCGGTAAGGTGATGGATCATGGGCAGTTCATTTTGGGTCCGGAGGTCGCTGAATTTGAACAACGCTTTGCTCAATTATGCGGCACTCGATATGCGGTCGGATTGAATTCAGGAACAGATGCTCTTATTTTGGCTTTGCATGGATTCGGCATCGGTGCGGGCGATGAAATTATCACTGTTGCGAATTCGTTTGTTTCTTCGACAAGTTGCATCCTTTGTGTTGGTGCCAAACCGGTTTTTGTCGATGTTGCAGAAGATTATTTAATAAATCCACATTTGATTGAAAAAGCAATTACACCTCGCACAAGAGCGATTTTGCCCGTGCACTGGACCGGCCGACCGGCGGACATGGATGCAATCATAACAATTGCTAAAAAGCGCAAGTTAGCAGTTATCGAAGATTGTGCGCAAGCGGTCAGCGCAGAATATCATGGAAAAAAAGTCGGAAGTTTTGGTAATGCCGGTTGTTTCAGTTTGCATCCGTTGAAAACGTTGAATGCTTGCGGCGACGGCGGTATTTTGACGACAAACGACAAAAATTTGTATGAACAAGCGGTCATTCTTCGCAATAATGGATTTCAACACCACAACGAATGTGTGTCTTGGAACAATAATTCAAGACTTGATACAATTCATGCCGCTACCCTTTTGGTGAAATTTGAATATTTGGAAGAATGGACCGAATCTCGTCGCAGAAACGCACATTTTTATCAGCAAGAGTTAAAAGATTTGCCGCAAGTTGAAGTGCCAATCGAACAGGATGATCTGCGCAGTGTCTATCATACATTTATCATTCAAGCAGAGCGCCGCGATGAATTACAGGCATTTATGTCTGAGAAAGGGATTGAGACTAAAATTCATTATGCCGTCCCGATCCATTTACAACCCGCCGCCAAAAAGTTGGGTTATGGACCAGAAAGTCTGCCGATAACCGAACGCCAGGCGAAACGAGTGTTGAGTTTGCCAGTGGCTCAGTCGTTACAAAAAGAAATGCTAGAACACGTTGTCGACACCATACGAGCCTTTTACGAGAAAGTGAAGCCATGAATGTTCCTTATTCTTATCTGGATGAACAGTTTGCTAATATTGATGGTTATATCGAGGATATTCGTCAACTTGTCAAGAGCGGTGATTTTACGCTGGGAAAAGCCGTGGGAGAATTCGAAGAGCGCTTTGCTCGTTTGTGCGGTCTCCCGCATGCCATTGGAGTTGGTTCCGGCACAGATGCTCTCATCCTTTCACTCAAAATTCTGGGCATCGGTCTGGGGGATGAAGTAATTACGACGCCTAACACGTTCATTGCAACGGTTGGTGCCATTGCAATGGTTGGAGCGCGACCTGTTTTTGTAGACAATAATGAAGAATACACAATTGACGTTGACAAAATTGAGCGCGCAATCACATCCAAAACAAAGGCTATTTTGCCGGTGCATTTGACCGGTTCGCCCGCGGACATGCCGCGGATTGCGGAAATAGCCAAGCGTCGTAACTTGTTGATCATAGAAGATGCGGCGCAATCGATTCTTGCCAAAATTGATGGTAAACACGTTGGATCATGGGGAGAAACCGCTTGTTTTAGTCTGCATCCGTTGAAAAATTTGAATGTTTGGGGTGATGGTGGAGTGATCGTCACACGCTCGGCGGAATTATGCCGCAAATTGAAGCTATTTCGCAATCACGGAATGGCGACTCGCGATGAAATTGAAATGTTTTCGCATAACTCGCGTCTTGATTCACTTCATGCCGTGATTGCAAACCGGCTACTTGATGACGTGGATGACATTACTCAAAAACGCATATCGAACGCTCAGCAATACGACGAAGCTTTTAAGGAATTGAAAGATCAGATCGTGATCGCAAGAAGACGGGCCAACGTTCAGCAGGTTTATCACACCTATGTCTTGCGCGTGAAAAATCGCGACGCGCTTTTAAATTACCTTCTGGAGCATCAAATCGAAGCTAAAATTCATTATCCAATTCCTGTTCATTTACAGAAAGCGGCCGAACATCTAGGCTATAAAGCAGGCGACTTTCCTGTTTGCGAAGAAGATTGCCGCAGAATCATCAGCTTACCGGTTCATCAACATTTAACCCCCCAGCAAGTTTCGTACGCGATTGATTGTGTGAAGGAATTTTATTGTGGTAGTCGTCAGTGTTTGAAAAAAGAAATGAGTGCATAAGTCTAGGATTTCTCAAAAATCCTGAATCGACATTTGTGAATTGCAGTTTTTTCGATGTTGTAACGATGTCGAGCATATCCTGATGAAAGATCAAAAAATTATCCCAAGCGAGTTTGAACTGACCTCAGACGATTTCTGAAAAGAAATAATTAATGCGGTTTTTTGGGAGGCTCTTTCTTATCACGCGGTATCACTTTTGGGTTTTTCTTAAATTCCGGCGCCAACTGAGCATTAATTTTTCCCCATTCTGATTCTTCGGATCCTGTCGGTAGAATAGCATCCACGGGACATTCCGCCTGGCAAAGTCCGCAGTCGATACAAACTTGCGGATCAATGATCATAAAAACCTTGTCTTTATAATTGCCTGGGTGGATGCATTCAACGGGGCACACCGCAACACAAGATGCGTATTGTTCACTTAAGCATTTCTTGCCAATGGTATATGCCATTATTTCGCCGTAAATTGTGACCGATTCGAATAACACACGGAAAACGACTCTTATATTTAATTTACGCAATTATAGCAAGATATTAATGAGGCGAAAAGGAACAAATGTTGCTGCCCGCTTTTTTCACGTAAATCCCTAAATTGCAAAATCGGCTAAAAAATTAGTTTTGAATGCATGATGGCCACTGAGTGGCGATACCATAAAACTTCAAAAAGTCCTCAGCGGAAACGGGTTTTTGGACAACATTTTTGTCGAAAGACTCTGGCGGAGCGTCAAATATGAGAATGTGTACCTGAAAGGCTACGAAATGATTCCGGAAGCAGAAGCGGGGCTCAAAGAATACTTCGACTTTTACAATCTTAAACGGCATCACCAATCGCTTGACTACAAAACACCGTGGCTTGTCTATTCAGGCCTTGAGATGACTCAAACTCAAGCATATTACCATGACAAAAACTCTATCTAAAACAACAACAAAAAATGGTCTAAACAACCGGGGCCACTATAAAGACCTGATTCGTTTTATCAAACATGAATTTAATCTCGAAAAATTCCACATTGAAACCATACCTGCCATTCGAAATTGGTTTTTCTGGATCTCCGTGGCTTTCACGATGCTTTTCGAGTTTCAAACTTCTGGAGAAATTCTGCGTAAAATTATCACTTACCCCAAAGCTTTTCCCAAAAAAGTCTCTTTCCTCTATTACCGTATCTTAAGAGGATTGAATTACTTGCTGCGAGATTTTTTTAATTATGGCGCTTTTGCACTACCCAAAATTACTTAACTCAAATATGGGGAATCTCAGAATGTAATATTTATCTTGAAGATAAACGGTTGCGTATGGTAAAATATGAGCAGATTTCAAAGGACGTGAAATTATGTTCATGTCTGTTTCCTAATCTGGATTTAACGAGTTCGATCGCTTGCGAAATTTTTTTTGATCCAATTTTTTTTGTTCCTTAATTTTAGAAGAGGAAATATGTTGAGAGCAGTTATTATTACAGCACAGAATTTTCAGGACGAAGAGGTAACTTATCCCTATTACAGACTTCTTGAAGAAGGAATTCAAGTCGACGTCGCCACGCCGGATAAGAAAGAAGTGTTTGGTAAATATGGTGTCCCCGCGCGGCCAACGATGGATACGAATGGTCTTGTCGCATCTGAATATGATCTCGTTATCTTGCCTGGTGGATTTGAAGCGCCGGATCGATTGCGTTTAAGAAAAGAAGTCCTTAGTTTTGTGAAAGAGATGTTTGACTCCGGCAAGATTGTGGCGGCCATTTGCCATGGGCCATGGCTGTGCGTTTCTGCGGGAATATTAAAAGGTAGAAGAGCCACGGCTTTTCAATCTATTGCTGATGATATCAGAAATGCAGGAGCAGTTTATTGCAATGAAAATGTAGTGGTTGATGGAAATCTTGTCACCTCTCCTCATTATAGAAACAACGGCGATTTTATGAAGGCCATTTTGAACTTGTTAAAAACGGTTCACGGTGCTTCAAAATAAAAGAGGATTTACGCAGAGAAGCCATGATTCATAAAGTGCTGGAACAGATTTCTAAGGATGCCGCAGATACAACCACCTTTGATGCTGTGAATACATCGAATGCATCAACCGCTCCGTCTGAAAAATTTGATTATTCCAAGGTGATTGTAAAGAAGCCTTGGGGTTATGAGTATCGAGTGTTCGAGAATGAACATGTTGCGATATGGATGTTGCATCTTGTACGCAAACGCAAAACATCCATGCATTGCCACCCACAGAAAAAAACTTCCTTGATTCTGCTTTCAGGGAAAGCCATGCTTTCCCATTCAAACGGATCGATTTCTTTGAATTCAATGGATGGAGTGATTCTCGGTCAAGGGGTTTTCCATTCCACAGAAGCCGTGAACGCACTTCCCATAGATCCGCAGTCGGAGAACGGAATTTGGGTAATGGAAATTGAATCTCCTCCTTTAAAAAATGACTTAGTTCGAATGAAGGATGCCTATGGTCGTGCAGGAGCTGCCTACGAGGGAGCTGAGCACATGGTTTATAATTCGGAGAGTTGTCTATCACTTGAAGAACCAGACTGGAACCAAGCTGTTTCGAAAAAGTTCCTGAATTACATTTTCACAGTTAGAAAAAATGCCTTTATTGAAAATCCTCCCGATAACGATGCGTTGGTTTCAGTGATATCGCGAAGAGCCGGAGGCAATTCAAATAATCTGTATCTTGCTGTGGGTGTAGTGACATCATTTAAAGAGTTTTTGAAAAATGTAGGAGGGGAAGATCTTGACGGATACACTTTTTTGACCATCAAAAAAGAGAAAAAAATGATGCGAGTTGCTGATTACATCATGTCATCCATCGCGGATCTTGGGACCAAACAAGTTTTTTCCGTCTCGGGCGGCGGTTCCATGCATTTGATTGACGCGGTAGCAGAAAATAAGAATTTGGAATATATTGCAACCCATCACGAACAAGCGGCGGCGATGGCCGCCGAAGGATATGCTCGCATTTCAGGCAAGCCCGGCGTTGCGCTCGTCACATCGGGGCCAGGCTCTACTAATACCATCACAGGCGTTTGTGGCGCATGGGTTGATTCGATCCCCACCATTTTTATTTCCGGGCAAGTGACCAGCAATACTCTGATCAAAGATTCTGGTCTCAGACAGTTTGGAATTCAAGAAACGGACATTGTAACTCTCGTTAAATCCATTACGAAATATGCCGTGACAGTGATGGATCCTGCCATGATTAAATACCATGTTCAAAAAGCAATTTATCTTGCAACAACAGCAAGGCCCGGCCCTGTCTGGTTGGATATTCCGCTTGATGTGCAAGGCAAATTGATTAACCCAGATGAACTCGAATCATTTATTCCAGAGCAAAAAAGCATTACAGAAGAAGAAAAAGAAAATTTAAAGGCGCAGGTCGCCGAATGCATTCAAGCACTGAAAAATGCCAAGCGGCCGGTGCTCATCAGTGGATATGGTATACGTCTCGCCAAAGGAGAAAAAGAATTTAGACAATTGATGGCGAAATTAAATATTCCACTCATCTCTTCATGGACGACCAGTGATTTAGTTCCCACCGACGATCAATTATATATCGGGCGCAGCGGTATCATGGGCGATCGGGCAGGAAATTTTTCTGTTCAAAATGCAGATCTTTTATTGGTAATTGGATCAAGAATGTCTATCCCGCAAGTTGGTTACAATGCTCATTTTTTTGCACGAGAGGCAAAAAAGATTGTGGTTGATATCGATCGTGTGGAATTTAAGAAATCCTCTTTTCGACCAGATCTTGCCATTTGCGCTGATGCCAAAGCATTTATGGTTGAGATGATTAACCAACTAGAGGAAATGAATGCCCCGATCGATGTGTCAAATTGGTTGACAAGGTGTCAACAATGGAAAGCCAAATATCCCATCGTTTTACCGGAGTACAAAGATCTGAAAGAAGGTGTTAACTCATTTTATTTTATCGATCTGCTTTCAGAAAAATTAGATGAAAAATCAATCGTGATTACCGATATGGGAACCAGTTTTAGCTGTACGATGCAGACATTTCGCGTGAAGGAAGGGCAGAGGCTATCTACATCCAGCGGACATGCTTCCATGGGATTTGGTTTGCCGGGAGGCATTGGGGCTTGTTTTGCGAATGGCAGGCGAAAGACAATTTGCATCAGCGGGGGCGGGGGATTGCAGATGAATATTCAAGAGTTGCAAACAATTGTTCATTACGGCTTACCGATTATTTTATTTGTGCTAAATAATAACGGTTATCTGACGATTAAGTTAATGCAGCAAAATCATTTTGGAAGATATGTAGGAGCAGATCCTTCCAGTGGAGTTAGTTGCCCAGATATTATTAAAGTAGCGCATGCATATGGTATAAACGCAATACGAATTGCCAATCAGGAAGAATTGCATCAGAAGTTAGACGGTGTATTAAAAGAGCCAGGACCCTTTATCTGTGAGATTATTATGCCAGAAACCCAACCGTTGATTCCCAAACTCTCTTCATTGAAAAAACCTGACGGCAGTATTATTTCCAAGCCACTCGAAGATATGTACCCATTTTTAGATCGCAAAGAGTTCTTAGAAAATATGATTGTACAACCTGTGGAACCTCTCAGATAAAAGTGATTACCAAAACTGTCGATATAAAATTTGACGACGTTGCAATTATGTTAAATCCAATCGTCGATCAAGTTGCGGTTGCAAAAAAAGATATTGAGGCAGGTGTTAGAGTTTTCTTCAGGGAAGATGTGATTGAAGTCAAGGCGCCGATTAAAAAGGGACATCGGTTTGCCGTAGTTGATATCGACCAGGGTGAATATGTCAAACAAGGCGGTCATGCATTCGGTCGCTCGAGGGGAATTTTAAAAGGAGAAGCCATCTCGCTTGTGAACATCGATAATGTCATTCCGGAAACAAACTTAGAAAATTTTAGTGCACCTGCAAGGACAATTTATCAGGAGCGCTTTCTCAACCAAACATTTTTGGGCTATGTTCGAAAAAATGGTTCCGTAGGCACCCGAAATTTTTACCTCATTGTCCCCACATCCATGTGTTCTAGTCAAACGGCTCTTCAAGTGGCATCAACACTAGAAAATGACCAGACAATTTTTCAAAAATACCCTTCTCTTGATGGAATCGTGAGTATTCCCCATACCGAAGGATGCGGATGCGATGCGACTGTTTCGATAGACCGACTTCTGAGAATATTAGAAGGATATATTCGCCATCCCAACGTGGGAGGATGTCTTGTGATTGATCTTGGGTGTGAGCAGACTAATTATGGAAAAGTGGAATCTTACATCAAGCAAACAATTCTGGAAAATCTCAAACCTATCGATTGGCTGACCATCGAAGAAAGCGGTGGCGTTGATGCCACTCGTCATAAGGCGGAAGAAATTATTACACACCGTTTGCCCGAAGTTGCCGATATTAAAAGAGAATTATGTCCTCTGGAAAAACTTGTTGTCGGTACGAATTGTGGGGCGTCTGATTCATTTTCTGCAATTACGGCCAACCCATTGATCGGAAATGTGGTGGATAAAGTTGTTTGGGGCAAGGGCTCGGCGATTTTATCTGAGATCCCGGAATTGGTGGGGACGTTTGAGATGTTTCTTCCTCGTTTTCGGAGCATTGAGGTTGCCGGGAAATTTAGACAGGCGATTCAATGGTATGAGAATCTTGCGCAGCGTCTCGGAATGACTTTAGAAGCAAATTTGGTTCCCAAAAACAAGGAAGGCGGTTTGCTTAACAACTATGTGAAGAGCTTGGGTGGTGCTTTAAAAGGCGGAAGAACAGCCATTGAAGATGTGATTGATTATGGGGAATCCATTAAAAAAACCGGTTTGAATATTATGCAAGGGCCTGGAGGAGATCTCGAGTCCGTCACTGGTATTGTGTCCTGCGGGGCGAACATCATGTGTTTTTCGACGGGAAAAGGCACTCCCACGGGCAATGCCATTTGTCCCGTTGTCAAAATAACGTCCACCGACGAAGTATTCAAAAAATTGTCTAACGATATGGATTTTAATGGCGGCAGATTATTGACGGATCAAATTAGCGTTGATGAACTAGGGGATGAACTTTTGAATTTTGTCAAGGATGTTGCTTCGGGGAAGAGAACAGCGGCAGAGCGTTTAAAGCAACGTCAATTTCAAGTATGGACAGCAGGAAAATTGTCACTTTGAGAAATCGATTTTAAAATGGGTAAATATTCGTTCGAATTAGAAAATAAAAAAATTCTTATTACAGGAGCCTCCAAAGGTCTCGGTGCTGTTTGTGCGCCTGCGCTCGCTGCGGAAGGCGCAAGTCTGGTGCTCATGGCGCGTTCCGGGGATAAACTCGAAAAAATTAGAAATAGTTTTAAAAACCCTAATCGGCATCTTTCCTTGTCATGTGATTTAACGGACTTCGATCAGCTTCGTAACCGAATTGATAAGGCGAAACGGTTTTTAGGATCTGTGGATGTTGTTCTCCATGTTGTCGGTGGCGGGTTGGGACTGAGCGATTCGTTGTTATCGTCTGAAGGCTTGATGAAACTTTTTGTATTAAATATTGCGATTGCGGCTGAGATCAACCGTATGGTCGCTCCCGAAATGATTGAAAAAAAATGTGGGAGTCTTGTGCATGTTTGTTCCATAGCGTCCAGCGAGGCAACGGGATCCGTGGGCCATAATACGGTTAAAGCCGCGTTGGCGGGATATGTCAGATCTTTAGGCAGAGAGCTGGCTGCATCGGGTGTGGTGGCGACGGGGATTCTCCCGGGCGGTTTTATTGCACCGGAAAACGCTTTTGTAAGACTCAAGGAACGAAATCCAATCGGTTACAAAGATTTTGTTGAAAACAGGCTGCCAAGAAAGGCTTTGGCCGAAGCAGATGAATTGATCCCCTTGCTTTTATTTTTATGCTCCGATGCTGCTTCCATGATGGGAGGATGTCTTGTTCCTATTGATGCGGGAGAAGGTAAAAGTTACATCACCATATGATTACTTCCGAAATTACGTCAATTGGAAGAAGTGCTCAGTCATTCGCTGATAATCGTCGGCTCGCAGAATACACAAAACAGTTGCGCGCCAAATACCTGGTAAATAACAGAGTTCTATTAGTGCAAACTTTGCAATTTCAATTGGATGCTTTTAATGTCGAGGTTGCGAAGAACAGAGGTTATTACGCGTATCCCCCTTCTGGCATGCAGTGGATTCTTAAAGCGTTGGGTAGCAGAGCGGAAGTTGATATTTTTGATTTGAATTACCATTTATTAAAGCGAGTGATTGAAGACAAAACATTCAATCATCTGGATTGGCTGGACCTTCTGGATGAACACATTGCTAAATTCGAACCATCCATTATCGGCGTTACGTGCATTGCTGTATCAACGGATTTATTTAAGCCAAATCATCCTCTCACTGAGGTTTTGCGCTATTTAAAAAAACGAGATGAGCATATCACAATGGCTGGCGGCCCTATCGCGACGGATGAGTTTGAAAATTATTTAGGTTCCGACCTCTGTCATTTTATTATTAAGCGAGAAGGTGAAAATAAAATTAATTTTTTGTTCGATTATTTATTGGCAGATGGGGTATTTCATAAACCGACGAACGGAATCACATTTAAATTTAATGGAGACATCGAAGAATCGAATGGTGAAAATGACAGCGTTATCATCTTGGGCAATTTGATTGACACTTTCAAATATTTCCCCATAGAAGATTACCCAAGAGTGGGATCTCTGAACCCATTTTCCCGCATGGTTGGGCGAGATGTTCGTTTTTCGGGAATACAGCTCAACCGCGGATGCCGAGCGAATTGCCGATTTTGTGGTGTTGAGAAATTGATGGGCAAAGGCGTGCGTCAGGCGGCGGTTGAACAAGTCTGCGAGGAAATGCTTTACCTCATTCAAGAGAAGGGAATCCGGCATTTTGAATTACTGGATGATGATTTTTTAGGAACGTCCAGTTTACGAGACGGGGCAACACAATTATTAGAAGCTATGTGCGATTTTAAAAAAGAATATGGGATCACATGGTCGGCCGGAAATGGTTTAATCGCGGGATCTATCACAGACCATTTGATGCAACTCATCAATGATTCGGGCTGTGTCGGATTTCGCATCGGAATTGAATCCGGGAACAGGCAAATGCTTAAGAGGATGCGGAAACCGGCATCTATCGAATCGATAGAATCGTTCGCGGAGAAAATCCAAAGATATCCCAATTTGTTTGTTGGCGCTAATTATATTATTGGTTTGTTTGGAGAAGAGACCTTTGAGCAAATGTTGGATACTTTTAGGCTTTCATGCGAGTTAGGCCTTGATTGGTCTTTTTATTCGACATTCCAATTTACGAGCAAGACGACTTCGAAGGTGGAAAACTTAAAAGATGATAAAAAAGGGGCCTCCGAATGTATTCCAAGTAAGAACTCCACGAATCGAGAAATTCAAATAGCCGAAGGAATCAAAACAGGATTGGACATTTTTGATATTCCAAAGGAGACTATTCCATCGCGGGAACAAATAACGGAAATTTGGTTTGTTTTTAATTTGCTTTCGAATTACATTAACAATAAAAATTTGCAACCCAATGGCAAACCTGATAAGTTGGTTACCTGGATTGAGGCTTTGCAGGTGACTTATCCGAAGAATGCCTATATGCCACTTTTTACAGGGTTGGGCTATATATTGCTCGGCAATCAGAGAGCCACTTTTGAGCAACTGGAGACAGCGAAGGATTTGGTTCATCAATCTACTTATTGGCAACATCGGTTCACACAGTTTGATTTGATGGATTTTGTACAAGATTTCCCTCAAACAGCCTATGAAGTGTACGAAAGACTAAGTGCTCTTCAAAGAAAATGTCAGGTTTATGTACGAGATTCAAAAGCACGCTAAAGGAGTGGAGGTTGTTATTGTGTTACCTTATGTGGATGATAAAGTTCTCATGCAGTTGAGAGATGAAAAAGTCGGCATTGCTTTTCCCGGACATTGGGGGTTTTTTGGTGGCGCGATTGATGAAGGAGAGCAACCGAAAGAAACAGCTTTGCGAGAGCTGAAGGAGGAGTTGGATTTCCAGCCTGATGACTTGCATTGGCTGGAAACTGTGGCGCTTTCAGAATTTGACGATCAGGTGATCCATTCATTTTTTTGTCCATTAACAGTGCCTGTTGAAAGATTGATATTAAAGGAAGGGATGGATTCAGGCCTTTTCACTCTTCAGGAAGTATTGGCCAAAAAATTATATTCAAAAAAGATGAAAAGAACATTTCCCATCGTAGATTCAGAATTTATCGGTCGTGCAATTTCCAACACGTTCCGTGCAAAATCGGAATTACTGCGGGGTCATAATGAGTAAGAAAAATGTCTATCTGGTGGATATGGGTGCCGGTTCCAACATGCATTTAACACCTTTATCGATTTGCATGGTGGGAGATTACAGTCTTGTCCAGGATGAAATTAAAGAAAATTTTAACATAGAGTATCGATATCTGAGGCAGAATGGCAAAGATTTGGCGTCGTCAATGAGTGATCCAGTGATCATCGGCTTCAGTTGTTACGTGTGGAATGCGAACAGAAGTTTTTCCGCAGCACGGGAGACCTCAAAGCAATTTTCCCAGAAGCGCTCATTGTCATAGGTGGATACTCCGTTCCAAAGTTGCCCCATAGAATAACGGAGCTCTTTCAGAAGCATCCATATATCGATGTTCTCGTTCATGACGAAGGAGAGTTGGCTTTTGCCGAGTTTCTAAGACAACACATGGATGGACGGGCGTATCACAAGATACAAGGTCTGACTTTTAAAACATTTGATGTTCAGGAAGGATTTATTTCGAACCCCAGAGGGGCGCGAATCGAATGCATGGATGACCTGCCGTCACCATTTTTAAATGGAACATTCGACAAATTAATTAAAACATACGGATCCAAAATTACGGGAGTATTATGGGAGACGAACCGTGGATGTCCCTATAGCTGCACTTTTTGCGATTGGGGCAATGCGGCCGTTAATAAAATAAAGTCATTTAGTCTCGAGAGACTTCGGGAAGAAATCGCGTGGATCAGTGATCAAAAGTTTTACTATATGTTTCTGACAGATGCCAACTTCGGTATTTTTGTTAAAAGAGACATGGAAATCGCCGGCTACATTGCCGATTGTCATGTTAAGAATGGATTTCCGCACCACGTTATAACCAATTGGCCAAAGAATAAAGGAGAGGACGTTGTTGCAATTGCAGAGCGGCTCGCTAAAGGTGGCGTTGCTTGCAATATTACAATGGCTATCCAGTCGACCAACCCGGAAACATTAAAAGTTGTCAAGCGTGTTAATTTGGCAAAAGGAAAAATAGATAAGCTGAAGTCAATGTTTCACGATCGGCATATTCCAACCTATGTTGAGGTGATATTGGGACTGCCCATGGAAACATATGAGACGTTCTCTGCAGGATTGAATACAATTTTATCCAATCGCTTGGAAGATCGCTTCTTTATGTATTTATGTCAAATGCTGGAAAATACGGAACTTGCTTCACCTGAATCGCGAGAAAAATATCAGCTGGAAACTAGGCATTGCCGTCACACGATTAATAACCGACAATTTGACTGGAACGATGAAGACATTGAATATGAAGAATTTGTCGTCGGGACTTCCACCATGCCCATTAACGACTGGACCAAAGCCTATGTGTTGGGTTATTTTCTCACCGTCTTATATAATCACCGCGCGGCTGTTTTTCCCTTGATCTATCTAAAGGAGGAATATGGAATATTGCCGGTAGATGCATTGGAATTCATCATTTCGCATCTTCAGGAGAATCGTGATTCCTTTCCTGTCTTGGCTAGAAATTTGGCTCATATTGAAAACCAAGCCCAACTTATGCTGGATGGTATTTCAACAATGAGTGAGCTGCCCGAAGTAGAAAAGCTGGTTGTTCTTCCACATGTCGGATCTCTGATCATACTGTCGTTCGAAAAGGATAAATTTTACGACGAGCTTCACCGCATTTTTAAAGAATTTTTTATTGAAAGGCAATTAGGATTGGAAGTGGATGCACTTATTTTTGAAGAAATTTTGATCTATCAAAAAATGCGTTTTCCCGTATGGCCTCAAAAAGCCACTGATGAATACCTTTTTAAAACGGCGATTCCTAATTATTTTCAGGTTCTAACAGCAGGCCTGGAGGCGCAAGCTGTCGAGAAAATACCCACTGCCGTTATTTTTAAAGATCATGAGCGTAAAGTCGAAACCTCAGTTGAATTTGCAGCGATTTTGGTTCGGGGAGGACTCACTGTGGACTTGCTTTCGGCGGATATTCAAGGTGCCGACCGTCCTCGAGATGAAGACGAATTAGCAAGATTAAGATGGGAGATGGAACAAAGAAGTCTTGATAAGCTAAAAGTGGAATTAGATCACTTGCACAAATAAGGGGCTAAACGACTGTCAGGTACCGGTATTATGGATCTAGAAATTGCCTACCACAAAAGTATCAGTTTTATCTATGACCAGATAGCACAAGTTTATCAAGGCGGCGCTTTGGTTTTTTTTAAGAAAGTGGGTAAATTATTGAGCATCATTCCACATGTTCTTATTGCGCTACCTATTGTGATTTTAATTCGGCTGCTACGCCCTTGGGTAATTGTGCGTTTTGCGCAGCTGCATACTTCCAGAATTGGGCATCTTGCAGGAATTTACGAATTATACCTCTGTGAACGCGATGCCGGGATGCACTCTCCAAAACATCATGACATTTTTTACATTTTACCGCCAATCTGTAATTACCAGTTAAAAAAAATGTATGAAAGAGTATTTAACATCTCCTCATTTGCGTACTCTTTATCATTAGCGAATCGCTGTCTTCCGGGGTCAAGCACACATATTGTTGATTTGCTGCCCTCACGTGACATTGATTTCAATAATTTTCTCAGTAGCGTGCGCGGCCACTTCTCTTTTACTCCTGAAGAGTTACAATTCGGGGAAAATGAGTTAAAAAAAATAGGGATTCAAGAGAAAGCCCCGTTTGTTAGTTTTATGGGGCGTGATGCCGCTTACTTAAATTTCTATTTACCGGACAGACACTGGGACTATCACAATTATCGAGATATGAATATTCAAAATTTCATTCTGGCAGCTGAAGAGCTAACACAAAGAGGATATTTTGCTATTCGCATGGGACAAAAGGTCATGACGGCTATCAGCGTTCAAAATTCAAAGGTGATTGATTACGCAACAAAATACAGGACGGATTTTCTTGATATATATTTGGCTGCCAAGTGTTGTTTCTTTGTTAATGGCATGAGCGGCTTTGATGCTGTCCCAATGTTTTTATTTCGTAGACCAATGGTTAAAATCAATTTTATTCCGCTTGAAGGCATTCGATCGGGGGGCGCTGAAGCCATTCACATTCTTAAGAAACTTTGGTTAATTAAAGAACGACGATTCATGACGTTCCGTGAAATTATTGAATCTAAAGCATGCCAATTCGGATTAACTGAACAATACAAAACGGCAGGCATTGAACCAATTGAAAATACGCCGGAAGAAATCGCTTCAGCGGTCACCGAAATGGATGAGCGCCTTCACGGAACTTGGCAAACGTTAGAAGAAGATAATGAACTACAAGGACGCTTCTGGGACTTATTTAAGGTAATCAATCCTTATATTAATCAGGGTGGCGTGCTAAAAACACATATTGGCGCTGAATTTCTTCGCCAAAATCGGGAATTGTTAAAATGAGATGTAAAACAGGAGACTCCTGCAACAACTACTGAAAGGAGCATTACAATGGCACACAAGAAAAAAGTGGTGATTGTTGGAATATAATTGGTCGGTATATACCCGCGCGGGGACGATTCTGCCGTTGCGCAACTGCTGGCGCCCGCATTTCTTAAATCGTCGGCAGAAACTGATCCGGAAATATGCGCAAGATACGATATTCAAATTTTAAATCTGCCCATCACACTGACGGCAGAAGAAATGGTTCAACGTATATTGAATGAAAGCCCAAGCGTCATTGGATTTTCGACCTATATTTAGAATTTTGAGAGAATACATCAATGCTCGACCATTATCCGTGAATGCAACAAAGATGTGATTATGATAATGGGCGGTCCGGAGGTCTCCGTTAATGCGCCGGAAATGTTAAAAGTAAACCTGCAGATGGATTTTATGATTTACGGAAATGGCGAGACACGTTTAAAAGGTCTTTTGCGGAGTGGGTTTGATAAGAAAGAAGTGATGCAGATACCGGGTATCACTTTTCGAAATGAAAGTGGGGAAATTGTGCGGCATGAAGGAAGTATCGTCGAAGACCTGGTAGCAATCCCTTCTGCTTTTAAGAATAAGATTATTAACCTCGACGCGAATAAAAGTAATTGTGTTTTCATTGAAACCTATCGAGGGTGTATTTTTGAATGTGGTTATTGTTATTGGATGGGCGAGCAGAAAAAGAAATTGAATCTGTGGCCTATCGAAACTATTTTGGAGGACATTGAGTTAATTTACAATCATCCAAATGTTTCCGCCGTTGTTTTTACGGACGCCTGCCTTTTCTACACGAGGGATCGTGCAAAAATTATCCTGGACAAAGTAGCCTCCTGCAGCAGAAAAATTCCTACCATTCTTACGCTTGATATTTCTTTTATCAATCGTGAGGCTGTTGAATGTTTAAAGAAGTTGGATCTATCACATCAAAAATTTCTTTTTGGCGTGCAAACAATCAATCAAGAAACGCTTAAGCTGATGAGTAGAACTAAAAGGCCCGAGCACATTAGAGAACGTATCAACCTTCTTCGAGAAATGGATCCCGGTGCGGAAATAAGCTTAGATTTAATATATGGACTGCCGGGTGACAATTTTGAATTGTTCAGGAATACCATTAACTTTTCATTAGAGATGTCCCCAATTAAATTAAATATGTCTCCGCTTGTTTTGCTGCCCGGTTCCCCTTTTTGGGCACAGAAAGTTGAACTTGGAATTGATCATCTGCCCACGACTCCCTATTACATTCGGTCAAATAAAACATATTCTGCAGAAGACATGAGAAAATCGAGAAAATTTGTACTTGGAATCATGATGGTGATGTATTTTGCAGCCATTAGGGATACCATTTACGAACTGTGCACGATAAAACCGGATCTCAATAGGCTGGATATCTTTGAGGAATTTATTCGAATATTTCAGGAAAGGTCGGAGATTGTGTTTGACTACGTGGGTTACACCGATGACGAACAATGCTCGGCAGAAGCTCAAAATGAAGTTCGGAGAAAAGTGATGAATCAAGTAGCCGATCCGAAAAATTGTTTTCTGGCTTATGAGATTATGATTGATTTATTAAGAAAATACGATGCAGAAGATATCGGAGAAAAGGTTTTGATGGGAATGGAATATTATTCCCAAAAAGGGAAAACAGATGCAGGTCATAATTCAAAACGCTGGGATGCCATTAAGATCGAATGGGTAATTCCGAAAAAAGCACCTCTGGAATATGCGGGCATCAATAAATATTTATTTGAAGGCGGTCAAGAAAGTTAAAGCAAGTTAAAATAAAGGGGATACCCGGTGAAAAAGAAGTTTGAATTTAAAGGGAGGAGATCTGCGTGGGTCAACGAGCAGACGGAAAATAAGAATGAAACGGATAGAGCAGTAGAGGAAATAAAACATTCCGGGTTCACTATCTTTGAAAGCTGTTTTGGGCTTGAGGATCTAACGTATGCAAGACAAAGAATTGACGCCATATACAAACAACAGGTTGAAGAGGTCGGTGGGGAAGAGGTGCTTCGCACGATCGGCGATGAAAACATTGCCAGGCAATTACTCGTTTATGATGAGCATTTTTTAAAATATGCCATCTACGATAAAATGTTGAAAGTTGTGCAGCGGTTGTTGGGAGATTATTATATTCTCTATCAACAAAATGCAAATATACACATACCTCACGTAGGGCATACGTCAACGCCGTGGCATCGAGATCCCACGTTCAAACACTACACCTCATCAAGGCCTCTTTTTATGAGTGCGTTGTTGACCATTGATGATTATAACGAGGAAAATGGTGGTCTTTATGTTTTGCCCGGAAGTCATCTGCATGAACCATTTCCGTCCTTTGATTACGTGGAAAAACACAAAAAACAATTGACCGCAAAAGCAGGCTCACTTATACTACAAGATGCCATGATGTTTCATACACCAGGCATTAACAGATCTGATAAATTAAAGAGATCCATGACCCAATTTTATACTATGCATTTGGTAAGGCAAGAGGTAAGTATTCCACGGATGTTAAAAGGGAAATGGGCCAATGACAAATTCTTGCAGCAATTCTTGGGCTATAATCACCAGACTTTTTATAGCGTTAAGGATTACCGGTTGGAAAGGTATGAAAATAAACGTAAAGAATTGACAGTTATGGAAAGGGGTTACTGACTTGGAGACATCCAGAGAAATTAAAAAAGTCATGCTTATGTTTCCAAACCAGCAATGGTTTAAGTTTGATTTGACAACAACGTGGAACCTTTCGCCCTATGTTCTATAGTTTGTTTGGAGAAATTTTACAAAGACAGGGTTACGACGTAAAGATCGTCGATTGTCAATTTTATAATATGACAAAAGAAGAGTACCGAAAAGAAATTGAAGATTACAGGCCGGATGTCGTTGGGAATTCCATATTAACCACTGAGTATGCAGATACGACTGACATAGCCGCGAATATTGTTAAGGAAATAGATCCGTCCAATGTGACAATCATGGGTGGTGTGTATGTCACGACACAGCACAAGAGGGCGATGAGGAATCCAAATGTGGATTACTGCGTGGGAATATCGGAAGAAAAATTGGACCAGATCCGGAAAAATACACGCAACCGATTAACATTTGAGAATTTTAACTGGTCCACAATTGATACAAGCCTTGACGAAATTAAGAACAATCGCGCAAAAGCATTTTCGGAGTAATCGCGCATGATGATGGGTGATACTGGTGAGCGTTGCCGTAAAAGAATTAACGACATTCCAACGAGAGCTTTTTAAGCAAGAATCCGCTGAAAGGGAATTAAAGCGCTTATTTCCGAAGCGTTGTATCGAACGCGTCTTATTTATAGCACCTCCCGATGCTGATGTCAGCATGTTTAATTATGCAACTGCAAAACGCAAACGTTATTGGAGTTTTCCGCCCTATGGCGTTGGGACGATCGCAAGCCATTTACGCAATGACGGAATCAGTGTTCGAATCATCAATCTGAATCATGAAGTGTTAAAAGCATGTACGGAGTCACAGAATGAAGAAGAGTTTGACTTTAATAAAAGCTGGCAGATACCGCTTAGTAAAATCGTCACTGAATTTAAACCAGACTTTATTGGCGTCACCTGCATGTTCACTCAGACAAATCATGCAACGATGGAAGTCTGTAACGAATTAAGAGAGCTTTGTCCGAACATTCCGATTGCTTTGGGTGGCGTCCATATCACGAACTGTTTTGTTAATAATCAATTATCAGCGGTGCTTTTAGAGGATTTTAAAAACATTGACTTTCTTTTCCTATATGAAGCTGAATTGGCATTTCGACATTTTGTAGGAGTGGTTAACCGCACCGTTTCAAGCCGCGAATTGTATCAGGTTTATTTTAACTCAAGTCATGAGCGGCTTTATTTCTCTGAAACGATGACGGTTCATGGGGAGGATCTTAACATTATTCCTGCTCATGATTTGATGAATACAGAAGACTTGTCGCTTTATGGAAAGGTCGGATCTTATTACTGTTTTCAAAAAGAAGATGCAAAATTCACAACAGTTTTATCCAATCGAGGATGCCGGGCACAATGCACCTTTTGCAGTGTGCGTAACTTTAATGGAATGGGCGTCAGACACCGGTCGGTGGAGTCGGTGATAGAAGAATTGGTGCTTTTGAAAAATCGGTATGGAATTGACCATGTGATGTGGCTGGATGATGACCTTTTGAAGGATCATGAAAGAGTTTTACGATTGTTTAATGAAATGGTGCGGCAGAAAATTGGCATGACATGGGATTGTACCAACGGCGTCATCGCAGCTTCGTGCACTGAAGAGATCATTCGCGCAGCAGCCGAAAGCGGTTGTTTGGGGCTTACCATTGGGATGGAGTCCGGGAATCGTCAAATTCTTAAAGAAATTAAGAAACCCGGCACCGTCGAAACCTTTCTGAAAGCGGCAGAAGTATTAAAGAAGTTCGAACAAATCAATTCGAGGGTATTTTTGATGATTGGCTTCCCCGGAGAAACGTACCGCCAAATACTGGATACGATCAACGTTGCGCTGGAAATGAACTTGGATTGGTACAACATTACCATTTTGCAGCCATTGCCGAATACGCCCATTTTTGATTCGATGGTCCAGCAAGGATTGATGAAAAATATTAATTTTGAGGACATCCGTTACAATAGCGGACCCTATGGTAAACAAAGAAAGAAAGCGGAAAAAAAAAGGGATTTGCTTCAGGCGGAATTTAAAAACGCTTTTAGCGATAAAGATTTGGACAGCGTTCCGGTGGAGGGCTGTTTGGATGATATTTGGGCGTACATGAATTTTCATCTCAATTTTAAGAGATTGTTTAAGGAAAATCGTCCGGTGAAGCTTTTGCAAAGTCTCAAATACGTTCAGAATATTACAGATCTGGTTGCGCCTGAAAATGCGTTTGCGATGTATTTCTGTGGTTTTTTGCAAAAAAAAGTTTACGGATATATTGATAAAACGATCATTGAAAGATTAAAACAACGACTGGAATCATCCGAGTATTGGAAAAATCGGTTTGAAGATTTTAATTTGTCCGTTGACCATCTTGTGACGGAGACTTTTTTAGAAGATTGCGCCGTTTAGTGCGCCGTTTAGGAGGAATTACAATGGAAGGTGGAGCAGCTTTGAATGTAGAAATACTGCGGAAATATAGTCATCCCGCACCTTATTACACAAGTTATCCTGTGCTGGGACGCTGGACAGACAAATTTAATAATATTTCTTATCGAAATGCATTAACGGAATTTTCTAAAAAGGGCAACGATGATCCAGTTTCCCTTTATGCCCACTTCCCGTTTTGCGAGAAGATGTGCTATTACTGCATTTGCAATTTTGTTGTGACACATGACCGTCAAAGGATTAAAGATTTCTTAGGGTATTTATTTAAGGAAATCGATATGCTTGCTGATTTTTTTGATCAGTATTCATTCCGCCCCCGCATCACAGACATTCATTTGGGTGGCGGGACGCCTTCCTATATGGAAAACGAGGAAGTCGATTTACTATTGAAAAAAATCGAGCGTCTTTTGCGGCCGGGAGCGCTTGATGAATTAACGATTGAGATTGATATTAGGCAAGCATCACGCAAAAACATAGAGCATTATGCTAAGATCGGAATAACAAGGCTGTCTTTTGGCATTCAAGATTTTAACCCGCTTGTCCAAAAGACGATCAATCGCGAACAAACGCCTGAAAAGTTTGAAGAAGTTTTTCCCAGGGAAATGCGCAAAGAATTTCGCAGTTTCAATTTCGATCTTTTATATGGGCTTCCGCATCAAACGAGGGAAACCTTTCGAGAAACCATTGATCAAGTAATTGAAATCGGGCCAAGCCGCATCACACTTCTTAAATATGCGCACGTTCCGCATCTCCGCAAACACATGAAACTACTGAAAGAATCCGATATGCCGGATGAAATAAAAAATAAAATAATTTTCAACGATTCCATCCAACAACTTAAAAAAGCAGGATATGTATACGTTGGTATCGATCATTTTGCCAAATCAACAGATAGTCTTGCGATGGCAGACCAAAGTAAAACTGTAGGGAGAAGTTTTCTGGGATTTAATCCGGGGAAGTTCCAACATCTGCTTGGCGTTGGGCCCAGCAGCACTGCCGCGTTTCTAGATTACTACAGCCAAAACATTTCAGACATACCACAATATTGTGCAGCCATAAAAGCGGGTGATTTTGCGATTGAGCGTGGATACGCACTATCTGCGGATGATTGTTTGCGACGAGAAATTATTAATTGTATCCTTTGCGATTACGCGGTTGATCTTAGAGCGACCAGTTCAAAGTATAATGTGGAACCATTCTCATATTTCCAGAATGAAATCGAATCTTTTGGTGAGCTGATTCAAGATGGGATTATGACGTATGAGGATGGTAAGATCAAGGTCACAACGCTAGGGCGAATTTACATTCAGCATATTTGTAAACGTTTTGACAGTATCTTTGGGAAAGAACAATATGTCATGTCAGGACCCACAATCAAATCCGAAAATACACATGCGAGAATTTAACGCCTTAAGGGATTACCCACAACCAAAAGAAAGAATCGTCGGAAAACATGCCCGCACGATTAAAAGTAAAATCATAGCTTCCTATCGTGATGAACGTTATTACGATGGGGAACGAAATCATGGATACGGTGGTTTTAAGTATGATGGCCGGTGGAAAAGAGTCGTTGAGACGATGAGTCGGGAATATAACTTGGGTAGTCATTCTTCAGTGCTTCAGATTGGTTGCGAAAAAGGTTTTTTATTGCATGATTTTAAAGAAAAGTTCCCATCGATGGTCGTCAAGGGTTACGAAATGTCAAAGTATGCGATCGACAATGCGATGCCTTCCATTAAGAACCAAATTACTTTTGGGAAGTACGATCAATTGCCTTATGGAAATCAGGAATTTGATTTTGTTATCGCAATCGGGGTTGTTTACACGCTTACGTTGGCTGATGCAATTTCTTGCTTAAAAGAAATACAGCGTGTCGGAAAAGGAAAGAGCTTTATCACACTAGGTTCTTATCGAGATGATAAAGGTGAGGACTTATTTAGAAAATATTGGACAGTGTTAGGAAGTACTATTTTACACGTTGACGAGTGGCCTGAAGTTCTTAAGGAAGCCAGCTATACAGGCGATTACATGTTTATGACCTCAGAGACGTTAAATCTTGTTGAAATTAGTTCATCGGAGCTTTTGAATACATAGATACTCCCGCGCATGTGCGGGGCGCACACATCAAAACAACACACGGTGGTTTGACACTTCAATCTTGCATTTGTTGAATTTTTCTTCGTAAGGTATTGTAATGCTCCCTTTAAGCACGGGAAAAATTAGTCAGGTTTGGTTCAGGTTGTTTTTGTTGTTCTTTGAAAAATTGATTTAGGTGTCCTATTGTTTAAGGATTGATGCGGAAAGTCGGAGTTGTAACGCTCAACCCACTGGTTTAAAGCAACCTCAAATACGAATGGGTTATCCCATTCGTAAGGCCAGCTGAGGTCATCATAAATGTGCGTATGCACGTTCAGTATCTGAATTGCGCTTGAGATTGCAGCAGGTTGTAAAGATTTGCTTCACCGCAAAAGATAGAGCGGCTTTGCATGAATCTCTGGCTGGTGGTTTGGCAGCCGCTGTCTGAGATAAGAAACAGCTCATCTTTAAGAGATTCTTTGTTTCCGCCCTTGGTTCAAAACACGGGCCAAACTTCGGTTTTGGATTGGATGCGCGCCGAAAGGAAAACCGACATTCCCTATAGTGCGCAGTCAAGGACAACAAGATAAAGCCAGCTCCAGGTTGGTCATGCGGATCTTGGTCAGTCAATGTCCCAGTATTAGTTAGAATGCCCTGCTCGTGGCTTTGGCCTCATGGAGTGACGTTTGTCTTTGAGCTTGTAGTTCTCGGTAACTAAGAATTTTTACTTTCATGATCCGGTAGATACGTTTTTTGCTTACCGGCAAGCTTTGGGGGTATTTGAGATATGCTTAGATGCACCGGTACCCTATACCCAAAAGCAATAGAACTGCGAGATTGTCGCAAAAAATAACTTCATAAAACGCTTCACGGGTCGATGTGTTATCCGTGAAAAACTTTTTGAACCAAGATGAACAAATGATTCTGAGAGAAGCCCATCTGGCCG
>OBEQ010340586.1_pt1 | contig 27852 bp, 10 predicted proteins | sample 1670901 | NCBI WGS metagenome assembly OBEQ01 (sample SAMEA104232315, study PRJEB22302) | groundwater metagenome | biome: forest; feature: aquifer; material: groundwater | place: USA | collected 2011-08-07 | depth 5.4 m
ATCGGCGAGGGGGCGCATTTGGAGAGGGGGACGCGCCAGGCGCTGGCCGACGTGGACGCCGTCGGCAACACCACGAAAGCGATCACCAAGGGGATCGCCATCGCTTCGGCCGTCGTGGCGGCGGTCTCTCTCTTCAACGCCTACATCACCAACATCGGCACCATCGTGAAACAATCCTACGAGCAGGTGGCGGCCAGCTTAAGCCTGGCCGAACCGGCGGGCTTCATCGGCCTGCTGATCGGCGGGGCGGTGCCGTTCCTCTTCAGCAGCCTCCTTATCCACGCGGTCGGCCGCGCGGCGGGCCTGATCGTTCAGGAGGTGCGCGCCCAGTTCCGGGATAAGGAGATTTGGGAAGGAAAGAAAACGCCGGACTACGCGCGGGTCGTTTCCATCTGCACCGCGGCCGCGCAGAAAGAGCTGATCGGCCCGGCGCTGCTGGCCGTCGTGACCCCGATCGTCGTCGGCTACGCCTTCGGCGTCGCGGGCCTGGCCGGGTTCCTTGGCGGGGCGATCCTCTCCGGCCAGCTGCTGGCGGTCTTCATGTCCAACGCCGGAGGCGCGTGGGACAACGCCAAGAAATGCATCGAGGACGGCCAGCACGGCGGCAAGGGCTCCGAGGCGCACAAGGCCTCGGTGACCGGCGACACCGTGGGGGATCCCTTGAAGGACACCGCCGGCCCAGCCTTGAACCCGATGATCAAAGTGATGAACATGGTGGCGATGCTGGCGGTGCCCCTCATCCTCGCCCACCGGGCGAGCCCCCCGTGGCGCTGGGGCGTGGTGCTGGCCGGCTTGACCATCATCACCGTGGCATTGCGTTTTTCGAAACGGGAGACCGCCAACGCGTAAAGAATTGGGTCTTCTCCTAGCGGTCTTCCTGCTGACCGGCGCGGGGCCAAACACCAACTTCACCAGCGGCCGGGTCCACAAGAGCGAGCCGGCTCAACCGAAACCACAGCCCGTTCCTGCTCCGGCTGCAGAGACCCCGCAACCAGCGCTGCCCGCGCCGGTCGAGCCGGCCCCTCGCGCAGAATTCCCGGCACCGCCTGCCGCCCCCGCTCCGAAACCCGAACCGGTTTCCGTTCCAGAGTCTGCACCAGCGGTCTCCACTTCATCGGCCGGGACGGAAAACGCCGCTCCCGTCACGGCACCCGCGATCCCCGAAACCGTCTGGCTCGACGACGATCTCCCCCCCGGCGCCACGGCGGAAGGAAACTGGATCTGGGACAGCTCCAACTTTGCCTCCGGGGCCCGTTCACACGGTCATCCCTCCGCGAAAGGAGTCCATTCTCATGGGTTTAGCATGGAGAAGCCGGTCACGATTCCCTCCGACAGCATGATCACGCAGCAGGTTTGGCTGGATCCCAAAGATCCGCCTAAAGGGATTTCCCTTAAGTTCAAACTCTCCACCGGCGAAGAGGTCGGTGTCTACTGGGAAGGAGAGGAAGAGGTCTTCAGGCCGGACGAGACTCAAGAGCTCTGGTATTACGGTCTTCTGCCGGAATTGGACAAGTGGACCACGCTGGAGGTTCTGGCGGAGGACTTGGGGCTTGAGAACGGACAGATCACCAGCGTGCGGTTTGCGACCTTCGACGGTCGAGTCCTCTGGGACCGCACCGCGCTCACGGCCGCCCCGCCGATCGAGGAGCCGAAGGATCTCCTGCAGGGCCCAGCGGATCTTCGCGCCGAGATCGGCAAAAAACCGAAAAGTTAATGGTAACCGAGTTTTTGTAAGACCCCCTTGACAGTTCCGCCATCGGTCAGATACACTTTGTACAAGTTCGCTTTTTAGCCTGAATTCCCCGATAAAAATAATGGCAATCCGACAAAGGGTCTACTCTGTCCGGCTTTTAATGCCGTTGCATCGAAGCTTTCGCAAGGCTTCGTTGCTGCTGGTCCTTCCTCTATTATTGAACTCCGCCGTCCCTGCCTTCGCCCTCAAGCAGCAGGAATTCACTGAAAGCGCCGGGGTCGAAGAAATCAAAGAGAAATTCCTGAAACCCGCCAATACCACCGGTCTGATCCCGCAGCCTTCCTCTATAGCTCCCGTCGCGCCCGTGACGTCTTCCATCACCGCCGCTGGCGCGGAGGAGGCGCAGGAAATCCGCTTGGCACGGGTGAGGTACGACTCGGCCCGGGCGGCTCTGCAAGGTGCTGAGGTGGCGAAAGCCGGAGAGGATATTCTGAGCCCGCTTCGCGCAGAGTTGGAATCCGCCGCGGGCCAGTTGAGGAGTTTAAGCGTTCACCCACGCGCTGCGCTGCTGCGCGTTGTGGTCGCCGACGAAATGGATGAGACAAAACTTGGGATGAAAGGCGTCGTCAACGCCTCTTCTTTACCCAAGGAGGAAAAGATAAAAAGGATTATCGCCCTGAAACCGCAGGTACTGATTGTTCGCTCCGCCACCCAAGTGGATAAGTCGCTGATCGACCATCTGCCTGATTTAAGAGACGTGATCCGGGGCGGGCATGGCACGGACAATGTGGATACGGCTTATGCCCAGTCCAAAGGGAAACGGGTAAGAAAATCCGAGGGGTCCGAGGATTCGGTTGCTGCCCTGGCGATGAGGATGGTGGCGCGAGCGAGGGCCATTCAGACCCATTCAGAAGCGGAGAATGACGAGACTCCGCCCGCCCTTTTCACCCTCCACGATTGGATGCAGGCCGTTGAGAAGAAGATGAAGAAGGTCTCTGCCGAAGATCGCCCCTTGTTCGAGCGGAAAGCAAATGAGCTTTTCCGGCCCATTGGCAAAACCACCATCAATTCTTTAAGGGGGCAAAGGCTGGGGATCATCGGATTCGGCGTGGTCGGGAAACAGATTGCTGCTGTTGCGAAAGGGCTTGGCATGGAGGTGCGGGTTTATGCGCCTTCTCTGGAGGCGGATCCGACCCCCGCTCAACGGCTTGGAGTTCTGTTCGCAACGAAAGAGGAAATTTACCGGTCGTCGCACTACATCGTTCTGATCACGGGGCTTTACACGACTGGGTCCAGGAAGAACGTAGGAATGGTCAACCAGGCGGTCGTGGAGGCGATGTTGCAAAACAAAGGGTTGATCGCCCTGGTGAATCCCGACCGCGAAGAGCTGGTGGACGAAGCGGCGGTCCGACGGCTCATGACGGAGGGGAAGGTCCAGTATTGGGTGGATGAGGCGCCGAAAGACGAGTATTTGAGAGAGCACTCGATCTACGCGAATCACATCGGAGCTTCGACAATCCAAGCGGAGGCAAAGGTGGTCGCGAATGTAGCCGCGATCCTCGGTGAGCTTTCCGCTGAAGCTGGGGTGGCTGACGCCGCCGGCGCGGAGGAAAAACTGCTTCCGCGAGCAGAGGGGGTCCGGTTCCTGCTGAACAACACCAATCCGAAGACGGTGGTGGAGCTGGCCGCCCCTTACAACCGCCCGATGCCGATGTCCGAGCTGCCGACCGCCGGGAAAATGGGAGAGGTGCTCAGAGCCGTGATGCAAGCGGCCAACGTGGACGGCCTCTTCATGATCCTGGTCCCAGAAACGAACACGGTGCGCGTGGAGCCGCCGCCGACCGACCCCGACCGCCCCCGCTGGAGCTGGCCAATCGCGCAGGCCCTGGTGCGGTACGAGGAGCTGACGGTGAGCGATCAACCGCTGCAGCAGGCGGTGGGAAATTTCCCCCGCCCGGATAAAGTGCGGGAGCTGCTTTCCTCCAGGCCCGTTCCCGCGGCTCAGGTCAGGGCGGCTCTCCAGCAGCTGCGCCAGGAAACGGATACCCTGTTTGACACCGCCCGGAGAGGCAAGAAATTCCCTCCGATCTATTACTCTCGCCCGGACAACGTCCAGCAGGTCCTCACCGAGGCGATCCAGGCGGTGCCCTCTCCGCTGGAGAATGTCCGGCGGGCCGGATTGAATCTTATCCAGGCGGCCCTCGATTACAATGCGCCGCTTAGGATCTTCGGTTCCGATGCTTCCGCCCGCTCCCCCAGCGGCGTGCCGGTTCCCCTGCTCAACGCGAGGAGGCTGCTGCAAAGCAACCCGAACGTGGTCCTGGTTGAGCTTGAGCAGGAGGGGAGCGGCGCGCTGGTTCTGCAAAGCCGGCAGCCGCGGGACACGGATGACCGCCTTGGAATTTCGGCCTTAATCCTGGAGGTCCGCCTGCAGCGGCTGCTCGCGGGCAGGCCGCGGGCGCTGGTCTCGCTGATGGACATACCCCTGACAGAGTTTCTGAAAGCGCTTCGGGAGAGAGGCAACTGGGAATCGCTGAAGATCGTCCATGAGGATAACCCGGCTCTTCCGCCGGCCTCCATCGCCGTCACTCAGGGGAACGCGGAGCGGCAGTTCAATTTAAGTTTTGAACAGGCAGTCCCCTCTCCGGAGGATCGGGAGTCCATGGTTTTTGACCTGTCCGTTTTCCAGCGGCCGGACAACCGCGTGCAAGGGAAGATCGTCCTTCGCCGGTCTTTGCCCGCCGCCGGCGCGGAGGAGCAGGAGCGGGCCGGCCGTGAATTCATCTCCCGGTATCTCGCGATCCTGCCGGCGAACAGCAGTGGGGCGACGCGTCGAGAGGCCATTCAACGGTTGGTCGAGGCCTCCGCGGAAGTCTCTCTGGCGGGCCGGATCAAGGAGGATTCCGCGGCCGGTTTCGTCCACCTGGAATTTCCGTTGCCGCTTCCCGATGTCCTGTTCGAAGAGTCCGGGCGGCTCCGCCCGCCCCAGGTGCTGTACGACCGGGCCGCGGGAGAGTTGTACGTCTACACGGAGTGGGGCTTAGGAAAGGACCGGAAGTCCGGGTTGACCCCCGTGTTTACCCACCGGCGCGTGCTTGAGCTGACGGCGCAGGAGGGCACTCCCGGCACGATCACAATCTCCTCGGAACGCATCCGGAACGGAGAGATCGTCCTGCTGGTGCCCAAGACCGCTCCGTTTGCCGGGCCGTCCGCCGCCGGCGTGGAGGGAATAGAAGTGCCGTCGCCCGCCGATAAGGGCCGGCAGCTTGTCCGGCAATTCCAGGCCGCCGGCGAGCTCGAGCCGCTGCCCTGGATAGAAGCCGTCGCCGCGGCGACGCTGTTGGGCAAGGAGGACTCCGAAGCGATCTTTCTCATCCCCAATAAGCCGGCCACTTCACAGCACCCGATCCCGTACGTTACGGCCGATCGCCTCCTCCCGGTCGGCGTTGAGAACTGGGCTTTGCTGGGACAGCAGAAAAATCTTCAGGTTACTTTGCGCCGCGGATCGGATGCCGACTTGAGCGAGCTTTACGTGAGTGCTCCTGTCACCGGCCTGAAATTCAAGAGGGTGATCATCCTGGACTTCGGTTTCAAGTCGTCCGCTGCCGGTGCGGAGCAGACGTTCGAGGTCGCCGTGGAAAACGTGGAGAATCTCTCCGTGCCGGGCGGTGTTCCGCTGCAGGCGGTTCGGATTCGGCTGCAGAAGCCGCTGGACCTGAACATCGGCACGATCGCCGGGCTCTACCCGAACCCCACCCAGCCGCCTGTCCTGACTGCTTTCCGGAGCGCGGCTGTGCCGCAGGATAACAGCTTCTTTGCCATGACGGATGGGAAGATCGTCTTGGGTCTCGAGCCGACAGCCACGAAGGAGTACACAAATCGCCTCACCGCGCGGGCCCTGGAGCAGGCTATTCAAGGAAGCCTTCCCCCGGAGCAAGCCGCTCTCCCGGTCCGGCTGGGGAGATACCGGAACCTGCGGGTGGACATGCAGTCCCCGGCGGAAATCTCGGCGGGGATGAAGCTCAAGATCGCCTTCCGGCCTCAGGTGGATTCCACCCAAAACCCGTTGAAAGAGGCGGCGACCAGCCCTTACAAGCTGATCTTCCGGCCGGAGAACGCCGGCCTGGCGCTGCTGCTGGGCAGGCAGGAGGTGGAGGCCCGGATCGTGGTCGGCTCCGAGAAGCAGGAGAATGTCCTTTTGGAGTTCAGGCCCGACCTGGCGGGATCCATCGTGCCCGGGTACAAATTCACGAGCATTGACCTCGCGGTGGAGATCGCCCGGCTGGCCCTCGGCCCGGACGCGACCGAAGTCCGGGAGATCCTCGACCCGCGGGACCGGGCCGTCCTGTGGAACCAGATCGAAACATGGCTCCATCCATTCCCGTGGAAATCGTTTGTCACTCTTGAAGACGCTTTACTCAACAACGTCGCGAACGTTCTCGGCGCCTAACCTAAACAGGAGAAATCGAATGCGTGCACCGTTCCGCTCCATCACCGCCGCTGTCCTGACCCTGACTTCCGTTGTTTCCTGGTCCGCTCCCGTCTGGGCGCTGCGGTCCGCCAACAAGGCCGAGGCCAAAGCCGGCGCGGAAGAGATCCGCGTTGCTCTGGTGTCCGACAGCGTGCCCGGCACGGCGGCTCTTTCGGCCGCTGTTCCCGCGCGCGGCCCCGTTCTTCCGGTCCCTTCCGCCGTCCGTTTGGCCGCCGGGGCGGAGGAGGCGAGAGCGATGGTAGTCAGCCCCGTCCTGCTGCAGCCGCAGGAGACCAAAGCCCTCTCCCAACGGGCCGGACACGCCGTCAGCGTGGCCTTCAGCGAAGGGCGGGTCTTCACGATGCCGGACATGGCGAGCGCGCCGGATCCGAAGAAAATCGACCAGTTTATCAACGCGTGGGCCAAGGCCCGGGCCAAACGGGAGCTAGAACCGGTGCTGCCCGACGAGAAGAAGCGGGCTTCGGACGATCTCTCCGCCGCCATCGCGCTGGTTAACGCAGCGCTGGACACGTTCGAGCCGGGAGATCTCAAGCGGGCGCTCGCGCAGGAAACCCGCTACGCCTTCGTCTTGGAGTCCGCCTTGGCCAACCTGGAAGAGACGGATTTCACGGAAAAGGTGATGGGTTTCCGGCCGAAGGTGCACACCAACTACGGCTCGGCCGCTCCCTCGCTGTATGAGGAAGGCCAACTCGGCGCCGATTCTCACCGAAGCGTAGCGGTGATCGCCGGGACATATCCCTACGACGTCGAGGGCAAGCCAGCCCCGCATCCTCAAACAGTCTATCTCAGCGTTGCTCATCTCAAGCGCGTGGCGCAGCTCCTCAAGAATAAAAGCAAGGAAGACGCGCTCCTGGTCCAACAGTTGCTCGGGAAGAATCTGCAGAATTTGGAATTGAGCTTTCTTGCAGAAGCCAAGCAATTGCCGTTTCTTGCGCTTCCCCCAGAGAACATCTTCGTCTCCGAGGATGCGGCGAAGCTTCAGCGGGAGTTGGTGAGGCTCTGGCAGCAGGATCTGGATGCTCAGCGCCAGGCTTGGGCCAAGAAGGACGCCAACCGGGTGACGGAGACGTTCGTAAGCGTCAACATGAGCAAGATATTCGGTCCCCTCTCGCAGATCCCGGAATCGGTAGCCAAAGCGGCTGAGTTGGCGCTGGAGTCGTCCGCCAAGGGGAAGGAGATCAAAGACGTCTTCGTCCTGCGGGTGGGCGACTACCTCTTATTTGACGTCTCTCATAACCGGGGCGCGGGCGACGAGATAATCCGCGACCGCATCCGGTACGCGATCACGGAGGGTCTCCTGGCGGGGATCGGCGCCGGCTGGCGGCTGCTTCAGCCCCTGGAGAAGATTGGGCCCAAGGATTTGGACTGGCACGAGGCCCATTGGCGCTACACCGAGCGCTCCTCGCAGCCCACGCTGCGGCAGGTGATCGTGGGGGGTTCCAAGAAGGCAGCGGACGGGATCCTCTTCGATCTCTACGCCAGCCCCAACATCACCACTCAGCAGGCCATCGAGGGGACGCACGGAACATTCTTCTATATGGAAAACACGGATGATCCCGCCAAGCGGCTGGGCTTCACTCTGCCGGGCGGGGAGACCAACAAGGGGCTGTTCGAGATGCTGGCGGTGGCGAAGACCTCCAACCACGCCATTCGGGCCGTCTTCACGGGCAAGGGAGGCCGCGCTCCGGTGGATGAGCCGGCCGCGGCGACCTTCTCGCTGGGAGGCCTGCAGCTGGCGGTCTACAACTCCCAGGCTGGTTGGGAGGCGATCGGCGGCATCACCGGTCCCGGCACCGCGCCGAGGATCATTGACGGCCAGGACCGCCGGCTCTCCTTGAAGCCGGTGACGCAAGCCCAAGCCCCGACGCTCACCAGCGCCAAGCTGGCGGGGGAGCTGGCCGGTTATGCCCCCTCCATTTGGTGGGGCTCGCAGATGTTCAATAACGGGGAATTCGACCAGCTCTCGGACCCTGTCCAAGGGCCGGAATTTGCTTCCACCCAACTCAACGAGATCCGCGATGAGTTTGCCCGGGTCCTGCTGGGGCAGGGCGAGGCCCAGCCGTTCTTGAAGACCGAGGAGGCCGACGCCCGCGCGCTGGCCGCTTATCAGAAGTTCATGGACCGCGCGGATAAGAACGCGAAAGAGCTGGAGACCGGGACCCTGACCACCGGCGTCTTCAAGGCGGACATCGGTTCTTACTTGGGCCACACCGGCCCGCTGGATGTCTTCATGGCGACCACCCGCGCGGTGCTGGAAGAGGCCAAGCAGAACGGTCTCATCGTGGACTACCTAGTCAAGCACCACCCGCACACGGTGGACAGCGTCACCGAGTTCCGGGCTGGGGACGACATTGAGCTGCACGTTGTCCACAAGCGGCCCATCGGCGATCCGGAGATCCACAAGTTGGCCTGGCGCGCCTTCTGGGCAGCCGGCTGGGTGGCTGCCGATGTACTCAACCGCAAGCCCTACGGCCTCATGCAGGACCTTCCCAACGCGAAGGATTTGGATGCCTGGGTGGAGGCGGCCATGACCCCCGCCACGCGGGACCTGATTCTGAAGAACCTGAAAACGCTCTCCCAGCGGGATCCGCGCGCCATTGACACAGCCGAGCTGCTGAAGGTCGAGCAAGAATGGGATAAGGAATACGCCGCGCAGCAGGCCGGCACCCGGCAGAAGAAGGTCATCTCTTCCAAGGCCATCGGCTTCACCGGCAACGTCAAGGGTTCCGGCATCGGATCGGCCGAGGGGGACATCACCCCTGGTGCCTGGTCCATCCTGGCTTTCGATAAGGCCTCCCCCGGCGCTTTCAGCGTGCCCTTCATGCGGGCGGCTGAGGCGGCCCTGGCGGCCGGCGTCTACACTAACCTGCTGTTCGAGGTGGAGAAGGTTCGCCCGGAGTACGACAAGGACAACAAAGAGATCCCGCAGCAGCCGATCATCCTGGATTACGCCAATCTCGAAGACCGAAAGCTCATCCAGGGGATGCTGGGAGCGGTCAACGAATTCCAGATCAAGGCGATTCGGACCCGGGACGCGGATGGCGTGGTCCGCCTCGTGGCGGTCAACTCCACCGACCGGTTGTACCAGGTGACGGCCGGTGTCTACGCTGGCAAGGACGACCCGGTCTCCGTGCTGGCTGCGAAATTTGCTTCCTTCGTTTTTCAATGGATGCGGAAGGAGCTGTTCATCACCGAGGGAGACGAACGGGGCTCCCACTGGGCCTTCGTCCTTCCGGTGCCGATGGACCGCTCTTCACCCGGCACTCACTCCATCCCGATCGCGGTGGGATTGAATTTCACCATCACGCAGAACGGAAGCGTGGAAGGGGTGGAGGATGTCTTCGATGCCCCCGCTTTCGACCCGATCCGTTCCAAGGCGGCCTACTACAACTGGGCCTTCATCCGGGCGGTGGGCAACCTGGCGCCGCGCGGCGACGCCGCTTCGGTCGAAGCGACCTACCCGCTTCACCTGAATCTGGCGAAGATCACCGCGTCCGATTCGCCGTACAGTCTTCCGCCTCCGGTCACGACTGCCGGCGCGGAGGAGAAAGCGGTTACGGCGCAGAAACCTGTGGTTGTGAGAGGCCGGGATCAAGCATTCGCCGATCTGTCGGCCCTTATGGAAAGGTTCTCACGGTTTACCGGCCTCTCCTTTGATCCCGCGGCCCCGTCCCTGACGGGCACCGTCGTGGATTTGAGCGCCTCCCCGGGGCAGGCGGTCGCCGCGCTGTACCTGCCCAAAGGGTCGGTGGTGCTGGTCCAGCAGGACGCGCTGGTGAAGGCGATGCAGTTGACCGGCCGGAGCCCGGAGGGTTTGGGGCTGGTCTATGTGGAGAACCAGCAGGACTTTGCCGCGAAAGTGAACCAGGCCATCGGGCTCTTCGAAGGGGTGGAAACGGTGCGGATTCTCTCCACCCGTCCGGGAGGCCAAGTTCAAGCGGCGGTGAATACAGCGTGGGGCCGGGGCGTCACTGTCCAGGTAGAAGGGGGTCTCACTCTGCAACAGCTCCTCCAGAACGCCGGGGCGGTTTGGAACGATGCCCTGAAGAATTTCTTAGGGCTCGTTCAGGACGCAGAAAGCCTGATCCAATACCTGTAATGCGCTCATCTCTTTTCCGGTCGCTCACCTCAGCCGTTCTTGTCCTGACCTCGGCTACTGCGGGGTCCGCTCCGGCCTACGCGCTGCGCCCTGAACGGGCCGGCGTGGAGGAGATCCGCGCCGCCTTAGCCGGCACGGAGGATCTGCAGCCGGTGGAGGTGATCCGTCCGGCGGCGGTTGACCGGCTCAACCTCAGGGCGGTTGTCTGGGATTTCGACGACACGCTTTGGAACGGGTTCCCGCGCGATCTGGAAGCGAGCGAGATCGGCCGCTGGCTGGGCAGGGATCCCGGCCAGGTGTATGGATTCATGATGGATACGAACGGGCTGGGCTGGGCCGAACGGATCGCTGAGATGAGAAAACGGGGTTGGGAGGTGCCGGAAGACTGGAAGGCCGCCGAGGATCGGTTCCGCCAGACGCTCCGCAACGCGATCCGGGATGAGAAACGGACCGCCCCTGAATATCTCGTCCCGGGGGCCGCGGAGCTGCTGGCCGCGTTCCACGAGGCGTTCTTTCAGGCAAGCGGAAAACGCCGGCAGGCGGTGGCCACCGGGGGGGCGGCGGACAGCCGCTACCAGTACGCGGATGACCTGGGCATCCGGAAGTACTTCGAGTTCATTCGGGGTGGAGGCCACAAGGGCCAGACCATCGCGGATACGCTCTACAACTGGTGGCTGACTCCGAATGAGTTGGCGTTCATCAGCGACAGCGAGCCCGATATCCGGACCGCGAAACAAGCCGGGGTTCTGGCCGTCGGGTTCGCCGCCACCCCGGAGATCCGCCGGAAGCTGATCGCCGCCGGCGCCGACGTGATCATCGGCCGCGACTACCGGGCCAAGGAGCTCATCCTAGACACCTTGAAGCTCCGCCGCCCGGCCGTCACCGCCGCCGGCGCGGAGGAAGCCGCGACCCCGGCCAATGTGCAGCGGGTTTTGGATGTTTTGAAGCCAAAGATCCACGACGCAAAGAAATTGAAAGAGAAATCGGGCCGGGATTGGGCGCGTGACGCGGAACAGGTTTACGGGCTTCTGGAAAACGACCTTCCCCTGCTCAAGACGGCCACCGGGAATTCCCCGAGGGACCAGGAAATCAGGCAAAGGGCCGCCGCCTTCTTTAAGCGCGCGAACGATTTGCTTGCACGGGCTCCCAAGGCCGGCGCGGAGGAGTCACAGGAAATTCGCATGGCGCGGGTGAGGTACGACTCGGCCCGGCTGACTCTGCAAAGCGCCGAGGCGGCGAAAGCCGGGGAGGATGTTCTGGGCCCGCTTCGCGCGGAGATGGAGTCCGCCGCGGGCCATTTGAGGAGCTTAGGCGTTGCCCCGGAGCAGCCGATCCGGCTGGATGATTTGCAAATCGGCCGGCAGCTTGTCTCCCCGGACGGGCAACCCTATTTCGTTTACCAGACGGGTTTGCTGGGTGCGGTGCTTCTGCCGGTGGTAACGCAAGGAGAGGATGCGGGTATCTCCTTGGAGGCGGAGGGAGTCGTCAAGATTTCTTCCGATGAGCAGATGAGGGGCTGGCGCTCACCGCCGGCCGCCGGAGCGGAGGAGGCGGTTGTGTTGGAGCGCGTGAAACGCCTTTACGCCTTGGCGAACGTGGTTTTGAATAGCTATTCCAAGCGGGACCCAAGACCAACGCCTTACGAAATCTATGATTTCATTCGGGCGTTTGATTTTTACGAACAGCAGCAGGGAATGAATTATTCCAAAAAAGCCACGTTGAGTTTTGAGCGTGGGGTTCCAAACCTCTACTGGCCGGGTTCCAAGCCTCAGGAGGGAGATCCTGAGAATCGGGATTTCAACGAAGCGTTGGCGTTGAGGATCGCTGCAGTGCCTGTGATTCTGAAGGAGTTGCACGGGAAGGTCACTCTCCAGGGTGTTAAAGCAGATTCGCTCAGCGCAGATGCAATTTTGGCGGACGGAGATGTCAAGTTAGACATCGTGACCAATCTATTCCAGGCGTCCCGGTCGAACCAACAAACCATGATTTCGCTTAGCGGGAAAGAGGATCTGCTTCGGCAGCTCACTGAGTCGCTGAAGAAACAGATCGGGTTGTCCGCCGCCGGCGCGGAGGAGCTGTCCTGGCTGGCCCGGTTCACGCCGCCGGCGATCGTGGCGGCCGCGGTCGGAATCGCGGTTGCCGGGGATATCGCACTGGAAGAGAAAGCCGTCCCGGCCGCCAAGGTCACGCTGGAAAAGCGCAAGGTCACGGTGAAGGACCTGCCGGAGGACTTGCTCAAAGGCCGCAAGGCTGCGTTCCTGCTCATCGAGAACGACCAGAATGCCGAGCCGGGCATCTGGTACTTCCAGGGGAAAGTGCCCGCCGGCCCTTGGCATTTTGAGGTCAAAGACGGCGCGGTGGAGGTGGTCTCGCGGGTGGATCTCCGGCCGAAGAAGGCCTGGATTTTTCTTGTGAAGGACGCCGCCGCGGAGAAGGCGCTGCGCGCCGCGATCAAGAAACTGCCCGGCCATAGCGGTGAGGAAGGGGACAGCTACGTGGCCTTCACTTTCGGCCGGCGGGACCTGCCCGCGCTGCTGGGCAACGACCCGCTGGTGCGCGACACCAGCCTCGTCGCCTTCCGGGTGGAGGCGGCCCGGCTCATCCAGTGGGTTCCCTCCAGCAAGGCCGGCGTGGAGGAGAAAGTGAGAGTGTTGCAGGACAAGGTGGACCTGGTTTCCGTGACCACGACGCCCAAGAATTCCACCGGAGAAGTGGCCAGAAAACAAGGCGAAATTACCAAGATTGTTACTCGAATCACAGTGAATGACAACTCCTCGGTTGACTATGTGCATTCGAGTTTGGATTGGGCCCTAGCGATAGAGCATCATAGGGCCGTGCTCCGTGTGACGGATATAACCAAAGCAGTCGCCGCTGCTCGACCTGACATTTTCTTTGCGGGTCTCTATGCGCTCTTTCCCGATTCCCCTACGAAACCCACCGCCGGTGCGGAGGAAAAGCTCAAGCCGGGCGACGTCCACCTCCTGATCCTCGACGACGAGGAGATGATCCGCGACATGGTGCGGCGCTTCGTGGTGGAACCCGCGGCGCGGGCCGCCGGGATTCCCCTCTCCCAGATCCATGTCGTTGGGACCGCGGATGAGGCTCTGCGGGTGATCGAAGAATTTAAGCCGCAGTTCGGCATCCTTGACAGGAACGTGAAAGACCCCGCCGGGCGGACTGGGATTGACGTGGCCCGTGAGGCCGTTAAGGCCGGCGGCCCTCTGACCAGGATGGTTTTGGCGGCTTCCTTGACGACAGACGCGCAGGTGGAAGAAAAAGACCGGGAATTGCAGCCGGGGGGTGCGCTGGCCGGTTTTGTCAAGAAGCCGTATAAGATCGACGGACCCCTTTTGTATTATCTGAGGCAGTTCCTGAAGGAGCGCGTGGAACCTCCCGCCGCCGGCGCGGAGGAAAGCCAGGCGCTGGTGGAGCGGGCGATTGCCTCCGATCAGTTGGGCGTTCCGCTCCGGGAAGATGGCCGGACGCGGACCGTGGTTCAGGTCCCCGCCTCGCCGGAGCCGATGGCAATGCAGCTTTTCGTGCAGGCAGGGCTCAATCAGCCTGAAGGTCTCCCCGAGACCGTTTGGGTTCGGGCCTATCCGGCCGCTCTGGCCGCGGCTGTCCGCCTGCTGGAGATCAACCCTCCGCTCAAGGGGGCGTTCTTCCTGTTGAACAGCCAGGTGGTCAACCAGCAGACGGCGGCGGCCTGGCTGCCGGCGACCGAGCACCGAGCGGCATTGGTGGATCCGCGGGTTTCCGGGCAGGACTTGGGCCGGCTCATCCAGCAGATCGCCGCTCTGGCCGCCCTGACCGAGAAGAACGGGCAGACTTTCGAGATCAACTCCATCTCGTTCGTGCAGACCCAGCAAGGCACCTTCGCGATCATCGAATCGGCGTAACCGTATGCGTTCGACACGCATCTGGCTGTTTCGGAATTCTGTTTCCTGGGGGCTGATGATCGCTCTGATCATCAGCCCTCTTCCCGTTTTTGCCTTCCCAGCCCCCTCCACGCTTCGCCCTGAGCGAGCCGGCGCCGAGGAGATCGCCGGAAAGCTGACGCCCACCGCCGCCGGCGCCGAGGAGCCCGCGAAAAGCAAGCCGAAAAACTTCGGCGAACAGCACGAAAGAATGGTGAAGGAAGCCGAGCGGCTCGCGTTCGGGAAGCATGAGATCAAGCCCGCGGATGGCAAGAAGGTCATTCGCACGGAAGCCAACGGGTTTTTCGTCGACGCGGTCTGGACGATCTGGCTCGCCCTCTATTCCACTCTGAAGGAAGTCAAACAGCATCCCCAAAGCCGCGAGATTCTCGCGGGTATGGCCGGGGATGACCAGCAAAAGCTCAAGAGCTATTACCTGGCGCACTACAACTCTCTGCAGCCGGGCGGCGCGAGGGAAATCCCCGAAGAGGTGGTCAAGAAGAAGATCGCGTCTCCGGAGGTGAAATGGCGGGACCTCTTCGGCAACCCGATCGCTGACGCGAATGATTGGTTGGGAAAGCACCCCATCGCTTTCGCGGTGGAGACCGGCGACACCATCCTGCTGTTTGAAAAACCGGAATTGCTCCTGGACAAAGCCCTCCTGAAGCCGGATCAGATGGATGAAAACTTCTATCTCTTGATGCAGGGCGGCAAGATGGTCGAATCCATGTCTGCCGAGGCCGTTGTGGGGGGCAAGAAAAGTCCTGCGGATCATTACAAGTCGGGTAAGATCCGGGTCCAGAGTAAATCTTCCGGGACCCATCCGGCCCTGCCTGCCGACCAAACCAACCCTTATCAGTATTTGATTCATCCGCCCGTCCGGGGAGATGACCCCCTGCCGGTGTTCCGCCACCGGCTGGCCACCCATCCGGACAGGTCCAAATGGCCGCTGAAACTGGTCGCTCAGGGACTGGCCGGCGGATTGCGCAAACCGGTGGAGGAGATCCTACCCCGGCTGGAATTGGTCAAGAACATCGGTCCCAACAGCCCCTTTGCCGGCCCAGAGGATCCCCTCGCCTGGGTCAAAGAGGTGCGGGCGCTTCTTGGAAAGGACCAGCACCAGAGGCAGATTCAAGAGGCGAAAACTTCCAAAGAGGCCGCGCTCAAGCTCCTGTCATTTCTCGATTCGAACGGCAGCGACCTGGTACCGGTCATCGGGAAAATCATCGAATTCATCCAGAAAGAGAAAGGCCAGAAAGGGGACGATCAAAAGATCGCAAGCGAACTCTGGACCCTTTTTGGCGCGCGGTCCCCCGCGTTGGAGACGATTTTATTGGCCGGCAAGCCGGTGGATTGGCGCGTCCCGCGGCTTCGGCTTCGCTGGCGCGATTTTCTCAAGGATGCCAAAGTCAAGGAGACAGCCGTTACTCTCCTCCATGCTCAGGGGCACGGTACCCCGGAACAACTTGCAGGATGGCTGGATAGGGGAAATCTCGTGCCGGCCCATTTTGCTTTCGTGACTGAGCGGGACGCGGACGGTGTGAAGGAGTTCATCCTTCCTGCCCTCAAGGAAAAAGCCCAAACGCGTCTGGATGGCCAGCAGGCCGAGATTGCCCTGGAACTTCTCCCTCTCCTGGACTCCGGATTGGATCCCGCCAGCGGCATGGGGAAAACCTGGCTGAGCATCCTGGAACAGGCGGCTCAATACATCCTGCAGGGCAAAGAGGAGAGCGGATTGGCCGATCTGCTCTGGAGGGCGGCTCCCGAGGCGCTGAAAAAAGAGGAGGAGGTGGCCGGCCTGCAGGCAGGAGGACTCCTTTACAGCCGCGAGGCCGAGGCGTACCGGCTTATCCGGTTTGCCGCCGTTCAAGGGAAAGAAGCCGTTATTGTGCATAAGATCGTCGGTGGTCAAGAGGACCCGACCGATTATCAGATTGAGCGCGCCCGGTTGGTCCCCAAGGGCTGGCGTTACGATCCTCCCTCCAAACCCACCGCCGCCGGAATGGAGGAATCCGATTGGGGCCCCGGACCGGACTTCGACCTCCATCCGCTGGTCAATGGTGCTCCCGGCCATACCCATGAAGGGGTGGTCTACGGGTTCAATGAAGCGGACGACCATCTTTGGATCACCCTCCAGGAACATTTGGGCGACAGGGTGAAGCTGAGCTTTGATGTCCGGGATCCGCAAGAGAAGCGCGTCCCGGGCGAGAACGTGATCGTTCTTCGAAGCGGGTTGCTGGGGAAGATCCTGGGCCAAGCGATGGAGAAGAAGCTGTTGGATGAGGGTCTCTTTAACCGCCGGATCCGCGTGAGGAAAGCGGACCGTCTCCAGCTTTTCCTACGCAACCCCGAAACGATCGAAATGCTGAACAGCTCCTGGCTCAAAGAGGAGTTGGCCCAAATGAAGGCGAACATCGTCAAGAACCGGAAGGAAAAAGGAGAGGGGGAGTTCGGCCTCACGGCGAAATTCAGCGAGGGGGATTGGTTCATCCTGTTCGATACCCGCGGAGAGGACAGAACGAAATGGAAGCCGGTCGCCCAGGGAACGGTGGAAAGCGTCGGGGGGATGATGGCGCACCTCTCTTTCTGGAGCAGCCGGGCGCCCACCCGGTCGCGGATTGACCGGGCCAGCACTTATGAGGAGCGCTTGCTTCAGAGCGCTCCGGAGAACCGCCGGCCGGTGAGTGCCACCCGCACCCGTTTCCGACGGCTGGCGGTACTTATCTCTCCTTCTCAAGCTGAATATCTCATTGAGAAAGTGGACCCGGATAACCGCGGGCGGGCGCTCATCCACACCGGCTGGGTGGACCGGCGGGATTTGGCCAAAGAGGGGTGGCAATGGAAGCTGACCCCGGAGTCCAAATGGGAATCCGCGGCCCACCGGCTGAACGAGCTCGGCCTGGAATTTCTGGATACGATGATACGCGAGGGCCAGCCAGAGGGCTGGGAGATCCGGGAAGGGGAACGAACGGTATTCCCCGAACAGGCGCTGGATCTGCTTGAGGACCGCCCCGACTGGCTGCTGTTGCCGCCCGCCGATTCACTAAAACTGTTCCGAGTGGTCTCCCTGGAGGAGGCCCACACGTTTCCGGTTCTCGAGGAGTTGTGGCCCCAGCTCCGGACGTGGTTGACCGTGCTGAGGAATGAGGGAAAACGCGCGAGAGCCTCCCGTCCTCTGCCGAGCAACTGGGGCGGTGGGCCGCTCTTTCATCTTTCTTTGGAGCCTTCCTCCGATGAGCTTGTCCGGGACCGGCAGGCGGCGGTTTACGGTTTTAATCCAACCGGCGACCGGATTTGGGTCAACCTCCTTGAATTCAAACCGGAAGTGGGGAAGAAAGCCCGGCTGAGCTTCATCGTCCGCGGGCCTGATGGGGCGCGGGTTCCCTCCGAAAGGGCGATCGTTTGGTCGAACGCCACGCTGAACAAGATCCTTTCCGACGGGGTTCGGGCCGGCGTCTTCAAAGAATCGCAGGTCAACGGGCTTTGGATGACGCAGGGCAGACGGCGGCTGGACTTCAAAAATCCGGAAACAATCCGCCTACTGGAAAGCGAATGGCTGAGGCAGCGCCTGTCCGCGGATAAGAAGCGGATCGCCGGAAACCGGGACCGGTTAGGCGAGGGGGAGAGGGGCAAGATTCTGGCTTTGAGGAAGTGGGAATCCTTTGTTCTGTTCGATACCAGCGGCGAGGATCCAAAAACATGGCGGCCGATCGCCGAGGCACAGGCAGTTTCCCTTCCGGTGGACGGCGTTTCCCTTCAGTTCAGCGCCCGGAGGGAAGAACCCCCGGTCCGGGTGGACCGGGAGAGCATCTACCGTCAGCGGCAAGGAGACGCTTCTCTCGAGACGTCCGCCGGCGCGGAGGAGAAACTGAAACCGGAAGATGTGCATGTCCTCATCCTGACGAGCGAGGACAAGGATCGCAACCAGATCTTCAACGTGGTGAAGCCGCTGGCGGAAGCGGCCGGGATTCCCGCCGCGCAGATCCACCGGGTCCACGCGGTGCGCTGGGCCCATCAGGTGATCGAGAGATACAAGCCGCAGATCGGGTTCCTGGAGATGAGCATCGGCGATCCCGAAATCACGGGGATTGATGTCGCCCGCTGGTCCAGGAAAGCGGGCGATCCCTCCGCGCGTATGATCCTGGTGGGGCCCCTGACGGAGGACCAGATCAAGGAAAGAGACCTGGAGCTGAAACCGGGCAAGGTGCTCTCCGGTTTTGCAGAGACGCCCGGCTCGGATCAGATCTCGGGATTCTTCCGGAGATTCCTGGACGAGAAAGTGAAACCGGCCGGCGCCGGCGGTCAGGAGCTGGAAGAAGGGGCGCCCGCGACCCTTCCTTTTGTGAGCCCTGAACTGCAGGCGCGCGCCGATCTGCTGCAGGAATTAGCGGATCACCTGGGAAGCAAGCTTTCCAGCAAGAATGTCTCATGGGAAGCCCTCTACCGCTCGTGGGCTTCGGGAGGAAAATCCAAATCCATCTCGTTGAGGCAGATGATCGCCCTGTTCAACCAGGGGGAACAGGTCTCTCCAAAAGAGCCGCTCTCTGCCCAGCAGAAAAAAACACTGCAGTGGGATATTGATTTCTCCGACGCCGTCCTTGACGCCCTCCTGCAGGCCTCGAAAGAGGCGCCTTTTTCAAAGAGGGCTCTCGAACAGCTCCTCGTGGGATTTTCAGAGGTAGGCGTGGACGGAGAGACCGAGGAATTCCACGGGCGCAGGGTCCGCAGCTTCGCGCGCCAGGCCGCCGCTTTCCTCGGCCTGACCGCCGCCGGCGCGGAGGAGGTTCAGCAGTTCACGAAGCGGTTGGCGGAAATTTCTCAGGGCCGGACCCCGACGCAGGAAGAGGTTCAGGAGTTAACCGCGTGGCTGATGGCAGACCCTGTTCAGACCGCCGTCCTAAGGGTGCCGCCGGGAGGCACCCCCGAGGATGTGGTCCGGAATCGGATCGAGGCAATGCGGAAAACCTGGCCGGCGTTCTCCGCTTGGTGGCAGGACTATTTCAAAGACAGCCCCTCGCCTCCCCCCCTCCCGATCGACAGTCTCTGGCGGGTCTACGTCCCTTTAAGCCAATGGATCCTTCAGCAGAAGCGTGAGGTTCGGCCCGAGGGTGTGTACGTCTTCGGCGTGTCGGGCAGCCAGGGGGTCGGCAAGACGGTTCTCGTCGGAGCGCTGGCTTCCATTTTAAACGCTCTGCTTGCGCCCGAAGAGGGGCAGGCGGTCGCCCGCTCGATCGACGACTACTACAAAAGCAAGAAAGACCGGGAAGAGCTTAAACCGTTGGGGTACGATCCGGGGCCGGGTGTTTCTAACCGCGGGCCGCCTGGGACTCATTACACCGATTGGATTTGGCGGAACATCCATGAGTTCGAAAAAAGCGCGCCGGAATCCACGACGGCGCTCGGGAGTTTTAACAAAGCAATCGATGATCAGCCGGCGGCGCCGCTCGTCATCCGCGGGAAGGTCGGCATTTTCCTTCTGGAGGGCTGGTTCCTCGGCGCGAATACCCATTACGACTTGGGCAAGGTTGCTTCCGGATTCAAGCAGATCGTGGCCGAGGCGAACCAGCGTGATTACCGGAAGATTTCTGACCGCCTGGATGCCCTTTTAGCTTACAAAAAACGCTCCATTGACGAGATCAAAAAGAACCGGGAAGAACAGGAACAGCTCACCGAGAAGCAGAAGGGCCAGCGCGGCATGAGCCCGGAGGCGATCGCGCGATTTGTCGAGTACTTCTATGTGGACTCCTGGGATTGGGCAAACACTTCCCCGTTCCCTCGCGGAGAGGACTCCACCTTCGTGGTCGAGGTGGATGCCGACCGCCATTTTTCGGCCATCGAGCGAGGTGGCCGGCATCCTTTCTACGAGGTCGATTACGACAAACCATGGCGGAGTCAACGCTATCCTCCTGCTTCGCGTGACGCCAGCTCCTCTTCCGTCAGCGATGTTGACTACGATAAACCATGGCGGGACAGGCCCGCCGCCGGTGCGGAGGAAAAGCTTATGGATTACCTGCGCGCTTTGGATATTGTGGAGAAAGCTTCCACGCCGGTTCTGGCTGGGTTCCGGTATGGGGGATCGCTGATTGGAGGAAGCGCCAGTCAGGGGGACTGGGACCGCCTGGGGCAGGCCCGCTGGCAGTTCGCCCTCGCGCTGAAGGGGATGGGTTTCGACGCGCCCGTGAAAGTGAAGGAAGAATTCCTCCGCCTCGTTAAGGAGAGACAGATATTCCCCACCCCGCAAGAAGAAGAATGGATCTGGGGCGCGGCTGTCGGGGCTTTCAATCCTGCCGCCGGCGCGGAGGAGGATTCCGTCCGCAGGGAGAGCTTGGTTGCTATGAAGGGGTCGGGACAAATCGAGGAGCATCTCTGGGGCCTCTGGGCCGAAAACCCCGCGTGGAGTCTTCAGGCTTTCTTTCAGAGATGGTTCCGGGACGAGGCCCCATGGTACCGCCTCAACACCGATCAGACGATCAAGATCTACTGGTGGCTTCTGGATTTCGTGCATCGCCCGGACGCGCTACCCGTCGAACGGCAGGAGCTTCGGCGGTTCTTCCTGGAGGCCGCGCGGAGAGAAGCGGAGTGGACTGGCGCCCGGGCCATGGCGGCGGATGGCGCGGTTTCCCTGACGGGGCCGGAACGAGGCGAGAGGGAACAGATCTTTTCCCTGGTTAAGGACCTGTGGGGGGAATCCCTGGCCTGGCGGGACCCGAGGGCCGAAGGCCTAAAAGGTTTCCAGGCGAGTCTGGTCCGGACAGCCCGCCGCCTCCGGCTGCCCGAAGCCGACGCCTGGGCTCAAGGCCGCATCCAGGACGAACGCTCTTCAGAGTACGCGTATGAAGACGGGATCTTATTCGCCCGGGCGCTGCGCGAATTGAAGGCCTATCTTCTCCGGGCCGAGATGGAAAATGCCCCTCGTTTCTCTCTCCGGTTTGTGTTTGGGGAGGACAAGACAACGGACGTCTCCGTTCTGAGCGGTCCCCGCTTGACGGTCGGTGACGCCCGCCTGGAGCTTCGGAAAGTCACCAACGCTTCCCCTTCCGGAGGAGTCCGGGTCGAACGGGCGGGTGAAGATTGGAAGAAAGGTCTTCGGGTGGTTTCCGCCATCGGTCCCCGCAACCCGGTTCCTTGGGAGCGGGCGCTGGAGATGATCCGCAGGGCGCGGGAATTCCGGGGAATGACCCATGTTTTCTTCTATCCGGCAGGGCGCTCCGGAGGGCCTAAGTCCGTGGCCGCTGCGGACGAAAAGGCCATCGCGAAAGAGTTGGCCCGGATGGGCGCTGAGTCCGGCAAGGTCCGGTTGCGGAAGTACGGAAACAAGATGCTCGTGAATTTTTCGCCTTCCGATGATGCGAGTGCTTCGGCCGCTGGCGCGGAGCAGGCGCCATTCCGAACAGGGTTCGAGCTGCAAGTCATTCCCGATCACCAGCGAATCGAAAGCAACCGCGCCTATCTGGAAGCAAAAGGATGGCTCCAGAGCTTGTCCGGTCTTGCGTATGATCGTCCCTTCATCTTTGAAGATGAACACCTCCAGAAAACCCTGGAAACCCTCCTCCAACTGCAAGAAGCCCGCCAAGCGATGGGCGAAAGCCTTCGCCAGTTGGCGGCTCAGCTTTCACAATCCGCCGGAATGGGAGCCGAAGCGATTTTTGAGAAACTCGCGGCCCGATCAGGAGAGGGGGATATCGGGAGCAATCTGTTGTCGCTCGCACACCTTCTCCAGGGTTTGCGTTTTTTCGCTGAACATCGGAAGACGGAAGCATTGGCGGCTTACGACTCCGCGCGGCAAGCTTTGGGGGACAAGCCGGGATTCATGGCCGGTTTCTTTTCCGGTTCTCCCAGCGACGATCTCTATCTTTTGGGCCGGTTTTATATGGACAATCTCGGCGACATGAATCGGGCCCGTTTTTCGTTTGAGCAAGGGGCCGCCCTGTACGGCCAGGACGAGCCGGCCCAGTTCGAAGCGGAGGAATTCGCCAAAAAGCTTGGGGCGATCGACCTCCTCACCAATCCCAAGAAGAGCGGGGTTCAGATCGTCGGATCACAATTAGGAATCATCCACGGTGCTTCATCCCGGGCGATCCAGGCGATGTCGTCCGGAGAAAGCGAAAGTGCTCAGGGGCTTCGCGCTCATTTCGCTCAGGTCAAGCAAAAGACCCTGGATGCTTCCCGCTTGGTGGACCAGGAAGGCATCGGAGTTGTTTTGGGAGCCGGGCGGTTCGTTGTCTTCCCGCTGGTCGAGCTGCTCAGGGAGCGTCTTCCCAATGGGTCATTCAAATATAAGAAGTTTCTCCTGGTGGAGCTGGGAGAAGACATCTCGGGACGGGAACTGAAACGGATGGCGGACGCGGGAGAGATTACTCCCGATGAGCTGGCGCGTGTCGAGGTCGTTCCCTCCGATGCGACCGGGATTCTGAAGACGGTGACCTCCTCCATCGACCACGTGATGGCCGCGGCGTTCCAGGCAAGCCCCTCTCAGGTTCCCCTGGACAAACTCAAAGCGCTCTACGAGACACTGGCAGATCCGGAAGGAATCAAACGGTTTTCGGCAGCGGATCAAACGCTGGTTCCCGAGGGAACCGTGAACTTTGCGGTATTTGCCATGGCGATTCAAGATTTCACGTCTCCCATCAAAAAATATATCGATACCTGGCTCGAACTGTTTCCGGTGGACCGCGAAGCGCGGAAAGAGATCGAACGCTGGAATGAATATTCAAGCCGCATTCAGAAAAATATCACGGGGGTCATTCTGCGCCGCCTCTGGAAAGAAGCGGCGCCGGGAGGGGTTGTCTTCCTGGGGGATACGACAGGGCTCCTTGCGGGTAAGGATAAAGAGCAAAAAAGGATCTCCTTCTATGACACCAACAGTCTTGAGGGTTTGGTGCCGGCCGATCTGTCCTTTGAGAAAACCGACCGCGCTTCCTGGCTCAGACCGAATAACATGGGTCGTCCAGACCTCTTTTTCCTCGTGGAATCACTGGCGCTAAAGAAGACCGCCGCCAGTGTGGAGGAAGCGGCGGTTGTTCCGGAGACCGTTCGGGTTTTGGAAGAATTGGACCGGGAAAAGAAGTTTTGGGCCGATCCCGACCTCTCCCGCTTGACCCGTCGGCCGATTCTGATCGATGCTTCCGATGACATTCGGGTGAAGGAACTGGCCTACGCGCTGAGCGTCATGATGGAGAAGGACCTGAGAGCGGAGATGGACTTCCGCATTGTGGTTCCGGAGAGCCGGGCCTCGGAGCTCATGAAGGAGCTTTCCGAAATTAATGCCGCGGCGGCCGCGCATTTTCTGGACGCCCGCATCGTTTCCTACGAGGGTGGGGAGTTCGAACGTCAGGCGGCGAGAGTCCGGGCGCTGAGTTCCCTCGCCGATTCCCTCGGATTCAAGTCCGGGCTCACGCTGGGCCAAGTTTTCTATGTCGACAAGCTGAAACCGAGCCTTGCGTTTGAACTCCGCAGCTACTTTGAGGAAGGTGGGTTGAATTTCGTTTCGGATGAGGTCTTCCGGCGATTGGGGGCCTTGCTCGAGGCGGCGTAATGCTGTTGACAGTTTTTCGGAAGGGGTGCTAGAATTTAGATGTTCCTCGCTGCACTCCATTTAACCAATCACTCACACATCGAACGTTAAGGAGAACACACCATGGTTGGCCAAGGTAAATCCGGTTGGTTGATCGCGGGCGTTTGCGGGGCGATCGTGCTCACCAGTTTCGGTTACGGGATGGGGCGGCGGGCGGCGCTCAAGTCCGTGGCCTCTTCAATGAACGTTTCCCCCGCCGGCTCGCCGTTGCCGGCGATCCAGATCGAGCCGATCCAACCGCAGGAAGAGCTCGCCGCGATCAACGCGAACACGCCGACCGCGAAATCCACCGCTTCGGCTCCGGCGGAGAACGCGGCCAGCCCGGCAGCGCTGGCTTCCAAGAGCTCGTCTGCGTCCGGCACGGCTCCGGCCGATGAGTCGGCCCGGGTCAAGGAGGTTCAGTTGGCGCTCAAGGCGGCCGGGTTTGATCCCGGTTCCACCGACGGAAAGCTTGGGGCCCGAACCAAGACGGCCATCCGGGATTTCCAACTGGCCCAGGGCCTGAACGGTGACGGTAAAGTGGGGCCCAAGACCTGGAGCAAACTGGAGCCGTACCTGAAGACGGCCCAGAACACGAGCCCCGCCCAGCCGCAGACGCAGAAGCAGGGAGACTAAGATGCGACGCACCTCTTTCTCGTTCATCGGCTGCTTCGTTGCGCTGGCTCTGGCCGGCTGCGGGATCAATTTCTATTCCGGTCGCCCGACGGATGTCCGCAAGATCCATGAGCTTTCGTCGGAGTTGGAGCAGCTGAGGCAGCAGAAGGAGGCGGAGGCCGATCAGCTCCGCGACGCGATGAACGCGCTGCAGCGGCAGTTGCAGAAGGAGATCGGGGACAAGCAGGTCAAGCTGGAGATGGCCGAGCGGGGCCTGGTGCTGACGTTCGTCGCCGAGGTCCTCTTCGATTCGGGCAAGGCGGAGGTGAAGACGCAAGCCAAGGATACCCTGGGCAAGGTCTCTTCCGTCATCACGCAGAAGGTTCCCGACCGCGACATCGGCATCGAGGGGCACACCGACAATGAACCGATCAAGCACTCCGGTTGGAAATCCAACTGGGAGCTCTCCACCGGCCGGGCGACGAGCGTCCTCCACGTCCTGGAAGAGCAGGGCGTGGACCCGCACCGGATGGTGGCTTCCGGCTACGGAGAGTACCGCCCCGTGGACTCCAACGACACGGCAGAGGGGCGCCAGAAGAACCGGCGCGTGGAGATCGTCATCGTCCCGAAGAAGCTGACCAAGAAGGAACTGCAGCTGATCCGCCGGAGCGAAGCCTCCGGTTCGCCGGAGCTGGTCGAGAAGGCCCGGTCCCTCGAGCAGTATAAATAAGCTTCGTTGGAAGACCGCTACCGGGGAGTCACCGCTTCCTTAATGCTGGTCACCATGGCCGCCTTGCTGGTGGCTTTCGGCTCCTCCTCCCGTCGCCGCAGCACGGAGGGGGAGCTTCTGCTTCTCGAGCAGCAGGTCCAGCAGCTCGCCCAGGTCAATAAGGTGCTGGAGGAAAAGGTCCGGTGGGTGGAGGGGCGCTATTCCCAATCCATCACGCTCGGCAGGCGTCTTAACGAGGCGCTGATCCAGGAACAGGCGAAGAGCCGGGCCCTGGCGGAGCGCCTGCAGCATTCCAAAACCCCCTAAGCTCTACCCCTTCCGAGGTATAATAAATTCTTTGCGGATGGACACTGCCATTTCTGAACATAAAAGCGTTTCCGGTCTTGACCCGGCCCGCGTGCCTCGCCACGTTGCCATCATTATGGACGGCAATGGCCGCTGGGCTAGGGGCCGGGGTCTTCCCCGGGTGATGGGGCACCGGGCCGGGATCAAGTCCGTCCGCGCCGCCGCGGAGCTGGCCCGCGAGGTGGGCGTTGAGTTCCTGACCCTCTACGCTTTCTCCGTCGAGAATTGGAAGCGGCCCACCGATGAAGTCTCCACGCTGATGCGCCTGCTCAACGAGTTCCTCCGGCGGGAGCTGTCCACCCTGATGAAGAATGAGATCCGGCTGAACGTGCTGGGGGATTTTGCCGGGCTTCCGGAGATCGTCCGTCGGCAGCTGGAACGGGTGATGGAGGAAACCCGGGAGAACCGGAAGATGGTGCTGAACCTCGCCTTGAACTACGGCGGCCGCTCGGAGATCGTCCATGCGGCCCGGCGGGTGGCCGAGCAGGTGAAGGCGGGGAAGCTCAAGCTCAGCCAGCTCAATGAGGAGATTTTCAGCCGGTTCCTCTACACCGACGGGCAGCCGGATCCAGACCTGCTGATCCGCACGAGCGGAGAACAGAGGATCTCCAACTTCCTGCTCTGGCAAATTTCCTACGCCGAGCTCTACATCACGCCCAAACTCTGGCCGGACTTCGGGAAAGCCGATTTCCTGGATGCCCTGCGGGATTACCAGCGCCGGGAGCGGCGCTTCGGAGCTTGAAGCAAGCGATGGCCCTCCTCCTGCGGCTGCTCACCGGTTCGGCCCTGATCGCCCTGGTGGTCTGGGTGCTGTTCTGGGCTCCCCCCTGGGTCTTCGCGCTGGTGACCATTGCCTTCGTGGGGCTGGGCCTCAACGAGTTTTTCTCCCTGGTCGAGCGCAAGGGGATCCTGATCGAGCGATGGATCGGTCTGGCGGTGGGGCTGCTGATCCCGATCTCCATCCTGTTTGAATTCGAGCCGACGAAGGGGTGGGAGCTGTTTTTTATGGTGGTGGCTTTGCTCACCCTGTTTCTGCTGCAGCTGCGGCGGCGGGACAGCTCCCAGGCGATCGTGGGGGTCTCCACCGCGCTGTTCGGCATCTTCTATGTCTCCTGGTGTTTCAGTTTCCTGATCAAGCTGCGTTTCCTGAGCGGGCCGTCCATTCCCAGCGGCTCCTGGCTGGTGGCGCTGCTCTTGTTGATCACCAAGGGGGGCGACGTGGGGGCCTACTGCGTCGGTTCGGTCGTCGGGCGGCACCCCTTGGTGCCGCGGATCAGCCCCCACAAAACGTGGGAGGGAGTGATGGGAGGCCTGCTGTTCAGCGTCGGCGGGGCCTGGGCGCTGCGGCCGGTCTTCTCTCAGGTTCCGGTTCAGCACCTGCTGATTTTGGGGCTGATGCTGGGGATCCTCGGACAGCTGGGAGATCTGTCGGAATCGCTGATCAAGCGGGACTGCCAGGTGAAGGATTCGGGCACTCTGTTGCCCGGCATGGGCGGGGTGCTGGATGTGCTGGACAGCCTGCTGTTCACCTCGCCCATCTGCTACTTCTACGTGCGCAAGTTTCTTGTGGGGGCGTGAGATCATGAAACGGGTTGTGGTGCTCGGCTCCACCGGCTCGATCGGCGTCAACACGCTGAAGGTCGTGCAGGAGCATGCGCGAGAATTCGAGGTGGTCGGGCTCGCCGCCGGCCGGAAGGTAGATCTGCTGGCCGAGCAGGTCCGCGCCTTCCGGCCGAAGGTGGTCGCGATCCAAGATGCTTCGTTGGCCGGCAGGCTGCAGGGAATGCTCGACGGCGTCCGCCCGCGGATCCTGACCGGCGAGCAGGGGGTGGCGGAATTGGCCGGGATGGAGGGCGTGGATCAGGTGGTCGTCGCGATCCCGGGCGCCGCGGCGTTGCGGCCGACCCTTTCCGCCATCGAGCGAGGGCGGCTGATCGGTCTCGCGAACAAGGAGACGCTGGTGATGGCGGGGGAGCTCGTCATGCGCAAAGCGCGCGAGCGGGGCGCCGCGATCCTGCCGATCGACAGCGAGCACTCGGCCATCTTCCAGTGTCTCAAGGGGCACTCCGCCGGCGAGATCCGGAAGATCCACTTGACCACCTCCGGCGGTCCCTTGAGGACCGTTCCGCTCTCGGAGTTCGGCCGCTTGACCAAAGCGCAGATCATGAACCACCCTCGCTGGAAGATGGGCCCCAAGATCACGGTGGATTCGGCCACGATGATGAACAAGGCGCTGGAGGTGATCGAGGCCCGCTCCCTGTTCGGCGTGTCGGTGGATCAGGTGGAGGTGGTCGTGCATCCCGAGGCGATCGTCCACTCGATGGTGGAGTTCATCGACGGCTCGTGGCTCGCGCAGTTGGCGGTGACCGACATGCGGATCCCGATCCAGTACGCCCTTTCGTATCCCG
>OBEQ010947349.1_pt1 | contig 27841 bp, 29 predicted proteins | sample 1670901 | NCBI WGS metagenome assembly OBEQ01 (sample SAMEA104232315, study PRJEB22302) | groundwater metagenome | biome: forest; feature: aquifer; material: groundwater | place: USA | collected 2011-08-07 | depth 5.4 m
ACTTTGTAGGCAAACATCGGCAGCACCCGGCGGTCGGCGTGGCCCATACCCGGGCCAAACACGTTAAACGGCCGCACTATTGCGGTCGGCATCCCAAATTGCTCGTGGTAGATAGTGGCGATGGTCTCGCCCAAACGCTTGGACTCATCGTAGCAGGCACGTGGGCCAACCGAGGAAACGTAGCCGTGATAGGTCTCGGGGGTCGGCACGGCATTGGCGTCCGGGTCGCCGTATATCTCGCTGGAGCTAAAAAACAAAAAGCCCTCGAGGTTTTTTTGTTTGCGGCCCAACTCGAGCAAATTTTTTATTCCGCTTACTGCGCTTTCTATTGTCTCAAGCGGATATTTTTTGTAGTACACCGGCGAGGCAAGGCCCGCCGCGTGGAGTATGTAGTGTATGTCCTCCCGCACAGGCAAGGGTTGCGAGACATCGGCCCACACCTCCAAGACGTCATTGCGGCCCTTAAAATTAAAGTGCGGGTGCGCGACGCCGGTGATAAAGTTGTCTACCGAGATAATACGGCACGGCACCTTAAGCCGCGTGTCGTTGAGGCAACACAAAGCGCCGATAAGGTACTTGCCCAAAAAGCCCGAACCCCCGCTGATAAGAACGGTTTTACCTTCAAACTTGTGCGCTTCGGGGCCGAGATTTCGGGCAATAGTCGCTATATCCTCCCAAACAATCCTGTCTGACATGCGGGCGATTATAGACGGCTACCCGTGGTTTGTAAACTCCAAGTTTTCTACTCCACTTCCCGGGGTGGAATGGGGATGAGGTATCGCCACGGGCCGCCCTTTGTTTTTTCTTTAATCGCGTCAAAATATTCGTACGCAAAGACCACCAGCACATCGGCTTTGTGCACTTCCAGGTGCTCCTTAGGCACGATTGGGATGTGGGTGCCCGGGCTCGAGCGGTGTTGTTTCAGCGGGCTGTCGTCGACGATAAACTCAATCAGCTCGGGGCCGATATGCCCATAGTTACAAATCGTCGATACACGCGCCGGCGCGCTATATCCCGCAACTTTGAGACCGGCGTTTTTATACCCTTCCAACTTTTCTCGAAATGCGGTGAGGTAGGCGTCTACGGTGTTTTTGAACTCTTGTAATTTCGGGAGCGTGAGCGCTGTCTCTTCTTTTGTAAGGAACTCCGTAACGCCCACCGAAACGGGTGCTCTACGGCTTTGGTTGCGCGCAGTCACTCGCAGGGAGCCGCCGTGCGGCTCTATCATCTCGACATCGGAGATATACATCTCGTGCATCTCAAACAAATGCTTGAGTGAGGAGAGCGAGTAGTAAAAAATCCGGTCCAAGTAAAACCGCTCAAACTGCACGCCCGCTATGATGTTGCCGATGTACTCTACTTCGATAATAAACGCGCCATCGTCTTGCATTAGCTCTTTGACCGCGTCGACAAAGCTGTGAGGGTCCTCGAGGTGGGTAAAGATACTGCTGGCGACGATGACGTCTGCTTTGCCGTACTCCCGCGCAATTTTTTGTGCGGTGGGGGAGTCGAAAAAAGAGACGATGGTCTCGAGCCCGGCATCATTGGCAATTTTGCCGACGTTGACCGAGGGATCAACACCGAGGGCTTTGACCCCGAGCGCTTTGAGAGGCTTAAGCAAAATGCCGTCGTTGGAGCCGACATCCACCACAAACTTCGCCGACTCTAGTGTTTGTGCAAATTCCTCAAAGTGTTGTACCAACTTTTGGTTTACCGATGAGAGGTAGTAATAGTCGACAAACATCCGCTCGCGCGAGACCACCGTGCCAAGCTGTACATTTTTGCAGGTGGTGCAAAAGTACACGCTTAGCTGGAAAAAGTCTTCTCCCACAAACTCGGCCTCGGTTGGGTATTTGTTGGCTAAAGGCTGTTGTCCGAGGTTTAAAAACTCAACCGCACTGTCTTGCTTGCATACGTGGCATTTCATATCGGGTAAGTATACTCAACCATTTTCCACTGACAAACTACTTCCGCCACACGAGGAGCTGGTACCCCGCGTAGTTTACAAAAAAGCCGACACCGATGCCGGTGAGGTAGGACGCGTGTATGAGCAGGAGGTCGCTGGTCGCTCGCTCGGTCAACAGCACAAACAGCCACTGTATAAAAAGTGACCCCGCGACAACCGTGTGGAACTTGAGCAAGCGCCAAGGGAGCGCGCCCTCCTGCCGGTCGCCAAAGGAGTAGCGGTTGTTAAGCACAAAGTTGCAAAGGATTGCGACCTCGCCGCCCAGCACGGCCGCAGTTGAGGGCGATACCAACTCGAGCCATATCCCCAGCACCTCGAAGATGGCAGTTTGGATAATGACCCCAACGCCGCCTATCAGCAGCACTTTAAAAAGCCGCGATGCAACAAACGCGCGGGTGTGGGTAAGCAAGGTGTGCACGCTCTGTACTATACCGCACCTATGCCGTAGGATAAAAAGCATGCAAAAAAAGTTGTCCATCCTTATCCCCGCGTGGAATGAGGAGCGGACCATTGTGGAGTTGCTAGAGCGCGTCTTGGCCGCGGACATCGGGCCGTTTGAGAAGGAGGTGATTGTCATCGACAACAACTCAAGCGACAAAACTGCCGCCCTTGCTCGCTCGCTCGCGGGCTTGCGTGTCTTGAGCGAGCTACGGCCTGGCAAGGGCGCGGCCTTGACGCGCGGCTTGGCCGAAGCGACTGGAGACTTGGTGCTGTTCCAAGATGCCGACCTGGAGTATGACCCGAGAGATATCAAAAAACTCCTTGCGGTAATCGAGAGCGGGAAGGCCGACGTGGTCTACGGCTCCCGCAACTTGAGCGCCGAGACGACCCGCGGGAAACTTGTCCCGCGCATCGGGGTTTGGTGTATCACACAACTGGTTAATGTACTCTATCGTTTGCGCTTAACCGACGTGTGGACGTGCTACAAACTTTTTCCCCGCGAGGCGGCCGGCAGCTTTGTCGCGGGCGGTTTTGAGTCGGAGCTCTTGTTTACCGCGGCGCTTGCGCGCCGCGGATACCGTTTTGCGGAAGTACCTATATCCTACGCCCCGCGCGATATTTCCGAAGGGAAGAAGATCCGCTACCGCGACGGCATCTTTGCCATTGTTGCTATCTACTGGGATTGGCTGAAGCACTTTTAGTTCTCCATAGCTGCCGCAGTGTAAACGCTCCCTGCACTGCCAGCAAAAGCATAAACGGAGCCGCCGGCATACGGTAGCGGTGCTCGGTTACCGGGCCGGTCAAAAATGCAAAGTACAATATCAGCCCCGACGCAATACAGACAAACCAAAAAGTAGGAGGACGCCTCACCAACACATACCCGAGCTCAAACAGCCACAGAGACGAAATGAGTATCCACGGCAGGGAACCAGCCAGGAGCATCCAGAGGTTCGGCCCGGGCGAGAGGAAGTAGTGCGCGATGCCGCTGATATTTTTTTGCAACAGCATAGTGCTAAAGTTGGTTTGGTCCGGCGGGATTTGGATAAGACCGACCATCCGGTTGATATCACGTGTGCCGTCCGTCACAAAAAAAGGAAGCGTTTTTATACTGTGGAAGTAGGCGTATGCAAGATAATTGCCCTGCAGCTGCTCGTGTATGATTTTTTGGAATATCGCTTTGTTTGCGAGCGTTTGTATCTGCGGGTAGCCGGGGCTTGAGGCAAAGGGTGCGGAGAATATCGGGTACACCTGGGCCAGAGGCACTCGGTGTTGGTAGCTGTAAAAAAGTGGCAAGTTAAACTGTGTGGCGTTTACGTAGGGTGTTGCCGATATATCATAGACCCCAAACTGCTTATGATTGCGCAAGGACCATGGTGCTACGACCAACAGTATAGCAAGCACAAACACCGCCAGCCGTGCGAGATTTTTTGTCACCGGACCCAGCTCTTTTCGGTACAACACACCCCAGGCGAGAATAAGCAGTGGCGGCAGGTAGAGCGCGACGGCCCGCACCAACACCGCAAAACCGAGCAATGCTCCGGAGAGAAACAACCACAGTAGATTTTTTTTGGCATCAGGTTGTGTGCAGAACAAAAGATATACCGAAAGCAGCAGTGTAAAAACAAACAATGTATCGGACATCACAAAGGTCGAGAAAAACACGGATGTCGGTTCGATACACAAAAGGAGCGCCGCCACAAACGCAACTTTTTCTTGCAAAAACTTTTTCCCTATGAGGTAGGTCAGCACCACACTGCCGCTCCCAAGTAGCATTTGGATAAAGACAATCCCGACGATAGGAAGGCCGAGCAGTTGTAAAAAATACAAAAAGAAGGGGTACCCCGGAAGACGAAAACTGTCCGGCACCAAGTGCGGGCTTTGCTCAATTGAGTAGACCCCGTAGTGCAATAAATTTTGAGAAATATCAAAATAGCTCGACGAGTCGCCCCCGTAGACAGGGTAGTGCAAGGCAGCTTCGGGCATATGCCCGAGGCCTACAAACCACACGAACAAGAACAGAAATACGCTGATTTGTAGGCATAAAGCCGTTAAGAAAAGAAGTATTTCTTTTCTGTACCCGAGTATCATACGAGCTAGTATATACTCAAAGTGCTATATACTGATGTCTTATGAAACAGCCACTCACCTTTTTGCGTTTGTATGTTAACCCTGCGTGGCGGTGGGATGACTCCTACAGTTCGTTGATGATCCCCTTTTGGGGCAACCCCCACGGAGATACTCGGTTTGAGCTCAAGGAGTTGTTTGACTCATTTTCTTTCGACACTCGCTACTACGGCATTACCGGCGATATCGGGCAAGCCGATATGGTGTTTATACCCTACCGACAGTGGTGGCTTACGCGGCACGCGGAGGGCCCACGTTTACTTGCCGAGAGTGTAAAGGCGGCACAGGAGGCTGGCATACCTCTTTTGGTAGACGGCATCGCCGACGGAGAGCACCCGCTCAATGTCGACAACGCGTATGTCTTGCGCATCGGCGGGTATCGTTTTTTGCGCAAAGAACACAGTGTTTGGGGCATTCCGCCGCACACTCGCTGGGAGCCAAACCGGATAGAGGTGCCAACGCAGCCGGGTGATTTTCTACACCAATGCAGGAACGGCGTATTGCAGATACGTCCCAAACGGGAAGGTAAGCCTGTGGTGAGTTTTGCGGGGATTATACGCACGACGCCTAAAAATATGCTGCACGAGCGGCTGGGCGAGCTCCCGCTCTACCTGCACGGGATACGGGACACTCGTTACAATGCAATGAGTTTGGGCCTGTTCTGGCGCACCCGCGCACTGCGCATCCTTGGCCGGTCGGACAAAGTTACCTGCAGCTTTGACGCGCAGGACCTATACTCCTCCTCAACCAGCAGCCCAAAGTCGCCGGAGGAGCGCAAAAAGATGCGCGAGGCGTTTATAGAACGGGTACTCGACAGCGACTATGCGCTCGATGTGCGCGGCCACGCAAACGCCTCTCTGCGTTTGTACGAGATTCTCTCGCTCGGGCGCATCCCGGTGATACTCGACACCGAGCGTATCTTGCCGTTTGCCGATGTGGTCGACTGGAGCCGCTTCTCTCTTATCGTCGACTTTCGCGATATCAAATATCTGCCTGACATCATTGCAGACTTCCACAGCACACTCTCGCCCGAGCGGTTTGAGGATATGCAGCGGGCCGCGCGCGAGGCCTATGTAAAGCATTTCCGCATTGACGGACAGATGCCGCATATCCTGCGGGAGATAAACAAGCTCCGCACAGCGGCACTGTAGCCGGCCTATGAAACTCTCCCACTGTGTTCCGGCCAGATATCGCTATCCGCTTGCGAGGCTTAAGCGCTCGATTATCGGCCACAGCACTTACTCCCAGTTTGGCGAAGACCAAGTGCTCGCAGAACTTTTTGCGGACACTCCGCGCGGGTGCTATGTTGATGTGGGCGCTCATCACCCAGAGCGCTACTCCAACACCTACCTGCTCTACAAAAAAGGTTGGAGCGGAATAAACATCGACCCCAACCCCCATACGATCGCCCTGTTTAAAAAAGCACGTCCAGGTGACACCAATATCTGCTGTGGCGTGGGGCAGGCGGGAACACTCGCCTACTATCGATTTTCCGACCCCGCAGTAAACACGTTTGTTGCCGCAGAGGCGCAGAAGTGGAAACAAAAAAAGGTTTTAACTTTTTTGGGTACGACCGAGGTCGAGGTCAAACCGCTCTCGGCCCTGGTGCATGGGAACATAGACTTGCTGACCATAGACGCCGAGGGTATGGACCTCGAAGTGCTAGAGTCGTACGACTGGAAGGAGTATCCAAAAGTGATTGTTGTTGAGGGCGAGAGCGCCACCAACTTTTTGCAACAAAAAGGCTACACTTTGCGGGTGCAAAAAGGCCCCTCGCGGATTTTTTTGCGGTAGCATTTCCCGTTTCTTTTATCTACGGGGGCGGGTTATAGTGTGCCGTATGAAGATTGTCTGTATTTCGCACTGGCGGATACCGTCGGAGAAGACGATGGCGCCGTATATGATGCGCGTGGCCGAGGCCTTTGCCAAAGAGGGAAGCGAGGTCGAGTTTTGGATACCCCGCCGGCGCAGCGCGCTTAAGGGAGTCGACCCGTTTGAGTATCACCTTATCGAGCGGAACTTCCGCTTCCGGTACCTCCCGGTTATAGACCTTATGGGCGTGGTGCCCGGGGGCGTCAGTTTTCTTTTGATGCTGGCGAGCTTTACGGTGGCGGTCTTTTTTTTGGCCCTGTTCCAAAATCGCAAAAGTATTTTTTATTTCTTCGACCTACGCGACGCGTGGCTGGTGTTGCTTTTACCGAGGTGCTCTTTTTGTGAGATACATATGTACTACAAGAGCAGCCTCGACGCGATAAATCGGTGGGGCTTTGCGCGTATGCGCGGCATTATTGCCGCTACCAACCCTCTGCGTGAGGAAATACAGAGGCAGTACCGCGTGCCCGCAGAAAAAATCCTCCACGCGCCGTGCGCCGTAAATGCAGAACGTTTTGCGCTCGACACCACCCGGGGGGAGGCGCGACGGGCGCTCGGGCTCCCGCAGGAGGGGCGGTTTATTTTTTATATCGGGCATCTCTTCCCGGTTAAAGGGGTCGACGTACTGTTTGACGCACACTCGCTGCTCGACGCCGGGGAAGTTATTTATTTTGTCGGCGGCACCGACGAGGACCTTGTACGCTACCGCGCAAAATGGGAAGCGGCGGGCGCGCCACAAAACATCTGTATAGCGGGCCGCAAGCCGCACCAAGAAATCCCAACGTGGTTGCGTGCCGCGGACATCCTGACCATCCCCAACACGGCGCGTGACCCGGCCGGCTCGATAGAGTCGTCGCCCTCGAAATTGATGGAGTATATGGCCTCGGGCCGGCCGATTATTGCCTCCGACGTACCGGCAATCCGCGATGTGCTCGACGACTCGATGGGTTACTTTGCAAAGCCCGACAGCCCGGAGGCGATAGCCGCACAAATCCGTGCTGTGTTTGCCGACCAGGGAGCGGCCGAGAAAAAAGCCCGGGCCGCGCGCGAGTTTGCCGTGCAAAACTTAAGTTGGGGCGCCCGCGCACGCAGCGTTTTGGGCTTTATTGAATCGCGATGAACACCAACACAACCCAGCCCGGGCTTCTTGCTTACGGCCGTAACATAACCTCCGAGCATGGAGAGGACGGCATTATAGAGCGTATCTTTAGCGTCATTGGCAAGGGTTCCCCTCCCAGTGAGGGCTCACGCTGGTGTGTTGAGCTCGGTGCGCTCAACGGCACGCACGGCAGCAATGTCTGGCGCCTGATAACAGAAACAAAATGGAGTGCGGTTGCCATTGAGGCCGACCAAACGTATTTTGAAAAACTGCAAGAGGTGTACCGGGGTTTTGCTGTAGATTGTGTCAATGCATTTGTATCGTTTGAGGGTGAGAATTCCTTGGACCAAATCTTGAGCCGCACACCCATACCTCACAACTTCGACCTCTTGTCGCTCGATATCGACGGCAACGACTATCACGTGTGGGAGTCGATGTTGGTGTACCGCCCCCGCGTGGTGGTGGTCGAGTACAACCCATCTATCCCCGATGACGTATTGTTTATCCAACCCAGAGATATGCGTGTCCAGCAAGGTTCGTCTTTGCGCGCGCTGGTCGAGCTAGGAAAGTCAAAAGGCTACGAGTTGGTTGCCACAACGCAGAGCAACGCGCTGTTTGTGAGCAAAGAATTATTCCCTCTCTTTGGTATCAGCGACAACTCGCTTGAGGCACTCCACCTCGACCATACGCTCGAAACAAAACTCTTCCAACTCTACGACGGCACGCTGCTGCTCGCGGGCAACGAGCGCTTGATATGGCACAATATCCCAATCGACATCGAGGCTTTGCAAGTCTTGTCGCGCCGGAAGCGCTTCTACCCGGCCCGCACCAGCGCGCGCGCATCAGTGCGCTCGCTCAAACACCGCGTGCGTACCTGGCCTGTGTACCCGCTCCTTATCCGCCTCAGACATCTGTTGTGGAGATAAAAAAAATGATAACAAAAGCAGTTACGTTTCGCCCCGCCTCGATAGGGGACTGTTTGATGGGCAAATATTTTTTGGAGAATATCCGGGCACAGCACCCCGAGGCGCGCACAGGACTAGTGGTCGGGAGCCGCGCCGCGATGTTGCGCGACCTTTTTGCCGGGGAGCCGTGGGTTGAGGTGGTCGAGGCAAACCGCCGCTCTCTTTTTTCACTTGCTGCCCTGTGGCGTGGATGGCGCCGCAGTGATGCCGTGTTGACCTACTACACGGCGGGTGTGATCAACTTCCCGACCAAATTGATGGCCCGCGCCTTGGCGCGGCGCGGCGCCCTGGCAGGGTTTGATGATGCCTCCTCGCTCAACCGATATATTTTTGACACGCTGTTGCCAAACCCGGTGCGCGACCGCGAAGTGCGCTTGCACGAGCGCGACGCGCTCGCCGTATTTGGTGTGCCGGCCTCGACCGAGCGCCTCACGCTTAAGTATCTTTCTATCCAGGGTGTTGCAGAAAAGTTTGGTATTGTGGGGCCGTATGCGGTTGTGCACTTGTTTTCCGGCAGCAAAACCCGGGGACTCACCGTTGCACATATGCGCGAGCTCTTGGTGGCGCTTGTGGCCGAGATGCCCGGCACCACGCTCGTGCTCTCGGGCGGGGCTGGCGATGTGGCTGAAGCAAGCGAGGCGTCGGCTGGGCTACCCGCGGTTGTGATAGCCGGTCGCGCAACCCTCCAAGAGTTGATGAACCTTATGGCCAAAAGCCGCGCCACAGTATCACTCGACACCGGGGTCGGCCATATCGCAGCCCACTTGGGGAAACAACCCGTTATCCTCTCAACCTGCCTTGGCCGCATCAGCTGGTGGGGGCCCGAGCAATATGGATTCGATACAACATTGTTTACTCGCGCCGACCTCTGCGCCCGGGGCCACGTTTTTAAACCCTACCCTGACTGCTTGAGCACTATTGATATGCGCGCAGTCGCCCTCGCCGCAGCACAAACAAGATGACTATCCACTTTTTTACATACGGGGACGAGCAGTCGGGCTCTTCGCGCCAGCGGGCGTTTAGAATTGCGGAGGAGTTTAACGTGCGCGGCGTGCACTCGGTAGTGCACTACCCCTCGGCGATGCTGATGTCGGCCACGCGCTGGCCCAAAAAAGGCCGGCTTATACTGCGGCTCCTGCGCGCGCTTGCCTCGGTTAAAAAAGGCGACATCGTCTACATCCAGCGCGCTATCTCGAACAAATATTTTTTTATGCTTCTCATATCGTACGTCTTTTTATTCCGTCGCAAAATGGTGTTTGACCTCGACGACCCGACCTACTTCCACAGTTTTTTTAAAACCAAAATGCTTACCCAGATGGCCGATGTCGTGGTGGTGTGCCACCATGCGATTGCCGACTGGGTGCGGCAATACAACCAAAACGTACACATCGTACACATCTCGCTCACGATGTCGGCATACGAGAAGTTTACGCATAGCTACACGTCTGCCGGGCCGCCGTATGTTATCGGCTGGGTGGGCACGGCACCCGAGCATCGGCGCAACTTGGAGCTTTTGGTGCCGGTGTTTGAGCGCCTGGTGCACTCCGCACCAGCGCCGTTTTGCTTTGTGCTAGTAGGCGCACTCAAAAACAAACAGATATACGAGATGTTTGCGATACCCGGGCTCGATGTGCGCTTTATCGATGCATTGGAGTGGGCCGACCCTAGGGCGGTGCCAAAAGAAATCCAGAAGTTCGACATCGGCGTACAACCTCACCACACCGGGGGCAAGTGGGACCGCGCCAAAACCTCGTTTAAGATAATCGAGTATATGGCGTGCGGCGTTGCAGGGGTCTCGAGCCCGTTTGGCGAGATGCCCTACATTGTGCAGGATGGTGTAAACGGCTACCTTGCCGAGGGGGAAGACGAATGGGTAGAAAAATTAAAAATACTTCTTGCCGACTCTGCGCTGTGCGCAAAACTAGGGAAGGCGGGACAGGAAACAGTACGTAATAATTATTGCTTCGATGCGATTATCCCGCGGATGCTAGAGATTACCGACGCTCTTGCGCGTATACCCAATCGATAACCTCTTTGAGCGAGTCGCGCGTGCCGGCGTCGGACCAAAAGCCCTCAAACAAGTGATATGCGGATGTGCCATTGCGGACAAAGTAGTTGTTGACGTCGGTCAGCTCCAGCTCGCCGCGCGCCGAGGGTGTGAGGGTGGGGATGATATCAAACACGCTCGGCGGGTATACATACAGCCCGGTCTGCGCGTAGTTGCTTTTTGGCTGTGCGGGTTTTTCCTCAATTAACACAAGCATTTTGTCTTTAAACACCGGGACACCAAAGCGCTGGGGGTCTGCTACTGATTTAAAAAAGAAAAGCGCTTTGGTGGTGCCGACCCCTTCCGGTAGCTTTTGCGGCAGTTTGGTTTTATCAAATATGTTGTCGCCGAGTATAACCGCGACCGAGTCCCCCCCGACAAACTCTTTTGCGAGCCCCAAGGCTTGGGCGATGCCGCCCGCCTGCTCTTGCACGCGGTAGGTAAGCCGCACGCCAAAGCGCGAGCCATCGCCCAAAAACTCTGCGATGGCGCCAATGTGCTCGCCACCGGTAACAATCATAATATCCTTGATGCCCGCGTATGCGAGCGTCTCAAGCGGGTAGAGAATCATCGGCCGGTTGAGTATCGGCACCATATGCTTGTTCATCGTTAAGGTCGCCGGCTGCAGTCGGGTGCCCTTGCCACCTGCCAAAATAAGGCCTTTCATAACGCCGCTGTTATACCAGAAACTACGCGACAAGTACACTCGTTTCTGGTATTGTCGGGTTGCTATGCAGGGGACCATTCTTGTTACCGGAGGGGCGGGTTTTATCGGCTCTAACTTTGTCCGCCTGGTACTTCGGCGCCACACGGGCGTGCGGGTCGTGTGTCTCGATGCACTGACCTACGCAGGCAACAAAGATAACTTACAAGGGCTGCCTAAAAACCGCTTCACCTTTGTCAAAGGAGACATTACCAACCGGGTACTGGTAGAGCGACTTGTGTACCGATATAAACCGGCATACGTTGTTAACTTTGCGGCCGAGTCGCACGTGGACCGCAGTATCCACACCGGAGCCGAGGTGTTTGTCCGCACCAACGTGCTTGGCACCACCGTGCTACTTGATGTGCTTAAAGGCAAAACGTTTCTCAAAAAATTTGTGCAGGTAAGTACCGACGAAGTGTACGGCGCGCTACCACTAAAAGGCGGTAAAAAATTTACCGAGCGCTCACCGCTTGCACCCAACTCCCCCTACGCGGCGTCAAAAGCCGCGGCCGACTTGGTTGCTAGAGCGTTTTTTAAAACCTACGGTGTGCCGGTTGTTATTACGCGCTGCTCCAACAACTACGGACCCTATCAGCATCCGGAAAAATTGATACCATACTCTATTATGCGTCTTTTGTCGGGGAAGCCGATAGCGATATACGGCGACGGCAAATATGTGCGCGACTGGATTCATACCGACGACCATTGCGGGGCGCTCCTTTTGGCGCTTGCAAAGGGCATACCCGGCGAGGTGTACAATGTCGGCGCGGGTGACGAAGTGAGCAACATCGAACTGGCACGGCTGCTCCTAAAGTATTTTAAAAAAGGCGAGTCGGCGATTGCCTATGTCAAAGACCGCCCCGGCCACGACCGCCGCTATGCGATAGACTCAAAAAAGATCCGCCGTGAGCTTGGGTGGAAGCCACACCACTCGCTAAAAAAATCATTCGAGCCGACGGTCGCCTGGTATATAAAGAATGTACAATGGGTTGAGCGCGCGCTTACGCGCTCGGGTGTCGCCAATACGCATATATGAATTCTTTTGAGGTTACAGAACTTGCACTCCCGGGAGTGCTCCTTATTACGCCGAAGCTATTTCCCGATGAGCGGGGATTTTCGAGCGTAGTGTACGAAGTGGAGGGTTTTGCCGCGCTTGGTGTCGCGTGTGTGTTTGTACAAGACTACGTGTCATACTCCAAAAAAAATGTGATTCGCGGGCTCCACTTCCAGCGCGCGCCGCACGCGCAGGATAAGTTGATACGGTGTGCAACTGGCCGCATATTCGACGTTGCCGTCGATTATGACCCTGCTTCACCAACTTTTGGCGCCCACGTTTCCGCGGAGCTCGACGCGCAAAGGGGCGAGATGCTCTATGTGCCGGGCACGTACGCACACGGATTTTGTGTCGTGAGCGATGAGGAGGCCCTGGTCGAGTATAAACTAGGCGGCGGCTATCATCCGGAAGCAGCCGGAGGAGTGCGCTTCGACGACCCGCTGCTTGCGATTGGTTGGCCGGTTTCTTCCCCTATCCTTTCCGCGCAGGACCAACACTGGCCGCTGCTTTCTTCTCTATGATTGAGCGCGACACCATACTAACGACGGGTGCAGACGGTATGCTTGGTGGCTACGTCACTTTCGGAGTGCGCACCGGAAAAAAGAATCTCGATATAGAAGATATTGCGAGCGTGCGTAGCGCATTCGCAACCCATCAACCAAGCGCGGTATTCCACTTTGCCGCTGCGACAGACTTTGTCGCGTGCGAAAAAGACCCCGCCGGCACGTACCGCACCAACGCCATAGGCGCATACAATGTTGCACTAGCGGCCCGTGAGATTGGTGCAAAAATGGTCTATGTGTCGACCTCGGTCGTCTTTGACGGTAAAAAAGCCAGTCCCTACAGCCCAGAGGACACGCCAACCCCTCAAACCCACTACGGCCATTCGAAGTACGTTGGAGAGTTGGCGGTCGCGGGGCTTGCGGAAGACCACATCATCGCCCGCGCGTGCTGGTTGTTTGGCGGTGGGCCCGACAAAGACCGCAAATTTGTTGCCAACATTATCAAACAGCTGGGCAACCCCCGCATAGAAGTGATAGGAGGTAAACACGGCTCGCCCACGTACGGTCTCGATTTTGTTGAGGCGCTTTTGAAACTTCTCGACCAGGGAGCGCGAGAGACGTTTCATATTTGCAACGACGGCGCTCCAACCCGGGCCGACATCGCGCGGGAGATAGTGCGTATTACCGGTTCCGCGGCCCAAGTGGTTGAAACAGATGCCGCCGCGTTCGAAGCGCGCTACCCGGGTGCCGGCGCTCGCGGCAACGAAAGTATGCTGCCCTCGCTCCCGATGCGCCCGTGGCAAGAGGCGCTTAAGGAATATATAGAAACCGAGTGGGGCGGCACCATACGGCGATGACGACAAGGTTTGATATTTCTATCGTGGTGCTTAACTGGAACACCTCCGACCTCCTGGCCGGGGCGCTGCACTCTATCCCGGCGGCGGCGGGGGGGCTGCGGTGGGAAGTAGTGGTTATCGACAACGCGTCGACTGATGGAGGACTCGCACACGTGCCAGAGGATATAAAAAACGACCCGCGTTTTACTTTTATACAAAACGAAAAGAACCTCGGCTGGGCGGCCATCAACCTAATGCTCGGGCGCACAAGCGCCCCGTACATCGCCACGGTTGACCCCGACGCTGTCTTGTACTCGGGTGCATTGGAAAAACTGTTTACATTTATGGAAGTGCACCCCGAGGCGGGCGCCTCGACCGCCACACTGCTCAACCCCGACGGCTCGCCACAAATCTACTTCCGCCGGTTGATGACGCCGTCGGTGTTCTTTTTTACCACACTTCTTGGTCGCGTGATTGATAAATATTTTCTTGGTCTGCGCCGGTGGAAGTGGTACCGCTACGAGGACCTCGATGTAACAAAAATATCAGAGGTAGAGCAGCCCGCGTGGCCGTGTCTGGTCTGGCGGCGTGAGGCACTGGGCGAGTATATTGTCGAGCCGCGCATCCCTTTTTATTTTTTGGATGTTGATATGAGCAAACGTTTGTACGGCCGCGGCTACAAAATATATGTTGTACCCGAGGCGCAGGCCGTGCATCTCAAGTCAACCTCCTACGGCAAGCGCGAAAGTTCGTGGCGGCGCCGTGAGTATAACCGCAGCATCATAGTGTATTTTAGAAAACACTACCCGCTGTGGGCTCCTCTCATTTGGTTGCAACTAGTTCTCGACCGTGCCGCTCGCGCAGTGATGTTGACCCTTGTGGGCCGCGAGCCACTACGGTAACGTCCCTTTACTTTTAAAATAAACTACTCCGCAGCAAGCTACGGGGTAGTTTATTTGCCGGGAAACTAAACTATGGTATTGTCGGTTCTATGCATACGGCCCAGAGGGCTGGTCTGTAGCCCAATGCAAGATTACATACTTAACACAACCTGTCGCGTGTGCGGGGGAGCAGACTTGGTAGAGGTGCTCGACCTTGGCTCCACACCGCCCGCAAATGCATACTTAAAAAAAGAGGATTTGGACAAGCCGGAAAAATCGTTTCCGCTCGTGTTGTATTTTTGTCGTACCTGCTCGCTGGCACAGTTGCTCCACGTGGTTAATCAGGAAATTTTATTTAAGGACTATCACTTTCTCACCGGGGCAAGCACCCCCGCGGTTGAGCATTTTAAACGCTACGCGCGGGACGCGATACTGCCGCTTGTCACCTCGCCACAGGATTTGGTGGTCGACATCGGCGGCAACGACGGCTCGCTCCTTTCTTTTGTCAAAGACTACGCTCGCGTGCTCAACGTCGACCCGGCCGACAACCTCGCGGCGCTCTCGGAGGAAAAAGGTGTCACCTTTTACCCGGAGTTCTTTACGTCAAAGGTTGCAGATACGATTCTCAAAAAATACGGCCAAGCAAAAGTTGTTCTCGCCAACAACGTGTTTGCGCATACGGACCCTCTGCGTGATGTGTTCCGCGGCGTTGCCAAACTTATAGGAGAAGGCGGCACTTTTATTTTTGAGGTGCATTGGCAAAAACATCTACTCGACACGGGTTGCTTCGACCAGATATACCACGAGCATTTGTGCTTCCACTCGCTCCACGCGCTCAAACACCTGGCCGAGTCGGCCGGGATGCAGATATACGACGTGCAAGTTGTCCTTATGCAGGGGCGGTCTCTACGCGTCTTTGCCGCAAAAAATCGCGCGCCGAGCCCTGCCCCTGCACGCTTGCTTGCCGAGGAGGTAGCCGCAGGTCTCACACAGGAAGCGACGCATCACGCATTTGCCAAAAAAATCCAGGCTAATAAGGAAAAACTCCTTACGCTATTACAAAATCTTAAAACAGCGGGTAAAAAAATAGTGGGCTACGGCGCGCCCGCCAAAGGCAACACGTTGCTCAATTATTACCACATCGGTCCTGACATACTCGACTACCTAGTGGACACGACGCCGCTCAAACAGGGTTTATACAGCCCGGGGATGAGGATACCTATCATGCACCCCGACACGCTACTCACCGATACACCAGATTACATACTGTTACTCGCATGGAATTTTAAGGACGCGATTCTCGAAAAAGAGCAGGCGTTGCGGGCAAAAGGGACAAAGTTTATTGTTACGATACCAAAAATAGAAATAATATAAATGCCCACACTCGTTTTTATATATGAGCGCGCACAGGTAACGCTCCTGGAAGAGTTTTTGTCATCACAGTCGGACCGTGCTTCCTGCACGGTGGTTGCACTTGATGCCGAGGTTGAACATGTCCTCACGAAGCGCGGCATAGCGTTCGAGTCGGGGGGCAGGTACCGCTCGCCCGATGCACAGCCGATGCTCTTGGCCGATGAGTGGGCAGAAAAATTATTGAGTGACGAACGCTGGGGGTTTTTTGCCTACAAGGGGGTGTCTTTTGCAGGACTGTATAGGCATCCTCTACAATCATATCTTCTCAATCTTCTCTATTTTGCCGACTTGGTTGCCAATGCCGTCGCGGCTCATCCAACGGTTGGACACTTAGTGGTGTTTCCGCCACAGACCGCTGGCCCCTCGATAGGAAGTGTACTGGTCGACTACAAGATACGCGTAGTGGTTGATGCGGTTGAGACAGTGGGTGGGCAAAACGGGAAAGAAGTACTCGTCGCGGGCAAGGCTCCCGAAGTGCGCGCGCAAAGCCGCCCGCTTCTGTTTACTGTTAAACGCACTTGCTTTGGAGCGACACTCGCGGTACTTAACCTATTAGTGTGTATGTTGCGCCGCCCGCGGCATATACGAATACTCGCAAGCGACTATTGGAAACATCTCGCGCCATATATACAAAATCTTGATACGGAGGTGATACTGATCGATCGCACCGAAGCGCTCTCAGCGGGTTTGCGTGCTATTTGGAAGTATCGCATGCGCTTTGTACATTTATACATGTCGCACCGTACTCGTGAACGCACTGAGGTGCAAGAGACATTTATGCAAGAAGCTGGGGTGCTCACCCAAGTATCAGACTCTGGTGCATACGTATTCCGCGGCTACTCTTTTTGGCCGCTTTTGCGGCTGGCGCTTTGCGCGCTTATCGAAAATGCTTATACACATGCGCTCGCAGAGGTTGATGCCGCGCACGTATTGCTTACAAGCCTCAAGCCAGATGTCGTTTTGTTGCGCTCGACTATCAGCACACAGCGGCATTTTTTTATTCTCGCTGCGGTCGCCCGCGCGCTCGGCGTTCCATCGCTCGAGATGCAGCATGGGCTTGAGTATTACGGCCCCGGTGCTGTCGACAGGCCGCATAGTGCTGAGTATATGGGCGTCTACGGCCAGCTAACCGCGCGCGAGATGCAGGCGGCAGGAGATGACTGTGTCAAACCGGTCGTTATTGGCTCACCGCGTTTTGACGTATATGCCTCGACACAAAAAAAACATGCCGCGCTCCAGCCGGGCGCCAGTGTCTCACTACTTTGCATTGCGCCTCCCACGTTCCCCGGCCTTCTAAGTGCCTACGACGGTCTCGACTATTTTGCAGCGGTTGCCTCGGCAGTGCGTGATACCCCCAATCTTTCGGTACTTATAAAAATACGTCCAGGAGTAAGTCCTAACGACCCTGTCCATACTGTTATTGCTACGTTGTTTACAGGGTTGCCTTATGCCGTGGTTCAGCGCGAGCCCCTTTGGGAGTTATATCCGAAGAGCGATATTGTGGTCACCCATTACTCGACGACTGTGCTTGAGGCACTTATGTCGCACAGGCCAGTGGTATACCTCGGGCTCGCCCCTGCTCAACAGACGATGGCTGATCAGCAATTTGGACCGTATGTGGAAGCTGGTGTGATGCGTGTAGCCAAAAGCTCTGTCGAATTCACTCAAATCGTACAGATGCTCGTGGAAGATTCTGCACTGCGCGGCCGCATGGGGGGGCAAGCCGGGGCATTTATAGAACGTGAGTACGCTTTTGACGGCCGCGCCTCCGAGCGCGCGGCAGGTCTTATTCGCCGTTTGGCAAAAAAGTAAATAAGTGTATTAGTTTGCAGTTAACCGTATATCGTCCCAGTAATTTGGCCCCACATCGCTACCAGTTGCCCCAAGCTCAATCCGCAGGGTATCGACGCTACTAACATCGACTGAATTGATAAAGTTTTTCCACCCGGTATATGTGCCACCGTTGATAGAAGCCCGATACTGATCAGTAGCAGTATCGAATTGCATATCAACGGTATCGAAAGTACCGACTGTGTACGGCTGAATAATAAACGCACTAAATCCATCTTGCATAAACCAGTCAGGCCCTCCAGCTTGCGGTTGTGTTGTTCCACCTATTGACACTACAGTTACCGGTGTTCCTCCAGAGTAGAGATAGACATTTGAACCATGGTCCGGCGCGTCTTTTCTTTGCGCCCAATGGAGAGTACCGGAGGTCCTGGGGCTAAACGTTCGTACAATCACAGGCTCTTGTGTGGGAGATACGTCTACCTTCAGTGCTTTTGCTCCCTCGTATGACACCGCACCTTGGATTTGGTAGGCAGTGCTTCCAGACCAGGAAGTAGCCCATCCTGTCCCTCCATTTCCACCATTTAAATCACCGTCAGAATATGAATTGAAGTCATCCGCAGTACTTGTACTAGAAGGCCGAAGCGCAATAAGTTGGGACACCCAGTTTTTAGGTTGATTAAGATTAATAGCAGAAGATTTTATTCCAGAGCTTCCTGTGGCGACTTGAGTAACATCATCCGAAGCAATTGAAGGCCCAAAAGGGGTTTTTGCCGTATCGTATCTTTCTGCCATTCCTGTCGGCGGTGTAAAATATCCGTTGGTGTGTATACCATAATCGATTGCAAAAAGTGCTACAACTTTTGCATTGGCAACCGTGGTGGTAATTGATGAGGTAGTTGCTGTAGTACCGCGACCGCTGTTACCACCAGAAACATCTACGGGGTTAATAGAATCTACCCCGCTATACCGAGTGATACCCCCGACAGCCCGAGATTGGGGTGTGATTGTCCAAGTATACGAAGTGGGTTCCGAAGCGTTAGCCATTTTCTGGTAGGAAGCAATGCCCACATTTGTATCGTTATCAGTTCGAGCAATTAAGCTCCAACCAGAAGGCGGGGTAATAGCTGCTGGGCTACCACCATCAACTGCAATGCCCGCAAGAAGGAGATCTCCTTCTACTACCGAGTCTGGTTTTGCTATCGTAATTTCTGTAATTGTAACGTTAGATGATACGCCAGTTTTAAATCCTTCAAAATTTATGTCCGCCAATGCAATAGAAGCTATACTCACAATGCCCACCGCCACGATAAGAAAAAACACAGCACGGCGCCCCGGCACGATTTTTAGGAGATTTTGCATATGTATTTTTTATGGATAAATACCTAGCTTAATAGTATCAGCCTACATTACCGCGTCAACGTCATGCCAGTTTCCTTTTTCGGATAAGTCGTATATACCTATTGGTATATGAGGCAGAGCAGAGTAGGTATAGATTTGGTGGAAATCTCGCGGTTCAAAGGGCTTGGACGGCATAGTGTTTTTTTGCGAAGGGTATTCCATACACAAGAAATCAACTATTGCTTTGAGCGTAGTGACCCAACCACGCATTTTGCAGGTATGTTTGCAGCAAAAGAGGCAGCGAGCAAAGCACTTGGCGTAGAGCAATATCCATTTATTGAGCTTGAAATTAGGCATGCGAAAAATGGGGCACCGGAGGTGTGGTATAAAAAGCGTAGATTGCTGGTACATATTTCAATAACGCACACTAAGACAATGGCTGCCGCCGTGGCACTTACCTAACTATGGAACCTAATGATTTTACATTTGAGGATATAACGGTTGGTGACCAAGCGTCTTTTGAGCGGGTATTTGAAGAAAAAGATCTGCAAACATTTGCTGATTTGAGCGGCGACTACAATCCACTCCATCTTGACCCGATGTACGCGGCGGAGACTTCTTTTGGGCGGCCCGTGGTCCACGGCATGTTGGTCGCCAGCTTGTGCTCTACACTGATGGGTACGTACCTACCGGGCAGGCGATGCTTGTATCTCGCACAGACGCTTGAATTTAGGAAACCAGTTTTTGTCGGCGATGTGGTAACAGTAACCGGAACAGTGATGACAAAAAGCCCAGCGACGCGCATTCTTACCATTGCGATTTCAATCACAAGAGAAGCGGAAGATGCAGTTCTTGGAGTCGCTACCGTTAAAGTGTTAGAGTAGCCGAGATGGATAACGATACAACATCAAAGAAAGTAGTGGTCGTCTCGGGTGCCGTTGGGTATGTTGGAAGTGCTGTAGTACGCCAGCTCACCCAAGATGGATTTGTTGTAGCCGCGCTTTTCCACAGGAAAAAATCACAGAGTGACTATTCGTATCACTGTGACTTAAACGACCCTGCGCAAGTTGCCGCGGTACTCAGCCAAGTCGAGCGCGAGCTCGGACCGCTCTATGCGTGCGTCCATGCGGCAGGGGCGCCTCTAGTACGTAAAAATTTGCTTGCGTCCAGCACAGAAGATTTGCAACAACAACTCGAGGTCTCTGTCGTAGGCGGTTTTAATTTTCTTAAGGCGTGCGCTCTGCGGCTTGTAGAACATAAGACAGGGGTTATAGTCGGGATCACCAGCTCAGTCGTGTCCCCCCAAAGCTCCACGCGAGGCCTTGGTGCCTATACGGTAGGTAAGTACGCTTTGCAGGGCATGCTGACTTCGTTGCACGAAGAGCTCCTCCCACATGGGGTGCGCGTGTATTCTGTCGCACCAGGGTTTATGCCCGGCGGTATGAACCGTGGTATCCCGCCCGCGTTTGTCGAGATGTTAAAAGAAAGAAGCCCGACAAAAACTCTTGCTACGCCACAGGACGTGGCGGCAACAGTATCGCGTCTTGTGTTGAGCAACTCGCCCGTGGGAGACCTAACGGTGTTCGTTGCACCGGAGTTAGAAAAATAATACAGCGCCACTATTGTGCGGAGGCAATGAGTGTCATCCACTGCGGCAAGGATATATCGGCGGCCGAAATAGGCCGCCCTTTGAAATGTTCTTCAATAAAAAGGCGAGCAGGTTCGTTTTTGTCGCTCGGCACAAAAGAAACAGTGAGTGTTGCTCCCTCTGCGGCCGCCATTTGCGCGAGAGCATGCAAAAACGTTTGCTCCGCGCCACGGCCGAATACGCGGCAACTCATAAGAAGCGAACTGATATGCCACACGCCAGCTTGTTTTTTGACAATAGCGAGTATGACAATACCATGGTCTCCGAAGCGGTCAGTAAGCCGCGCGTGTACTACTTCGTACTCGCGGTTTTCCATCAGTGCCCCGAGCTCCTCTTGGCTCATCGGTTGTTTGTGGGTGTTAAATTGGTTTGTCTTCTCGCTCATTTGCGAAAGGCGGGTCAATGCATTTGTGTCGTTTCGCGAAACAGAAAGCTCCAACCCTAAGCTCTTCAAAAAATCTTCCTTGTTTTCAAATTTCTTTTGTGCCTCCATACGCAACTTTTCAGTCACATACATATTCCCGCGCATTACATCTTCATCGGTCTCTGCCTGCGAGGGGAGTGAGCGGAGTGATAGTAACACTTTTGCATACAAGGACGGGTCGCCGATTTCGGGCACTTCGACTTCCGGAAGGAGTGCACGTACCGATGCGCGGTGGAGCGGATTGTCGTCAAAAAACACCATCGAGTCTGTTGAAATGTTTAGTTCTTTCGCGAGTTCCTTTATATTTTCGACTTTATCATTCCAATTAATGCGTGTCGCAGCGAAATGATGCTTTTTGAGAATCATATTTGGATGTGTGCGTATGACTTTGAGTGCATCGTTGGGGTTATTGTTGCTGTTGATTGCAAGCAAAACGCCACGGTTATACATATCCTGTAGCGCTTGTTGAAACGCGACATAGCTTGCCCCCGGCTCTTCGTGCAGAGAGAGTGCGATGCCGTCTATACCATCCTCGCCCACAACACCACCCCAAAGCGTGTTGTCCAGGTCAACGACAATACATTTCTTAGTCATACTTCTATTCTTCTCTTGTGCAGGCTTTGCTTGATGTCGCCAACGTTTTTTATGGTTGTTATTTCGTCCATGGTGAAGCGTACTGCGAAACCGGCTTCGAGCTCGGAGATAAGCATAAGCGCGCTAAACGAGTCCCATGAAGGTAGGGACTCAAGTGTCAATATGTCTGCGATTTGATGCTCCGATATCTCGAGCACTCGAGTAAGAATAGCGTTGAACTGCCTAGTTGTATCTTTGGTCATCATAGTTCAGTGTTTGAAGTATAAAGGATAACCATGTATAAGTAAAAAAGTCACTGCGACGGCAGTTTCTTTTAGACTAAAAGCTAGGTTATAGTGTATCTAATGAATCAACAAATAACTGTATGAGACTTGACACCTTATTTCAATCCAAAAAAGTAGTCCGCGAGCACGACGCGTTGTATTTGCATGAGAACCGGAAGAAGAAGCCCAAGGAAACGTTTAAGTTTGCGGTCAAGGTGGCAGGCCCGTTTCTCCAGAGTCGCAAGAGCCTTTTGATTGCCGACGTCGGGTGTGCAACAGGTGACTTTTTGTATTACTTGCATGCGCAATTTCCGCAGGCAGAATTAGTCGGAGTTGATGTTATGCCCTCGCTTGTTGCGCGCGCGAAGCGCGAAGTCCCCGAAGCGCAGTATGTTGTCGGAGACCTCTACACGGGCAAGGGTTTGCCCAAGCAAAAATTTGATGCGGTATTTTTGGTCGGTGTGCATTCTATATTTGACGAAGTAAAACCGTGGGTAGACAATCTCCTGCGACTCTTGGCGCTCGGCGGACGGGCGTATGTGTTTGGTATGTTTAACTCCGAGGAGGTGGACGTGTTGATACGCGTGCGCTACGCCGGCCTGCCTGTCGGCAAGGCAGACAAAAAAAATCCATGGCAGTCCGGCTGGAACATGGTTTCCGAGCGCACAGTGAGCGACTACCTCAAAAAAAAGGGTTACTCGGCAACGTTTTACCCCTTTACACTGCCGATAGATTTACCAAAACAAAAAGACCCTCTGCGCTCGTGGACCTTCAAACTACAAGGTGGCAAGCGTGTTATAGTCAACGGGACGCAAGTACTCCACAACTTTTCGCTTTTGGAAATTCGTAAGAAATAAAAATGACCGTGCGCCTCATTGCCCGTCTAGACATAAAGGGCCCCAACGTTATCAAAACGGTACGCACCGAGGGGCTGCGTGTCGTGGGCAACCCGAAGGAGCTCGCCGAGCGCTACTACCAAGAAGGCATAGACGAGATTATCTATATGGATATCGTCGCAAGTTTATACGAGCGCAATCTCGACTTCGAGCTGGTGCGCGCAACGTCAGAGAAACTTTTTATTCCGCTTACGGTGGGCGGCGGCATACGCTCGGTGCACGACATACAAGAGGCACTTCGTGCCGGTGCCGACAAAGTTGCACTCAACACGTACGCTATAAAACATCCCGAGTTCGTGACCGAGGCGGCAGAGCGTTTTGGCTCACAGTGTATTGTGCTGTCGGTCGAAGCAAAAAAAACGCAGGGTGGAGGCTGGGAGCCTCTCACCGACGGTGGGCGCGAGCACACTGGCCTCGACGCGCTGGAGTGGATACGCCGCGGTGTCTCGCTCGGCGCAGGAGAGATACTCCTCACCTCTGTGGACCAAGACGGCACACGCGCGGGCTTTGACCTTGACCTCATCCGCAGTGTTGTTTCTTTCTCAACTGTGCCGGTCGTGGCGCACGGCGGGGCGGGGAGCGCCTTGGATGTCGCCCTGGCGGCACAGCTTGGTGTAAGCGGCGTTTCCGCATCCTCGATATATCATTATAGTTTGGAGCGCATCGCCGACGTTAAACAAGCGCTTGCACAAGAGCAGATATTGGTGAGACCTGTATGAATACAAACCCTTCAATCGCAATAGTCGACTACGGTGTCGGCAACCTCGGCAGTTTGCGCCGGGCCGCACAACTCTTTAGCGACAATGTTTTTGTTACCGAAGAAAAAGAAAAGATAGAAAAAGCAGACGCTGTTATTTTGCCGGGGGTTGGTGCATATCGTGCAGGGATGGAGGGTCTGCGCGTACGCGACTTGGTCGAAACTATTCGCGATGCGGCGGCGCGCGATGTGCCTATCCTTGGTATTTGTCTTGGTGCACAACTGTTGCTTGGACGCGGGCACGAGTTTGGCGAGCACGAGGGCCTCGGCATAGTGCGCGGCGAAGTAGTGCCGTTTCCAAAAATGTCTCCTGGCGTTACAATACCCGCGATAGGGTGGCAGGAGGTGGTACCGACCAGTAGCACGAAAGCGCAAGCACTTTTTGATGGTCTCGAGAAGCCGTACATGTACTTTGTCCATTCCTATATACTAGTACCAACCGATGCCGCTAGTGTACTTGCTACAACCGAGTACGGCAGCTACACCTACTGTGCGGCGCTGGGCCATGGGAGCGTTGTGGGCACCCAGTTCCACCCCGAAAAGAGTGGCCCCGCAGGGTTGAAACTCTTGAGCAACTTTATCGATTCAATATAAACATGGCCGACCCACAAAAAAAAGAAGAGGAAAAAGGTATGTATGGCCTGCCGCTCGACGTGCGCTTTTGCAAAAAGTGCGTTATCTCAAACCAGGCGCCAACCTCGACGGTGGAGTTTACCCACATGGCGCAGTCTATAAAACAGACACTTCCGTTTAACGACGAGGGCGTATGTGACCCGTGCCGCATGGCCGAGGCAAAGCGAGAGGATATAGATTGGGAAAAGCGCGAGGCGGAGCTCATGGCTCTGTGCGACAAACATCGGAGCAACGACGGTAGCTACGATTGCCTCGTGCCGGGTTCGGGCGGCAAAGACAGTTTTATGGCGGCACATTTGCTCAAGTACAAATACGGGATGCACCCGCTCACTGTTACCTGGGCGCCGGCGATATATACGCCGTGGGGGTGGCGCAACTTCGAGCGTTGGATACACGCCGGCTTTGATAATTATCTAGCGACTCCAAATGGTCGCACGCATCGGCTGTTGGCGCGTCTATCTGTGGAGAATCTTTTCCACCCATTCCAACCGTTTATCATCGGGCAAAAAGGGCTGGCCCCAAAAATGGCCAAGCGCTTCAACATCCCGCTTGTTTTTTTTGGCGAGAACGAGGCCGAGTATGCGCGGCCCATTGCCGACGGTGCGAGCGCACAGCGCGACTGGAAATACTTTACAACACACGACGACACAGAGATACACCTCGGTGGCGTGTCGCTCAAAGATTTAAAAGAAAAGTACGGTGTCGAACGTGGTGAGCTTGCGATGTACTTGCCGACCGACCCGCAGGAAGTAAAAGACGCCGGCATCGAGGTGCACTACTTAGGGTATTACGTAAAATGGCACCCGCAGGGCGCATACTACTATGCGCACGAAAAAGGTGGCTTTGAAGCGAGCCCTGAGCGCACGCCCGGTACCTATAGCAAATACAACTCGATAGACGACAAAATAGACGACCTACACTACTGGACGACGCACGTAAAGTTTGGTATCGGCCGCGCCACGTTTGATGCTTCGCAGGAAATCCGTAATAAAGATATTGTGCGCGAGGAAGGGGTCGCACTCGTTAAGCGTTTTGATGGCGAGTTTCCAGAGCGGTTTATTGATGAGTTATTTGCGTATATGAACATCACTAAAGAAGAGTTTCCAAAAGCGTATGACGCGTTTGAGCATCCGGCCATGGACCGCGCGTATTTTATGCAGCTTGCCGACCGGTTCCGCCCGCCACATTTGTGGGAGAAGGTCGGGAGCGAGTGGAAGCTCAAGCACCACGTAGAGTTATGAAGATTGCAGAAACACTGACTGGGAAACATGTGTACCTGCGCTGTATGGACGAGGCTGATGCAACCGAAACGTACGTGAGCTGGCTCAATGACCCCGAGATAAACCGATATCTCTTGACAAAACACGCTACCGTTGATTCGCAACGAGAGTTTATAGCAAGTAAGAATACAAAAGACGATGCGATGCTTTTTGGCGTTTTCTTGCGTGAAGACGCCAAACACATCGGCACTACCAAACTTGAGCCGATTGATTGGACGGCCAAAAAAGCGACGCTCGGCATGATGATAGGAGACCGACAGTATTTGAAGTATGGGCTTGGCACGGAGACTATGCAGATGATGGTAGACTTTTGTTTCAACACACTCAACCTCGAAGAAGTCAATTTAGGTGCGCTCGCACAAAATGCGGCGGCGGTTCAATCATATCGCAAGTTGGGGTTTGTGGAAGTAAAACGGGAGATCGGTGCAATCCACTTTCCCAACGGCACGTTTGACCAAGTTACTATGGTGCTCAAAAAATAGTTATAAGGGCACTCCGTCTCATATAATCGTCGCTCGCTCGGAATAGAAACAAGTTTCTATTCTATCGCTCACTCGGTTATACTCTACATATGCAAGGCACCGGGCAAACATTGTGGGAGAAGGCAAAAAAACTCATCCCGGGCGGTGGGCAACTTTTGAGTAAACGCGCGGAGCTGTTTGCGCCGGGGCAGTGGCCGGCCTATTACTCAAAGGCCGAGGGTGCTTATGTGTGGGACCTCGATAGCAACAAATATTTGGACATGCTCAATATGGGTATTGGCTCGTGCATGCTCGGCTATGCCGACCCGGATGTAAACTCGGCGGCCATCGAGGCGGTACAAAAAGGCTCGATGTCGACACTCAACTGCCCAGAGGAGGTCGAACTCGCGGAGCTTTTGCTTTCGCTACATCCGTGGGCGGGGATGGCGCGCTTTGCGCGCACGGGGGGCGAGAGTATGGCGATTGCCGCGCGCATTGCGCGCGCCTACACCGGGCGCGACACAATAGCGTTTTGCGGCTACCACGGGTGGGCCGACTGGTACTTGGCAACCAATTTGCAAACAAAAGATGCTCTTGCCGACCACTTGCTCGCGGGGCTCGAGCCAAAAGGCGTGCCCAAAGGTTTGGCGGGGAGCATCGTACCGTTCCACTACAACAAAATTGAAGAGCTCGAAGCGATTGTTGCACGCACGCCGGACCTCGCCGCGATTTTTATGGAGCCGATGCACGGCGAGTATCCACAAGACGGATTTCTCCAAAAAGTGCGCGACATTGCAACCAAGACCGGCGCGGTATTGGTGTTTGACGAGATTACCATTGGCTTCCGCCTCGCTGTGGGTGGTGCGCACAAAGTGCTCGGCGTCGAGCCGGACATGGCAATTTTTGCAAAGGGTATGAGCAACGGCTTCCCGATGGCGGCAATTATCGGTACAAGCGCTGTGATGCAGGCGGCGCAGGACACGTTTATCTCGAGTACGTTTTGGACCGAGCGCGTCGGCCCTGCGGCAACACTCGCCGCAATCAAAAAAATGCAAAAAGTAAATTTGCCCGAGCATCTTGCAACCGTCGGCGGCAAAATAAAAAAGATTTGGGACGAGGTAGGCAAGCGGCACGGCTTGGCGGTGACCTCGAGCGAAGTGTTGCCGCTTTTGTTTTTTACTTTCCCCGGGTCCGACCCCGCGGCGCAAAAAACATTGTACGTTCAGGAAATGCTCAAGCGCGGTATTTTGGCTACCAATCAATTTTATGCCTCGTATGTGCACACCGACGAGCATATCGCCGAGTATGAAAAAGCACTCAACGAAGTATTCCCAATCATCGCGAAGTCTACGGCAGACGGCACCCTGCAAAGCTTTCTCGAAGGCCCCGTCGCCCATTCGGGCTTCGAGCGCCTCAACTAAACAACCCCCGAGGTTCGACCTCGGGGAAATGCTGTAAATCAATTGCGAGCGTAATCCAACCAGTCGGTAATACTTTTTTCGAAACTTCCTGGTAATTCAAAATAATCTGGTAGAGAATCTTTTTGGAGTAATATATTTTGGTTTCTCTTTTCTCCTAAATAATCGAGATAACTAGAGTACTCATATTTTTCAAGAAACGCTCGGGCTTTTCTCCTGTTTGCGATTCCGTTTTCTTTCCACTTTGGCTCGATCAACTTCACTGGGTTGAGATGGATATAGGAAATAAGGAGTTAATGGAAAAAATGGGTTGGTGATTTCAGTGTAGTATGGCTCTACTACAAGCTAAAACACAAACTATTTACCATGTCTGCTAAAAAAGGGCTAAAAAGTGCCCGCGTTGCAACGCCAGGGCAGTTCAAAAATATGGG
>OBEQ013048550.1_pt1 | contig 27836 bp, 30 predicted proteins | sample 1670901 | NCBI WGS metagenome assembly OBEQ01 (sample SAMEA104232315, study PRJEB22302) | groundwater metagenome | biome: forest; feature: aquifer; material: groundwater | place: USA | collected 2011-08-07 | depth 5.4 m
ACTTCTGTAACTAATCGTGCATTTTCATATAATTTTAATTCATAACTCATTTTTGAAGGGAATTAAATCTCTTATTTAAAGTATTTCATTTAAAGTATATTAAAAATAATATTACCCAATTTCTATTCCATCTTTTCTTTGGAATTCTTGATACGTGTATTCTAATCGTTCTTTATTGTCTGAATAAATCCTAAAGAGTTTGTCTCCTTTCTTTACTGTATAACCTTTATGAACATATAAATAGATTCCTGCTCCTTTGTCTTGCGGTGCTCCTGCTAATCGTGCCAATTTATTGATTATTTTATTGTTAATATGGGTTATTTTTCCGGATTTATTTGCAGTTATTTCTTTGTAATTTATTGCACAAGGGATTTGATTCTCTGAGATTTCTTTTCCTCCTTGCGCTTTGACAATTTCGAAAAACTTTTGATAAGCTATTCCTGAATCTAACAATTCTTGTGCAATTTTTATTCCTTTGCCTTTTTTTGCTTTGCCGCATAATTCTAAGATTTCTCCTGCTGCCATGATTGATTTTTTTCTCAGTAAATGGCATTGATTCTTATCATTTTTTAATGTCAATAATACATCTTTTGCTTCGAGTGAAGGACCGATGCCATTGCCAATTGGTTCAGAGCCATCAGTAAGGATTACTTTTATTTTCATATTTAATCTTTTTCCAATGATTTCAAATTTATTTTTTAATTTAATTGCATGTTTTTTGTCTTCTATTTTTGCATTTTTCCCGACAGGGATATCAATTAAAACATGGGTAGCACAAACACTTTTTTTTTTTGCAAGGATACTTGCAATGAGCTGTCCAACTGGGTCAAGCGCCATTGGATATTCAACTTTAATTATTTTATCGTCAGCTGGTGCAAGATTTACTGATCCACCCCAGACAAAACAGCCGTTTGTTTTTTGTACTATTTTTTTCATTTTTTCAATATTGAATGTTACATCGCAAAGTACTTCTACTGTATCTGCTGTGCCTGCTGCGCTTGTTATTGAGCGTGAGCTTGTTTTTGGTATTGTTAGACCTGCTGCTGCTATTATTGGTACGACGATCATTGTAGTTCTATTGCCTGCAACACCACCGATGCAATGTTTGTCAACAATTATTTTTTTATTTAACTTTAGTGTTTTTCCTGTTGCAACCATTGCTTTTGTTAATCCAACTGTTTCGTTTAGAGAAAGTTCGTGCGCATAGCAGGCACAGACAAAATAGGTTAATTCAATATCACTTAATTTTCCTTGATTAATATCAGAGATGATTTCATAGAGTTCTTTTTCCGATAAATGTTCTCCTTTTAATTTTTTAGCAATATAATTAATGGAGAGTGGTTTTTTTTCAATAGTAATCTCTATTTGGTCATTTGTTTTTCCTGATAATGCAATAATTGTTTCCTCAAATAAACCCAGTTCTCCTTCTTTTACATAGGCATCTGCTTTTGTAATGTCAACCGTTGCAATTATTTTTTTATTTCCTTTTCTGATACTAATTCTATCTAATGAGAATATATCGTATTTATTTGCATCTTTTTTATTCATTACAGCGATATTGATGCTTCCTGTTTGTATTGGTATTTTTTTTATTTTTAGTCTCATTTTTTCAACTTTTTCAATTTTGTTTAATTATGTTAGTGTTCCTTCATTATACATCTTTATTAATGTTATTGTTAAGCTCAACGTTAATGGGCCAAGAATTATTCCTATAAGACCAAAAAAATTGATTCCAACAATAATTCCAATTAGCACAATAAGCGGATGAACATCTGCCTTTTTGCCAATTATTTTTGGTTTTATTATGTTATCAATTGTGCTGATAATTAATAATCCGTAGAAAAAAAGAATTACTCCTTTTATGATGAGTATGTTATTGCCATCAATAATCCCAATAATTACTAAGAAAATACTTGCTGGTCCCCAGACAAGAACTGTGCCGATAAATGGGATCAATGCTAATAAAGTCATTATAAATCCCCACAGTATTGGATTTGGTAATCCAAGTATAAAAAAACCAATTCCACCAATCGTTCCTTGAATTATTGCTGTTATTAATTGTCCATAAAGAACACTGAATGTAATTGTATTAACTCTTTCAAATAAAATTTCTTGATTTTTCTTTTGCAAGGGAATTATGCTTTTTATTCCTTCAATTACATTTTCTCCATCGATGAATAAGTAATACATGATAAATAATATGATGAATGTTTTAATTACAATTGCAGGTATATTAACGATAAAATTATAGCTCGCTTCAGAAATTGATTTTGCTATTGTATTTATTATTTTTTTCCCGTTATCTTCAATATTGCTATTATATTGTTTAAAAATTGAGTTTGATGAGTTATATATTTGATTATAAGTTCTGCAAAAAATATTTGTACATTCTTTTTGATTTTGTTTTTCAGTAATGGTATTAACTGTTGTTATAATTTTATTTGTCTCCCCTATTGCTGCATTGATCATAATAAAAAGTGGTATTGTAAAAAGTAATAATATTGTTATAATTGTGACTAATGCTGCTATTCTTTTTTTTTTAATTTGTTTATTTATTTTTTTGAATAGTGGGTAGAATATGTAACTTAATGCGCAGCCAGAAATAATAACGAGTAAAATATCTTTTAGAAGATAATAACATAATACGAGCATTAATGCTAAAACAGCAAGTATTAAATAATTCTTTTTCTCTTCTTTCATCTCATTTTCCTCTTTTTGATTCTTTTTTATTTTGTACTATATATTCTTTTTTATATCCAATTACTCACTTGTTAGTAGAAAAAAAGATAACATTTATAAATAAACATCTATTCCCTATCATCAAGTAGTATATTTACATTAATTGATTTACATTAATCAAAAAAGAAGTTATATTATTATAATACAGTATTGGGGGTATTTAACAATGATTATTGGCGAAAGAATTTTAAACAAACTTAAGGATTTTGGCTTAAATAGCTATGAAGCAAAAATATGGGTAGCATTATTATCTCGAGGCGTTTCAAGCGCTGGTGAATTATCCGATATTTCAAATGTTCCTCGATCTCGAGCTTATGATGTTCTTGAAAGCTTAGAGAAAAAAGGATTTATTATTATGAAGATTGGAAAGCCAATTAAATATATTGCAGTAAAACCATTAGAAGTTGTTGAACGTGTAAAAAAAGCAATTCAAGAGCAAGCTAATGTGCAAGCTGAATTACTCGATGAAGTAAAGACAGATGATGTTTTTACTCAATTAGAATCACTTTATACAAATGGTGTTGAAATTATTGAACCTAGCGAATTAGCAGCATCATTACGTGATCGAGTTAATGTTTATAACAATTTAAATAAAATGATTAATGATGCGCAAGAAACTATTGAATTAATGACAACAGAAGAAGGATTAATTCGAAAATCAGAAGCTATGCGAAAAACACTTGAAAAAGCAAAGAAACGAGGAGTAAAAATTCGAATTGCAGCTCCTATTACAAAAAAATCAGCACCAGCTGCTGAAAAATTACGGCAATTTGGAGAAGTTAAAGATATTTCTTCAGTTCGAGCACGATTTTGCATTGTTGATGGTAAAGAAATCACTTTTAGTCTCATGGATGATGAAAAATCAGTTCCAGCATATGATGTTGGAATTTGGGTATCAACTGGATTTTTTGCAAAAGCAATGCAGTCAATGTTTAACCAAATGTGGGAAGGAAAGAAGACTAGTATTTTAGCTAAAAACTAGTTTTTTAATTTTATTTTATTGATTATTTTCTTTTTTATTATAATTTTTTTATTTACTTCATTTATTTGATTTTCTTCAATTAGCTTTTTAAAATGAAAATCATTTCTTAATCATATGGAAAAAATATATTTACTTTCTTGTCAAAATGCATTGCCTTTTGTTCAGTCTGTACTTCAAGAATTGGGCAAATTTTGCACGCAAAATGAATTCCATTTTGTGAAAAGCAGTGAGAATTACTTTGCAAATGGTGAAGTGAAAACAGTTATTGAAGAATCTGTTCGGGGAAAAGAAGTTTTTATTGTGCAATCTGTTGAATCTTCACAATATAATCAAAATGTACTTCATAAAAGGACATTGAATGACAATCTTATGGCTTTGTTTACTGCAATCGATGCTGCGCAGCGAGCAGGTGCAAAAGCAGTTCATGTTTTACTTTTGCCTTATCCTTATTCTCGACAAGATAAACAGAAATCACGAGAACCAATTACTGCGCGAATAATTGCGCAATTTCTAGAATCTCTTAATGTTCATACACTAATTACTGTTGATATTCATGCTGAATCAATTGCTGGTTTTTTTCGGAAGACTCATTTTTTGAATATTAACACTTCAAATTTATTGATTAAGCATTTTCTTCAAAATTATGGTCAAGAAATGGAAGACTTAGTGGTCGTTTCTCCTGATGTTGGAGGCGCTGTTCGAGCGCGATATTATGCATCGAAATTGCAGGCAAATTTAGCGTTAGTTAGCAAAGAAAGGGATTATACGCAATTAAATAAAGTAGAGAAAGTCACTTTAATTGGTGATGTTCAAGACAAATATGCTTTAATTGTTGATGATATGATTGATACTGGCGGGACAATGGTAAATGTTGTTAAACTCTTAAAAGAGAATAGTGTTAAAAAAATTCTTATCGCGGCTCCTTTGGGATTATTTTCTTCGCCTTGTGCTCAGCGCTTTGATAGTTTATTTCAAGAGAAGTTACTTGATAAAGTTATTGTGACAAATGCAATTAATCATGGTGATGCTTTTGCATTTGATCATGAGTGGCTTGAAGTGATTAGTTTAGCTCCTTTTTTTGCTCAGTTATTTGTTTGTTTGGCAAAGAAAGGTTCGGTAACTGAGTTACTTGAGAATATTTGAATGGAATAGTTAGCTAATTTGACAGAGAAAAGCAGTTTTTAACAAGATGAATTCCACTCATTTATTGATTAGTGGTGGAATTCGTAAGTGTCAAGAACCACTAATCAATATATAGCTAAAGCAAATAATTTTCGAATATTACTTTGCTTTAGCTAGATAGTAAAGGCACATTAAATTATTCGATTATACTGTGCCTTGACTATATCTATGGCATGAACGAAGTTCACTACAAATATCTCGACTCAGTGGTTTTTGACAAATAGTAAGTTTTATAAAATACTTCTATTAACTTCTTCTTATTTGAGCCTGTAGCATAGCCTGGTGGTGCGCTCGACTGATAATCGAGTGGTCGCGTGTTCGAATCACGCCGGGCTCATTTTTATTATCGTTTCTTTAAGCAATTTGTAATATTTAAACTAAAAAATGAGCTCGGTGTGATCTCACTAAACTTTTTATAAGAAATCTGATAAAAACTCTTTTGCTTAGTTCAATTAATATTGTACTACTATTATTTCAATTATTTTAATAATCCAACCCCTTTTAGATATTTTCTTGCTTCTTTTTTAAAATCAGATTTAAATTGATTTTGAAATAATGTTCTGCTTGATTTTATCTGAGAATCAATTAGTATTTTTTGTTGTGCAAAATACTTATTATCTTTTTTCATTTTTTCTGCATAATATTGTACGTATTCTAAATCAGTTAATGGCGGTCTAGAAAGTTTCATTTGAGACCAGCTCTTATAATCGTTTCATATTCTTTAAATTTTTTGTCTTCAATTATGTTACTGAAGAATGTACGGAGATGCCGTGCATCTGCAATATCTTTATTTCCTGCTAAAATTATTTCTTTGTATAATATTTCAAATTCAAGTGGTGGTATTTTAAAATTAAAATTTTTGATAGAAATCTTTTGAGGATGTGTAAATTCAAAATATTTTGTTTTCATTTTGGGAATAATTGGTATAAATTCTATATTTGGGAACATCTGATTTATTCGAGCAAATCGTATACTTGTCAGTTCTTTAAGATAAGAATACACAGCATTTGTGTCTCCTTGATAACACCAAAATTTATTCTTTTGAAGTTCAATAAATAATTGTTGAAATATTTCTTTTGGCATTAGTGGTACTAGAATATCAACATCTTCAGTCGCACGTGTTCTTCCTGTTGCAATGCTTACAAATCCACTTACGATAAGATAATCTGAATATTTTTGTAAAATGGTTAAAAAGTCTTTTACAAATAAGTCTAATTCAGTCAAATCTCTATTAATTATAATAACATTATTTTTGAGTTCGTAGCCATTTGTCATAGTTAGTATGATAACATTTATAAGATTTAAATGTTCTTATTTGTTTTAATGGCTCAATTACTTATTCTCTTAAAATATGATATTTTACTTTTCCATTACTCATTTCTAGAATTGCTGCGCTTCCATCTGAATTCGTTTTATCGTTCATTTGCCATGGAATAACACTGCCAGGGTTTAGTCGCAAGCTTGAACTCCACTTGTTTTCAGGTATTATTTCATCATCTTCAGTAACTGCTTTTTGCCCAGCTTCGTGGATATGGCCTGAGATTGAGAATTTAATAGCATATTGTTTCATCATTTGGTCTAAGTAAAGATTGCCGACATTTTCTCCTGTGGTTAATGCGTCAATGCTTGAAGGATTTTTTCCTTTTGGAGGGCCGTGAGTGATGAGTAAAACATTTGTGTTATTTTGTATTAATTTAAAATTATTTTCTATTTGTTTATTTTCTAAGAGAAAACCATCCTCTGATAGGAATTTTTTATTTTCATAGCCTGCTAAACCGATGATTGTTATATCTTTGAATTTTTCAATTGGTTCTTGGTATAAATCATGAATGTTTTTATTTTTTTTACTGTAATAATTGAGCAATTGGATGTAATCATTTTTATTCTCATGATTACCTGGTATTATAAAAATTGGCAGATTTGTTTGTGATAATTGCAATAATGATTGATTTAATTCGTCGTAATCTGATTTATTATTTCGAAAATGTTCGACTGTGTCGCCAGCGATGATAATTGCATCGACTTTTTCTGTTTTGATTTTTTCGAGGAAATAATGGAGATTTTCAGTGTTTCCGTGAATATCAGAAAGAACTCCTAATTTTGTTGTTGTTGTTGTGCATGAAGTTAAGGTGAGTAAAAAGAGAACTATTGTTGCTATTGTAATTATTCTTTTTTGATTCATATTTTTCTGTATTTATTTTTCTTTATTAATTTTGCTATTTTTCTTTTATATTCCCATCTAATTTATAGCCATTTTCCAACAACATACATATCAATATATCTTCCATCATCTGTTAAAAATGCTTTCTTTTTTCGTCCTTCAATTTTAAAACCAAGTTTTTTTGCAAGTTTTATTGATGCTTTATTTTCTATTGCTATTTCTGCTTCTGCTCGTTTCAGAGCTTTTTTCTTTGCATAAGAGAGTATTGTTTGTAGTAAAACTGTTGCTATTCCTTTTTTTTGATAATCGGGGTGGATTATCCAGCCCATTTCTCCAACATGACTAATTCTTCCTTTTTTTTTAAATTCAAATGAAGAGCAGCCAATTATCTTCTTTTTTTGATTATTGACAGCAATAAAAATAAATTTATTCGATTGAGAATAATCTTTCCTCATTTTTTTTATTTCTTTTTTTGTTTTTGGTTTGTTTGTGCCTGTGTATAAGAACTCTTTTCTCTCTAAACCTATTTTGAATAAATTTGCAACTCCTATTTCATCGCCTGGTTTTGCTTTTCTGATTTTAATATCTTGTACCATTGTTCTTATTCTTTGTTTTATCTTATATAAATTTAACTTTTAAAATATTGTTTTAATTCTTTTCCTTATTAAAAATAAGCTGTTTTTTAAATAATAGCTGATTCTCTTTTTTTGAAATGAAAAAAGATTTTATTCAAGATAATTCTGAAGATATTATTCAAGAAAAGGAAGAAGAAGACCCTATTTTAAGTACAGCGCCATTGCATTTAAAATTACAGCATAAGAATGAAGTAATTAATATTATTCTTGATACGCTTGCAAATAATAAGCAGGCGTTAGTGTTTGTTAATTCGAAGCGAGCTGCTGAGAAAACTGCAGAGGATATTGCGAAAGCAATTGCTTCTGGCAGTAATGAACTTGTTGTTCTTTCAGAGAGATTGCTCACTGTGCTCTCAAAGCCAACTGAACAATGTAAAAGGCTTGCAAATTCGGTGAAAAAAGGAATTGCGTATCATCATGCTGGCTTACTTACTGAACAAAAGAATCTTGTTGAAGATTCGTTTAAATCAGGCGCTATTCGTGTTATTTGCTGTACGCCAAGTTTAGCGTATGGAGTTGATACACCAGCGTTTCGAGTAATTGTGCGTGATCTCAAGCGATATACGCATCATGGTATGGATTTTATTCCAGTTCTTGAGTATCAACAAATGGCAGGGAGAGCTGGAAGGCCAGGTAAAGAAATATTTGGCGAAGCAATTTGTATTGCACAAACTGAAAATGAAAAGGAGAAAATATTTGATAAGTATGTGTATGGCGAAGCTGAGGAGATTTATTCAAAGCTTGCAGTTGAACCAGTGCTGCGAACATATTTGTTGTCTTTAATTGCAACAAATATTGTTAATTCTCGAAAAAGTATTTTGCAGTTTTTTTCAAAAACATTTTGGGCTTATCAATTTAAAGATATGAAGAAATTAGAAAAAATTATTGAAAAAATGCTGACATTATTGCAAGAGTATAAATTTATTCAAAAAGAAGGTGAAACTTTTCAGGATGCTGGTGATTTGATTGGAGCAAATCGAGGAGATGAAATAAATCAAAAGAAGGGATTATTCTCTGATTTTGCAGATGCGCTTTCTTTATCTCAAGAATTAGATCAATTTGATCTTTTTAGTAATGGTGACAAAGCATTTGGTGAGCAAGTGTTTATTGCTACTTTAATTGGCAGACGGGTTTCTGAACTTTATCTTGATCCATTGACTGCTCATCATATTATTTCTGCATTGCAACTAACTGAAAAAAAATTAATAAATGATTATTCTTATTTGTCAATGATTTGTTCTACACTTGAAATGCGGCCATTATTGCGTGTTAAAGTTAAAGAGTATGATGTTATACAAGAGCAGGTTTTGAAAATACAGGATTTTCTTTTAATTTTAGAACCGCCGTATTATGACCCTGATTATGAGGATTTTGTAAATGCAATGAAAACAACATTTTTTTTACATGATTGGGTTAATGAGTCTGATGAAGTGAGTTTGCTTGAGAAATATGATGTTCGTCCTGGAGAAATTCGAGTTAAAGTTGAATTAGCTGATTGGCTTTTATATTCTTCTGAAGAGCTTGCAAAATTATTACAAATGCAAAAATTAGTCAAGGATCTTGCGAAATTGCGCTATCGTGTTCAGTATGGAGCTAAGGATGAATTGCTTGCTTTACTGCAATTGCAAGGCATTGGAAGAATTCGTGCTCGAAAATTATTTAGCAACGGTATCAAAGATTTGGGCGATATTAAAAAAATTGATTTGCAGAGTTTAGTGCAATTGATTGGCAAGAGTATTGCAGTTGATATTAAACAGCAGGTTGGAGAAAAAGTACGGCCAGAGGATGTTCAAGTCAAGCAGAATAAACGAAAAGGTGATATTAGCTTGAAGGATTTTTGAAATTAATTTTAAAAGTATTTCATTTAAATCAATAAAACTGGTTAAAATCATTAAATATTAATCTTCTATTCTAATCTATAAAATAGAATATCAATTAGAATAATTTTATAAGTCAATAATATTTGGTGATTTAAATGAAATTAAATATTTTAACTATTGAATTCAGTAAAAATGACCTTATTAATAAGATAACACTCCCGCAAGAGTTAAATTCAGACTTGGCGCATTTCCTTGGGATTATAGTAGGTGATGGTTATGTTAAAAAAGAAAGAAGAAAGAAAAAAATAGATTATAGAATCTCTATTGATGGTAATCTCATTACTGAGTATTATTGGTATGAATAATACTTAAAAATGCTTATTAAGAGATTATTTAATAAAATTGTAACTATTCAAAAAACAAAAACTAATACTGCTAAAATCGAATTTAGATCAAAAGCTATTTTTCTTTTTTTGACGCAAGTTTGTGGAATAAAGGAAAGTCCTAAACAAAATGTTCACATCCCTCTTATTATTATCAAATCATCTTCTGAAATAAAAAAATCTTTTTTGAGAGGAATAGCTGATACAGACTTTAGTATTACTTTTAAAAAAGAGGGGAAGTATCCAGTATTAGATCATCAAACTCCTGATAAAATATTACATACTGATTTAAAAGATATTTTATTACAATTTGGATTCAGAGTTTCTTCAGGATTTCGCAATCAAGTAAGAAATAATAAAATTTTAGACTCCTATTATATACAAATATCGGGTAGAGAAATGTTAAGTAAATGGATCAATGAAATTGGTTTTTCTTCATATAATCACATAAAAAGATATAATTTATGGAAAGAATCTCATCCCGAAGTTAATCGAAAGTTATATAAATAAATAATAAAACCACAGAATCTTAGTGCCCCAGTAGCTCAGCAGGTAGAGCGTGCGGCTGTTATAAGCTTTAAGCAGCTCAAAGATACCGCAAAATCTTATTGTTGAAAAATAATAAGGTACGGAGGGTCATCAGTTCGAGTCTGGTCTGGGGCGCTTTTTATATTATCCTAAAACAATAACCTATAAATATCTCTTTCTTTTCCTTGTTTTTCATGGCAACACTTTTACCACTTGATTCAATTGATCTGCATTTATGGAGTACTGGGACTAAACGAGAGCGTGGTATTGAAGCTGATAAATTGATTGAGCAGGTTAAATATTGTGGTTCTGGCGCTGTGACTGATAATGGTCAAATGCTTTCTCGCCAATTCGTTGTTGATGCGTATTCTGCAATTAGTCTTTTGCTGAGAAATAAGATTTCTGAAGAAGTTCGGCGAAAAAATATAGTTCACCCAACTGATACAAATCTTGGTTATTCTTGGCCAGGACGAGAAAGTTATAAAAAAGATGAACCTGAAAAATGGAAACGATTTATCAGGATTGGAAGAAGAAATGATTCTTTTGATGAAATAAATAAATGCTGGCTGTCAAAAGAAGTGCTTGAAACTCATTTTACTTCTGAAGAAGCTTCATTTCTGGATCATTTTCAACGTAAAGGTATTTATGATTTTTTTGATCAATTTTTTGCATTGTCTACTATTCCTTTAAATATTTTAGGTGAACATTATTATGGGTTGCCAAGAAATTATTTTAGTGGAACGAGAACTGTTGTTGGAAAAGATTACAAACTTGTGAAGGATAATACATTGCAGCTTTTACAATATATTGTTGGTGTTAATCCTTTTGATGGCGTTACTTCTGCAAAATTAGGCGATTCTTTTGCAGGAATGCATAAAGATAGCAGTACTGGAACCCTTGGCGATATTAGCCGTGATCCTTATCATTGTTTAGAAGTTTTAGCTAATGATGGGAATAAAGAACCTGCTGCAGAAGATGCTCCATGGATTTCTCCTATTCTTAGAGAAGATTCTTATTTTTTTCAATTTGGAAAAACATTCACTGCATTAGCAGTTGCATTGCATGATGAAGGAAAAATTGATCTTGGCAAATTAAAGTATGGTCCATTTACTGCAACTGATCATCGTGTTGTACGAAAAAATCTGGATCATGAAAGGCCGATGGTTGCAGGATTTAATCATCCTGATCTTGACATGGTAATTGGAAATTCTACTGCTCGTGGTGTTTTGTTTGGCGATTTGGATGGGTATATGAAAATGGTATGATTATTTATTTTCTCCAAGAATTAATTATTATTTTATTTAATCACTTTCTTGCTCTTTCACAACCTCCCCTGTAATACTCCGCAGCATGTAATTCGTCACTTTAATCGTATAGAACTTATGCAAAGGATATCTCCCCTTGACACCAATTATCAACGGATACGTCCCAATTTGTCGCATGAATGTTGTTTTTCCGTCGTAGATTTCTGCAATCACGTTTTTTAAGATTGCGCCTTTTGGGAGGATTCTTTCTAAGTTTGGAAGGTCGATTTTTTGCCGAATCTCATTTCTCCATTTCCAATAATACTTTTTGTTTTTCTTTAAAAATTTATCGCCGCAGTCTTCATATAATTTTGTTCCCTCAAAAAGTGCTGCTTGTCGAATATTAATTCTCCTTAAAAGTAAATTTTCATCAAGAATTTGCTGGAGATATTTCATATTTTCTTTGTGTGTTTGTTTACTCTCTGCTTTTAATCCAAAAATAATGTTGAGTCCAGGTAGAAACTTCGGCATGCCATTTTCTCCTTTTTCTGCACCATACTTATTGATCACTCGTATTGCTTTCAGCGCCATTTCAGCATTGCAATTCAGCAGATTTTCTTTTGTAACAACACTATCAAAACTCTCAACACCATGCGCAGCAATATTCCCAGAAGAACAATACTGCACAATTGCTTTTGTTATTTCTTCGCCTTTTTTTGTTGGTACAAAAATAGGGTTTACATTATCAATATGAAGTACTTTTATGTCTGGGCATTGCTCTCTGATGTTTTTAAGAAGGTTAATTGGATCTGGCAATGAATAAAAGCAGGTTTGTTTTCCGAGTCGAAAATATCGTTCGCCAAGATCATAGAATGCTTTTATTTCTTGCACAATATCTTCATTGTTTCTGTAGGAAACTTTTGCTTTTAATGGTTCTGTACAAAAGCTGCATTTGCCGACATTGCATCCTTTGCCTGTTTCAATTTCAATTATTTTATAATTAATAATTTGTTGAACTATTGCTGCACCTTTCACTGAGTATTGTTTCATTTCTTCATATGAAAAATTGAATCGCTCTTTTTTTTCAAAGAATTGTTCTTCAATCTTCTCAAAGAACTTTCCACCAACTAATTGTGTTCCACCAAATACTACTGGACCTGTTAATGTTTTTTTGCAGTTGATTTGGAGGTTTCTTAGTATTTCTGTTATTTCATGCATTGTTCCAGGCAATGCTGTTAAATATTTTCCTGGCACTTGCACGCCTACAATTACAAAAAGTTCTTCTGTTTCTGCAAGAACTTGCTTTATATTTGGCGAATTAATTGTAAGATTATAAATTCTAATGTCCGTTGTTTGATGCTCTAATGTTTCTTTTACTTTATTTTTATGAAAATACAGCAATCGTAGATCGTCGATTGTGAGGTAATATATTTTTTGATTTGGAAATTTGCTTGCAAGATAGCCATATAAATATCTTGGGTAAGTTCCTAAGTAAGGTGGTACTCCGAGTCCTGCTGCTTCATCGGTGTAACAGTCAACTATTGTTAATGCCATATTTGCTTTGGGTTGGGGAATTGCATATAAATATATCTTTTTTTGCTTTGCAAGAAAAGATTTTTTAAACTAAACTTTTATATAGCACTGAATACAAGAAGTGGTATAGTTTTATAATAATAACTAATAATAATCAAAAAAAGGGATACTATGAACAAAAAGAATTATTTACTCATTTCATTATCGATTTGTCTTATCTTTATTCTTGCTCCATTTTCTTTAGCGAAAGGGGATCGGAATGGGGTTAGTATTTGCGGGAAGAATTTTGATTGCAATTCTTTTGAAGATTTTGTTTGTCCTGGGAAATATACTGATGGTTCTGGTAAATTAGCTGGAGCTGATGCTTGCGCTATTGATGATTATGACTGCTGTGTATATTATAATCAAACGGTTGATGTTAATAATAAAACATTATTTTGGGATGGTAAGAATGTGCAGAATGCTTGCTGTGGGAATAGTGCAAGTGAATTTCCAATGACGGAAAAAGCTTCTAATTCTGCTACGCTTGATTCAAGCAATTCGTATGCGTGTTGCATTGCTGCTTCAAGTTGTGTTGATGATGGTGTTTGTTATCCTGCTTTAGCAACACAAAAAACGTGCAAAGATTCTCCGCTCTCGTGCAAAGATATTAATGATGATGGAAATTTAGAAGCTTGTATTCCAACAAATAATGGTGTGTGGCAAGTGATTGATTCTGATGTTAATTGTAAAGCTTACATTGGTAAAACTTTTAACTATATCAATGGAAAATGTGCAGGTATTGTGAAAGTAACAATTACCGTGCAACAAGAATCTAAAAAAGGAAAAAAGGATGATTTAGCTTCTTCAAATTCAGTTGTTGTAATAACTTCTCTTGATCCTACTGTTGTTTATAAAATGCAAAAAACTGCAGATAATAATGGGAAAGTAGTGTTTGATGATATTCCTGTTGGTGTCAAAATGATTGTGCAAGCATCTCAATCGAAATATGGAATTGCTACAGAAGCACAAACTTTTTCTGGCGATACTTCATTAACATTGCATTTGGAATTGATTAATGAATGTCAGCCTGATTGCACTAAAAATGATGGCATTTGTCATAAGGAATGCATTGGTGTTTGTTCTCCTGATGCAAGTTTGTTTGCAAATGCCGAGGGAAAAGGAAAATATTTGTGTGATAATGCAAAAGCTGGTTGGTCAATACCAATTAAGGGAGCAACAAAAAAAGAGGACAAAGTTGGTTTTTGTTGTACGGAACAAGCAAAGGCAAATAATGCTACGCAATTAGTTGTTAAAACGGGGAAGGCAGAAAATTTACAGACGTATTCAAAAATAATTATACTTCCTGATGGAACTCCGGGGACGATGTATATTACTCTTTGGGAAGATGCTTATTAGGTTTAATTATTTTAATTGTTATTTTAGTAACTATTGATTTTATTTTTATTTTAATAATAATAACAATTATTTCAACAATCATTCGCTGCAAACAGGTGCAAAAATGTGTATAAAGAATAAAAAAAAAGGCTATCTTTTTATTTTGGATTCAATTGTTGCATTGTTTGTTTTAACAATTGGAATTACGTTGATCTTATCTTATCGTTTTCCTCAGCCTGTAACACAGCAGGCAGAAATTTATTCGAGCGATCTTGTTTCGTTTTTAACAAAAATTAAAATTCAAAATTTGAATGATAACTATATTGGATTAAACGGCGTATTGGTTGAGAATGGAACAATAACTGCAGTTGATAATACACTTATTGAGCAAACAGGGGAATTTTATTTTCGCTATTCTAACTCTTCATGTGGTGGCTGTTTAAGTTTTATTAATGATTCAATGCAAAGTGTTACTCATTCATTATTCTTAAAGCAATTTAATTTTGAAATTGCTGTTGATGATACTGTTTTAAAGAATCGAACTGTTGTTTATTTGAACAAAGCAAAGCCTACAAAAAATACAGCAGAGTTAATTTTGCCGTCGAGAAGATTTATTTATGGAATTTATAATAATACTCCGTATGGACCTTATATCATGGAGATTACCGTTTGGCAGTAGATGATTTAAAATGGGTTTAGACTCGGTAAATAACTGATGTACAATGATCAAAAAATTACTAGTTATCAATAAAAAAAGTGCAATGCCAATATTGAAAAGTAAAAAAGGATTTTTCTTTACTTTTCTGGCCATTATGTTAGTTTCAATACTTTTGATTATTTTTATTAAAACTCCTGCTGCACAATCGCAAAAGCAATCGGAAACAGTAAAAATTAAAGTTAATTTAATGAATGATTTTATGCTCACTCTAAAAAATTCGTATATTCCACGAATCTTGTATTTTTCTGCAAAAGAGGTATTGATTAATTTTTCTCGAACTGAGGATCCAAGCATTTTTCAAGATAGTACTGGTCCTGCTAATAAACCAATAGATGTATTTGGTACTGTTTTTGCTGATAATATGTCTGGCCAATTAAATCCTCTTCTTTTACAAATATCTACTATTTCACTCTCAAAATTAAATATTTATTCAGAGATTAATATGAGTTCATTTACTCTTGTTCAGCAAGATCCTTGGACATTGCAAGTGAGTGGGCTTTATTCTATCTATATTCGCAGCAATGAAAGTGATATTATTTTTAATGTTACGCAGCAAAATGTTTCAGTGTTAATTCCTATTGATGGCTTTGAAGATCCGTTATTTGCAAGAAAAGCAAAATTGTTTTCAACAAATGAAACAACAAGGATTATCAAGAAAAGCAGCAATCTTCATTGGGATAAAGATATCACTGCTGCATTTTATCAGAACAAACAATATCGTGAGTCAACGAATGCACCAAGTTTTCTTGATCGTGTTAAAGGAAATTATCAATCAAGCTCGTTTGGAATAGAAACATTGATTGATCCAATTACTTATACGCCAAATGCGAATGGTTATGCTGATATTGATTATAAATTTTTTACACCAATATCTGATTGTAAATATAACAGCACTGATAAAAGTGTTGTTTCAAATCTGTATGAAATTAAATATATTCAATCTGGATTTTATCTTGATGTCGAGCATATTGGGAAGTATAATTTAACTGATCAAATTGGCGCTCCTTATTCTTGTCCGCCGCCTGGACCGTAGAGGACTAGATTTAATATTCTTTGTTTCGAGAACATTTAAATATTTGTAAGTTTTAATAAGTTTATGCTTAAAAATAAAAATGAACTCTTAAAAATGAAACGAAAAATTCTCCCTATTTTAAAAAAATATCATGTTAAAAGAGCTGGTATTTTTGGGAGTTATGCACGTGGTGAACAGAAAAAAAAGAGTGATGTAGATATATTGATACAATCACCAAATGGAATTGGGTTTGGTTTTATTAGGATTGGATTGGAATTAGAAAAAGCCTTAGATTTAAAAGTAGATTTACTTTCGTATAAGGGGATTAATCCTCGTATGAAAGATAAAATTTTAAAAGATGAGGTAAAAATACTTTGAATAGAGATTCAATTATTTTTTTAGAGCATATGCTTGATGCAATCATTAATATTGAAACATTTATGGGTAATGTTAGTAAACAAGAATTTCTAGATAGTGTTGAAAAAAGTAGTGCTGTAATTCGTCAAATAGAAATCCTTGGTGAAGCTGCTAAAAATGTAAAACCTTCTATAATCTCAAAATATCCTTTTATTCCATGGAAAGAAATAATCGGTGTTCGTGATAAAGTTATTCATCATTATTTTGGAATTGATTTAGAGATTATATTTGACATTGTAGAAAAAGAATTGCCTTCTTTGAAAAAAAATCTTCAAAAAATTATTCAACTAGAAACACGAAAATAATTTTTTATTAATTATATCTTTCGTTTTTTAGATGATTTTTTTTATCATTCGCTGTAATCCTGAATACAATCTTGGTTCGTAAAAATGAATTGGGGCAATTTTTGGAAGTTCGTTTCGTGATTCTTCAAAACTCATTCGCGCAATTTTTGGCAATAATTTTGCGCCCTGTTCTTTGAATATTTTTTCTGCTCGAGTATAACCTTCATAATGCGTTTGCCCTACTTCGAGTCCACTTCCATCTGTTACAACATCATACCAATTTATAGGTTCTACTTTTTGTTTTTTTTCTTGTGTGTAGACTAATGCGCCATATCTTCCTATTAATTCGACAAGATTTGCTGTTTTGAAATATTCCTCTTTTGTTTTTGGTTTATCTTTCCAGAGTGGGTTTATTTCTCCATGGATGTAATGAGCAGTTTCTTCTCCAATTGTAGCAATATTTTCTATTGTAGTAGGATTAAATGTAAATTCTGCAGTTTCAAAATTATAGCTTCCTCTTTCTCTGCAGTAGTCAAGTGTATTTGTAGCGTTCTCTGTAGATGAAATTACATAGGATGGTTTTCTGAATTGCAGGGCTTGCTTTTGATGAATTGCAAAAAAAGGCAAAAGTACTTGAAGAGCGTCTTCAATGTTTGCTTGCAATTTCTGTTTTAATTCTCTATTTTTTTCTCTTTCTTGTGATGTGAGTGTAGTTTCATTCATGGTTTTTTCCATAGTTATTCTTTCATAATTATATTTAATAGTTTAGGATTAATTCAAGCTTAATAAATTTTTCTGAAATTACTACTCAATACTAGTGAACAAAGTTTTTATAGCTAGTGAGAAGCATTTGTTTATGCCTGTAACAGATGATGTATTGACGACTGACGTAGATGCATATATCGATTTAGTCAAGAAGCAGAAGAAGATAGCTTTAGCTGATGCTTCACGTCTTTTAAATATTCCTTTGGCAACGATTCAAGCATGGACTGATTTTCTTGTTGAAGAAAAGATTCTTGGGATTGAATATAAGTTTACTACTCCTTATGTTTATTTTATAGAAGAGAAAAAGAGAACGCAGGATGTTTCTTATATTGGATTTGATACAAAAGAAGCTTTTTTTGAAAAAGCTCGGCAGAAAGGAATTCGTGATAGTCATATTAATTTGCTTTGGGCAAAATATTTAGCTGCGAATAAAGAATCAATTAAAAAAGTTTTTATTGATAAAGCGAAAGAAAAAGGATTAGATGATGTTAAAGTTGAACATCTTTGGGTAAAATATTTAGAATACCTTGAAGGGGCATGAAATTATGGATATGGATGAGTTTTTAAATACAGAATCAGTGAAGTTTGATAAATCTTCGCCGAAAGCTCAGATTAAATCAGGAGAGGAAGGTTCTTCAGGCGCTGGAAAAGATTTGCCGCTCATTGATCAAATTGATAAGCTCCGAGAATTATTACAAAGGCAAAAATTCAAAGAAGCAGGAGATCTATATCTTGATGTAAAAAAGAAATTCTCGCAAATTACACGGCAACATATTGAAGAAAAAACGTTTATTCATGATGAATTAGCAGATATTAATGAAAAGTTAACGCAAACAATGAATCTCCAATTAGAAGAAATGAATAAAAATAGGCTGCTTATTGAAAATGTTTTAGCAAAAGCTGATGTTTTATTGCAACAGCGAGATTTGGCACAAGCAGAAGCATTATTAAAACAAGTGCAAGAACAGGTAAAGAAAATTCCTGATATGTTTACTGAGCAAAAATTGACACTTGATAATAAAATTCTTAATCTTTCCAGTCGATTAATACTTGACAAGACAAAGAAAACAATCGCTGATTTTGAACTTAAGAAAAAAGAAATGGAGATTCTTCTTGATCAAAGTTTTAGTCATATTAATGTTGGCAGACTTGATCTTGCAAAAAAGATTTATATTCAAGTGAGTAAATTATATGAATCATTACCTGACGGATTTTTGTATGACAAATTACAATTATATCGAAAGATGCTTAAAGTATATCATGAAACTGAATTAAGTATTGAACTCAAAGCATTACAAGTTGATGAAAAAATTGCAAAACAAATGATGCAAGATTCACAAATTCCTGGAGCAAAGCAAGGATTTGCAGCACAATCAACAGCTGGAATACAGGCACCTCTTGCACCAAAGATAATGGGTGCGCCTTTGCCAACTCGTGCAGCAATGCCATCTTCAACAGCATCAGCTGTTTCAAGTGCATCAACTGCATCAGCTGCTCCATTTGCAGCAAAATCTTCACCATCCATTTCATCAAAGGCTGAAACAGCAAAAGCAGCAGGGAAAATAGCACCTGCACCAACTGCAAAGGGCATGAAGATGCCGCCATTGCCGTCAAAGAAGTAGTAGTACTAAATAGTACTATTATTATTTTCAATTTATTTTAGTTTAGATTATTTTATGTTATTATTATGATTATGATATTTTATAATCATTTTTTGATTATTTTTATTTTATAACGCGTGGGAAAGGGGAAAGTTATTGTAAAAAAAGAGCAGTTAGATAAGTATCAGTTAAATGTTAACAATGTTTTAGTAGAAGTAGTTATTGAATTTCCCGAGACTGAAACAGTTCCCTTATATAATGTTAGCATTACTAACATGAGTGAGACAACAAAATTAATTCTTGAAAAAATTAGGGAAGAATTTATTTCACAAGTTGGAACTGGCGCACTTGAAGTTTCTGAATCAGGCAATCTTGAAGTGATTAAAATCCAATTTAAAAAAGAATTAACGCATTTACTTAAAAAATATTTTCCGAATGCTGATGATAAAACAAAAGATATGTTGATTAATTATGTTATTGAGCAAAATTTAGGTCTTGGTAATATTGAAATTTTACTGAAAGATTCTCAAATAGAGGAAATTGTAGTCAATAGTGCAAAAGATCCTATCTGGATTTATCATAAGAAATTTGCTTGGTTGAAAACAAATATTGTGATTCCAAAAGAAGAACGAATTCGGCATTTTTCAACAATGATCGGAAGAAATGTCAGTAAAGAAATCAGCATTCTTAATCCTTTAATGGATGCACATTTATTGACTGGTGATCGGGTTAATGCAACGCTTTCACCTATTTCCTCTAATGGTAATACAATCACTATCAGAAAGTTCGCGCAAGAGCCATGGACAATTACTGATTTTCTCCGTGCTAAAACACTTGATTATTATGGCGCTGCATTGATTTGGCTTTGTTTGCAGCATGAATTATCGGTGCTTATCGTCGGTGGAACGGGTTCTGGTAAAACTTCGATGCTTAATGTCATTTGCAGTTTTATGCCGCCAAATCAGCGAATTTTATCAATTGAAGATACTCGAGAATTAAAGTTACCTCCTACTCTCCATTGGGTGCCTATGGAAACAAGAATGCCAAATCCAGAAGGAAAAGGCGGTGTTACAATGCTTGATCTTGTTGTCAATACTTTAAGAATGAGGCCAGATAGAATTATCATGGGAGAAATTCGTAAGCAAGCAGAAGCTGAAGTTTTATTTGAGGCAATGCACACTGGGCATAGTGTTTATGGAACATTTCACGCAAATAATGCTGAAGAAGCAGTTACTCGATTGACGAATCCTCCAATTAATATTCCTAAATTAGTTCTTCCTGCATTATCAGCAATGGTTGTCCAAAATAGAAATAGAAGAACAAATCAAAGAAGAACATTTCAAATTGCAGAGATCATGCCTAATGGTGAGCCGCATACAATTTTGCAGCATAATCCTGTTAAAGATGAAATGGAAAAAGTTGACAAATTTAAAATGATCAATAAAACGTTGAATTTATACACTGGATTAAGTGATGATGATCTTGAAAAAGATTTACAGCAGAAAAAAGCGATTTTAGAATACATGGTTAAAAATAATATTCGAGAATTAGGTGCAATTGGACAATTAATGTCAAAATATTATCGTGGGCAATTATTGATTAAATAATTGAAAAAATATGTTTGAAATATACCACTGGTTTATGCAACCAGTGGAGTAATCCACATGCGAATCTTGTAGGTGGTATATTTCTAACATGCTCAAGAACCACTGGTGCTTAGCGAAGCGATCAGCAGTGGTTCTTGGCAATTGAAAAATAAATAAGATTATTAGGGATGGGGTTAGGGTTATGGATATTATTTATCAACTTTCAACGATGTTTCCTAATCTAAAAACTGAATTGCACATGGCAAATATGAAAGTGCGTCCTGATGCTTTTCTTAAAAAAACACTTTTGAGCTCATTTTTTGTTTCGAGTGCAATGGCTGTGTTTGTCTTTTTTATGCTTGCAGTATTTAAAATGTCAGTACTTTTTTTAGTTCCTATCTATTTATTTATGTTTGCTCTTTTTTTCTTTTTTTTCCTCAATTCACCGAAAACAGCGATTAAAAAAAGGCAGCGGGAACTCGACAAAGAAGTTATTTTTGCAGGGCGATTTCTCCTTGTTAAATTATATTCTGGCACTCCTCTTGTTAATGCATTGATGGATGCTTCAAAAAGTTATGGTGTCGCACAGCAGTATTTTAAGGAGATTGTTGATGAGATCAGTCTTGGAACTCCAATTGAAGAAGCAATTGAGAATGCAGTGAAATATTCTCCTTCTGAAAAATTTCGAAAAATTATGTTTCAATTGAATAATGCAATTAAGATAGGGGTTGATGTTACAAAATCACTGGAAAATACACTTGATGAATTGACTTCTGAGCAAATGATTGAGATTCAGAAATATGGGAAGAAATTAAATTCTTTGGCTTTATTTTATATGCTGCTTGCAGTTGTTATTCCTTCACTTGGTGTTGCAATGTTTGTTGTTATCGGTTCATTGATTGGTTTTTTTCGAGCAGATAATTCAAAGACTGTTTTTATTGCAGTTGTTCTATTTTTGATTGTTATTCAAATGATATTTATTTCCATCTTTAAAACAGCGCGGTTATCGGTGAATTTATAATGAAATTGCAAGATATATTCAGCAAAGTATTTTTTGCAGAAGAATTTGGGAAGGCATTTGTTCCAAGGAGATTTCGTGCTGGACTGCGAAAATATTTGTTTAAAGCAGGGGTTTATACTGAGCCGTATAAAGTCTTTGGGATTTTATTTTATTTGTCGTATGCAATTACCTTCTATATTTATTTTCATTATTTTTATGGTTCAATTGTCTTTCAGCCTTCGTTATTTATGTCCTTTGTCAATGCATTTGTTATTTGGCTTATTTTTCCTCTTGCAATTGTCGGATTATTTATGTTATTCATTCATTTTTTTCTTGATATTAGAATATTTAATAGGACAAAACAGCTTGAAGAAATCTTTCCTGATTTTCTAGCAGTTGTTTCTTCGAATTTAAAAGGTGGAATGTCGTTTGAAAATGCATTATGGCTTGCAATAAAACCACGCTTTGGAATTTTAGCTGAAGAAATGGCAATTGCTGCAAAAAAAGTAATGACAGGTCATGATGTTGATGTGGCATTGACTGAATTTACAGAGAAATATGATTCACCAATGCTTCGAAGAACAATGGCATTGATCATTGGAGAATTAGGGACGGGCGGTAAGATTGCTGTTGTTATTGATAATATTGTAGCAAGCATGAAAAAACAAAAAGAATTGAAAGATGAAATGAATGCGTCAGTTATTTCCTATATGATTTTTATTTCTGCAATTGTTATTTTTATTGCTCCTGTTTTGTTTGCCTTGTCCTTAAATTTATTGTCGGTAATTCAGGGTGTTACTGGACTTCTTGCTGGCGCGTCAGGATCAGGCGGGCCAAAATTATTAGGAAATATTGGTGAAGTTTCTGTTGATAAAAATATGTTCATTACTTTTTCGCGCATTGCAATCGGAGTAATTGCGCTATTTGCCTCGATGATTGTTTCTATCTTAGAAAAAGGCGATGTTAAAAGCGGAGTAAAATATATTCCTATCTTTTTAATCAGTTCCCAAGTGTTTTATCAAATCTGCTTAAGCTTATTTACTATTCTTTTTGGAAGCTTTATTAAGATATAATTTTATTAAAATTAAAAAAATATGCAAATTATAAATTTGCATATTTTTTAAAACAAAAAAGTATATATATCTGTTTTGCTTCCTTAATATTATGTGGAAAAAACTTGTTGATTCTAAGGAAGTAGTCAGTTATGAGCTAGAAAATGAATCACTCAAGATTCGAATCGAAGCTCGACTTAATCAAGATGCTACTTGGAATATTTTTCTTATTTATCATGACGGTACTAACTCTAGTTATACGGAAGAGTATCGCTGCAGAAATCAGCGAGAGGCATTAGATTTAATGCGTGTGCTTAAAACAAAACGATTAAAATCAAAAAAAGAATTAGATCAATTGCGGCAGACGCAATCAAAAGCTTTGCATATTGAATTAAAAAGAGAGTATCGAGATTACAATGTTGAGAAATGGATTTTCTCCATAGAGAATGGTATTTTTAATAATTTTGTTTATATTCGTGAATCAGATTTTGTCGATTTGGATATTGTGATCAATGCTCAGTATCGCCAATATGAAGAAAAAATATTAGCATATTTAATCAATAATCTTGGGCTTGATGATTTTGGTACTATTATACGGCATAATCTTTTTTATTATCAAGATAATAAACGAAAAGTAGACAATCAAGCAGAAATGGATGTTTTTATTAATTCAATGGATTTTGAATTTGCTGATGATGATTGTGAATAAATTTCTTGTAAAATAAAATTTTGCAAGAAATTTAAGAGTTGATTTGTAATTATGAATTATTGTGTGTACTGATTTTGCGGGGAAAGTTTATGGTAACTTATATTGAATTGAATGCATTTTTAAAAGTGAAGTTGCTTGCAGGAACTGGTGGGCAGGCAAAACTCTTGATTCGCTCTGGAAAAGTTCTCGTGAACAATATTTCTGAAACGAGAAATAAACGAAAATTACTTGCTGGTGATGTTGTTTCTGTTGATGGAAAGCAATTTGTCGTTGAAGAAACTATGCTGCGGATGCATGGTTGATTTGAGTATGAGTTAGTTAATTTTTTTATTCTTTGAGATATATTTTTATTTTTTCTCGCAATGCAACTATTCTTTCAAGTATTACTTTTGCTTCTTTTTCGTTTAATTCTTCTCCATAATAATTAATTCCATTTTTTATTATTCGGAATTCATCAAAATATGCTCCTGCTTGTGAGTTTTTGATAATTTCTTTTAAAAATGAACAATAACATTCATGGTTATAAATTTTACACCCTTTTTTTATTGCTAATGCCTCAAGAAGTTCTCGTATTGAATCATAGGCTAAGCTTACTTTAGAACTAGCAGAGGTATCATCAAGGAGCAATCTGTTACAGGAGATATATTTCTTTTCGCTCTCTTTTAGCAAAGATTGAATTAGATTATTGTCAATGTTTATTCTTTTAACTAGTCTTTTATCATTGCATTGCTTCCAATCCATTACCATTCACCTTTGAGAATATACCCTGAATAGATATTTTTTAATAATTCTTTATTTTTTGTTTCATCTGGTGAAGAATAAATCAGCAATTGAATTTTTCTTTTTAATTTTTTTTCAAAATTACTTACATCAATTTTATGCTTACTTGGTGAGAATATTGCAATATCAATATCGGAATCTTGAGTAACTTCTGCTTTTGCTAATGAGCCAAAAAGAATTATAACTGCTAATTTATATTCTTTAGCTATATATTCTAATAATCCTTTTTGCTGAAGACTTTCCTGCCAGTAAATGCGTGAAAGATCGATAAATGTTTTATTTGCAGCATTTGCTGAATAATAAATGTATAATTTATCTTGATTTCTTTTAAGTAACCCTTCGATAACATAACTTTGTAGAAGTTTTGAAGCAGTTGGAGGGCTTATCTTCATTAATCGAGCATATTCTCGGACATTGATTCTTCTATAACAATCTTTGAAGAATGGTTGTAAATTGTTAATTATTTCTAACATGTGTTAATATTATTTAACACTTGTTTATATATTTTTCTATATTTCTAAACAAATAAATTTATAATTGCTTCTTTCTTTCTAATTAAATATTTTTTAAAATAGTTTTGAGGTGAAAAAATGGTAAAAGCAGTTATTCCTTATAATGAGTTAGGTCCAGAAAAGATTTTGCAAGTGTATGATCCAATAACAGGGATGAAAGGTTTTGTCGTTATTGACAATACAGCGCTTGGTGTTGGTAAGGGTGGCATTCGTATGACGCCTGATGTAACTGTTGAAGAAGTTTCACAGCTTGCACGTGCAATGACCTATAAATGCGCAATTGCTGGACTGCCTTTTGGCGGAGCTAAGTCTGGAATTGTTGTAGATCCTAAATTATTATCAAAAGAACAGAAAAAAGTAATTATTCAAGCTTTTGCAAAAGCAATTGCTCCTGTTTGTCCAAGCATTTATGTTGGCGCTCCTGATATTTCTACAGCAGAAGAAGAGATGGAAACAATTGCAAGAACTTTAGGAACAATGGATGCATGCACAGGAAAGCCAGCAACATTTTGTCATGGTGATTCATGTGGAATTCCTCATGAAATAGGCAGTACAGGCTATGGCGTTTTTATTGCTGCAAAAGTTGCTTTGCAGTACATGGGCAAAGAGCTGAAAGGAGTTACTTTTGTTGTTGATGGTTTTGGCAATGTAGGAAGATTTGCAGCAAAATTTTTGACAGAAGCTGGCGCAATTTTAGTCGGCGTATCAGATTCTCAAGGAACGATTTATAATAAAGATGGAATTAATTTTGAAGAGCTTGATCAGGTAAAAAATAATCTTAAAAGTGTTGTTCATTATAAACAAGCAACACGAGTTTCCAATGATCAAATTGCAACGCTTGCTTGTGATATTTTTATTCCTGCTGCAAAACCTTACGTAATTCATGAAGCTAATTATGAGCAGCTTAAAGCGAAATTGATTGTTCCAGGTGCAAATATTGCAATTGTTGAAGCTGTAGAAGAGAAACTGCATGAGAAAAAAATAATTGTTGTGCCTGATTTTATTGCAAATGCTGGTGGCGTTATTTCTTCGTATGTTGAATACATTCGCGGAAGTGTTGAAGATGTGTTTCCCTTAATTGAAAAAAAGATTGGGATGAATACAAAACTTATTTTAGAAAAATCAGAACATGAGGGAATTTCAACAAGAACAGCTGCAATTGCACTTGCTACTTTGCGTGTGAAGAATGCGAAAAGGTTTGGGGAATAGGATTTTTGAAGAGAGTGGTAATTGTTTTATTTTTATTTATTACTCTATGATAGTTAATTATCCGTAATCTTTATAAATAAGAGATGCTTTTCCAAGAAGTGGTTGAGTATTGGGGCTTGAAGCACGATTACGAGATCGAAAGAAAGAATATATTATCGCTCATTTACGGAAAGAAATAGAATTTACTCTTGATGATACGTTTAAGGATGAGAAAAATAAATTTTATGAATTTACTTTAAAATATGTTGATTCTAGGATTCGCCATTATAATCAACGAAAACAACTTCTCCAAGGTTTACTGAATTTATATCGTGATGTTTATTATCCTTTTGTTTCTTTGGATCTAATGTTAAATCAATCAGATTTTATTGCTGATGATCAATATAATGTTATCTTTGGTCGACGGAATATTTTAGCTGCAGAGTGGCATAATATACAAGAAATTATCTCTTTCGATGAAGTTGCATCGTATCAAGAGTTACTTGAATGCTCAAAAATAGAATCTCCGTATCAAATTGTCTGTAAGCTTGGTGAAGGTAAATCTGGAACAACATATAAAGTTTATTCTCCTGAATTAAAAAAGCATTTTGCTTTGAAGATAATCAATAACAAATTTAATGCAAAAGAAGCAGAATTGATGGCAAAATTAAGAGGAGAAGATTTAGACAATATTGTACAAATTCATGATGCTGGTAATCATATTGCAGAAGTTAATCGAGAAGGAAAATATGCGATTGTCATGGAATATCTGGCAGGAACAAATCTGGCAGAATATATTCGAATTACAAAACGTTTTCATGCACCTTTATTTATCTCATCTAAAAAAGGTGGCTTTTATACTATAGCTTATTTTGAATCTGAAATTGATTCCTATGTACGCATAGCAGTTCAATTATTGAACGGAATTATTAGTCTTCGAAGATTAAAAATAACACATCGTGATTTAAATCCAAAGAATATTATGGTCTCTGAACAGTTAGTTGTTAAAATTCTAGATTTTGGTATTGCTACTGACAAAAAAAATCCAGAGCAAATTGATGGCAGACGATATGGTACTCCTGAAGACAAACCTGCTGATGATTTATTCTCTTATGGATTACTCATGTATGAACTTTTTATGAAAAAACATTTAGTTTTTGAAAAGAAAGAAAATATTAGTTCTACAATGCATGCAGAAAGAATTTATGAATTAAAACAAAAGATGTTCAAAGGGGAAATAATTAAAAATAAATATTTAGAACGAATACCTTTTGAGATAAAAGATTTTATTCTTGCATGTCTTTATACTCAGCCAATTGATATTATTAAAAAAGAGCTTATACAATTATCTCCGACTATGGAATATTTCTTTATGACCAAAAATCAGTTGATTTTAGAACTACGGGGCAGAGATTATGAATTATTTAGACTTCATGGAAGGATTACAACTAAAGAGGAGACTGAATCATGACTCTTGAATCGAGATTAACACAGGAAGATAAGAATTTTATTTTGAATGAAGTAGAGAGAGAACGGAGAAGAAGTTTAGTTGTTAAATTATATGATTCAATTCATGGTAATCAATATATTTATCATTCTAAAGTGCTTCGTTTATTAAAGCTAAAAGA
>OBEQ011785192.1_pt1 | contig 27834 bp, 29 predicted proteins | sample 1670901 | NCBI WGS metagenome assembly OBEQ01 (sample SAMEA104232315, study PRJEB22302) | groundwater metagenome | biome: forest; feature: aquifer; material: groundwater | place: USA | collected 2011-08-07 | depth 5.4 m
AACGTTTTTTAAGAAATACCCTTGCCCCGTGATCGTGAACACGTCGTTCAACGTGCAGGGCGATCCCATCGTCTGCACGCCGGAGGACGCCTATCGCTGTTTCATGCGAACCAATATCGACTACCTCGCGATGGGGAATTTCCTTCTCGACAAAAAGGCGCAGCCGGCATTCAACGATGCGGGAGATTGGAAAAAAGAATTTGCGCTCGACTGAATAGTGAGATACTAATATACCAATGCATGCGAATGATGTTAATCATACGAATCACGTGATTTGTACTATTCGTATCATTAGTAGCATTCGTGTATTGGCATCATAATGTACATGCTTAATGAGTTGAAGAAGAAAAAATCTGTTGCGGAACTCCGGAAATTCGGATTCATACTGGGGGGCGCACTCATCGTGCTGAGCGTCCTCCTGCTGATTCTTGGGAGGACCGGGTCGCCGCGCCTGCTCTCGCTTCTTGGATGTATCCTTGTGGGGTTTGCATTCTTTGCGCCAAATGCGCTTGCTCCTTTCGAATGGGGGTGGACGAAGCTGGGGAACGCCTTAGGGTCTGTGGTCACGCGCATCATTCTTGTTGTATTCTTCTTTCTTGTGATGACGCCTGTAGCTCTCGTCGCCCGCCTTTCGGGGAAACGTTTCTTGGAACTTGGCTTTCGAGATCCCTCGCGAAAGACCTACTGGAATACGCGAAATGATTCGGAGCAAGACGCGTCAGAATTCGAGAGGCAATTTTAATGTTATACTTATTCGTATACTCGTAAGAAGTTCGTATTTCGTAGCCTCACATGTATAAGCTTTCCATCCTCAAAGAATTCTTTGAATTTTTAAAAGAACGGAAAAAGTGGTGGCTTCTCCCCGTCGTGGTATTCCTCGTTCTTCTTGGCGCGCTTCTCTTCTTGTCACAAGGATCGGCTCTTGCCCCGTTCATCTATACTATTTTTTAGAGTATAAGAGTCATTGCGGGCGGCTCGGTTCTTGCTACTGCTCAACTTATAAAGCTATGGTTAAAAAAAGAGTTCTCATTACTGGAGGAGCGGGATTTATCGGCAGCCACACTGCCGATGCCCTTCGCAAGAAGGGATATCGCGTGCGTATCATGGACGCGCTCTTGCCGCCCGTGCATGACGGCCGTTGGCCTTCGTATGTGAAAGGGAAAGGATACGAACTTCTGCGGGGAGACGTGCGGGAGAGGGGGGCATGGGTGCGTGCCCTGCGCGGGGTATCCTTGGTGTACCATTTGGCGGCCTATCAGGACCAGCGCGCGGACTTCAGCACTTTTTTTGCAACGAATACGGTCTCGACCGCACTGCTCTACGAAACTGTTATTGGTTGTAAGTTACCGGTCAAGAAGGTTATCCTCGCGAGCTCGCAATTTGTCTACGGCGATGGGCGGTATACCTGCCCCCACACCGGAAAAGAATTCTATCCAGAACTGCGCACCCTCGCACAATTCACGCGGAAAACATTCGATATCCTCTGTCCGCATGGCGCTCCCGCAAAATTTTCGCCGTTTCGCGAGAATCAGCCTGTGACGCCGACAAACTCTTACGGTCTTTCGAAGATTGCATTGGAGCAGCTTGGAATGCGGCTGGGGAAAACCTACGGCATTCCGACAGTTTCACTTCGCTATTCGATCGTGCAGGGCGAGCGGCAGTCGCCCCGCAATCTCTACTCCGGCGCGCTCCGGATTTTCGTGACCCAGGCGCTTGCGGGGAAGCCGATCACGGTTTATGAGGACGGCGGACAGCGGCGCGATTTTGTGAACATCCACGATGTGGTGCGGGCGAATCTTCTTCCTCTCACGAACGCCCGCGCAGATTTTCAGGTGTTCAATGTAGGAGGCGGTACGTCGTACACCGTATTGCAGTTTGCACAACTCACAAAAGAAATCACCGGATCGAAATCAAAGATCATAATCAGCGGTTTCCGGAGGACCGACACGCGGAATGCCGTTTCCGATATTTCTAAAATAAAAAAACTGGGTTGGCGGCCAAAGTTCGCGCCGGAACAATCCGTGCGTGATTACCTTGCGTGGTACCGCAAAGACAAAACATAGAGGTAGAGGCGTGAGAGATTGGTTCATATCAAAAAGCGGCCGCCTCAAGCGACCGCTTTTTGTGTTTCTCTTCGATCACGTCACTCGTACTACATCCCGTTCACAAACTTTCTCGTGAGAGGCCCGAAGAAGCCGGTTGCGGGCTTAATGCCCATGGCCTTCTGGAATTCCATCAATGCTTTCCTGGTGAGAGACCCGAAATATTTACTGGTCCCGTTCTTCTTCAGTGCGGCGGCCGCGGGTCCCGCGTTTTTCTGAATCAGGAAGTTCTGCAAACTGCGGACATCCTCGCTCGCCGCTCCCTGTTTAAGGTCTTTCTTGAATGCACCAGCGGGAGCCGAACCGGCTTTTGCGGTCAAGCCCTGCAACTGCTGTTGCAATTGGGCTAACTTATCCTTATCTGAAAGAGCGACTTGGGGAGCCGGCTTTGGGGTTGGACTTGGCGAGGGAGAAAGCGGAACATAACTGCCTCCGCCTCCACCACCACCTCCACCACCGCCGCCTCCACCTCCACCACCGCCAGTGCTGGTGCCTCCTCCGCCGCTGCCTGAGCTACAGGGAGTGCTTATGGGATTCACGGTAACGCCGGCAGTTGTGCCGCTTCCAAGCCTCAATCTCAACGTAGCAGTATTGCTGTTCGTGTTATCACAGGTGAGATTCACCGTGACGTTCGTGATATCGCCTCCGACCACGAGATCTTTCCCGACGGACGTGAAGGAGATATCCGTGTCCGTTTCCAACGTTACGCTGACATTTGAGGCGTTCACGGTCACCGCTCCGGCTTTTCCACCGGAGACTACCGTGACATTTGTTGCCGAGGGAAGCGAGAGCAGGGTACTGGTCGAGAAGGTCACTGAAGCGGCCTCTGCCGTGCCGGCTGCGAGTACGAGTGATATGACCCCGAGAAACGCCGCGATGCGCCCCTTGCGCGAGCGGACGTATAAAATGAATGTGTTCATGAGTGGGTCATATTTCGACTATTTGGGTTAATGGTAATGCGTGTTGGTTCTGCTTTCCGAATCTATTGGGTCACTAAAGAGAACCGTAGAGAAATAACTAGGCCCCAAACCCGAAGCACTGGTAATCGAATACCGCTGCGCTGAACTGCGAAGATGACGCGGTCGAGATGATAAGCGTCGTCGAAGCAGGCGTAATGATCGCCGTGGTGCTCGCTTGCATAGCAGTGGTTTCCGATGAAATTCTACACGAGGGCTTGTTGGCAAATGGAGTCCCGAACGTGATCGTGCACGTTGAGGAAGCAAGCGTCCCTGTCGTAACGATACCTACACCGTTCGCTCCTATGATGCTGGGAGATGGTCCGCACGCAGACACCGTGTCCACCGTTCCCGTGGAGTTTATGGGTCCCCTGAACCGAGACGACGATGCTACCGTAAGCGTGGTGCTCACGTTCAGCGTGGTGCTGACGTTGACTGAGTTCACTGGTCCGCCGAACGTGATAAGCCCAGAACCCGTCGTGATCGGGCCGTTGCCGGTCGTCTGGATCGAAAGCGTGTTGCCGCTACCCAGATCGAGCGTGGACGCGCCCGCTCCCGTGAGGGTCAATGCGCCATCGCTCACGACCGAGGTGTTCGAAAGCGTAAGTGCCGCGAACGCTACGGAAGCGCCCGAGAGAAGAATGACGAGGGAAACGCTGGAAACCTTTTTGAGTACTCGCATTGCGGTTGTGTGTAATTTAGTATTCATTGTTCATTCATTTACTTTTCTATGCGACCTTTGGCACATACGGCTCCTGCCGTACAAAGCTGTGTTTTGCATAAGTATACAACATCTCATTCTCCCGAGTTATCCACAGCCCTCTCATGCGCCAAATGTCGCACGCATGGGTTTATTTCAATCTTGGTCGGTTCTACTTTCTTAATCTATTGAGCCACGAAGAGAACCGTAGAGAAATGACTAGGCTCCGAACCCGAAGCACTGGTAATCGAATGTCGCCGCGCTGAACTGCGAAGACGAAGCCGTCGAGATGATGAGCGTCGTCGAAGCAGGCGTAATGATGGCCGTGGTGCTCGCGGCCATGGCAGTGGTTTCCGGTGAAATCCTGCACGAGGGCTTATTGCTGAATGCCCTTCCGAACGTGATGGTGCACGTTGAAGAAGCAAGTGCTGATGTCGTGACGATACCCATGCCGTTCGCTCCTATGATCGAGGGAGTTGCTCCGCACGCAGAAACCGTATCCGCCGTTCCCGTGGAGTTTATGGGACCCTGGAACGTAGACGACCCGGTAACCGACAATGCGGCGAGGGTCGAGGTGGCGACCACATTCAACGTAGTGCTCACGTTCATAGTGGTGCTTGCAAAGACCGCTCCGACTGCCGTGAGCGTGCCGACTATCCTTGCCGTACTGCTCACGTTCAACGTAGTGCTCACGTTCACCGCTCCGCCCGCCGTAAGCGCGCCGCCTATGGTAGCCGTACTGCTCACGTTCAAGGTACTGCTCCCGTTTAAGGCGCCCGCCACGCTCAACGCTCCTCCCAATGTCACAAGCCCGGTTCCCGCAGTAATGGGGCCGTTGTTCGTCGTCTGGAGCGAAAGCGTATTGCCGCTGCCCAGATCAAGCGTTGACGCGGCGGCTCCGGTCAATGTTAACGCGCCATCACTCACGACCGAGGTGTTCGAGAGCGTAAGCGCCGCAAACGCTACGGACGCACCTGACAAAAGAACGACAAGCGAAACGCTGGAAACCTTTTTGAGGACCCGCGCCGTTTTACTGTCTAGATTAGTATTCATTGTTATTTATTTGTTTTCGGTCATTTTTACTTTTTTCGCGACCTTTCACGCGAACGGCTGTCGCCGTAAAAAACCGTGCTTTATAGATGCCATTATACAACACCCGCCTTCCTAAGTTATCCACAGGCCCCAGAAGGCGGTATGTAAGCGCCTTATTTTGACAATATAATATTTTTGGCGTAGAGTATGCCTACTTCAATGATCGTCATACGCGCGCCATTGCGCATCAGTTTTGTGGGGGGCGGGACCGACCTCCCCGATTTCTACCGCCGCACGCCCGGGCGGGTCGTCTCTACCGCCATCGACAAGTTTGTGTACCTCGTGGTGAACCGGACCCCCTTGATCGACAAGGTCTCCGCGCGCTACTCCATCTCCGAGACCGTCGGACATCCCTCCGAGCTTCAGCATACGCGCATCAAAGCGGCGCTCACGGATATGGGCATAGATAGAAATATCGAGATCGGCTCCTTTGCATCGCTTCCTGCGAAGACCGGCCTCGGCTCGTCTTCAAGTTTTTCCGTGGCTTTGATGAAAGGCCTCCATGCCTTTCAGGGGAAAAAAATTGATAAGCATGCCGCAGCAGAAGCGGCAAGTCGGCTCGAGATCGAGCTCGTGGGCGAGCCGATCGGCAAACAGGACCAATACGCGGCCTCATTCGGCGGATTCAATGTATTTCAATTTAATCCGGATGAATCCGTGCACGTGGAGCCGGTCTTGATGGATTGGAAAACGCGCCTCGGCCTCGAGGATCGCCTCCTGCTCTTTTTCACCGGCATCACGCGCGCGGCATCGAGCGTTTTGACTGAACAAAAACTGAACATCAAGGACGAAACGAAATTCGACACCATGAGGGCAATGGCGGATTCGGTGCCCGAATTTGCCGCGCGCCTGCTCCGCGCCGACTTCGAGGGGCTGGGGAAAATGCTCCACGAGGGATGGCTCCGGAAAAAAACGCTCGCCTCAAATCTTTCGAATTCATTGATCGACGATCTCTACGCGGCGGGAATGGAGGGCGGCGCATGGGGTGGGAAAATTCTGGGCGCAGGGGGAGGCGGCTGTCTCTTGTTTCTCGTCGCTCCCGAGAAGAAAGGCGCGGTGCGCGCCGCGCTCCTTGCGCAGGCAAAAGAAAAGAACCTCACTGAATTCCGTGAAATTCCGATAAAATTCGCCCAGTCCGGCACCGAGATTCTCTACAACGGCGACCACTACCATACGATGGTGGGTTAGGGGAAATGGATCCCTCACCTTCGAAAGATTATTATGGCTTTCTCAGGTTCAAACATCACTCAAAGTAATCTCGTGGCATCTACAAAAATAAGACGCTTCTTTGTCGCGAAGCGATGTATCTTTCGAAGGTGAGGGATGGACGAATTCATTCATAAATTTTCAGAGCGGGCGATCGCGGCGATCCGCAATCTGCCGGTGCACGAAATCGCAAAGGCGATCAATATCCTTCAGGCGTGCTATGAGCGCGACGGCCGCGTGTATATCTTCGGCAACGGAGGATCGTGGGCGATCGCGGGCCATTGGGTGACCGATTTCAATAAAACCGTATTTGGAAAATATCTCGATAAGAACCACCGGCGGTTCCGGGTGAGCCGCATCCCCCCCACAGAAGAAGAGCTCACTGCGTGGGCGAACGATATCGGGTATGACATGGTGTTCGCGGGGCCGCTCAAAAACATATTGGAAGATACCGATGTGGTGATCGCTATTTCGAGTTCCGGCAGTTCTCCCAACATCGTGAATGCCGTCCAAGTGGCAAAGGACAGTAAGGTGCCCGTCATCGGCCTCTCGGGGTTCGACGGGGGAAAATTGAATCAGCTTGCGGATGTGAAGATTCTTGTCGAGACGCCGAAAGACGATTATGAGCTCGTGGAATCCACTCATGACACGATTATGCACCTTATGACGGTGTATTTCAGAGAGTATTTCACGCATTTGGCGGAAACGAAAAAGTGAGAGAAATCAATTACGGAGGACAATGCGCGCTAAAGCCATATTTTTAGATCGTGATGGCGTCTTGAATAGGGAAGTGGATGTGCTCCGCGATGTAAAGCAACTGCGCGTGCTCCCCGGCGTTGCTGTGGCACTCCGAACGTTTACGAAGCGGGGATTTTTGAATATCATCATCACGAACCAGCCGGTCATCGCGCGCGGATGGCTCACCGAACGCGGCGTGGAACATATCAACGAGGTGCTGCTGCAGCGCCTTGCCGCGCGCGGCGCAAGGATCGATGCAGTATATTATTGTCCGCACCACCCGAACGCGAACCTCAAAAAATATCGGGTGAAGTGCGCCTGCCGCAAACCGGCGGTCGGCATGATCAAAAACGCGGTAAAAGATTTTCAAATCGATCTCAAAAAGAGTTTCTTCGTGGGGGACACCACGATGGATATCATGACAGGCAGGAACGCGAAGCTAAAAACCATCCTCGTCAAAACCGGTTATGCAGGGCATGACGGCCGCTATAATGTGAAGCCCGATTTCACGGCAAAAAATCTCATGGGAGCGGTACGCATAATTGCCGCGTATGTTCGAACAACAACATTCTAACATTCTGCAGAATGTTAGAATGTTGTTGGGATAAATCTTAGATGCCATCAATTCATCAAGCAGTCATATTATCAGCCGGCTTCGGCACGCGGCTCGAGCCTGTCACGCGGGGGAAAATTCCCAAGGTCATGGTCCCGCTCGCGGGGAAGCCGATCTTGGAGTGGCACATCGAGCGCTTGCGGGAGTATGGCGTCAATGAATTTTTTATCAATCTTTTCTATCTTCCCGATACCATAAAGAATTATTTTGGCGATGGATCAAAGTGGGGGGTGAAGATCCGCTATGTTCTCGAGGAGCCAGAAATTCGGGGGACCGCGGGGGGCATAAAAAACTTCGATGGCAAGCTCGATGAAAATTTTTTCGTCATCTATGGCGATGTGTTCAATCTGATCGATTTTCAAAAGATGGAAGAAGCGTTTTTCACAAAGCCAGATGGGGTTGCAATGGAAGTAGTGGGGGATAATGACCATCCACACGACTCCGATCTTGTAGAGATTGATGAGCAGATGAAGTTCCTAAAGATCCGCCCGAAGCCGCACGCCACACTGCCAGAACGCTACAAAGCCATGCGCGCGGCAGCATTTATTTTCAAAAAAGAAGCATTACAATACATTCCCACAAACACCTATTACGAAATAGACCATCAACTGCTTCCCGATCTCCTTTCGCGCGGCTACATCATCTATGGCTACGAATGTGGCGAGTACATCAAAGATATCGGCACACCGGAGCGGTATCGAGAGGTGGGGGAGTATCTCGCAAAAACAAAGTAACATTTTTTGCTATCATATTTAGCATGAGCAACGGAAATCCGCGGGTGACGGTCTTGATGGCCACGTGGAATCGCGCGCCCTTGATCGGCAAAGCGATCGAGAGTGTCCAGGCGCAAACCTTTACCGATTGGGAGCTCATCATTGTGGACGACGGCTCGACAGATGACACGTCCAAAGTGCTTGAGGCGTGGAAGAAGAAGGAACCGCGCATTGTGGCATTCCGCAACGAGCCAAACAAGGGCATTTCCATAACCTACAACGTCGGCCTCCGCGCCGCGCGCGGGGACTACGTCGCGATGATTGATGATGATGACCCGTGGATCCCCCCGGACAAGCTCCTCCAAGAAGTGAGTTTTCTTGACACTCATCTCGATTATGTGGGCTGCGGCGGCGGCGTCGTGGTGGTGAACGCCGACGGAAAAGAATTGTATCGCTATCTGAAACCGCAAACCGACCAAGCAATACGGGCGCGGATGCTCTTCTCAAATCCGATGGCGAACTCGACCACGCTCTTCCGGCTCTCCGTAGCGCGCGAGGTCGGACTCTATGACGAGGGAAGCCGCTACTCGGGCGACCGCGATTTTTGGCTCAAGATGGGACTCAAGGGCAAGCTCTACAATTTCCCCGCGTACTTTTCCTATTACACCATGAGCGATGAGAACACTTCGATCGCGCGGATGCGTCCGCACCTGAAGGCCTCGCTCAATTTTATGAAGCGCTATCGGGGAAAATATCCGGGATACTTTTCGGCGCTCTTCGTCAACGAACTTCAATACTGCTATTCGTTTCTTCCTCTCTTCATCCGGAAAGGAATCCACACGTTTCTCGCGCGCATCAAGCGGCGCGCGTTAGGATGAGCCGCAGTTCTTTGAGCACTGGCTCCTTCAACAGCAAGAGCGCCCCAAAGTACACAAGGATCGCGAAAGGCACAATGAGGGCGACGTGCAGCCCAAGGGCCGCGGCGCCTGCAACCGCGATTCCCATGCACAATGTTGCCCCCGAGATCCGCCCGAGGCGGGGGAGCACGCTGAAATTATTGATTCCTTCAAGGATTCTCCAGAGGTAGAAGTTGCTTACGCACTGGGCGATGAGCGTTGCCCATGCAGATCCCACGATGCCGAACCGGGGAATTAAAATGAGATCGAGAAGCACGTTGAGGAATCCGCCGAGCACGGAATAGATGATGAGATTCCGTTGTTTGTCGAAGGTGAAGATCGCGCTCGAGACAATGACTGCGGTGAAGTCAAAGATAAGCGTGAACATAAGGATCTGGAATGAGGAAACCGCGGGGAGGTAGTCCGCGCCGAAGACAAAACGAATGATACCGTTGCCGAGGAGCGCGCCGCCGATCCCCATCGGGATCGCGATCATAAGCGCAAAGGCGAGCATCTGTTCGAGGACATTGCGAAAACGTTCGCGGTTCTCGTGCGCGAGGCGCGAGAGGGTGGGAAGAACGCTTATCATGAGTATCGTGGGGAGCGCATAGAGGAGCTGGACGATGCGGAGCGCGGCGGAATAATGTCCCACGTCGCGGGGGGTGCCAAGCCATCCAATGATGATAATGTCGGTGTTGGTGAGGAGGATTGCGAGAATACCGGAGATAGCGAAAGGCCACGCAGAGGCAAGTATGGGACGCACGAGGTTGCGCGAAAAATAAGAAAAGATCTGCCGGCCGTCGTGCCGGAGCGCCCAGACAGTGGCGATCATCCCCGCGGCGGTGCCTGCGGCATACGCGAACGTGAAGGAAGTGACGTTCGGTGCACGCATGAGAAATACGAACCCGAAAATGACGATCGCGAGATTCGTCGCGAGATTAAGTACTGCCTCCGATTGCATCCCTTCACGCGCTCGTATGAGAGAGAAGCCGAATTCCCGAATGCTGTCAAACACGAAGACGAACATCACGATCGGGAGAAGCGCTTTCGCGGCGTCGATGGTGGAGAGCCGCGGCCCGAGGAAGAAAATGAAAAGCGCGCCGACCGTGATGAACAGAAGTTTGATGAAAAATGCGGTAGAGATGATTCGTCTACGCTCCGTTGCGTCAGATGTTTTCGCCGCTTCGCGAACGAGGATGGGATTGATGCCAAAGTCGGTGACCGAAGTGAGGAATCCTACCAGCGTGATGGCGTAGGAAAACACACCCCACTCCCCCGCGCCTAAGACCCGCGCAGAATAGATGATGATCCCCGCGCGGAGGAGCCGCCCGCCGATGTTCGACACGCCGAGCCAGAAGGTGTTTTTTGCGACCGTCTGGCGGGTGGTGGTATTTTCAAGAAGAAAAGATTTTACCCTTGCGCCTATGGCGGATATTTTTTTAACCATTAGGGTGTAGTATGATGTGAAAACACGGGGCATGCCCCGTTCCTCGTTCAGATTATCTTAAAATGATGAAAAGCGCCACTCCGTCTCGCAAAAAGAAAAAACCCATCGTCGTCGCCGTCTCCGGCGGCTTCGACCCCGTGCACGTGGGGCACGTGCGGATGTTTCATGAGGCAAAGAAGCTCGGCGACGTGCTCATTGTTATTTTAAACAACGACCATTGGCTCCGCAAAAAGAAGAGTTTTATTTTTATGCCGGACTACGAGCGCAAAGAGCTGATCGAGGGATTCCGCGACGTGGATCGCGTGGTCATCACGGGTCACCGCGCAAAGACGCTCGACATGAGCGTGTGCCGCGAGTTGGAAAAACTGAAGCCAGATATTTTCGCGAACGGCGGCGACAGAAAACCGAGCGGCGATCCCGTTCCCGAAGTGGCGCTCTGCAAACGGCTCGGCATCAAAATGGCCTACCACGTGGGCCCCGGCGGCAAGGTGCAGTCGAGCTCGTGGCTCCTCGCGGATTACGTGAAACGAGTGGCGGGAAAAAAGCGAGGATTATAGCCACTAGCGTTTAGGGTATAGGGTCGCAACGTCTTTTTGTCGTTTCTCTACACCCTATTCGCTAAACCCTAAACCCTACGGTATCGTCGCAATCGTCTTTCGTATGCCTTCCTTAAGCGCAATTTTTGGCCGGAAGCCCAACACGCGGCGCGCTTTCTTTGCGTCGAGTGCAATCCGCATCACTTCCCCCTTGCGGAATGGTGCATAGATCGGCGTTCCTTGAAAATCGAGCGTCTCCGCGATCGCGTCGAAGATCATTTGTTCATTGATCTCTTTTCCTAGGCCGATATTCACAATGTCGTTGTGTCCTTTGCGGAGCGCGAGCATGTTCGCGCGCGCGATGTCGCCGACGTAGGTGTAGTCGCGGGTTTTCGTGCCGTTGCCGAAGATCGTCGGCCGCTTCCCGTGCTTCATAAGGCCGCCGAAGATCGCCACGATGCCCGCTTCGCCTTTGGGATTCTGCCGCGGGCCGTAGACGTTCGGGTAGCGGAAGATGAGGTACTCGAATCCGAGCGTCCGCGCGTAGAATTTGATGACGTCCTCCCCGAGCGCCTTCGAGAGGCCATAAGGGGAGAGCGGCGTCATTGAGGTACGCTCGTCCGCGGGAATGTGTTCCGGTTCGCCGTAAATGGCGCCTCCGGTCGAAGAGAAAATGAATTTTTTGCGCGGGCCTCTCCCGTAGCGGCCGAAGGAAATTAGCACATTCGCGGTGCCGAGCACATTCGCTTCGAGTGTGGGAATCGGATTCCGCAATGACTTCACGACTTCCGCGATTGCGGCGTGGTGATTCACCACTTCCGGCCGCTCTCGTTTGAAGATGCGTTCCATGAGCGGCAGATTGCGAATATCCGCTTTATAGAACTTCGCTTTCGGATTCACGTTTTTGCGGAAGCCCGTAGCGAGGTTGTCTACAATCGCAACCGTATGCCCCGCCTTGATGTACGCATCGACAACATGCGATGCGATAAATCCCGCTCCGCCCGTAATAAGAACTTTCATCCGCGTAGTTAATAGTTATTAGTCATAAGTCATCGGTCACTGCGGCGTCTTGAAGATGGTCTTGATCGTCCGTATCACGATCGCGAGATCAAGGACGAAGGAGCGGTTATTAAGGTAGTAAAGGTCGTACTGAAGCTTCTCTTTGACATCGTCTATCGTTTTATCGCTGGGGTAGTTGATCTGCGCCCAGCCCGTGACGCCGGGTTTGATGAGCTGTCGCAGGTCGTAGAAAGGAACTTGTGCGCGAAGATCTTTGATGATCTCCGGACGCTCGGGCCGCGGCCCCACGAACGAAAGCTCGCCCTTCAAAATGTTAACCAATTGGGGAAGTTCATCAAGATGCGAGATGCGGAGGAGTTTTCCCACGGGTGTCGTGCGCCGGTCGTAGGGCTCTGCCCATTGCGGGCCGTTTTTCTCGGCATCCGCCCGCATCGTGCGGAATTTATAGAGCGTGAAGGGTTCGCCGTGGCGGCCTATGCGCACTTGCCGATAGATCGCGGGGCCTGCGGAAGATACTTTGACCGCGCACGCGATCAGAAGTTCGAGCGGCGCAAGGAGGACTTGGAGCGTGAGCGCAAAGAGGAACTCCGCCGCGCGTTTGAGGTTGTCATAAAACCGGTGCTGGTCGCCCATGTGCTCCATGAGCCAGAGTTCGTCGACGGCGCGGACCGGCAGTTTGCGGATCGTGGCTTCATAGAATTGGACCAGATCGATCATGCGCACTCCTGCCGCGAGGAGCGCAGAGATCATCTCTTTAAGCGGGGGACTGTCTTTCATGTGGAGCGGCACCACGAAGAAATCAATATGCTGGTCTGCTACAAATTGCCGGATGCTACTACGCCGTCCGGAAAACAAGGCGAGCGCGTTCTCGGCGGACCAGGTCGTCGTGCGATAGCCTAACGGGGGGTTTTCTCGAATGAAGCGCGTGAGCTCGCCGGCCGATTCCTCTCCTCCGAGAATCACGATATGCGCGGGATGCTGCGCAGCGAGCGCACGGTTCGCCGCGCGGCGCCACACCGTTTCCGTGAAGAGAAAGATCACGAGAAAAACAAAAAGGTTGCGCCGGGGGGTGATACCAAAGAGCGAGGGAATAAGATAGAACAACAGCGCGGCGAGGACGGCATTTATCGCAAGGGTGAGCCAGAGGGTTTTGATGAACTCGATGTTGTTCCGCAGGCGGGCAAGGTCATAGAGCCCCGCGATGGAGAAGACAAGGGTCCAGATCGCGAAGATGACGCTCATCGGGAAGAGGTGCTCGAAGAGCCGCACGTTAAATTCCTCTCCATAGCGGATCCAGATCGTGAGGAACAGCGCGGCGTAGAGCGCGACGAGGTCGCCCGCAATAAGGAAGAGCCGTTTCGGGTTTTGCATCGCCCTATTGTGCGACAAAGAAAGAGATTGGTCAATCGAACGCGCAATTGACCTTTCAAATCGCCGCATGCTATTATTTCTCCCTATGCCGGAAGAAGCACCGCAGGAACTTCAGAGAGAAGAGCGCGCCGCGCCCCCGCGCGAGCGCGATTACCTTTTGCCGGGGAGCATTCTTATCGCGGGCATTTTGATTTCCGGTTCGATCGTCTACCTTGTGGGGAGCGCGCACCGCGGAGCGGATTCTCAAACCGCACAAGTGGGGAACAATACCCAGGAGGCAACGGCGCCCGCGACTCTCGAACTTACTGCGCGCGATGTCATCCTCGGAGATCCCAAGGCGCCCGTCACGCTCATCGAGTACGGCGACTACCAATGTCCTTTCTGTGCGCGGTTCTTTAAAGGCGCCGAGACGCAGATCCGCGCAAGCTACATCAAAGACGGCAAAGTGCGCATGGTGTTCCGCAATCTTTCATTTCTTGGCCCTGAGTCCACCGCCGCGGCGCTCGCCGCTGAGTGCGCAAAGGACCAAGGGAAATTCTGGCCGTTCCATGATGCTATATACGACGCCGAGCACAAAGATGCCGAAGAGAACAGCGGCAACCTGAACCGCGCGCTGTTCCTCGGGGTCGCAGGCAATACCGGAATGGACGTGAAGGCCTTCACCTCATGCTTCGACGGAAAGAAATACGCCGATGAAGTTGTGAAGCAGAACGACTCCGCCCGCGCGCTCGGCGTGAATTCTACCCCCACCACATTCGTGAACGGCCAATTGCTCCAAGGAGCCCTTCCTTTTGCTTCATTCCAAGCGGTTATTGACAAGGCACTGGGAAACGGCTAACATAGAAAGGTAATTACGAGCGACTGGTAGCGTTCTCGAAGAGAGGTATCGCCCTACGCGCAACGGATTACTATAAAGGGCGAACCATTTAAGAACCCATCTCAATAATATTCCCACCCGCGATATCGGCAAATTTTTAAGAGACCAATGAGCGAGGACGAAGGCGTACCCTTTGAGGTACATCGAGGACGAGCGAGGAAGGTATCATGAAAATTTGCCATATCCCGAAGGGTTGCGGCTGTTGTGCCAGATCACTTCGTTGCTCCCCTGCCTGCAGGCAGGCAGGTCGGAGCTGTAGCTCTGGCTACTACTCTCCTCGTCGCGCCTTGTGCTCCGGCACAACATCTCGCAACGCGGGCTGGGATATTGTTGAGATGGGTTCTTGTCTTCGATGGAGTATACAAATCAGAATCCCGAGGAGCGCAAGTGGTACACAGGCGACTGGACCTGTTCGAAGTGCGGAGCGAAAATCGATCGCCTCCCTTTCGAGCCGGACCCGAGCCGTTTGGGCCAGCTCCTCTGCCGTGACTGCCACCGCTCAATGCGGCAGTCGTTTCGGAGATAACCTTCTTCGTACGGTCAAAAATACCCCGCCGAAGCGGGGTATTTTTGACCTCCACGCGTATGCAGAGACACGGGGGTTTACTTCCATAAAGCTTGCCAGGTAAAATACTCCGGAGCATATCTGGAGACCCTCTTTCGTCACACCATGCCGAGAGGTTCGAGCCCCGCCTGCCTTGCCTTCGCTCGGATGGCGGGCAGGGAAAAACCCGAAGCGCGACGAAGGCGTACTCGGAGAGTACATCGAGGAGCGATGAGGGCTTTGCAGCCGAAGCTATCGGTGTGCGTGTAGAATACGGGGTTTCCAGATATGCTCTCACACATGACGAAACACATCATCGAACTCGTGATCGGCCTTTGGCTCATCGCCTCTCCGTGGGTCCTCGGGCTTTCGAGCGCCACACTCCTCTTGTGGACCAACACCATCGGCGGTATTTTTGTGGTGATTGTAAGCGCGTGGGAACTGTTTCAACTGGCGGAGCAGAAAAGGTCGTGAGGAAATCTCTACGAAATACGGATGTAGTACGAATATACGAAATATGGCAAACGTAATCATTTACACCACGCCGACGTGCGTCTACTGCAAAATGGCGAAGGAGCTTTTTGCGAAATATAACGTGAAGTATACGGAGCACAATGTTGCGGAGGACGAGAAGGCGTACCAGGAGATGCTCCAGAAATCCCACCAGATGGGGGTGCCCGTGATCGATGTGAACGGCGAAATTTTTGTGGGATTCGACAAAAAAGGACTCATCCGCGCGCTGGAGTTAGAGGATAGCCACTAGTTACTAGCCAGTAGTGGTAATCACGATACAATCTTCTAAAGAGTTGATTGTATGGCAGAAGGGAATTGATCTTGTCATCGAAACATATAACAAACCTAGTGGCCATTGGCTAATGGCCAATCTCTAAATAGATAGTATGTACGAACTTATTATTATTGGCGGCGGACCCGGCGGCGTTGCCGCAGGGATTTATGCCGCAAGAAAAAAAATGAAGACGCTCCTGATCACCGATTCCTTCGGCGGGCAGTCGCTCGTCTCCGCGGACGTGCAAAACTGGATCGGCACGAAGTCTGTCTCCGGTTTTGATCTCGGCAAGATGTTCGAGGAGCACCTGCGCGCGCAGGAGGATATTGAAATAATAGACAGCGATCTCGTTCTAAAAGTGGAAAAAATGGAAAATGGGTTTCGCGTCACGACCGAAAGCGGCAAAACATTGAATGCAAAATTTATTTTGGTGGCGACAGGAAGCCGCAGGAAAAAATTAGGCATTCCCGGCGAAAAGGAACTGGATGGCAAAGGCGTCGCCTATTGCTCCACCTGCGACGCGCCGCTCTTTAAAGGCAAAGTGGTCGCAGTCGTAGGCGGCGGGAACGCCGGACTCGAAGCGGTGCTCGATCTCATTCCGTATGCCTCAAAAATATATCTCCTCGAATATGGAGAGATCTTAAGAGGCGATCCCGTAACACAGGAGAAAATAAAAAAAGATCCCAAAGTGGAGATTCTCGTGATGGCGCAATCCACGGAAATCGTGGGTTCCCAGATCGTTACCGCACTTCGCTATACTGATCGGCAGAGCAATGAAGCCAAAGAACTTGCGGTCGAAGGGGTATTTGTCGAAATCGGCGCGTTGCCGAATTCAGATATGGTGAAGGGCCTGGTGGATCTGAATGCGATCGGTGAAATTGTCGTGGACCACAAAACCCAGCAAACATCCAACCCGGATATCTGGGCGATCGGGGATGTTACGGACGTCCTCTACAAACAGAACAACATCTCGGCGGGGGATGCGGTGAAAGCGGTCTTGAATATCTACGAGCGGCTGATGAAGAAGTAAGCATTCTCAATAGCATCATGCTCATGGGCTTGAATATGAAGCCTCCTTATAGTGGTTCATTTTGACAAAGGAAATGGGGCTGTTATCATTGAGGATATGAGTCAACATCGTATTCGGCGTGTTTTTGTCGCGGGGCTTTCGGCAATAACCATTATGATGCCCGCGTTTGCATCAGCGCAGACGGTTGCAGATCTCCAGACGCAAATTGCTGCCCTCTTGGCGCAACTCAAAGCATTACAACAACAGCTTGCTGTAGCCCAGGGGAATTCGTGGTGCCATACATTTTCCATGAATTTAAAAATAGGACAAAGTGGGGCCGAAGTCGTAGCTCTCCAGACAGCTCTCCAGACAGCGGGTGTGCAGGTTACTGCCAACGAAAACTTTGATGACCAAACTGCCTCCGCAGTTACTGGATTTCAGGAAAAGTATGCAAGCGAAATTCTCACTCCCAACGGGCTGCAGTATGGCACGGGGTATGTGGGCATAGCTACGCGGGCGAAGCTCAATGCGCTCTATGGATGTGGACTGCAGACGATACCAATTCCTCCTATCATCCCTCCCTCGTCAACCCCGACTCCAACGCCAATATCTTCGAGAAATGACTCATTAACCATTACTCTTGACCCTGCTATTGCCGCACAGTCTCAATCAGTGACACCCGGCGGTACGGGATACATTCTTCTGGTGGCTGACCTTACCGCAGGAGCTTCTGCGGGTGTTACGATAAGTAGTCTCAATTTTGGTTGTGGCGGGTATGCCTGTAATACCGTAAAAAATCTTAGGATGGTGGGAGTGAGGCCGAATACCCAAACATGGATCGGATCGCCTTCGAATGGACTAGTCTTTGCCCCGAACCTTACAATACTCGCGGGCACGACGCAGGTTGTTGAATTAATCGGCGACGTCTCTTCGAATGCGCCTGCGGGTCAGCAGATCCAGTACGCTCTTAATGACCTTCTAGTGAATCTCGCGCACAGTGGCACCGCAAGAGGAAGTGCGTACGGAAACGTTCTTACGGTTGCCGGTTCTTCTTCCACTCAATCAGTCGATATTAAAATCAACGGATCAGATGGCCCTCTCACTGTCCAATCAGGCGCTTCGCTGAACGTCACATGGAATTCAACCGGAATTCCCTATACTTGCTCAGTAAGTTTCAATCCGACGGGGAACACTCAAGGTATTGGGAATGGCCAATTATCCGGTAGCGTGACGGTGAACGCTCCCACGGTGACGACCCCGACCGCATTCCTCTATCAAGCCGCATGTCCAACTTCAGGAACGGGAGGCCCCGCTATTTCCGATACCGTGCAAGTGAATATCACACCCGCATCAGCATTGGCATTGAGCGTAGATCTCAAGATAAATGGTTCGGATGCTCCCGGAGTCGTTCCTTTCGGCTCAATCATTACTGCTTCATGGACATCATCTGGGGCAAGTTATTGTCGGGCATACGGGCGTTCTGTGCCTCTCGTTGATGGAAGTACGTGGGGTGATTGGGTCCAGTTTCCGCCATCAGGAAGTAAAACCCTGTACGCGTATGGCGATCCGATAAAAACATACTTTTCTCCAATTGATGTGAGTCTCCAGTGCTTTGCTGCAGATGATAGGACTTCGGCGGGTGATTCTGTTGCGCTCCCCGTGAGTGCGCCAACGCCACCCCCTCAGCCGTCAGTAAGCGTTTCGCTTTCGCCGGCAACATTTAATTTTTCAATCGCGCAAGGGCAAAGCTCTGGCTATCCGGAGGGTCAGACCGCATTCATCATGAACCCCAATCAATCTATGACATGGACATGGGGTCCTTATTCTCCGCCGGGACCGAACAATTGGGTTGGCGCGGGTTCCGGATGTCCCGTAGTGTCCAACACCGCGACGCTCCAAGGCTTTACGGGATCAAATGGATGCACGGTAACGATATTTCTCAGTACGGCGGTGGCGAACTTGGCTCCCGGGACATATATCGGAACAATTACATTTTCTCCGGTATCTGGCACTAGTCCTACGTTTACTCCGCAGATCATAACCGTGAATTTAACCGTGAATTCTCTCCCGCCAACCCCATCACTCAATGCCACTACTGCCGGAACCGGTTCTACGACGGGAAGAGCAAAAACCTTCTTGGACGATCTTGGAACGGTGAATTTTTCCGTGACGCCAGCCGGTTCGGGCGGCGTGCAGCTCGGCAATGTAAGGATTGCTTTCGCGGGGACGGCGCTTGCAACAAGTACGGGTTTTTATAACACTTCCACGAACCCGAACTCTTGTAGTAGCTGCAAGGTTCAGCTCTATGATCCGATGAATGGTATTTCTTACTTTGCAACCCTAAGCGATCCGTGGACGAGGACAATGAGTTTCTATTTCGGAAGCCCCATTATCTTCGCGGGCACGACGAAGAGTTTCATTCTTCGCGTGAATTCAATGGCCGCGACAGCTCCACCTCAAGCGGGCGTCGCCCAAACGCTTAGTGCAAGCGTTGATTTGTTCAACTATCTTAATGCTATTACCGGAGGCACGAACGTAATAGTGCCGCCAAACGCAAACATCAATTCAGTGAGTTACGCGGTAGGAAGTTAATGGCGGAGAGTAATGGCCGGAAGGGCTTTGCCCCGATTCTCATTCTGCTCGTGATGGTAGGCGTTCTTGCTGTCGGCGCATTGGGACACTTTGTATTGCTGAAAAAATCTTGGCCAGTGCCTCAGCCACTAGTCATAGGCGAAGAAGAGAGTTGCGAGGGGATCGGGAAGGGAATCGAGAGGGGAAATCACCTACTTGCTCGATTGCTTGTATGTCATGCCATTATCTCGAAACGTATTACTGAACTTGCGGCGCGTAACAAAGATGTTTCCACATGCAGCAGAATACTTAATATAAATTTGGGGGATTCAGAGGAATCTCGAAAACTCCCTGGGAACTTCGCACAGTATTCACTTGATCAATGCTATGAGGCAGTTGCGGTAGTAAAACAAGATTTGGACTTATGCCGCAGGGTTAATGACGAATATATGCGGGGGACATGTTTCATCGACATTGCTGCAGCGAAAAACGATCTCTCGATTTGCGATGCGACAGAATCCATGTTTGGGCCGTTGTCCTTCGGTGGCTATGGCTATCAGACCAGCTGTTATACGAAGGTCGCAGCTGTGCAAAACAATGCGTCTATCTGTGCAAAAATATCAGATTCAATGCCTGCGTCATCTCCAGCTATTGATGGGCGTTCAAACCCTCAACTGCGCAACGATTGCTTAAGAAGCGTAAAACAGCAGAACACTTCTTCCAGCTCCAAGACATTGTCGTCGACATTTGCAATAGAAGCACCAATTACGATAATCGGACCAAAACAAGGAGAAGCATTGACTCAAGGAACTCAATACGGCATTCAATGGATTCCTCCGAGCAAGCTCTCGACTGTCGGTATAGGATTGTTTCGCTTCGGCATGTTTTTATATGAAATCACGAGTCGAGCTCCCAATACTGGTCTATACATATGGACTGTTCCAAAGGATTATTCCGGCCCAGGGTTCCAGATTGGCGTGATCGACTTAGGGGCATACGGGTATTATCCGTCTATCCAAGGCAACGAATTTAGTATCCTAAAGCCGTAGCTCGCACCGCACTTGACTTCTCATAGCTTCTTCCCCTACACTGTATTGGCAATCGAAGGTCGGCAGTGCTAACGCATCATCATCGAATAACGAATCCCGTTACGAATTTTCAAATAACGAATTTGGAATTCGTACATTCGCAACAAGATTCGTAATTCGTTGATGGAGCAACGCGAACATGACATTTAAGCCACTCTCCAACCATCTTTTTATCGAACCGCTCGAGGAGGAAAAGGTCACAAAGTCCGGCATTGTGCTTCCGGATTCCGCCGAGCGTGAAAAGCCGATGCAGGGCAAAATAATCGCGGTCGGCCCCGGAAAACTGAATGAGAAGGGCGAGCGCGTGCCCATGTCGGTTAAAGTCGGCGACACCGTGCTCTTCAAAAAATACGGCCCCGACGAGGTCGAACTCGAGGGGAAAAAATATCTGGTCGGCGACGAGGAGGACATATTAGCAATTATTGAATAAATCATCATCGAATAACGAATCCTATTGCGAATTTTCGAATAACGAATTCGAAATTTGTACATTCGTAACAAGATTCGTAATTCGTTGATGGTTTGCAAAGCAAACATGCCTAAACAAATTTTATTCAACGAACAGGCGCGCGCGGCGCTCAAAAAGGGAATCGACAAGCTCGCCGATGCGGTGCGGATGACACTCGGCCCCCGCGGGCGCGCGGCGGTGATCGAAAAAGGCTACGGCGCGCCGCAGGTAACCTTTGACGGCGTGACCGTCGCGAAAGAAATCGAGCTCGCCGACAAATACGAAAACCTCGGCGCGGATTTCATCAAGCAGGCGGCGGAGAAAACGAACGACAATGTGGGCGACGGCACGACGACCTCGGTGGTTCTCGCGCACACCATTATCGATGAAGGCGAGAAAGTGATCCGCGAAAAAGGATTCAACGTGATTCAGCTTGCCGAAGAGCTGAAGAGAGGTGCAGGCGAAATCGTGAAAGCCCTCGAGTCCCAGCGCGAGCTCATAAACGACGTAAAGAAAGTCCAGGAAGTGGCGACCTTATCCGCGAAGGATTCGGAGATCGGCGGCTTGATCGCCGAGGTGATGGGCAAGATCGGCAAGGAAGGCGTGGTCACGATCGACGACTCGAACACCATTGGCAATTCCTATGAGATGGTGGAGGGCCTGCAGTTCGACCGCGGCTATGCGTCGCAGTATATGATTACCAATCAAGAAAGGATGGAATCCGCACTCGATGACCCGCTGATTCTCGTGACCGACAAGAAAATATCCTCGATTCAGGAGCTTCTTCCGCTTCTTGAAAAAGTGGTGCAGGGCGGGAAGAAGGAACTCGTGATTGTCGCAGAAGAGGTGGAGGGCGAAGCGCTCGCAACCTTGATTGTGAACAAGCTCCGCGGCATTTTCAGCGTGCTTGCGGTCAAAGCCCCGGGCTTCGGCGACCGCAAAAAAGAAATGCTGCAGGATGTCGCGGTCGTGACCGGCGCGGAATTTATTTCAGAAGACGTTGGCAAGAAGCTCGAGAACGTCGAGCTCGCGCATCTCGGGCACGCGCACCGCGTGGTTTCGACAAAAGATACGACGACGATCGTGGGCGGCAAGGGGGACAAAAAAATAATTGAAGACCGCGTGGCGCAATTGAAGGTGCAGGCAAAAAAGACCGACTCCGATTTCGACCGCGAAAAAATTCAGGAGCGTGTAGGCAAACTCTCGGGCGGCGTCGCCGTCATCAAAGTGGGAGCGCCCACCGAAACCGCGCAAAAAGAATTGAAACAGCGCGTGGAGGACGCGGTTGCCGCAACGCGCGCCGCGATGGAAGAGGGAATCGTCCCCGGCGGCGGGATCGCGCTCTTTAACGCGGCTGCGCAGACAAAGGCGGGCGGCATCGAAGAGGTGTGGACGATTCTCGATAGGGCGCGCGAGGCGCCGCTCCGGGCAATCATCGCAAACAGCGGCGGCATGCCCGACAAGGTGGTCCAAGAGCTCAAAACCGAACGCGAGAAATCGAAAAATATCTGGCTCGGATTCAACGCCGTGACGAACAAACTCGGTGACCTCAAAGAAGCCGGCATCATCGATCCGCTCAAAGTGACAAAAACGGCGTTCATGAACGCGGTCTCGGTCGCCGCAACCTATCTCACGGTAGGCGCCGCGATTGCGGAACTTCCGAAGAAAGAAAACCCCGCAATGGGTGCTCCAGGCATGGGCGGGATGGGAATGGGGGAGGAGTATTAAGGTGAAAGAACCTTCTGTGTTCCTCAGCGCGCCTCGTTTACTCCTGCGGTAAACGAGGCTTTTGTCCTCGGCGGCATACTTCGACATTCGTCGAAGGCCGAGCCATGCCGCCTGCGGAAGCTTCAGAACACGGAAGGTTCTTTCTTTTGGGGTGAGTGAGGACGGTTGAGAAGAAGTTCCGCGAGCTACTCGAACAGCACAAACTTAACTACGAGGGGAAATGGTGAGAGCGCGTTAAGCCGCGCCACTTCCTGCGAAAAAAACAAAAAAAGAAGCTCGGGACGAGGTCCGGGCTTCATGAGGGGATTGGATTGCGTTACGGCTTCACTGCGAACAGCTTGTGTAGGGGCTGCCGCCGCTCAAGGATCTCTGCTTCGAGTTCCTTTTGGCGGCCAATCACATCTTTCGCCGATATCTTGCGGCGCAGCCAGTCAGCATAATATCTAAAACCTTCTTTGTCGACCAGCGCGAATGCAAAGATGCAGTTGCACTCGTCGACCGCGTTCCGAAACGCGGCTTCGACTTCTGCCCTCGACTGCGCCTTCGAGAGCCGTCCTTGCTGATACTCTTCAAGGCGGCCGGTTTCAATAGAGCCGGTCCGTGTTGCTTTCTCGCGGAGCCGATCTACTTCTTGGTGCCACATCAGCGCGTTCACGACCTCACGTTCTTCTGAAACGGCGAGATCACTTTGCAGGCGGTCTGCCTTCTGCATGCACTGCGCGAGATCGTGCTGCATTGGTATGGCAAGGGGTTCGGTCTCGATGACGAGGAACCACGTGAGCGCGAGAGGCGCCCATATCAAAAGGGTGACGGCGGTGCGGCGGATGCGGGTGTCCACGAAACGCTCCTGCGAAAAGGGATAGTTTGGTTGATGGGTTAAGGGTCAAACGGCTGGGGTGAAGCATAGCGCCCTGGACAGAAAGATTCAACTATCGCCAAAACCATTGCCGACACTTTTGGTTCTCTGCTATAGTAAGCTCCAACAGCAATGGATCCCTCACCTTTTGGAGATAAAGCAGTGCAAAGTTAACATGATTTATTTTCTGGAAAAAATAGTCAGGATAAACATAGGGCGCTTTGTGGCCGCGAAGCGAAAAATCTCCGAAAGGTGAGGGATGGAAAACCTCCAGGCATATCGTCCCGATTTCCCGCCGCAAGAATGGTCCGAAGCGGAGCGGCGTCTTTTGGAACCTTTTGCCACGAATCCCGAGGGGTTTATTTCGGTGCTCCGGAACCTGCCCCCCGAAATTGCGGGCGCTCTCTGTTCCCGCGCGAGCCGCGCATCAGGATCGCTTCTTCAAGTATTGCTCAAAGAATACCTCACGCCGATCCTCGAAGGAGAAGACAAAGCGCTGGCAGAGGAGTTGCGCGAAACGGTCGCGTTCCTCCGCGAGCGCGGATTCAAAAACATTTTGAACAATCAGCGCGCCCAGCAATTCTACGCGAAGTGGCTCTCTCAGTATGGCGACGATTCCATTGCGCAGATGACGGGCACGCACGCGATCTTCTGGGGCATCTCGCAAGTCGCGATGAAGTTCGTCGAGGATCAGCGCATCGGCCTCGAGCCTATCGAGAAGTCCACGCGCTACGTGAACTTCGGCAACAAAGTGGGTGGGCGCTATCTCTACTACGTGCCGAAGCCGGATCTCGAAGAGTTCGGGCTTCTCGATGAATATCGTTCGGCGCTCGATCATCTTTTCGACACCTATGTCGCGCTCCTGCCGCCGCTCATGGAATATCTGAAGGCAACCTATAGTGAAAAAGATTCCATTCTCGAGAAAAAAGCATTCGACACCTTGCGGGGCCTGCTCCCGATGGCGACGTTGGGGCAAGTCGCCTTCCGCGGCAACGCGCAGGCGTTTGAGTACCTTATAAACCGCACCGCAAAGCACGGCTTGGGAGAGCTCCGCTGGTTCTCGCAGGAATTGAAGCAGGAACTCGACAAAGAAATCCCCTCATTGCTCCTTCGCACTGCGGATCCAAAATCGCAGGAGTATCAATCCTATCTGAATGACCGCTATCGCCTCGTGCGGGGGATGATGCGCGAGCGCGAGAAAAAATGGAACAGCCACCTCTTCACCTCCGCGTCCGGCGCAGAAGTGAAGCTCGTGGAATATGACCCCGACGCCGAAGAAAAAATCCTCGCGGGGATACTCTTTAAAGAAACGCACGGAAGTTGGGAGAAGATGCGCGCGCTCGTGCGCGGCATGCAGGCCGCGGATCGGCGCGAACTCCTTGCCCGATATCTTAAACACCGCACCGCCCGCTGGCACAAAGTGGGCCGCGCATTCGAAAATTCCTACCTCCGCTTCGGGATCGTGATGGATATCGGCGCGTACCGCGACCTTCATCGCCACCGGATGATGACCCAGGAGCGCCAGATGTTCTCCACGCACCACGGCTACGCGATCCCGCAGGAACTTGTCGAATCCGGCCTCGCCGAGAGGTACGAAGAAGCGCTGAACCGCGCGGGCGCGCTCTTCCACGTGATCGAAGAATACGACCGTGAGCTCGCGCAGTACGCGGTGCCCTTGGCGTACCGCATCCGCTTCTATGAATGGCAGAATTTTCGCCAGCTCTTTTGGGAGACAGAACTGCGCACGATCTCGCAGGGCCATCCCGACTACCGCACGGTCGAGCAGCAAAAATATCTCCTCGTCAAAGAAAAATTCCCCACGCTCGCCGAGCATATGCTCGTCGACATGGCGGATTACTCGATCGCCCGCCGCGGCACGGAGGAAAAAATCGCGGCGAAGGAGAAGGAGATTGTGGAGAAGCTCGCGCGAAAATAGGAGCGCATTGAAGTTTCGGCAATTTCGCGTTATAGTAGTTAAAATATGATATATCTTATTGTTATCGTCGCAGTCATTGCGTTGTGGCTCATCCTTTCTTACAACCGCCTCGTGACCTTGCGCAACCGCGCACGGGAGGCGACCTCTGACATTGACGTGCAGTCGAAGCGCCGATACGACCTGATTCCGAATCTTGTGGAAACCGTGAAGGGCTACATGGCCCACGAGCGCGAAGTGCTGGAGCAGGTGACCTCTGCGCGCACGGCGATCATGCGCGGCGGCTCGGCACTCGACAAAGCGCATGCGGAAAATCAGCTCGCGGGCGCACTCAAAACCCTCTTTGCCGTCGCGGAAAACTATCCCCAGCTCAAGGCGAACGAAAACTTTCTGCGCCTGCAGGATGAATTGACCGATACTGAAAACAAAATGCAGGCCGCGCGCCGCTTCTACAACTCAACCGTAATGGACCTCAACACGAAAATCGAAAGCTTCCCGACGAACATGATTGCGAAGACGTTCGGTTTTGCAGAGGAAAAGTTTTTCGAAGTAGCGGGGGATGCTGAGCGTGCGCCGGTGCGGGTGAAGTTCTAGTGAATCTCTATCAGCAAAAAGATTCGAATATAAGAAAGACGTGGCTCATGTTCACGGTGTTCTTCGTCGTGGTCATTGCTTTCGGGTGGGTCTTTGCACAGGTGTATCAAAGCCCGGGCATTCTCTATTTCGCCATCATATTCAGTTTAATAATGAACTTCGTGAGCTACTGGTCGTCGGACAAGATCGCGCTTAGGATGGCGGGGGCGCAACAGATTGAAAAAAAAGACAACCCCGCACTCTGGAATGTGATAGAAAATCTTGCGATCACCGCGGGCCTGCCGATGCCGCGGGTCTACACCACGCCCGAGCGGCAGATCAACGCGTTCGCCACGGGGCGGAATCCAGAGCACGCCGCGATTGCGGTGACGCTAGGCGCACTCGAACGGCTCAACAAAGACGAGCTCGAGGGCGTTCTCGCACACGAGCTCTCGCACGTGGGCAATCGGGACATTCTCGTTTCGACTGCGGTCGTGGTACTCGCAGGGGTTATTTCGCTCGTGAGCGACATGTTTATGCGATCCATGTTCTTCGGCGGGATGCGCGGCCGCGATGATGAAGATCGGAACGGGGGAATGATGGCGATCATAGGGATCGCGCTCGCGATCCTTGCGCCCATCGCCGCGATGCTGATCCAGTTCGCCATCTCGCGCCGCAGGGAATCCTTGGCCGATGCATCCGGTGCGCTCCTCACGCGCTATCCCGAAGGACTCGCCTCCGCGCTCGAGAAAATCGGCGCAGACACAAGCCCTATGCGCGCCGCGCGCGATTCGACCGCGCACCTCTGGATCGCAAATCCGTTCAAGGGCAAATATCTTTCTGGCCTTCATAAATTGTTTTTGACGCACCCGCCGATCGAAGAGCGCATCAAGGCGCTCCGCGGGATGAAAATATGAAATCTCTCGCTCTGCGAGATTAGGCGTTTTTATCATGAAGACTCTTCTCAAAACAATCCGCGCGAGCATCTACGACCCCTCGTTCTACCACTCGCTCCTCCACAAGCCATTCCGGTCATCATTGGGATATTTCTTGTCGCTTGTGGTGGTGCTCGCGGCGATCTCCGCGATACTCTTTTCATTCTCCGCCGTGCCGGCCGCACATTCGTTCTTCAGTACCGTGGGGCCAAAAGTTCTGAGCTACTATCCCGAAGGACTCGAGGTGACCTTCAAAGACGGCGTCGCCTCGACGAACGCCGAGGAGCCGTTCTTCGTCAAAGTTCCCGACGAGCTCGCGTCGTCGGAAGAGTTCAAACAGCAAGGGGCAGGGCTCGATTACCTTCTCGTCATCGCTACGCAGGAACAATTTAACCTGCAGACATTCAAGGACTACCGCACCCTCGCGCTCTTGAGTCATGACACCCTCGCGTATCGGGACGACCACGGCGAGGTGCGCATCCAGCCGCTGGACCGCATCCCCAATACCACGATCACGAAATCGGGCGTAGCATCATTCGTAGAAAAGGCACAGCCATTGCTGAGGGCGATCGTGGCACTCCTCCCGCTCATCATTTTTTTCGGTATGCTCTTTGTCTACGCTTCGGCGCTGGTGCCCCTCCTCGTCTGGGCGCTCCTCGTCTGGGGGCTTGTCTCTCTTCGCGAGATCTCCCGCAGGGAGACGAATGAAGAAGCCAGTATCCGTGCAAAAACAGGAACTTCTCGGTATACTCTCGGATACGTAAAGGCCTATCAGATCGGATTGCATGCCGCAACGCTCGGGCTTCTCGTGGATGCGGGACTGCTCTTCCTCTTCCCGGGCGCGTACATTCGGTTTCTCTCGACGATACTCTTCGTCGTAGTGATATGGTTCAATCTTTTGCATCACAGAGAGGGGGCGGGGGAGGGAAAACACCCCAAGATATGAGGACATAGGGAGGGTTCGCATAGTGGTCTAGTGCGCGCGCTTGGAAAGCGCGTGTGCCGCAAGGCACCGAGAGTTCGAATCTCTCCGCCTCCGTTTTGATAGTTCAGTATTGGCGGAAGCAACTGGGGCAGAAGCGAAAAATCTGATAA